>FWPU01006742.1_pt1 | contig 22363 bp, 21 predicted proteins | sample 2228361 | NCBI WGS metagenome assembly FWPU01 (sample SAMEA103939777, study PRJEB20133) | metagenome
GCCTTAGCAAAAGCTTCAACTAAAAACCCTAAGGCAACTTAAATTCAAAAATATTAAAATAAAAAAGATGGAAAGGCATCCCAACAATTTTAAATGTTTTAAAGCTTTATTAAAAACTCTAATTTGTCCCTTTTCCCTTGAATCAATACACTTTCTTTTATCCTTTTACTTACAAATGCTAAAAAGGAAGTAGACAGCATTTAGTAGTTATCATTAAGGGGTTTAAAATCTTGAAAGATTTTATGAAGCCTGTAGCTACATTATTTAATTTAAATAATTCTCAGGCATTTGACTCCTCTTCCAAATACTTCTTTCTTCTTCCATCTCCTCCTTTATAGCTTTCTCAAGGATTTCAAGAATGACAGATGATGAATTATCCTCTTACAGTTTGCCTATAAACTCTTTTAAAATACTTAAAAGGTTTTCTTGATCCTTTACTTTAAAAAGAGCACCCCCTTTAATTAATTTTTTAAAGGGAGAAAGGGGAAAGAGGAGCTTTCCCTAATTTTTTTCCCTAAATAATTATAATTTCCTAATAAAGCAATTCCATAACAAAAATTTTTTACACAATTTTTCATACTACCCCCGCTGTTTGTAAATTTTTTTCAGCCCCTCGATGAAGTTAAAAGAAGAGATAAGAGAAGGGAGCAAAGTAAAAAAGATATATGATAAGGCAAAGATACCCTTTGAAAGGGTATTAGGGTGTGGAGAAGTGTCTGAAGAAGAGAAAGAAAGGTTAAAAAAGATATATGAGGATTTAAATCCAAGGGAATTAAAAACAAGAATTGACAACTTTAAGGATAAACTATTAAAGATGGCAAAAAGAGAGATAAAAGAATTTGAAAAAACAAAAAAAATTCGAGTATATTTTAAATGAGATAGTGTATGTACTGTTAAATAGAAAAATATATGATGCAACAGGATGTTATTTCCTAAAATAATAAATCCTTTTTGTTGAAATACTGTTAATTTTTTCTATGTGGAAATTTTTATTGCTAAAAAGCCATGATTTTTTTGTTTTTTTCTTAGAAGCAGCAAAAAAGATAAAAGAAGGGACAAATGAATTAGATTTGCTCTATACCCTTGGAACTTTAGTTGGTGCATGGGCAGTTATAAAGACCCTTGGGATGAAAATTACAAAACTAAGGCCCATTGATGGATTTGCAGCAGAGACAGCTTCAGCCCTTACCTTATTTGGAACTGCTCATGTTGGGATTCCTGTTTCAACAACCCATACAATCACAGGGGCAATTGTTGGAGATGGTTCCACAAGGCGATTTTCTTCTGTAAGGTGGGGTGTTGCAGAGAATGTTATCCTTGCTTGGATTTTTACAATACCCTTTACATTCCTCTTATCTTTTTTAATTCAAAAAATCTTTTTTTAAAATTTAATTTGATATTTTCAGCAGCAGATACCATTTAGTAGATAGCATTAGGGAAGGGATAAAATCCTAAATGCTAAATGCTGAATGTCAAATGCTAAAATGGATTGCCACGCCTTTGGATAGCAATGACAAAAAAAGGGAAAACAGTCACCTTTAACGCCTAAATGCCCATATCTCATATTTAATTCTACTTGCCAAAGAAAAAATTTTATGTTATAATATAGATATGATTTTCCCTAAGGAGGAAGTTGAATGGTAGTTGTAAAACTTAAAAGAATGGGTGCTTCAAAAAAACCCTTTTATAGAATTGTTGTAGTAGATAAGAGAAATACAAGGGCTTCCAGCTACTTGGATTTAGTTGGTTACTATGACCCAAAGCCCCAAAAATCTCTAATTAAATTTGATTTAGAAAAGCTTGAGGGATGGTTAAAAAGAGGAGCCCAAATGACTCCCAATGTTAAATCACTTTACAGGAGGTTTAAAGATGAAGAAACTCGTTGAAGAAATTGTAAAACTTTTGGTTGACAAGCCAAATGAAGTAAAGGTAAACGAAATTGCCGGTGAACAGGCAGTAGTTTTAGAACTTTCCGTTGCCAAAGAAGATTTAGGAAAAGTTATTGGAAAAAGAGGTCACACTGCTCAAGCCATTAGGACTATTTTAAATGCAGCAGGTATGAAAGCAAAAAAGAGATACTTGCTGCAAATTATTGAATAGAGAAGAATTTTTTAGCATAGGGCAGATTTTAAAACCCCATGGAATAAAAGGGGAAGTGAGGGTTTTATCTCTTTCAAGTTTTCCTGAAAGGTTTAAAGCCCTAGGTGTGGTTTATATAGCTTTAAAAGATAAAATAGAAGAGTACCATTTAGAAAATGTAAGATTTCATAAGAAATTTCTTTTAATAAAATTTAAAGAAATAAAGGACAGAAATGGTGCAGAAACTCTTAGGGGAGCTGAAATTTTAATAAAAGAAAGGGATCTTTGGAAAAAAGAGGAAAATTTTTATTATTACCATGAACTTTATGACTTACCTTGCTATCTTCCAAAGGGAGAATATTTAGGAGTTGTTGTAGGGATAGAAGAAGCTCAAGAAAATGTTAATTTAATAATAAAAGAAAAAGATGGCTGGGAACATTCAATTCCCTTTGCAAAGGAATTTGTAAAAGTGGAAAGGGGGAAAAAAATAATAATTAAACCAATTCCAGGGCTTCTGTCAAAAGATGAGGATTGATATCTTTACAATTTTTCCAGATGCCTTTTCCTATTTAAATTTAAGTTTAATAGGTGAAGCAATTGAAAAGAAAGTTGTTGATTTGCACATTCACAATATTAGAGATTTTTCAAAGGATAAAAACAAGAAGGTAGATGATGAACCCTATGGGGGTGGTTCTGGAATGCTTTTTAAAGTTGAACCCCTTGTAAATGCCATAGAATATATTGAAAGTTTAGGAAGGCAAAAATTAAAACCCCATAAAATTCTTTTAAGCCCAAAGGGCAAAATCTTAAACCAAAAAAAATTAGTTGAATTAAAAGATATAGAATGGTTAATTTTAATTTGTACCAGATATGAAGGGGTCGATGAAAGGGTCTTAAATTTTGTAGATGAGGAAATTTCTATAGGTGATTATATACTTTCAGGTGGAGAGCTACCAGCAATGGTTTTAATTGAAGGGATCCTTAGATTAAAAAAGGGGATCTTAGGAAATGAAGATTCTTTAAAAGAAGAGTCCTTTACTGAAAATTTATTAGAGCCCCCTCAATATACAAGGCCTGAAATTTTTAGAAACCTTAAAGTTCCAAAGATATTACTTTCTGGAGACCCTAAAAAGATCCAAAAATGGAAAAGGTTTATGGCTTTGAAAATTACATATAAAAAAAGAAAGGATTTGATAATTAAAGAAAATCTATCAAGTCATGAAAAAAAGGTTTTAAAATTTTGGGAGGAAAGAGATGGAAGGAAGGATTCTTAAAAGCTATAAAATAAATGGTTTGACCTTTGAAGTTGTCTTAGGAGATTTGCTGAAAGAGAAAACAGATGTTATTGTAAATGCTGCAGATTCTTATTTAAAACATGGAGGGGGAATTGCATTAAAAATAAAAAATAAAGCTGGCTCAAAACTTGAAGAAGAAGGAAATGAAATTGTAAAGAAGCTTGGTCCCATTAAAACAGGTTCAGCTGTTATTACAACTGCAGGAAATTTGCCTTTTAAAGGGGTAATCCATGTTGTAGGACCTGTCTTTGGAGAAGGAGATGAAGAAGAAAAATTGAAAAATGGATTAAAAGAGGCATTTTTAATTGCTTCTGATAAGAAATTTTCTTCCCTTTCATTTCCAGCTGTTTCTTCTGGGATATTTGCAGTTCCTTTGGATATTTGTGCAAAAAGTTATTTGCAAGCTGTTTTAGAATTTTCAAAGGAAAACCCAAAAAGTACCTTAAAATTAATAAGGTTAGTCCTCTTTACAAAAGAAATTTTTGAAAAAATTGATGATGAAATAAGCAAGATAATTTAAAATTTTCTTTAAAGCAAAGTTTTAAAGGGAAAATAAAAACGGCGCATAGGGGATTCGAACCCCCGTTACCGGCGTGAGAGGCCAGCGTCCTAGTCCACTAGACGAATGCGCCCTTTCCTTAAAATTTTACATTATAGCTTAAATTTTTTCAATTTTTTGTAGAATTCCCAGAAATGAATAATGAAATTGTCTATTTTTAAAGTTTTTATGAAATAAAAAATTCCTTGAGAATTTTTTATGAATTATCTTTTTTGGCTATGATAATAAATTATGAAAAAAAATAGGGGAAAGTGCCTCCTTTGCATAGATTGTGTATGGACAAAAAAATGCCTTATATGGAAAGTTATAAGTACAACATCTACCATTTTTTCTATTGCTTTTTTTAAAGAAAAAAAGGAGAGTCTTTTTGAAATTAAAAAAGGTTATAAAAAAGGATAAAAGGTTATTATTCTTTAACCCATCTTATGGCATCTGCTATAACTACAAATCCAGAAGGGGCAGAATTTAAAATTTCCACATAGCCCTCTGCTTCTGGCAAAAATTCAAAGGTTCCAAGATAAAACCACTGGCCCCCATTTACCTGTTGATTTACATAGACAGTACTTGCTCCATTCCTGTGGTGAATTACATAGGGAACTTGGTTTGATCTATTTGAACCCTGAGTATACCAGGTATAAACTGCCCATCTGCCTCCTTCTTCCAAGTTGGGATAAAAGGTTGCTTTATTTGTTCCAGTGGGACTTGTAGAAGAAACATAGTACCCTCTTCCATAATAACCAGAAGTGGTATTTGACCACCACCAACCAGAAGTAAATTCTGCATAATCGTCATCTAAAATAAATTCCTTTGCTTCAGATACAAAAGATATTCCATCAGCAATTAAAACAGAACCTCCGGGTGCATCATCTGAAATCTTTAAATAACCACTCAATCCTTTAAGAAAATTTTTTTTATCAATATAATTCCACTTTCCTCCATTTTTTCTTTGATCAATTGGGTATGAACTTATACCTCCACTATAATAGATTTTATGGGGAACTGCAGAAGATCTGTTTGAAGCAGCTGGATGCCATTCATATAAAGAATAATCAGAAGAACACTTCAAGAAAGGAATAAAATTTACATATTCAAAACCAGAACCATTTGAGGTATGATAAAGATAATTTGATAAATACTTATCGGGCTGGCTTGAAGCAATTGTCCAGCTCCCATAAATTTCTGCACTTGTATTATCAATTATAGCTTCTCCACACCTATTTGAAATATTTCCTGAAAGATCTTTTGCATAGACTCTATAAAAGTAATTTTGCCCGTCCAATAAAACATCATCTGTAAAGTAATTTGTGGAAACTTCATTTAAATAAAAAAGTTTTTTTGGATCATTCCCTCTAAATACTATATAAGTTATATTTTCTTCACTTGTATCTAAAATATCCTTTGAAATTTCTTCATAAGAAAACTTTAAAAGCCCATTTGATTTTTCACCATAAATTACCTTTATATCTTGAGGCCTTATGCTATCTTCTGGGGTAAAGGTCAAGTTTAAAGTAAAGGATTCTCCAGAAGTTAAAGAATCAACTAAAATGTAATATGTGCCTGGAGGAAGGTTTGAGGTTTCAAATTGAACTCCTTCTCCAAGGCAGGAATACCAGTTACAATTAGAAAGGATTGAGGCTTTTAAATTTGAGCCTGTTAAATTTAATGTAATTTTCCCCTTTTGATTTATGGTAAAAGAATAAACAGCTTCAGGTCCAGAATAATTTAAAGAAGTATCACAATTTGTGGAAGAAAAATTTTGGGAACCATTTAAGGTTGTAAAATTATCTGTATAGGGAAAGGAATTTATAATTTTTGGATCTTCACAAGAGGAAGGAACTCCACAACTAGATAAAAGAAAATTTAAAATCCTCAACATAACTTGATCCCTTAAAGAAGAATCCAAAATTGTTTCAAAGGGAAAACCAAGATTTACAACTTTGAAATCTCCATTGTATTGGATCCCTGCAGAAATTTGAGGGGTTGAAGCATTTTGATAATTTAAATTTACAAGGGATCCGCCATTTGCCCCAATTACATCAGGCCAGTCCACATAATAATAGGGACCTGAGCCATTTTCAAAGGAAATATTTGTCAAACCTTCAAAAATTGTTCCAGAGACCCCTTCTGCAATGTTATATCTGGTCCCAGAATAGGCACTATCATACAAATAATTTGCTTTTAAGTAAATTTCATAAAAGCTCCTTCCATTATCTGAATAATCCAAATCCCAAGCAATTTCAGAACCAGAGATAAAAAGATTTCCTCCACTGTTTAAATAATTTTGAACAACTGTTTGTTCTGTTGTATCAAAGGTCTTATCAACTGTGGATTCCTCCCCCAAAATCCAGTCAACTGCACAATAATTTGATAAAGATATATCCCCGTCCCTCACTGCTTCATTTGAAGAAGAATCAAAGGAGACCCCATAATTTGAAATAGAAGAAGAATGTTCAATTATATAATTAAAACTATTCATTTTTTCCAAAACCATTCTCTTATTAAAACCTATGGTATCTTCTTTCCAAATAAGGTTTGAGGTATCAATCCTGTCATAGCCTTGAACAATTAAAACCTTTGGATCTCCAACCCTAATTGCTAAGGTCTCAGTTGGGAAGGACTCCCCTCCTGAATTTGTAGCAGAAACCCTAAAAAATAAAAGAGTTCCTTGGGGAAGATTATTTAATTGATAATAGGTATTTGAAGTATAAATCCCATCTTGAAAGGAAAAACCATCATAGGATATATAAATTTTATAGCCAGTTGCAGGGTGACCACCAGCACCTCCAGAAGGAGGAGTTCTCCAGGAAATTAAAACAGAACCACTTCCCAAATTTTTTCCATACAAATGAGTTGGGGGCTCTGGAAGAAGGGTTGCATTTGAATTATAATATTTGCAAATTCCTTGATAAATTGCCCTTGCAGCAATTTGGGCAAATTTTGGATTTTTTAAAGCATTTGCATCTGTTGGATTGTCATGAAAGGCAAGTTCAATTAAAACTCCTGGCATTGTGGAAAGGAGACGAAGTTCACCAAAATTTGCACTTTTTTTCCCCCTATCCACCCAGGAAGAATCATATTCTGCTCTTATGTCATTTATGAGTTCATTATGGATTGAATTTTGTAATTCTAAGGAACCAGGTGTTGCACCACCAGAATAAATGAATGTATCTGTCCCCCTTGGATTGCTTGTAGAACATCCACCATTTAAGGCATTTGAATGCCAAGAGATGAAGAGACCATCTTCACCCGTATCCTTTTCCCATTCAGAATAACGGGGTCTGCAAGTTACATCATCATCATTGTCTTCACCACCTGATACAGAATCATATACAGTTGCAGGGGCACCCATATATTGTGCATAATATCTACAACATTCTTCCCATTTTGGTTTTTCTGAAGTAGATAGACCCCTTTGAATTTCTCCAAAACCACCTCCAAAACGAACAGCATCAGCACTTACATATTTCCCAGATAGGGAAGAATCGTTATATAAAATTACAGAAGCCAAGTCGGGGTTATATCCAGAATAAAAATAAAAAGTCCCCAAATATCTCCAAGTGGAACCATCTATTTGTTGATTTACCCTAAAATGGGTCTCTCCTCCACTATGTCTTACAACATAATGGGCATCGGGGGCTCTTGAAGAATATTGAGTAAAGGATACATAGACAGAATAATAGCCATTTTGAGGAATTGAAGGTGTCCAAATTGCGTAAGCATTTGGGGAGCCAACAGTTGTTTGAACAAGGCGGTTTGTTCCATAAGAGAAAGGATCTTGACCACTCAAATAGGGTGAATTTCCATTTTCAAAAGCAGAAAGGGAAGATTGGAACCAGCCACTTCCAAATTCTTGATAAGTTGAAGAGCCATTTGAACCATCATTGTCTACAATTACCATATTTTCTTGAAAATCCCTTTCCCTTGCAGTTACAACTTTTGCCCCTGCATTTATCAAGTATTTAGTCAAAAAATAGTTTAACTTTTCTGCATTTTCAAAGTCCTCCACAATATCACAGGTGATTCCCCTTTGAGTAGTAAAAGTTCCAGAACCAGAATAGTAATACCATCCATGCCCAGCAGATAAAAAAATTGTCTTTCCAGACAAAAAACCACCAGGTTGTGGCTGGCCCTCTGCCGGTGGTGAGTATATCTTTTCTTCTGGCTTTTTTTCTAAGGGAATTTCATTTAAAAAATAACTTAAAATCCTTTCCTTTCCATCCAAAGGGTTTATTGCCCCAACCCAAAAATTTTTTATCTCCTCTAAAATTTGAAAGGTTGAGACAATTTGAAAATTTATCTTTTCCACTTTCATTGGAGTTAATCCTTTTAAATCCTTTTCTGGAATGCTTAAAATTATATAAATCCAATCCCCTTCAATTTTAATATTATAAATTTTACTGGAAAGGGGTAGGGTTCTTTCATACCCCTCCTCTTCCATTTCTTTTGTAGGCAGTTCAATCAATTTTTCAATAAGATAATAAGAATCTAAGGTAAGATTTCCTTTTAAGTTTTCATCTATTTTATATCCTATGGGATTTTCTTCCTTAAATAATTGTATTATAATTTCTCCTTTCAAATTCATTGAAAGGAAAAAAAATAATAATAAAACTACCTTTTTCACAATATTATTATAAAATTAATTTAAAATTTTTTCAAATACCTTTCCAATTTTTTAAATTAATTTGAAATGGTTTATCTAAAATGATAGGATATTTTAAATGCTTAAAAGAGAAATTTTAAGGGCTTTAAAAAATGATAAATTAAAAGAAAACTTGTGGAAAGCCACAAGGCATACCCTTGAACAAAGGGAAAAGGTTTTAGAAAATATATCTAACTGGGAAATTTTAAGAGAAAAAGCAAATTTTATAAGGAAATATTCAATTGAAAATTTAGAAAATTTATGGAAAAAGACAAGTGAAAATATTGAAGAAAGGGGAGGAAAATTTTATTTTGCCAAAGATGAAGGAGAAGCCAAAACTTTAATTGAAAATATTTTAAAAAAATATAAGGATTTCCCAATAATTAAATCCAAATCTATGGTTTCAGAAGAAATAAAATTAAGGGAGTTCCTTGAAAAAAATGGCTTTGAAGTTTATGAGACAGATTTAGGAGAGTTAATTGTTCAATGGGAAGGAAAACCTCCTTCCCATATAACTGCTCCAGCTATCCATCTATCTCGCTTTGAAGTTGCAAAAATTTTTGAAGAAAAATTGAAGATTAAAGTGGAAGAAGAACCAGAAAAACTTACAAAAATTGCAAGGGAATTTTTAAGGGAAAAATTTTTAAAGGCAAAGGCATCAATTGTAGGGGCAAATTTTATTGTAGCTGAAAAGGGAATTTTAGTTTTGTTAGAAAATGAAGGAAATATTAGATTTTGTTTAGAACTCCCAGAAGAAGTTATAATCTTAACGGGATATGAAAAAGTCATACCAGAAATGGAAAATTTAAAGTATTTCTTAAAACTCTTACCCCCTTCTGCAACAGGACAGACCCAAAATGCCTATACTTCTTTTATAAATTTATCAAAAAAGCACCACTTAATTGTCTTAAGAAGTTTTAGGGAAAAGGTCTTAAAAGAAGAAAAGGAGATTTTATATTGTATAAGATGTGGGGCTTGTATAAACGTTTGCCCTGTTTTTACGATAATAGGAGGACATTCTTATAGTTCCCTTTATCCAGGTCCCATAGGACTTGTCTTATCTTACTATCAAAAAAATAAAAATTTATCTAAGAAAATTTTAAATTTGTGTTCTTTATGTTTGGCTTGTACAGAAATTTGTCCTGTCAAAATACCTTTGCATAAAATAATTTTAAAAGAAAGAGCAAAAGTCAAAAAAAATTTCTTTGAATTTTTCTTTTCAAAAACATTAAAACTTTTTTCAAGGAATTTTTTCTTTAATTTAGTTTTTAAAATTTATAACCTTTTCCCTAAGTTTTTGAAAGATTTATTTCAAAAAAATTGGACAAAGGGAAGGGAAATTTTAAAAATTAAAAAAGGGGATTTTTTTAAAATATGGAAAGAGAAAGATTAGAAAATAAATTAAAGGAATTGGGCATAAAATTTTTTTTGATAAAGGAAGATATTTTAAAAGATAAAATCCTTCAAATTTTAAAGGATAAAAAATTTTATATATCTTTAAATTTAAACTTTATAAAAAGTAATGTAGATATAAAAGAGGCAGAAGTAGGTATCTTTGAAGCAAAATTGTTGATAGAAGAGACGGGAACCCTCTTGGTTTCTTCTGAAGAACTATCATCCCTAATTCCTCCAATTTCCTTGGTAATAGTGAAGAGGGAAAATATAAAAGAAAAATATGAAGAATTAATTGATTTTATAATGAAAAATAAAGAAAAATCCTTTTGTGCTATAACTGGTTCTTCCAGAACAGCGGATATTGAAAAAATAATTGTAATCCCTGCCCATGGTCCAAAAGAGTTAATTTTATTTATAATTTGATTTTTTTTTTAAAATTTTTTATATTATAAATGTGAAATATTTTGGTTTTATATTTTTTCTTTTAATTTCAACTACCCCTTTTTCCCAAAAAGTTTTAAAAGATGGATATGTTTATCATAAAAAGGGTTTTAAAAAATTGGATATCTTAATTGAAGGGCAAAAAATAATAAAGATTGGAAAAAATTTGAAAGGTAAAGCAGAAGAGTCCTTGAAGGGATTATATATTTATCCTGGTTTTGTAGATTCCCATTTGCACATCAATGGAATTGGGAAAGAAAAGGATGAAGTTAATTTAAAGGGATGTAAAAATATAAAAGAAATTCTTGAAAAGTTAAAGGAAAAATATAAAGAAGTTGAAAAAGGTGTTTGGATAATTGGAAGAGGATGGGATCAAAATCTTTTTGAAAAAAAGGAAATTTTGGATAACAAGTTAATTTCAAAGGAGTTTAAAGAAAATCCCCTTGTTTTATATAGAGTAGATGGGCATATGCTTTTAGCAAATGAAAAGGCAATGGAAATTTCTAAAATTGATAAAGACACTAAAGTAGAAGGGGGAGAAATAATTTTTGAAAAGGGTCTATTTTCAGATAAGGCAATGGATTTAATTTTAAAAAATATACCCAAACCCAACGAAGGAAAAATTAAAAGTACCTTAAAAAATTCTTTTAAATATTTAAAAACCTTGGGTTTTATTTCTTTAAATGATTTAGGTATTGACCATAAAACTTTAAAGGCATATATTTCCTTAGAAGAAAAGGGAGAAATTCCCCTAATTGTTTATGCTTACATAGATGCAGAAGATAGGGATTTGGAAAATCTTTTAAAAAAGGGCCCTATAATTAAGGAAAACTTTAAATTAATAGGTGTTAAGGTTTTTATGGATGGGGCTTTGGGTTCTTGGGGAGCTTATTTAAGTATTCCTTATAAAGATAAACCAAATTCTTTAGGAAACCTTGTAACTTCTTATGATAAGCTCTTAAAAATTTTATACCTTTCAAAGAGATATGGCTTTAAGGTTGCTATTCACTCCATTGGAGATGAGGCAACTACAATTGTTTTAAAGGCAATTGAAAAAGCAAAGCCAGAACCCTTAACTGTTCGTTTAGAACATTTGCAAATTTTAAAATACTCTGACTTAGACAAAATGAAAAATTTAAAGGTAGTGGCTTCTGTCCAACCATACCATTATTTTTCTGACTTAAAGATGCTTTATGATAGAATAGATAAAGATTTAAAATTTTTATTTTATCCCTGGAAATCCTTTTTAAAAAATAAAATATTGCTCTTGGCAGGAAGTGATGCTCCCGTTGAAAACCCTGATTTTAAAGAAGGTTTTCTTTCTTTAATTAACAGGGAAAGGGAAAATTTGGAGGGTTTTGAAGCAATTGAAGCATATACTTTAAACAATTTTATTTTCCATAGGGAAAAAAATATGGGAAAAATTGAAAAAGGATATTTTGCAAATTTTACAATATTAAATAAAGATATTTTAAAAGAAAAGGAAGGGATAGAAGTATGGGGAACTATGTTAAAGGGAAAATGGATTTACAGGAGGTAATTGTGCTATTTTTTTTAATTTTTTTTCTCTTTTCTTGTCAAAAACAAGGACAAGAAGAAATAAAAATTATGGAGAAAAAGTATATGGGTTTAAGAGAAAGGATGGTTTTAGAACAAATTCAAAGAAGGGGAATAAAAGATGAAAGGGTATTAGAAGCAATGAGAAAAGTCCCAAGACACCTCTTTGTTTCAGAAGAATGGAGAAATGAGGCATATGAGGATTATCCTTTACCCATTGGAGAAGGGCAAACAATTTCTCAACCCTATATTGTTGCTAAGATGACAGAGTTATTAGATGTAAGGGATGGAGAAAAGGTCTTAGAAATTGGAACGGGTTCTGGCTATCAAGCAGCCATTTTAGCAGAGATAGGAGCTCAAGTTTATAAAATTGAAATCTTACCCAAATTAGCTGAAAATGCTAAAAAGACCTTACAAGATTTGGGATATAAAAATGTAAATGTTTTAATAGGAGATGGTTTTAAGGGATACCTTCCAGAGGCACCTTATGACAAAATAATAGTTACAGCAGCTCCAGAAAAAATTCCTCAACCCTTGATAGACCAACTTAAAGTAGGGGGAAGGTTGGTCATTCCTGTGGGAAAATATAATCAAGAGCTTAAGCTTGTAATTAAAAAAGAAGAGGGAATTACTGTGGAAAATGTTTTACCTGTAAGATTTGTCCCAATGGTTGGAGAAGTTGAAAAGTAATATTTTTTCTTAAAACTTGCAGTTAGTGATCATAATATTTAAAAAAATAATTTTAACATTATTATTCCTTTTAATTTCTTGTAAATTTACCTTTGAAAAGAAGGTTTTAACGGAGCCAAATGTAGAAAAGAGAAAGGTTACAGGTATAAGTTTTATTAATTATGAAGAAGGGATAAATGAGGGATATTACAATGAGGTTTTGGAATTCTTAGAAAGGAACAAAGAAAAAATTAAAGATAACCCATCCCTTAAATTTGCCTTTGGGAAAATCCTTCTATCAAAATTTAGTTTAGAAGGAAGTGAAAAATTTTTTCAAGAGGTTTTAAAGAAGACCTCTTCTGCAATGCCAATTTATGGAAAAACCCTTTGGAATTATTCTTTGATTTATTATTTTAAAAATGGATTTTCCCCCTCCTATGAACTTATGGAAAGGGCTTATAATAGTGGATACCAAGTGGATGAAGGTTTTAGAAACTTTTTAAAGAAATCCCCAAAAAAATTGTATGAATTTGAAGGAAGTTTTTTTAAAAAAAATTTTGAATATTCTAAGGTGAAAATTCCCTTAATTAAAGTTAAAATAAATGAAAAAACTGAAGAAAAAGCAGTAATAGATACGGGAGCTTCCCTTTCTTTTATTTCCTATTCCTTTGCTGAAAAAAATGGAATTGAAATTTCCAAAGAGACAAAATCCAAAGGTTTTGGATTTCATGGGAAGATAATTCCCCTTTGGCTAAATTATTTAAATTCTTTGGAAATTGATGGCTTTAAGGTAAGAAATATACCAATAATGATATTTAGAGATGAGGATTTAACCTTTGGAGATTTAAAGATAAATTTAGGGATTGGTTTTCACTTTTTAAAGGAAGGGCTTTTAAAAATTGATTATAAAAAAAGGGAAATTTCCTTTAATATTTTAAAAAGGGAAGAAAACAAAAGAGGAAATTTAATAATCTTGGGTTTGAGAGTAGGTGTGGAGGTGACAATAAATGGTTATGGCTATTATAACTTCATATTGGATACGGGAAGTGAAGGGACTTATATAACAAATTTTGGAGCAAAAAAAGCGATTTTAAGTGAAAAACTAAATTTTTTTGATGTAATAACCAGAGGATTGGGAAAAGCAAAAGTAGAATATAAAAAAATTGAAGATACCACAATTGGCGTTTCTGGCTATAAAATTTGGTATTCAAATATAACTTCAAAAAGAGAACAATACCCCTTTATAGATGGAATTTTAGGAAATGATTTTTTAGAAAATTTTATAGTTGAGATGGATTTTTCAAAAAATAATTTAAAGTTTTATCTCTAAAGAAAGTTTTCCTTTAAAAAACTTATTAAATTTTTTATTTGAATATTTCCCACCACTTCACCTTTTAAGGAATTTAAATGCAAATAGCAAGAGGTATCAGGTATAAGAAGGAGGTTGGGATTTTTTTCTTTTACCATTTTAAATTTTCTCCTTGCCATTTCCACAGAAATCTCTGGGCATTTTATAGAAAAAGTTCCACCAAAACCACAACAAAAGGGAATTTTTTCCTCAATTATTTCTAAACCTTCAATTTTTAATAAAATGCTTTTTGCATTTAAATAAGTTGAAGCTTCCCTTAAAAGATGGCATGAGGGATGGAGGTATACCCTTTTATCATTTTTTAAAAACTTAAAATCTGGAGGGATTAAATTATCTAAAAAATAATAAAAATCAAAAAATTTTTCTTTAATTTCTTGAAATTTTTTTCTTTCATCATCTTTAAATGGAAGTTCATCATAATGGTTTTTTATAAATCCATAACAAGAAGATGAAAGGGAAATAATTTTTTTTGACTTTATCTTATAAAAAATGTTTATAAAATTTTTAGCAAAATATAAAGTTTCCCTTTGAAATCCACTGTTATAAAAGGGTTGGCCACAACAAGTTTGTCCCTTGGGAATTATTATATCCAAATTAAATTTCTTTAATATTTCTATTGCTTCCATACCTACCTCAGGTTCAATTTTATTTATAAAACAAGGGACAAAAATTGCAAGGGGATTACCCATTTTCCTTATAATAACTCTTTTCTAAAAGTAAATGGCTAAATTGGGCTATTTTTAAAAACTCCTTATAAATTCCTTGAAGAAGGGCTATCCTATTTTTTCTCAAATCCATTTCTTCTGTTAAAATAAAAACTTTTTCAAAAAACTCTTCTAAGGATGGAGCAAGACAAGTCATAACCTTTAAAGCAGAAAGATAATTTTTATGGTTATAATTTTGCAAAAATTCTTCTTTTATTTGTAAAAAATCTTCAAAAAGTTTTGGTTCTTCCTTTTCTTTAAAAAGTTCTGGTTTTATTTCAAAATAATTGTAATCCTTTATAATATTTTTTAACCTCTTATAACTTAAAATGAAATTTATAAATTCCTTTTCTTTCCTATATTCTTCAATTGCCTTTGCCCTTTGAAAAGCATCATAGGGATTGAAATGCCTTACCTCTAAAACTGCCTTTATAGTGTCTGAAGAGATGTTTTTTCTCTCAAATATATAAGAAATCCTTTCCTTAACAAAATTTCTTAAAATTTCCAAAATTTCATTTAACTGAAATTTTGGAGAATTCAAGAGCTGGAAACCTTTTGTAAAGATTAAATCCAAATCACAATCTAATTTCTTTTCAACTAAAATTTCTATTAATCCATTTCCTAACCTCCTTAATCCATAGGGATCTTGGGAACCCGTAGGAATTTCACCAACTGAAATTAAGGAAACAATTGTTTCAACCTTATCGGAAAGATTTAAAATTACAGATAAATCATTGGAAGGAAGTTTCCCTTCAAGGGTTTCTGGATAATATTGCTCATAAATTGCTAAGGAAATTTCTTCTGGATAACCTTCCCTTTTTGAAAGAATACCTCCAATTTTCCCTTGAAGTGAAGGAAACTCAATAACTGTTGAAGTCATAAGGTCTGCCTTTGATATCTTAGAAGCAGTCAATATCTTTGAAAGCAAATCTTTTTTATCTAAATTATAAGCTAAAAACTCAGAAAGTTCTAACAATCTACCTGTCTTTTGCAAATAATTCCCTAAATCGGGATGGAAACTTAAATTTTTGAGGTCTTCTACCCTTTTTATTAGGGGAACTTTCAAGTCCTGATTAAAGAAAAAAGCTCCATCTTTCAAGCGGGCTTCCACAACCCATTCTATTCCTTTAATTATTTCACCATTTTTGATTTCTGGTTTATCCACAAGTGCTAAAAAATTTTTTGTAATCTTATTATTTTTGTCAAACAAAGGAAGGGCTTTTTGATGTTTTTTTAAAACTTGAATTAAAATTTCCTTGGGAAGGGAAAGATAATCATCTTTAAATTTTCCCAAAACTATTGTGGGATTTTCTGAAAGGTATGCCCATTCAGAAATAATTGGATCTTCCTCTTTATAATTTAATTCTAAATCTTTAATCAAATTTTCAACTTGAGATATTATCTTTTCTTTCCTCTTTTCATAAAAAATTTCAATATAGTTTTTTATATTATTTAGATAGTCAAAGGGGTTTTGGAAACTTAAAGAAATTTTTTCCCAATCTTTACAAATGTTAGTAAGATTGGATGGTTTTATTTTAAATATTTCAAATTCAACTATTTTTTCACCAAATAAGGAAAGTATTGAATGTAAGGGTCTTATAAAAGGACCCAACCTTTCACCCCAACACATGGGTTTTATAAACTTTAAATTCAAAATTATGGAAGATAAATTTTCCTTTAAAATTTCCTCTGTTGCCTTTACGGGCATCAATTTTTTTATGGCAATATATTCCCCTTTTCCCTTTGATACTTTATAAACCTTATCAATTTTTTCCTCCATTCCCTCTTTTTTTAAAAAAGACAGAAGAGCTTGAGTTGGCTTTTCTTCTTGAAAAGAGATGTTATAAGGGGGACCAATTATTTCTTCTTCCCTTTCCCTTTGAAATTCTTCCATTTCATTTATATAAACCCCAATCCTTTTACTTGTGGAAAAGGGTATTATCTCTTTATATTCAATCTCCTTTTCTTTTAAAAGATCTTCAAAATTTTTCTTAAGTTGTAATTCAATGTCTTTAATTTGTGTAGCTGGCATTTCTTCTAAAAGGAGTTCCAATAAAAAATCTTTTTTCATTCTTCTAACCTCACATATTGGTTTGCACATTGGAAGGAAATTCTCCTTATCCTCCCAATTAAATTTGCTCTATTTGTTTGAGATACAGAACCCCTCGCATCAAGGATATTAAAAATATGGGAAAGTTTTAAAGCACATTCATAAGCAGGGAGGATAAGCCCTTCCTTTAAACACAATTCTGCTTCCCTTTCATAAAATTCAAACTGCCTTTCCATCTCAAATATATCTGCAATTTCAAAATAATATTTACTTATTTGGTTTTCTTCCCAAAACCTAATATCTTCATATTTAAAATTACCCCCATAAGGAATATCAAAAACAGAAGAAACCCTATTTAAAACCATCCCAATCCTTTCAAGACCATAGGTTAATTCCACAGAGATGGGATCCAAGTCCATTCCCCCTGCTTGTTGCATATAAGTAAATTGTGTAATTTCCATCCCATCCAGTAAAACTTGCCATCCAACCCCCCAAGCTCCCAAACCAGGAGATTCCCAATTATCTTCTTCAAACCTTAAATCATGATCTTTTAAGGAAATACCCAATGCCTTCAAACTATCCAAGTATATTTCTTGAATCTCTAAAGGAGAGGGTTTTAAAATTACCTGGAATTGCAAATGCTTCATCAACCTAAAGGGGTTTTCCCCATATCTCCCGTCAGCAGGTCTTCGGGAGGGCTGGACATAAGCTACATTATAGGGCTTTTTCCCTAAGATTCTAAAAAAGGTCTCTGGATGGAGGGTCCCTGCCCCAACCTCAATATCATAGGGCTGGACTACAATACATCCATAATTATCCCAAAAGTTTGTTAAACTTAAGATAATTTTTTGTAAATTCATAGTATAAAAAGTTTATCACAAGTTTTAAGATAATTGTAGCTCTTTATTTCTTTTTGAATAAAATTTTTTAAAATATTATTAAAAATTAAATTTGCAAAGGTATAATTTTTCATTTCTTCTTTAAAATTTGGAATTTCTGAAATCTTTTTTTCCTTTAAAATTTTCAAAAAATCTTTAAATTTTTCTGGAAATTCCATCCCCTTTCCCTTATGTTCTTCACAATAAAATTCTCCCTTTTCTCCATCAAAATATCTTGCCTCTTCTCTGCATTTACATAAAAAATTTGAAGGGAATATTCCATTTAATTTAATCATCCAAAAATCAAAATAAACCTTCAATATTTGCCAAGGAAGTTTTTCTATAAAACCCTCTATAATATGTTTTGTTAACTTATAAATATTTTCATTTGCTTGATTTTCTGGAACTGTTTCCATTAAAATTTCTGCCAGATAAGTTAAAATGAAGGGGCAAGGACTTTCAATTATATGGAAAGTTAAAGAATTTAAAATTTCTGCTTCTGTTATTGTTATGAGACTTCCCTTTTCCCCTTCATAAAAATTAAATTCTACCTCTGAAAATTGGGAAAGCAAATCCTTTGTTTTTGCTTTTTTTCTTCCAATTCCCTTAGCTATCCCCCTTTTTATACCTTCCTTTTCTGTAAGTATTGTTATAATTGAGGAGGTTTCCTTATAGGGGTAAAGGGCTAAAACAAAACCCTTGTCTTTTTTTATTGCCATTAAACCTTTGTTTCCACTAAAAAGGGTTTGAAATCTTTTAAATGTTTTTCTACTTTATATTTTATAAATCTTTCAACTTGGGTCTTAGAAAGTCCTAAAAAATTTTTAATCTTTAAAATATTTTTCAATTCTTCCTTGGAAAAGGGAAAATCTTCCCTTTCAAGTAAATTTTTTAGTAAAGGGTTTTTTTTCCCCCTTTGTAAAGAAGATTTTGCTTTAATTGCTTCTTCCCTTAAAATTTCATGTGCCTTTTGCCTATCCCCTCCCCTTTTTACCCATTCCATAATTATTGCTTCCACTGAAAGAAAGGGAAAATATTCCTTCAACCTCTTTTTGATCACTTCTTCATTTATGTTTATATCTTTTATCGTTTCTGTACAAAGGGTTAAAATTCCATCTGTTATAAAAAAACTTTCTGGAATTGCAAATCTCCTTAAAGCAGAATCATCTAAGGTTCTTTCAAGAAATTGTTCTCCTGCCATATCTTCCAAGGATCTTAAAATGTTTAAAAGATACCTTGCCAAGGAGGTGACCCTTTCCATCTTCATGGGATTTTGCTTAAAAGGCATTGCAGAAGATCCCACTTGTTTTTTCCCAAAGGGTTCATTTATTTCTCCAAAGGCCTGTAAAATTCTTAAATCCCTGGAAAACTTTCCTGAAGAGATTGCAATTCCTTTCAATATATCAGCAATTCTTTTATCCAATTTTCTGGGATATGTTTGGGTTGTTATGGGTATTATATTATAAAAACCTAAAAGATGGGCAAATCTCTTTTCCAAGATTTCAACCTTTTTTTCATTTCCTTCAAATAAAACATAAAAAGAACCTTGAGTTCCTGTGGCACCCTTTAAACCCCTTAAAGGAAAATCTTCTAAAAAGACCTTTAAAATTAAAAAGTCCTCCAAAAAATCTTGCAAATAAACACAAAATCTTTTACCTAAAGTGGTTGGTTGAGCAACTTGTAAATGGGTATAGCCAAGACAAGGAAAATTTTTATATTGAAGGGCTTTTTCTTTTAAAAAATAAAGTAAGTTTTTCAACTTTTCAATTAAGATTTCCAAACCTTTCTTAATTAAAATTAAATCTGCATTATCTGTAATGTCACAAGATGTTGCACCTAAATGGATGTAGGGTTTTGCCTTTGGTGCAACTTCTCCAAAGTGTTTTATATGTGCCATTACATCATGCCTTGTCTCTTTTTCAATTTCTGCTACCCTATTAAAATCAATTTCTTCATACCTTTCTTCCATTTCCCCTATGGCTTCACCAGGAATATCAATTCCCAACTCCCTTTCAGCAATTGCCAAAGCAATCCAAATTTTTCTCCAAGTTAATACTTTATTCTTTTCAGAAAAGACCTCTAAGATTTCCTTTGAAGCATATCTTTTATATAAATTTTCCATATGAAGATTATCTCAATTTTTTAATTAAATTTCAAACCTTTCATAAAGTATAAAAAAATTTAAACACCTAATTTAATATCCTGCTCCAGATAGAAAAGGAAAAATGAAAAGATGTAAGATTTGCTCCAAGAAAGGATAAAGTTTGAAAAAAATAAGAGAAGTTTTAGGGTTAAAAAAGTATTTATAAATTTATTCAAAAGTCCAATTTTTCCCTTTTCCTTTGAACCTATCCTTATGCTCAAATTTACCCATGAATTTTTTACATCTTGCAATTCCCATAACAACTGTTTTTGATTTTAAATTCTTTTCCTTCCCCTTTTTTACCTCACTGGAAGAAATCCTGATAAGTGATATCTTCCTTAAAAAATTACCCAATCCCCTTTTATGAACCAATTTTTTTCTTTTATCATATATTTCCATTTTTTTTTGCAAATCTTTTTTAGCCCTTTTGGATCCTTTTGCCTCATATATTTTTCTATTTAACAGTACATACACTACATCATCTGAAATATAGGGGGAATTTTTTGTTTTTTCAAATTCTTTTATCTCTCTTTTTGCCATCTTTTATAGTTTATTCTTAAAGTTATCTATTTTTGTTTTTAATTCTAATTTTACAACTTTCTCTCCTAAATCTTCAATTCCTTTTAATTTCCTCTTCTTTCCTTTTGGAATATAAGCTCCTTTCTATTTTATTTAGATTTTTATATGAGGCAATGGTTTAATTTCGTGTAGATTTTTCGTGAGGCAATTCGAACATTTGAAAATTTAAAAAATTCTTGTTATAATTTATATGGAGGTTTGATATGCACATAAACGATTTACTAAAAATAGCTGTGGATCGCGGTGCTTCTGACTTGCATTTAAAGGTTGGAAGTCAACCTGTCATAAGGGTTGATGGAAGATTAACCCCCCTTGTAGATCAAAAACGCCTTATGCAAGAGGATACTGTTGCAATGGCTTTTTCAATGATGTCTGCAAGGCAGAAGGAAAAATTTAAAAATAATTTTGAAATTGATTTTGCCTATTCCGTTCCTGGACTTGGGAGATTTCGTTGTAATATTTTTCAACAAAGGGGAACCATTGCCCTTGTTTTAAGGGTAATTCCTGTAAAAATTAGAACAATAAGAGAACTTTTGCTTCCCCCTGTCTTGGAAAAAATATGTATGGAACAAAGGGGGCTTATACTTTGTACTGGAACAACGGGTTCTGGTAAATCTACAACACTAGCAGCAATGATTGATTATATTAACACAAATAGGGTAGAGCATATTATTACAATAGAAGACCCCATTGAATTTTTGCATAGGGATAAAAGGTCTATTGTAAATCAAAGGGAAGTAGAAGTGGATACAAAATCCTTTGCCCAGGCATTAAGGTCTGCTTTAAGACAAGATCCTGATATTATACTTGTGGGAGAGATGAGGGATTATGAAACAGTGGAAACTGCCTTAACAGCAGCAGAGACGGGTCATTTGGTCATGTCCACATTACATACTTTAGATGCCACAGAAACTGTAAACCGTATAATTTCGATTTTTCCTCCCCATCAACAAAAACAAATCAGATTACAATTGGCAGCAGTATTAAAGGCAGTTATCTCTATGAGATTGCTTCCAAGGGCAGATGGAATGGGAAGGGTGCCAGCAGTAGAAGTTTTAATTTCAACTCCTTATATAAGAGATTGTGTTGAAAACAAGGAAAAGACAAAGCTTATAAAAGATGCCATTGCCCAGGGAACAAGCCAATATGGGATGCAAACCTTTGATCAATCCTTATACCAACTTTATAGAGGTGGTCTCATAACCTTAGAAGAAGCCCTAAGAAGAGCTTCAAATCCCGATGAATTTAAGTTAAAAATTCAGGGTGTTCAATCCACTGCTGATTTGGCAAAGGAACAAATGGAAAGCTTTTTACAAATGCCTGAAGAACCAAGTCCTCTCAAAGATACAACCTCTGAAGATCAAGATTTAAAAATTGATTTTTCAAATCAAGAATATTAATTTTAATTGATTTTAAAAATAAATTATAAATGTATGGTTGGTATGCAATTTGGACAAAGGCAAGGCATGAATTTAAAGTAGAAGAATGTTTAAAAAATAAAGGTTATGAAGTCTTCCTTCCCACAATACTAAAACCCTCCATAAGAAAAGATAGGAGAAAAATCTTAAAAGTTCCTATGTTTCCCAGTTATATTTTTGTTGAAACAAACTTAGTAAAAGAAACATATATAGATATTGTTAAAACCCAAGGGATTGTAAATGTCTTGGGTTGGAAAGAAAACAGGGCACCCTCAATTCCTACAGAACAAATAAATTCTTTAAAGATTCTTGTAAATGAAGAAATTCCCATAAAAACCCATCCTTTTTTAAAAGTTGGAAATTATGTTAAAGTTGTAAGGGGTCCCTTAAAAGGGGTAATTGGAATGATCAAGGGTTTTAAAGGAAAGAGAAGATTAATAGTTCAAGTGGATTTATTAAAAAGGGCTGTGGCTTGCGAAATTTCTGCAGAAGATGTAATTCCCATAGACCAACCATGAAGGGTGAAAATATTTCGCATAGATTTCAGCAATAAATAAAAAAGAGATAGAAGATGGGAATTTTATTTAA
>FWPU01006743.1_pt1 | contig 22357 bp, 26 predicted proteins | sample 2228361 | NCBI WGS metagenome assembly FWPU01 (sample SAMEA103939777, study PRJEB20133) | metagenome
CCACCACCGCGCCCGCCGCCGCGCTCGCCGTGCCGAGCTCACCCGTCGCCGTGGCGGAGGCCACCAGCGCGCCCGCGGCGGTGATCGCCGTCGTGAGGGCGCCGGTCGCCGTCCCGGTCCCAGTGACCGCGCCTGCAAACGTGGCCGCCACCCCGGCCGGTCGGAGCGCGATCGTGACGGCGCACCACGCATGCCAGGTGTTATCGGCGATCGAGGGCGTGAAGATACCGGGATCCTCGGGATCGGCCGGAGCTGTCCGGTACGCCATCGCGACCGTGACGTCGTTGATGTCGTTGCCGGACGCCACGACCACATCCTGGTAGCCGGTCGGCGCCGTCGCCGTGACGCCGGCCCCACTGGTATGGCCGAAGGCGCCGACCGCCACCGTCCAGACGCCGGACGGATTGCCGTGATCGAGGCTCGGCGGGTCGGGGCGATTCCCGTTGATGCCGGTGGCCGTCGCCGGCGTCACGTCCATCGGGGTCGTGGGATCCACGCCACGGAATGCCATCGCGACGGCCGCCACGGCCGCATCCCCGCCGCCCTGCCCGTCCACCACGACGCTGGTGTCGGGGCTGGCGCCCATGACCTTCCACCACACGCCAAGGTCGCAGTCCTGCAAGTCGTTAGCGTGGAGATCGGCGACCTTGGTGTAGCCGCTCGTCAGGAGCGCCATCGTGAGATCGACGTTGTCGTTGTCGCCGACGGCGCCCGCCACGAGGACGAGATCGCCGTCCTGGAGCCCGAGGCCCGAGAAGAGGAGCGTGACATTGCCACCGTTGCCGGAGGCGCCGTTCACGCTACCGAGGAAGGTGATCGCCACCGGCTATGCCAGCGTGACGTCCAGAGCCCCGACCGGGAACTTGGGCGCCGGATCGCCGTTGTTGATCGTCTTCGCTTGGGTGAGCGCGCCATGGAACAGCATGTTGCCGGCCGTGGCGGCATCGAAGATCGCGAAATGCGTCACGACCCCCCAGTCGGCGGTCGGGGCCGGGAAGGTGATCTCGGCGAGGTTGTCGGTGTGCCCATCGCCCGAGACTGGCGCCGACCAGTTGGTGTCCCCGGGATCGAGCTGGGCGCGCGCATAGCCCCCGCCCGAGACCTCGGTGCCGCCGCCGGCATCGCTGGGCGCCGCCGTGAAGAGCCCCACGTAGAGCGCCGTCGGCTTCGTGAACGAGCCGGTGCGGAAGATGTGCTTGATGATCTCGCCCTCGAGGTAGTCGCTCATCGCTGACATCAGTGATCCCTCCTCGCTCGCTGGCTTACGGCACCCGCTCCAGACTCCAGGCCCTGCATTTCTCGCCCTGGCACTGCTCCACGCCGAGGATCCGGACGTCGTCGTTGCCCCGGAGCTCGATCGCCGTCCGCTGGCCCTCGCCGTCGATCTGCACCGTCCCGGGCGTCAGCGCCCGGATCGTGATGCCCCCGAGACCCGCCGGTGGCCGGATCATGCCGGCATCCCCGGTGTAGCGCCCGGACAGCAAGCACAGCGTCTGGCCCTCGAGCGCCAGCGGCCAGTAGTCGGCGATGCGGAACGGCGAGCCCTCGGTGAGCCCCGAGCCTCCGCCCGTCGGCGAGGCGTAGTAGTCGCAGTTCGCCTGCCCCCATGCCACTCCACGCGTTAGGACGATGACCAGGAGCACGAGCATGAGAAGCCATCGCATCAGCATCCCACCCCCAGGAGCAAGAGCCGTCCGCCGCAACTCGCGGCACCGCCGGCCGCCGGCCTGATCGCGATGGTCGCGGCCCCCCAGCTCTGGGAATCGAAGTTCCGCGTGAAGGGTCCGGGATCATCGGACGCTGCCGCCAGGGTCCGGTGCCCGACCGCGGTACTGGTGCCAGCGTCGGACGAGATCTCGCAGTTCGTGTAGTTCGTCGGACAGATGGTGAATCCGTCGTTGTGATTACTGCTGCCAGCGACGGCGAGCCAGAGCGTCTCGGCCGATCCCCAGCTCGGACTCAGGCTCGGCGGATCGGCCTGCCCAGAGACCCCGGATGCGACCGATGAGGCTTCTGGCGACGCCGTGGCGTGGTGACCCGTGATGCGCAGGGTCCGATGCGTACTACGCTCGGCGTTGTCCGATGTCACGGTGATGGTCGATACTTCGGAGCCGTCCGCGATCCGATACCGGGCCTCGAAGCGCGAGCATTGATTGCTGCCACCGCCACATCCCGTCGGATTGATGCTGGCGGCGAAGAGCTGGGTCCATCCCGACGGCCACGTCAGCGTCGGAACCGTGAGGGTGTTGTCGCCCTCGACCGTGATGATGGCAATGAGCAGGTGCCCGCTCTGAATGCCGGCCGGCAGGTTGACTGTGTGCGACGTCGTCTCGATACTCTGGCCGCCCCCGTTCGTGGCCCCAACGGTCGGAAAGGCGTCGGCGGTGACCGGCGCCAGCAACACCACCAGCAGGAGCCAGAGCCAGCGGATCATGGTGTCGGCGCCTCCATCCCCTTCCGGGCCTTCGCCAGCTCGGCCTGCAGCCGGCTGATCTCCTGCAGCAACCGTTGCCGGTCGGCCTGGTGCTCGGCCCGCAGGCGCTGCAGCCGCCAGGCCATGTCCTCCTCGGCCCCCCGGCGCCAGGTGTCGAGCAGGCTCACCAGCTCCCGGGTCGCGGCCAACGATTGCTCGCAGGTCGGTCCGGACGGCTCCTGCGCGGCGGCGCCGCCAACGATGGCAAAAACCAACGCGAGCGTCAGGACGGTGCGCATCAGAACTTGATCTCGATCGTGACTGGCACGGCAGCGCTCGATTTCGCGCACACGGCGCGGCCCGTCGTCGTCGTCCGCCGCACGGCCCCGACCTTGCCCCGCGTGAAGGCCCGACCGTTCGTCGAGCTCAGGTCGTAGGGGCCGGCGATCGTCACCTGGTTGTCGGCGCAGTCGACGCCCGTGCCCTCGACCAGCTCCACGTCGGTATCGCCGTCGGCGAACACGAAGATGTCGCAGATGTAGACGTGCTGGCCGGACGTCAGCGGGACAAGCTCGGTCGTCGTCGCGGTCGTCATCCGGAGCGGGACGCGGAACTCGTTGCATTTCTCGTTCGCCGTCACCGCCCCGCTGGGCCCCGAGATGCCGCCCACGGGCGGCACCGCCACCAGCACGGTCCGCCACGCGTTCAGGCTGTCCTGTGTCGCGCTGTCGCCCTCGCCGTCCACGGGCGCCACCCGGAGATCCCGGTTGGCGTTCATGCGGACGAGCCCGGTGTTGCCGTCCGTCACGGCCGGCGGGGTGTTGTCGTAGAGCGCGAAGGCCGGCGTGCCCTGGGTGGTCCCGCCCGTGAAGGTCGAGTTGTCGTTCACCGCCGTGCCGCCGGTGCCCCCTGGGCAGCCGATGCAGCGGACCGCGATCGCGTAGTCGTTGCTGGCCGGCGTCGTGTTCGTGACGACCGGTACCCGTGGGGTGCTGCCGTCCGTGCCGGCCAGCATCACCATCGTGCGCTGGGCGGTCGCGATCACCCGGCCGGTCGCCGATCCCGAGGTGTGGGACGACAGCCGCACGCACACCGTCTGGGCCGGCACCGGCACCCAGACGCCGCGGGACAGCGCATCGTTCGGATTCGTAACCGAGAACCCTGTCGCGGTCACGCCCGAGCGCGGGTCGGCGCCCCGCCCTGGGCCCACGCCCCCGATGGCTGGGCCATGAGGGCCAGCCCGATCAGAACGATCCACAGGAATCGGCGCATCATGGCTCCCCGAGATAGCAGAGCGTGAGCCCTGCCTGGTTGGCGATCGCGAAGTAGCGGTTGAGGTTGTCGGGCTCGATCACGACGCCGGCGGGTCCGACCGGAAAGCCTGTCGAGACCGTCACGCCGGTCGGCCCGATCACGATGATGCCGTCCGGGCTGTTGTTCGGATGCGGCGCCAACCGGAATCGCCGCGCGACGGCGGACGGCAACTGCACCTGCGTGGTGCCGACCGTCACCTGGCCGGACAGCGGGGCCGCCGCCGAAATGAGCCCGTCGTTGATGCCGACCGGCCACAGGACGGCGCCGATATCGCGGGCGCGGAACGTCAGTCCACCGGCCTGATAGTTATCGGCCATCGCCCTATCCCAGCGCCAGCAGGGCCGCCAGGCCCGCCGTCAGGAGGATCTCGAGGTGCGGCCGGACGACTTGCCACCGAGGCCGCATCGTGGTGATCGTCACGCGCTGACCGACGGGCGGCAGGGGGAGGAGGAAGAAGAGCTGCACCGGCGTATGGGCCGTCACCATCAGGCTATGCCTCCACGCCCTTACCGTTCGCCATCCCCCGGCGCCTGGATCTCGGCCATGCGGTCCGGTGCCGGCACGCAGGCGCCGAAATTCGTGCCGCGGCTCGGGTCATAGGCGCCCCCGCACCACGAGGTCGCCGCTGCCATCGCCGGGCCGATGAGCAGCCCCATCGCCAGCCCCGCCATCACTGCCATCCGTGTCACGCGCATCGTGTCCTCCGTTGAGGGCGGCCCGTTGCTGGGCCGCCATGAGTTCGGCCACCGTCTCGGCCGCGAGCGGCACCACCACGACCCGGGTCTCGGTGGGCCTGGCGAGCGCGGCCGCCAGCGTCGCGGATTGCGCTGCCGCCATCTCGTTGACCGCCGCTTGGGCCCGCTGGCTCTCCAGCACTTCCTCGTGCGCCTGCACCATCTGGTAGGCGATCAGGCATCCGGGCTGCACCAGCACGTCGCGCGACCCATCCCTCGACAGCACTTCCTCGACCCAGAAGGCGCAGCCCTCACGCGTGCCCGGACACTTCCGCTGGGCGGGCGCTAGGGGCATGCGGTAGGGGCAGGGCCGCCCTTGGGTCTCGACCGTGCGGCGAATCCACTCCACGCTCGCCATGGCGTCTCAGTTCGCCGGATAGACGGTGATCAGGTCGCGGTGCAGAGGCCGCCACGTGCCGTCGCTCGCGACCGTGCTGGTCGAGGCGGCGCCCGAGGTGCCGCTGCCCGTCGTGATCCCATTGGCGGCGGTCGTGCTGCCGGACGGCGGCCCAGAGCCCATGTTGGTCAACAGGCGCCCCGCCACATCGGTCCCGGCGGTCCCCCATCCGTCTCTCGAGACGCTCAATCCCGGGATCGAATGGGTGTGGGCCATCGTCAGGCCGCCGATCGTCCACGAGCCGCCGTGGGTCCGCGTGCCGGTCACGATCCGCACCATCCGGTCGTTGAGTGCCGCGTCGGTGTCGCGCGTCCAGCCCACCGGCGCGCTGTCGCGGTCCAGCAGGAGCCGGAACCCGCTGCTGCCTCCGGGAAACGCATCGGCCCGCCGGAAGCGCTGGAGCTCTTCCCACTGCGTGCTCTGGCGCTTGAGCAGGAGGTAGTCGGCCGGGTCCAGGAGGCTGAAGTCGGCCGCGTCCTTCAGGACGATCTGCCCGGTGCCGCCCGCCTGGTGCTTGACGACGACGGTGCGCCCGGCCGCCACGTTGCGGATCAGCAGCAGGCTGCCGTTCGGCAGGTTGGTCTGCGCGATGTGCGTCAGGTCGTCGGTCGAGCCCGAGCCCTCCGTGTCGACCTGGTGCGCGAACTGCGTCGGCGTGATGCTGCCGGCCGAGATCGTCAGCGTCGTCTCGCCGCTGCCGCCCGGCTGCTGGGCGATGAAGTTGCGGATATCCTCGAGCGCGACCTTGATCTCGCCCTCGCTCCGGGCGTTGTTGGAAATGTAGCCGGCTGCCGGGAGGGTCGCCATGGCTCAGTACCCCACGATGTGGACCGACGCGAACACGCCGGCGATGAAAGCCCGAGAGGCATCGACGATCTTGAGCAGCGGCCCCTGCACGGGGTCCTTGTCGACCACGACGTAACCGACCGCCACGCCGTCGTCCTTCACGGAGGCCTCGACGCGCGTGATCTGCCGGTAGGGCGCCTGGATCGGCAGCCGGATCCCCTCGACCGGACAGGTGAGATCGGCGAACGATTCCAGCAGATCGGGCACGTCCAGGACGGCCTGCAGTCCGTGCACGGTGCCGCGGATCGGCCCGGGGCTGAGCCGCAGCCGGAATTCGTGCACGAGCCGCTCGATCTTCTCGAGCTCGCCCGGCCACAGCATCCACGCCTCCTCGCTGGACGGGGCCTGGCTCCAGAAAAGTGCTTCGTCGTTCCCTGACCAGAACGGAGCGGCATCACTAGTCCAGAACAGCTCAGACCCGGAGATCCTATAGTCGAGCCGAATAGCCTCAGCCGTGACATCGGGATTCAACGTGAGGTCGGCCGGCACTTGATCGGCGGCTGGCAGAAGGCTGAAGATGTAGGTCAATTCAGCATACTTCGTGACCTTCCAGAACGCGGCAAGGTCTTGGCCAGTCCAGAATGGTCGGGCATCATCACCACTCCACATCAGCCCGCCGACGTCGAGCGCCACCAGCTCGCCGTTCAGGATCGTGCCGTTGACGATCGTGCCCGGGAAGCCCTCGGCCTTGAAGTCCTTGGTCAGCACGACGTTCTCGACCGGGATGGCGCCGAGGTCCACCATTGCGATCCCAGGATTCACCGACTCGCGATCCCCGAGGTCCACGGCCTTCACCAGATACGTCACGAGCCCCATGGGCCGGAGCTCGCCCGGCAGGCTCGTGCCGCTGATGAGGCCGCCGTGAAGCGGCTCGGCATCGCTCCAGGTCCGCCGGTTGCCGAGATGGCGCCGGACGCGAAACCCCGCCAGGTCACGGAGCGTCGTCGGATACGTCCAGGTCAGCTCCCGGTCCTGCACGAACACGGCCGGCACGTCGGGCGGCGGCGTCCGGGTGCCGACGACGGTGTGGGGCGGCACCTCGACCCAGGGCGAGACCGCGCCGTTGCCCGCCACGCTCCGCAGCCGGATCTCGTACGTGCGCCCCTCCTCGACGGGCTGGACCACGAGATGCGCGAGGTCGCCCGTGACGGGCGGCAGGGGCCGCCACTCGGCATTGGTCGTCGCCTCCCGGAACCGGCCCTCGACGAACGCCACCGGCAGGGCCGAGCCCGAACGGTAGTGGAATCCAACGACGATTCTGGGCTCCAGCGACCCGTCGGCCGCCACCGACAGCACGAACTCGTCGGACTGGACCGTATCGACGACGGGCGCCGGCGGGGCGGTGAGGTCCGGGGGGCGGGTGATCTTCGGATCGAACTCCGGGATCGCTTCGGTGTCGGCCGTGTAGATCGCGTCGTCGTAGGGCACGACCGACAGTTGCGCCGTGCCGTCCTCCATCGGCCGGATGCTGCGGATCAGGACATTCATCGTCTCCACGCCCGACTCGCCGAACAGCGCGAGGTCATCGACCTGGGGGCCCGCACCCGTCGCGATCGGCGACTGGAACGTCAGCGTCGTGGTGAGGCCCGGCTGGGTGACGATCGTGTGGATCTGCTCGGTGTTGTCCCGGAGGCGGACCACGAGCGTGTAGCTCTTGCCGCTCTCCATCGAGACTTCCTCGTCCAGCACCACGCCGGTCGTGTCGCTGCCCGAGGTGACGAGCTCCCGGATGCGGCCGGCGCCCAGGCCCACGAGGATCGTGTCGTACTGCAGGCGCACCCGATCGCCGCGGGTGACGACGAGGTGCTCCAGGTCGGTGAAGAACGTCGCCCGCTCCGGCCGCAAGTGGAGCTCCGCCAGCCGGTAGCGGCCAAGGCGGTAGAGCTGGTCGGCGTCCGTCACGCCGGGCGACTCGAAATCCGCGTACTTGGTGGCGTTCTGTTCGGTGAAGCCGTCATCGAAGATCAACCGCTCCGCGACCTGGGCGGGCCCGATCGGGAACAGGCCCCGCAGCGCGTGCGGGATCTCGACGAATGACTTCTCGAGCGTCAGCCCCCAACTGTTGCGCGGCGAGAACATGGCGCGAGGCGTGGCCTGGGGCTCGTCGATGATGAGCGACACGACGTTGCCGTCACGAATCGTCCGGGCCGCGCGGCCGGCCGCCAGGATGTCGTCCAGAACCTCCAGGTCGGTCGTCTCGTAGTCGATCACGGCGTTGTAGGCGAAGCCCTTGCTCGCGCACCACTCGTGGAAATGCTGGAGCTGCGCGAGATCAAGCTGCCCGTCCGGCACCGGCTCTTCCTGCTCGGCCCCTTGCAAGACGTGGCGGGCGAGACTGGCCGGGTTGTTGGTCGGGCGCGTGATCCACGTCTGCGTGCCGCTGTCCCAGTCCGGCAGGATCGATTCCGCCACGCCGTTGATCGAGTCCAGGATGGCGCTGAGCTGGTTCGTCGCCCGGATGCGGAGCGCGAGCTTGGTATGGCCGGGCGCCGTGATCGGATCGACGGCCGTGATGGTCCGCAGCGCGGTCCAGATCGCCTCGGCAACCAGCGCCTCCTGGGGATTCTCGGCGTGGCCGACCAGGCCCTCCTGCCGGACGGCGACGTCGTACTGACCGCGCGCGACCTTCCAGTGGTTGCCGCGCCGCAACGGCTGGACCGAGAGGTTGTCGGTCACCTCGAACAGGCCGACCTCGGTCCAGTTCTCGGTGCCGGCCGGCGCGTAGCGGATGCGATACTTCGTCGTCCGCGTCTGGCGCTGGCCCTTGTCCATCTTGCCGACGCCTTGCAGGTACGTGATGTCGACCGACAGCTCATCGGCATCGAGACCGCTGCGCCGGACGTACCAGGGGCCGATCTGCCCCTCGCCCTCGGGCAGCCCCTCGGCAAGATTGATCTGGAACGCCTGCTCGTCGACCACATTGGTGAAGAGCGTGAGCGGATCGTCGGTGAGGTTCGTGACGATCTTCGGATCATCGACCTCGGCGTTTCGCACCTCGGCCTCGACGTCCTGGAAGCTGCTGAGCGGCGTGTCGCCGATCTTGAGCTCGCTGAGCCGCAGCGGCCCCCGCCCCCAGTCGATCAGCACCCGCAAGTACTGGTCGTTGCCGACGACCTCGGTGAACTGCCGGGCTCCGAGCGGCGGGAAGAACGGCACCCGCCCCAGCACGCGCGGCACGACGCCGAAGGGCCGGAGCTCGTTGCGCGCGGCGACGATCGAGGGGCTGACCCGCGGCGCGCCGGCTTGATCCCGCAGCTTGGGCTGGGGCGGCGGCAGGAGGGCGTTGATCGCGATCGTGGCGCCGAGCGCGCCCGCCGCCACGATGGCGGCGCCCGTGGCCGCCCCGCCGCCCACGAATCCCCCGATGGCCGCGACGAGCTGGGGGTTGGCCGTCACGGCCGCCGCGGCGATCAGGACGACGGCCGACAGGATGACGGCCGCCGTGTTCTTGCCCTCGCCCTCGCCCTGGGGCACGACCGTCACCGTCACGCGCCGCCCGGGCTTGGGACGGTACTCCGGGCCCTGGGGCCGGACGTAGTACATCGGGTGCACCAGCTCGCCGTCCACGCTGACGGCCGCCCAGGAGCGCAGCCAGGGCTCCCGGATCAGGTCCGCCACGATCTGGCGCAGGGTGGTGCCGGCCGGCCGCACCTCGGTGACGACCGCCTCCCGGAAGGGGTGGGGCCGGGCCGCCACCTCGATGACGGCCCCTGAGCGCTCCGGCAAGCGCGCTGGCGCCACGATCCCGGTTCCGGCCATATCCAGGGCCGGGGCCGGCCGGATCAGGGCCTCCAGCGGTTCCGCCACGGTTGGCAAGGCCCGCTCAGCCACGGGCCGCCTCCAGGTCGGGATGCCGGTGGAAGCCGACGATGCGCCGGCGCCAGGCGACGGTCCGGTAGCGCTCCAGGCGGGAGCCCAGCCCCCGGAGGGTGTGGAGCATGTCACCCGGCGCGACGACGAGCCCGACATGGACCGGCTGGCCCACCAGGCGCAGCAGCACGACGTCGCCAGCCTGTTCCTCGCCGTCGCGCACCTCGGGCCATCCCTGGCGCTCGGCCCGCACCACCGCCGCGACGGCATCCGCATCGGTCGGCGAGGTGTAGCGATCCCGGTAGGACGGCACCGAGAGGCCGAAGCGCTCGGCCAGCACCCGGCGCACCAGATCCCAGCAGTGGGTCTCCTCCCATGGGATACCGAGGTAGGTCTGTACCCAGGCCGGCGCGCTCACGCGAAGACTCCGGGGTGCGTTGAGGGAAGGAACCTGCTGTGGACCCCGCCCGGCCAGCGACGGGGCCGCGCCAGCCGGGAGCCGATGTCACCCGTGATCGTCATGGCCGTGACCTGGACGTTCAACAGGTCCATGGTCGGCAGGCTGAACTCCACGGTGTCGGGATCGGCCGCCCGCACCACTTCCAGCGTGAACTGCAGCCGCTCGTCGCGTTTGACCGATCGGATGCCCTCGACGATCTGGCGCGAGACGTTGCTGATCCGGAGCCGGGCTAGGGGCGGATTCTGCTCGTCGTCCTCCGGCAGCGTGATCTCGAACGGGAAGGCCAGGTAGGTTTCGCCCCGGCTCACGAGGTCCACGCGGTCCCGGACGAACCGGAGGGTCGGCAGGTTCGGGTGCGTGATGGTGCAGAGCTCCAGGATCGGATCGCCCGCGCGCTCGGCCAGGAGCGCGGCCCGGAAGGCGGTCGTCAGGGTCCGGGACATCAGCGCGCCCCCGTGCCATTGATGGCGCGCCGGATCACGGCAGCACCTCCAGCGGGATCACGACGTCGTAGAGATCACCGCCGAGGGCCCGTATCTCGGGCCCGCCCGCGAACGCCGTTCGCACCTCGCCGTCCCGCGGATGCGTCCACGTGAAGGGCAGGCACCCCCCCACGGTGTCGCCTTCGTAGAATTTCTCGAGCGTCTCGACCTGGGGACCGGTCAGCCGGAAGGTGGTACGGAGCGGGGCGGCGGCGGCGGTCGTGCGGCGCCGGATCTCAGGTAGGCCGCTGCCGAGGTCATCGCCGACGAGCGCGAGATCAGCGAACTGCTCGTCGTAGGCCTCGATCAGGGGCGCGAGGGGGAGCGAGGGCGGCCAGACCAGCGCCCCGAGGCCCGTCGTCGGCGGCACCACGTAGTCGAGCGCCAGCGCTGCCTCCCAGAGATCGCCCCCGTAGGGCCGGAGCCGCGGGGGTCGGATGAAGCGCGCCTCGACGGTGCCGTCCTTGCGGGGATGCGGGAACGTGAAGCGCGTCGCGCCCGCCAGCGTGTCGCTCCCGTAGAAGGTCCGCAGCGTCGCGACCTGCGAGGCCGTCGCCTCGAATCCCACCTCGAGCCGCCGGAGCGAGGCCCGCCCCCGGGGCCGCACCTTGCCGGGGCCGGTCTCGGTGCGCGCGATGATCCTGCGATCCTCGAACGCCTCCCGATAGGCATCGGCCGGGAAGGCCTGCGGCAGCGCGCTCGGCCAGGTCGGCATCAGGGCCTCGGCCCCAGGCCGTAGCGCCGGCCCAGTTGGCGGTCGAACAGCCCGGCCTCGATGGCCTGGCGCGTCTGCTCGACGCTCAGGACGAACAGCGTGCGGCCATCCGGCAGCCGTTGCGGCGGGCTCGCCGTCACCTGGGCATCCGCCACGTTGTTGTTGATGGTGACGATGACCTGGGGCGCCGCCACGCCTCCAGCCATCGCCGCCACACCGAGATCGCCACTCGGCAGGCGCCGCAGCGGCAGGATCGCCTCCGGGCCGGCCTCGCCAGCGATTCCTCGGCGGCCTCCGAACAGATAGGTCAGCCCGGTCAGCACCGTGCCGTGCTGAAATGTCGCGGCGAAGCCGCCAGGCGCAACGCTGGATGCCCCTGTTTGCGCTGCCCCGATCCCGCCCCCGCCCAGGAGCCCACTCAGTGATCGTCCAAACGCGCCGAGTGCGCCGCCCAGCACGTTGGGATCCGTGCCGAACAACGCCGCCGTCAGGGGCCGGATGGCGGCGAACTGCAACAGTTGATTGATCAGGCTCGCCAGCACCGCCTCGCCGATCCGCCCGAAGTCCACCGCCTCGCGCTTGCCCAGCACGAACGCCTGGACGATCGCCTGGCCGACGTCCTCGAACGCCGAGGTCCACGCTTGCCGGAGGCTCTGGACGAACTCGCGTTGCTGCTCCAGCGAGCGCGTCAGGCGGTCCTGCTCTTCGAGCAGTTTGCGCAGCTCCTCACGCCCCGAGGCCGTGAGTGTCAGTCCCTGGTCGCGTAACTCATTTTCGATCTCCATGACGCGGGCGTTGATCCGCCGGCCAGCGATCTGTTCCTCGATGAGCTGGTTTTCGCGCTCTAGACCGCGGAATCGGACGGCTCTGACATCAGGTATCAGTTCGCCGCCGAATGCCTCCAGCGGTATCTGAGCCTCACGCGCGGCCTGCACTGCGAGTCGTTGGTCACGCTGAATGTGATCGAGGATGTCTTCGAGGCTCAGGAACGGCAACACGCCACCGAACGCCTCAAGCGGAATTGCCGCTTCTGCAGCCGCTTGAGCGCGAAGCCGCGCGAATTCAGCCGCGCCAGTCCTCGCGCGGATTCCTGTTCCCTCGGATAGCCCCAGCTCGACACGTCGTTCTTCAATCGCTCGAAGCACATCGGCTTCGGTGAGCGTGCCGCCGAATGCTTCGAGTCCTATTTGCCGCTCGGCAGCGCCAAGCAGGTCGCGTCGCAGATGCTCATGCCGTTCAAGGGTCGTGAGCCTCAGGATCTCGTCAGCCAGTTTCCTGGCTTCCGCACTCGCTGGACCTGCCTTGCGGACAAGATCGTCCAGGCGTTGTGAGATCCTGAGCAATTCACGGTCCGCCTCAGCCGTGCTGATAAGCGCCAGTTCTTGTCTGAGATCTCGAAGCGCGTCCTGATTCTCTCTTGAGAGCACACTCGCCGGCCCCCCGGTGATGTCCAACCTGACATCCGCCGTCTCCTGCCGGAGCCGCTGGCGCAGGAGGGTGCGGAGGCGTTCCAGCTCAGCCTCGCGCCGCGCCAGCTCGGCCTCGACGCCGAAGCCGGTGCCGAGGGCGCCGCTCAGTCCGCGCAGCCGGTTGATTGACTCCACCATGTCGGCGATCCGCCGGGCCAGCAAGTCGGCGCTCGCCAGCTCATCGGGCGTGAGCGATTCGCTGATCCCTTGCAACGTCTCCGACACGCCGCGGAGGACGCTGCCCAGCAGGCCGCCGGCCCGCCCGCGCTCCAGCACGCGCAGCAGGTTCTGCCACTCGGTCGCGACCCGGTTGATCTCCTGGCGCACGTTCGAGGCCGCCTGCTGGGCCTCGGCGCCGAAGGCCTTGTGCATCCCCTCGGCCAGCTTCGGGAGGGTGGTGTCCACCAGCAGGTCGCCCTGCTCCATCATGTCGAACAGCTCACGAGTCGTGACACCGAGTTCCTTCGCCAGGATCTGGGTGGCGCCCGGCAGCCGCTCGCCAAACTGCTGGTTCCATTCCTCGGCCGTGATCTTGCCCTTCGACAGCATCTGCTGGAGCGCGCGCAGCGCGCCTTCCGTGTCCTGCGTGCTGAGCCCCAGTACCGTCGCGGCCTCAGCCATGGCGACGAACAGGTCACGCACGCCTCGGCCTTCGAGCGCGGTCCCGCGCGCGGCGGCCGCCAGCCTGGCGAACTGCTCAACGGCCGGGCCGAAGCTGAGTCCCAGTTCCCTGGCGGTCTCCAGCACGAAGCTCATCGCCGCCTCGGCCCGCTCCGTCGAGCCTGTCACCGCTCGCAGGGTCGAGAGCGTGCGGGTCATCTCGAGGTTCGTGGTGACGAGCGCCCGCCCGAGGCTAACCGTCCCGGCCGCCAGCGCCGCGACACCGCCGATCATCAGGCCGATCGCCAGAGTGCCGCGACTCGCCAGGACGTTGATGGCCGACAGCCGGGCCCCGATCCCCGAGAGCGGCCCCGCCACCAGGATCGAGGCCGTCGTGAGGGTGTTGACCGCGGCCGTCAGACCGGCCAGACGCTGCTGGGCCTGCTGGGCGTTGATCGCCGCCAGCTCGCGCCGCACCTGGCCCGCCGCCGCTGTGAACGACGCCTGCGCCCGGGAGAGATCCAGCATCGAGACGTGGCCGCGCGCCACGACGGCCTCCAGCCGCTGATAGGCCGCCGTGAGCTGGTTGATGCTTCCAACCTGGGCGCCCGAACGGGCGACGGCGGCCTGGATGTTGAGTAGTTGCTGGTGGGCCCGCTGCAGCGCCCGCTCCTCCCGGATCAGCGCCGCCTCGTTCTGGCGCGAGACCTGGGCAAGCTGGCGATGCGCCTGGACGGCCGTCGTGCTCCCACCCCGCCCCCCGACCGAGAGCGCGGCCAGCGCCGAGCGCGCCCGCTGGGCATCGGAGGCCAGCAGCCGCAGCTCGGCCCGGATGCGGTCGATCCCCTGCTTGGCGGGCGCCGTGGGAACGGTGATCCGGACCTGGGCCTCAGGCATCAGGGCCTCCGGACCTTGCGCTTGCCATCCGTGGCGCGCGTCGGCTCACGGGCGCGCTGGGCCTCCGCCCATCGCAGCCAGGCCGCATCCAGCACCCGGATCAGCCGCACGAGCTCGGCCCGCGTCTCGGGTTCCTCGATGCCGTGCAGCCGGCAGTAAGCCTCGATCTCGGTGAGCGGGATCGGATGCGGCGCCCACTGCACCACCCGTCCGGCGTGCAAGACGTGGAAGGCCTTCCAGACCCATCGGAGCGAGGGCCAGGGCTCGACGCGCTGCTCGAGGGCCGGGGTGCGGGCCCCCCGGGCCGCCCGCTGCAGCAGCACCGGCAGGTACGGTTCCCAGGTGAGCGCCCATGTCAGGGCCTCGGTAAATTTCGCTCGGCGGCCTCCGTCTCCCGCTCGTGGAACGTCGCGAACGTGCCGGCCGCCTCGACCAGGAACATGCGGAGATCGCGCAGGTCCGACAGCACCCGCCGCACGTTGTCGGGCGTGAAGGCCAGCGGCTGGCCGTCGGGCCCCGTCACGCCCTCCCACGCCACCACGATGCCCCGTACCAGCTTCTCGACGATCAGGCGCTCGGCCAGCTCCTCCGGCAGGTCGATGCCGCGCCGCTCGCAGGAGCGGATCGTCGCGAGATGCGGCAGCTCCGCCTCCCGGATCCCGGCCTGCGCGGCGGTGGATGACGCCCGGCGCAGCCGCCAGCGGCTGCCATCCGGCGCCTGCACCCACTGGCCGGTTTCCTCCGCTTCTCGGCTTGTTCTCCAGTAGTCGTACGTCCCCATCGCGTCCTCGCCTTAGGCCGTGAACCGGTTGATCGAGATCTGCTTGCCGGAAGTCCCGCCGACCTTCGCGCCGAACGTGAAGGCCGCCATCACGTCCTGGCTCTGGCCCGGGATCAGCACCTCACCGCCCGTGAGCTTCACGCCCTCGACGTCCAGCACGTAGGCGTTGCCGGCCGAGTCGACGAATCGAAGCGCCAGCGATGTCTCGGTGAAGGCGCGGTACTTGTCGAGCAGCGCCCGGTCCTCGAAGTACGCCTCCAGCGTGCCGGTCACGCTCATGAGCCCGAGCCCGATCCCGATCGGCGCGGCGTTGCGGATGGCGGCCCGCGCCCGCAGGTTGTTGTCGCCCTGGAGCGTGAAGCTGCTGACATCGATCGTCACGGGCGTGTTGGCCTCGTAGAGCTCCGCGACGTGGTCGATCGCGTTCATGACCGGGTTGGTGGGCGCCGCGACGTTGGGGCCGGTGCCGATCGTCGCGGTCTGGCTCGCAGCGCCCTTCTGGCCCAGGAAGCCGAACGAGCCCGTCACGATGGCGCCGGCCCGCACCTCGAGCCCGAACTGCGCCACCACCATGCCGACGAACGAGTCGAACTTCGCCACGTCCTCGAACGCCTTCTCGATACTGAACGACGTGAAGGTCGTGCCCGGGAACAACACCGAGCCCTTGATCGTCTCGTCGCCCGAGCCCGTCTCGGTCACGAGCGTGCCGCCCACGACCGTCAGCTCGTGGACCGTGCCGCCCGTGTTCTTGGCCGTGACCTTGAAGTAGCCGTTGTTGGCCGAATTCACGAAGCCGGCGGTCTTGATCCACTGCCCGACCTGGACAGCCGCCAGTGACGGGCCGCCCACGCCGGTGTCGGAGGTGAACTTGTTGCCGGTCGCACTGGCCGACAGCGTGCCGCTGATGGCCAGGGCCGTCGACCAGATATTCATGAACCAGCCTTCGAGCAGGTCATCCGGGGCACCGTAGGACAGCTCCCAGTTGACGCCCCCCTGGGCGCGGAACGCGGTGCGGATGATGTCGGCGACCTGCCGGTCCGAGCGGATCTCGGCCGACTGCGTCGTGTCGGTCGCCTGCGAGAGCGAATCCGACGTCAGCCGGAAGTCCTTGAGCGCGGTGGCGGGCGTCTGGCCCCAGGTCGATTCCTTGACGTACGAGAACTTCGCGCGATTCGCATCCGACATCGCTCAGTCCTCCGTGGCCGTCACCGGAAGTGATCCCAGTAGAACGGCACGATGACGCGCTGTGTGTACCAGCCGTCGCGCGGTCCGACCCGGACCGGCAGGGCCGCGCCGAACTCGACGCCTGACACCGACCGGAGCTCGAAGATCGTGGCCACCACGTCGACCAGCGCCTGGTTGGGCCCGTCGCCCTGATCGACCGGCGTGTGGACGTCGACGCTCACCAGCCCGCGCGGCCGCACGCGTCGGTTGCCGGCCCCACCGAGGCCTGTGATCGTGCTGGTCGCGACCTGGATCAGCAGCGCGACATACGCCGCGCCCAGCGCGGGGGTCGCGGTCTGGTTGTCGTAGACCACCTGTTCGGTGCGACCGAGGCCCTGCCACTCGGTCGCGAAGTGGCTGCGGATCGCATTGGCCGCGGCGGCGAAGGTCTCGGGCATCGCTCATCGCCACCGCGCCTCGAAGGCCGCGGCCATCGCCTCGGCCGACAGGCGGAACACGTTGCCGCCCGGCACCGTGGCGGTGCCGCGGTCCTCGATGATCCCCGCGTAGCTGACGGCATTCGCGACGTAGACGGTGTCGCCCAGGCTCAGACCGCGGAGAGCGTCCCGCGCCCGGGCTCCGATCTCGGCGGGAGGCAGCGCCAGCCGGCCCGGCGCGATCTCGCCCCGCGCGATCCGGCGCTGTTCGGCCCGGATCTCGTCCTCCGAGGGATCGACCGGCACGTCGTCGGTGTTGAGGGCAGCCCGGATGTTGGCCTCGTAGCCGCCCGAATAGATGGGCGCGATCTCGGCGGCGTGCTCGGCCGCACCGGCCGCATCGTCGATCAGGGCCGCGATGACCCGCGCCTCGATCGCCTCCATGATGCCCATGAGATCGCGCACGAGGTCGTCAGCCATCAGCGCCGCACCAGGAGCTCGTAGGCCACCGGCGTGAGCCCCACAGTCCGGGGCCGGATCTCCACGACCGTGAAGGCCGGCGCCGTCACGGGATCGTCGCCCTCGTAGAGCGTGTCGCCAACCTGCGGCGTGAGGGTGAGCCCCTTGGCCGCGATGATCGCGAGCCGGTCGCCGGCCCGAATCCTGGTGCCGTCCACCAGGTCATCCCGGACGGTCCGCAGGTGCGCGACGACCGCCGCATCGGTCGGGGTGCCGGGGGTCGCCGTGCCGGTGGCCGGATCGTAGGTGAGCGGCGTCCGTCGCAGTATGGCCGGCGCCCCTTGCTGTTCAAGCAGGAGCCCCGCCCTCAGCCGCATCGCCTCGGCGCGCATCAGAGCCCCCGGCTCCGGTAGGGCGCCAGCAACTGGGCGACCTCGGGCGGGATCTCGGGGTACTGGCGCGTCACGAGGCCGGCGTACGACACATCCCCGACGCCCTGGACCACCTCCCGCACGACGCCGGGCTGGCGCTTCAGGTAACGTTCGGCGACGAACAGCTTGGCGCCGAGCCGCACGTTGGCAGGCACGGCGGCCGTATCGGCCCACCGGCCAGCGGTATAGGTCACGGTCCAGACCGCCTCATGGCCGTTCGCGTCGACGGGGACCGGCCAGCCGCCCGGGCGGCGCAGGAGGCCCCTGGGCTTGATGACGGCGTAGTCGGTCGCCGCCACGCTGTTGCCCGCCGGGTCGGTGATGCTCGTGACCGAGACGACCGGCGAGCGCCGGAGCCAGAGCTCGGCCCCCGCCGGGCGCTCGTAGTCTTCCGAGGTCTGCCGCTGGACGAAGAACGTCTGCGCCCAGGCCTCGAGCGCCAGCGTGATGTCGTCGATGAGCGCGTCCAGCACAGCAGTGTCAGCAGGGTTGCCGAGGTACTCCTGCGCTTCCTGGAGCGTCAGCAGCGCGTAGGATGCCGGCACTCAGGCCCCCACCGGCTGATGCTGGATGACATGCGCCTCGTAGTTGGACTTGACCAGGAAGCGGAGGCCGCACGCACAGACGAACGGCCCCGCCTCGGGCGTCTCGGCGGGGCCGCCCACCATCCGCTCGGCCGGGCCGAGGCCGACCCCCTCAGGCCCCTCCTCGGGCGTGGACCGCAGGGGGCGCGGGCGACGGATCGCGCACCTCCGGCCGTTACTTCGGCAGCGTCCGGGCGTGGCCGCGCCGGATCGTGGCGCCGTACACCCCGCCGGTCGTCGCGCCCGACACCGTGGTAGCCGCGCGCAGGTAGCGCTTGGCGCCGCGGTAGCCGATCTCGTAGACCTTGTTGTCGTCCGCCACGCCGATGGCCGGCTCCGTGCCGATCAGTAGCCCGTCGTCGACTGCGGTGTAGGTCGAGTCGTCGTCGGAGTCCTGCACCTCGATCGTGTGGGTGCCGTCCGTGATGGTGCCGGTCACCACGACGACGGTGGCGGACTCGTAGCCCGCCAGGTCCACCCCCGTGCCGTTGGCGCTCGCGGTCCGGGCCGCCGGCGCGAGGGTGATGGCCTCGTCCAGCAGGTTGACGTTGTCCTTGCTTGCCATCGTTGCCTCCCCTTACGCCGCGATCTTCTGCAGCCGGAACGCGTCCTTGCGGATCGGCTGGCCGCCCTCACGGGCGGTGGGCAGCAGGCCGATGTTCGGCGCATACCGCTCCACGAGCCGCTGCACGCGCAGCTCCCGCCGCTCGGCGATGACGTAGTAGCGGAAGTCGCCGAACGCGATCGGGGTGGCGTTGGCGGCGATGTCGGGCATGAACTCGCTGAACACCATCGGCCGGGTCCAGAGCGTGCCCGGCAGCTCGTTGACCGTGAAGAGCGGTCGCGACTGGCTGTCCTTGAGCTTCAGGATGGCGCCCAGCGTGCCGGCGTTCATCAGCCACCGGCTGTTCTGCCGGTACTGGCTCGGCAGGCCGGTGAACAGATCCACCAGCCCGTCGTAGGTGAGGGCCGAGGCGCTGCCGCTGTTGACCGTCGCGATGCCGGCGCTGGTGTGCGTGAGGCCGAGGGGCTTGCCCACCCCGTCGCCGCCGATGAAAGCCGAGTCCTCGTCGAGCGCCAGCGTCTCGGCGATCACCTCGGAGACGATGTCGTCCACCGGCGCGGCCGAGTCCTGGAGCAGCTCCTGGCTGAGCTCGACCGCATCCGGCTGCCAGGAGTGGACCGGGATCCGCTCCTGGCCGAACTTCGGCTGGTTCTGCACGGGCGGGGCCGTGCCGCCCGTGACATAGCCCTGGGGCTTCCACGCTCCGGTGTAGCCCGAACTGTAGATCGACGCCGCCGCGCCCGTGGCCGACTGGATCGAGGGATAGACCAGCACATCGCGCGAGGTCGGCACCACGCGGCAGATGCCGCGCATGACCGCCATCTGGGCGAGGTCCTTCACGACCTCGGCCCGGAAGTCGTCGGGCACGAGGAATCCGCCGAGGTCGGCCTGCGAGCCGAGCAGGGCGAAGACCTCCTGTGGGCCGAACCCGGCGTTGAGCAGGACGTGCTGGGCCGCCAGGTCGCCGTGCCGCAGGTAGTCGGCGAACGCCTGAGCGTGGGCCTGGCGCCGCTTGGCCTGGGCCGAGGTGTCGGCACCACCCTGCGCCCGAGGCCGCACGTCCGTCGTCTCGGGGGCCGTCAGCGCCTCGTGCGTGCGTTCGACCTCGATCTGGCGCTGCAGGAGCTCGACCTCCCGCGTGAGCCGCACCATGTCGGCGTGCGCGCGGCTGAAGGCCTCCTCCAGCTCGCTGACCGCCTCCCCCTTGGCCTGCCGCTCGCGAATCTCGTTGCCGAGCCGGCGCGCCTCCTGCGTGGCGCGGCCCAGCGCGTCCCGCGTGGTCCGCAGCTGCTCCTGGAGCGTCATCGCATCATCCTCCTCACGCGGACAGGCGGAGCACCGCCTCCGCGACGTCGAGATCACGCAGCCGCGCCGTCAGGTCCAGGGCGGGCGGCAGGGGTGGTTCGCTGGCTGGCGGGGCTAGCCGGAGCGCGGCGAGCGCCTCAGCGATCCGTGACTCCCCGAGCACCGCCGCTCGCTCGTCCTCGGGCAGCGCCCGCAAGGCCGTGATCTGAGACAGCAACGCCTCGGGATCGAACTCGAGCTCTGGCGCCGGCGGGCCGGCGGCCGCCTCCGTGACGCGTGCCTGGCTGTCGGCCGGGAACGTCACGAGGCTGATCTCGAACAGCTGCACCTCCTCCAGGTGGCGACGGAGGCCGTCTTTGGTCTCTTCCATCCGCCACTTGACGGGCGTGAAGCCGATCGAGAGCCCGTCCAGCACCTTGTCGCGCAGGAGCGTGCGCGCATCCCGACCGAGCTGGGTGTCGGACAGCCGACCCCGGATCTCGAGCCCGCGCTCCGTCTCCTGGACGGCGAGCGTCCGGCCCACCGGCGCCTTGACGTCGTGCTGCCAGAGCACCGGGAAGCCGCGCCGTCCGGCCTGGCGGATCGATTTCGCGAACGCGCCGCGCTCGATGAAGGTCGGCATGAAGGTGTTGATCTGGTTGCCGAACACCGACGCCACGCCGCGGAACTCGCCCTCTTTCAGGTCGTCGAGCCGGAAGGCGACGGCGAAGTGCTCGGCCTCGGGGGCCGTGGTCGTCGCGCTCGAATCGGTCGGCGTGACGGGGATCGCAGCCGGGTCGGTCGTCGTCGCTGGTATCGTCATGTGCCGCCCCCGGCGGCGCCAGCGGTCATGTCAGACCGCCGCCCGTTGCGCCGCGTCCGGGAACTCCGCCCGGAGCGCACGCATACAGCGCGCGATGAAGGCCGATCGGGATTCACCGGCCCGTGGGCTGGGCAGTGGCATGGACGCCCATCTCGGCCTCCAGTGTCGGAGGCGAGCGCCCGGATGTCGGCTAGGAGGAGCGGGTTGTTGCGGCCTGTTGCGGACTCAGCGGATGAACAGGATGCGGCGGATCGTGTCCTCGGTCGCGCCCCGCGCCCGCAGGAAGTCGGCGGCGTGCTGGCGGTCGATGCGGTAGCGCGGCACCTGCTCGGAGCCGATATTCATGGCCGGCAGACGGCCGGCCCGAATCCAGCGCATGACGGTGTCGGGATGCACCCGCAGTACCCGGGCGAGGAAGCCGACGTCCACCAGGGTGCCGGGTGTCGTGAGGGTCGCCACTCTACGCCTCCGGCCCATGCCCGTTTCGGCGCGCGAGCTCCAGACGCGCCTCCGCGACCGTCGCGGCCAGGGCCTGGGCTCGCCGCTGGAGCTGGCCCGTGACCGGCACCACCTGCTCGGTGTTCCGGATCTTGACGACCTCGCCCGCCTCGGGCTCGAGCTCGGGCTGGCCGGCCAGGCGCAGCGCGGCGTTGCGAGTCAGAAGCCCCTTGTCCCAGGCGTCCAGCGCCCACTTCCGGCGGGCCTCCAGGTCGTCGCGCAGCGCCTGGACATCGTCGAGGTTGAACCGGATGCGGAGCGCAGCATCGAACTCCATCGCAAGCCCGGCCGTCAGCGCCTCGGCGATCCGCCGGTACATCGGCGCCAGCGTCTCCTCCCAGAAGCTGCGACGCGCCTCCCGGTAGTTGGCCAGCGTCGAGCGCTTGAGCCCCAGCAGCGAGCCCACCAGGATCGGCGGCACGCCGAACGCCGAGCAGATGCGGGCCTCGGCGATATCCCAGACATGGTCGAGCCGGAGACTGTCGAGCTTCGACCCCATCTCCCGCAGCTCGGCGTCCTCGTCCAGGACCGCGAGCCCGTGCCAGCCGGGTTTGCGCCACCGGCCCTCGCCGTCCGCGCTGAGGCCGCTCATCTCGTCGCGCCAGCGTTGCTTCAGACGCTCGCGCTCCTCCGACGGCACCTGGCCCTTGAGCTTGAGATAGTGCGCCGGGACGCCAGCGTTGAGAAAGAACGCCCGGAGGTAGTCGGCCGCCTCGTTGTCGATGTCGCCGAACCGCGCCAGGACGGCGATCGGGCTCAGGCCGTAGTAGTCGTCGAGCGGGTCCGGGTGAAACGGGATGTGGATCACGTCCTCGGCCGGCACCGCCACCACCTTGGTGCCATCGATGGCGTAGTCGTAGCGCTCGACGTGTCCGGTGGCGTCCGGCACGATCCGCACCCGGTCCGGCCGCAGGAGCCAGATCTGGACTGGCGCGCGCCCGAGCCGGGCCCGGACCTTGTGGACGAACACATTGCCCGCGACGTTCAGATGCACGACCACGCGCTCCATGAAGGTGTAGGCCGACTCCTCGGGGTTGGGGCGGGCCAGCAGGAGCGCCAGGGGGTGGGTGTCGGGCAGCACCTGGTCAGCGCGCACCACCTCGACGGCGGGCTCGGCGACCGACGTCGCGAGCTCCGTCACGCACGAGAAGATCAGCGCGTTGCGGCGGTATCCCTCCTCGGCGAGCGTCACGT
>FWPU01006745.1_pt1 | contig 22351 bp, 17 predicted proteins | sample 2228361 | NCBI WGS metagenome assembly FWPU01 (sample SAMEA103939777, study PRJEB20133) | metagenome
GAAGGCATCCGGGCGGTGCGTGTCGAGCAGCGCCGGTGAGCCGGCGTTGCCTTGGCCGGCCAGGTGCTCGAGGCGCGCCAGGGTGACTTGCAGCTTCTCCGGCTCCGGCGCCTGGGGGAGGAAGAGACCGCCCTGCGCCCGGCGCGGCGGGGCCGGATTGAGCGCCAGCGTGACGCCCTCGACAGGCGCCGGCGGCGGGTGCGCTTCCAGGTCGAGCTGCATCAGCTTGAGCAGGGTGCGGCTCTCCGCCTGCGGAACGGGCAGCTCGAGAATGCGGGTGTAGGTATTCCCTCCGGCGAGCCGCAGCGTCGCTGTGATCCGGTTGGCGGCCATCGATTGTGCCTCCAGCCGCCGGCAGATTTCCTGAAGCAGCCGTCCCAGCAGAAACATCAGCGGCTCGAGTTCCGAAACCGGGTGTTCCACCTCGAGGCGCTCTTCGTACGAGGTGGGGGGAGGGGCCAGTTTCAACGGGCGGTTCCTACGGCCGTGGGCCAGGTTGTAGAGCCGCAATCCCTCCTCGCCCAGCCGCTCGGCCAGCCCGAGGGGCGGCAGCGCGGCTATATCTTCCAGGTTCCGCAGCCCCCAGCGAGTGAGGGTGTCGTAGAGTTCCGCCGGCAGGGAGAGGCGCGCCAGCGGGATCTCGCCGAGCCGCTGAGCTTCTTCGCCCGGCGGGATCAGCGTGACCCCGGGCAGGTGCATGGCGGCCAGCACGGCGGCGTCAGGATTGGCCGCGATGGCCAGATTGGCCATGATCCCCCGTTGGGCGCCCCGGCGGGCAATCTCCGAGGCGATCTGCTGCGGAGCGCCGAAGAGGCGGGTGAGACCGGCAATGGAGAAAACCACCGTTCCCGGCGCGGTCACCTCCACCGCCGGCGAGAACTCGCCGGCCAGTTCCGTCAAGGCGTTCGGCGCCGCGGGCTGGTGCAGGCAGGCGTACATAGCTCATGAGGCGAGGGACTCGAACGAGTGCCGGCTGGGAGGCCCGGGTTTCCGGAGCACCAGGCGGGGCCGGAGACCTCGCAGCAGCCGGGCCGGGTACCGGCCCGACCACAGGACTTCCGGTTCCCCAAATTCCACCCAGCAGGCGGCACAGGACTTGGCTTGGGGACGCTCGGCCAGCAGAAGGAAGATCGTGGGCGTATCCTGAATGGCGCGGCGGAACCGAAACCAGCAGGAAAGGGGGACGCGGTTGAGGACGCGCGGGGCGAGTTCGGAGAGGTCGAGGCAGACCAGGCCGAAACCGCCGCCGTGCAGGAGCAGGTCGGCGGCCTTGAAGGCGGTTTCCGCGTTGCCGCCGCAGCGGACCCACAGCAGGCGGCGCAGATCCACACCGCTGCGGGCGGCGGAAGCGGGGTCAAAAACGTCGCCGGTATCGACCACGGCGCAGCACTCCAGCCTCCGGGTGGCTTCGGCCAGACAGGCGTGCAGCAGGCTGGTGCGGCCGGAAGACCGCGGGCCGGTCAGCTCCGTGATGGCGCCGCGGGGAAAGCTCAGCGGGACAGTCTCCCAGGCCTGCCACTGGGGTGGCCGGGGCGGCTGGCCCAGAGCGGAAGCAAGGGGAAGCGCGGCCATCTTTGTTCGCCTTTTCTTCGCCTCTATTGTCCCGCGAATCACCCCCCGCTGTCAATGGCCGCCGGAGGCAGCCGTTGACGGGCCCGCACCGCCTGTATCACCCTTACTGAGGAATCTTGTGGAGGACGACTGTGAAGCTGACCCGACGCACTCTTATTTCCGCTGCGGCGGCCGCGCCGTGGCTTCCGGCCGAGTCCAAACCGCTGGTCATCGACGCCCATTGTCACGCCGGGCATGGCCAGGAGCTCTCGGCGCCCTGGACCACCTATGCCGATCCGGAAATCACCCTCCGGCACATGGAGGAAGCCGGCATCGACCGCACGGTGATCTTCCCGATCAACAATCCCGACTACGAAGCCCCGAACAGGGAGGTGGCCGAAATCTGCCGGCGCTATCCCGGCAAGTTCATCGGCTTCGCCAAGCACGATCCGCAAAAGGAAGCCGGCCGGATTTCCTCCCTGCTGCGGCGCGAGGTCGAGGAGCTGGGCCTGAAGGGGCTGAAGCTGCACCGGCTGCCCACGCGCGAAGTTCTGGACACAGTGGCCGAGTTAGGCATCCCAGTTCTGTACCATCCGGAGAAAGTGGCCAACTTCCACATGATCGCGTCAGCCTACCCGCAGGTGCCGTTCATTATGGCCCACTTGGGCACTTTCGCCTCCCGCGACTGGACCGAGCACCTGGCGGCCATCAGCGTGGCCAGACGGTACCCGAACGTCTACCTGGACACCTCGTCGGTGGTCTTTTTCAAGTTTCTGGAGATGGCGGCCGCCGAGGTCCCGAGCAAGCTCGTGTTCGGCAGCGACGGCCCGGAGCTCGACTCTCGCGTGGAGCTGTACAAAATCCGCCTGCTGAAGCTGGATCCGGCCATCGAGGCCAACGTGCTGGGCGGCACGATCCGGCGGCTGCTGCCGAAAGGGAGCATTTAGCGCTGCCGAAACTCACCGCCGAACTCGCTCTGGTTTGCCCAACTGGAGCGGAGCGCCGGCTCCGCCGCGCCGGCAGTCATGCCGGCGGCTCCACAGCCGTCGTTGCCCGGCGCCGGCACCGTCGCAGCAAGGAGAGTAGAATAGCGACTGTACATTCAACACCGGCTACGCCGGCCCGGCCGGTCCGGGGTCGCGTAGCACGAGGGGCTTTTGAGGAGAATCCCGAAATGAACACAACCGGAATGATGCTGTTGACCGGGCTCTTGGCGTCTTGTCTCGTGGCCGCTTCGGACATGCCGCCGGCCGAAGTGCAGATCGCCTCGGCCGTCCTGGCGGCCCCGGAGGAGTATCGCCAGGGCGCCGCCGTGCTCGGTTACGATGCCAGCGGAGCGCTGGTTACGCTGCGGGAGGGCAGCAACGAGATGATCTGCCTGGCCGACGACCCGGGCAGGGACGGGTTCAGCGCCGCCTGCTACCACCGCGAACTGGAACCCTACATGGCCCGCGGGCGGGAACTGCTGGCTCAAGGAGTGACGGGGAGTCGGCGCAATGAGATCCGCTGGAAGGAGATCGAGGCGGGCAAGCTCGCTATGCCCCGCCAGCCGCGGACGTTGTACGTGCTTACCGGTAAGAGCTACGACGTCGCGCGCGGCGCGGTTATCGATCCCTACCTGCGCTGGGTGATTTATGTGCCCTTCGCCACGCCGGAGTCCACGGGGCTGTCCACCAAGCCGGCCGACAACGCGCCGTGGCTGATGTTTCCAGGCACGGCGGGCGCTCACATCATGATCAATCCTCGGAAAGAGAAGTGAGCGGCTGCCACCCGCGACTCAGAAAGACACTTCCAGCACTGAACTCGCCGCCTCGGTCTCCGGATGGAGGTTCCGGAACGTGCGGAAGTCGCGGCCGGGTTCCCCGACGCGAAGCGTGTAGGTCCCGGTTCTGGTGAAGACCTTGGGCCGCCATGAGGCGCCGCGGACGCGCAGCGTGTAGACTGCCTCGCCGGTATCCTCATCGATCACCTGGATCACCGGATTGATCATGCCCGTCACCCGGACCTCCGGCAGCCAGGCCACGGCCTTCTTAGGGAAGTTGTCCTCCAGGTGGATGGTCTTGGGCCAGCCCTCGAATTGCGCCTCGCCGGGCCGGGCGGGATCCGACAGGATCGGCCAGCACTCGATGGTGATGCGGCCGCTGGGCTTGTGGAAGCGGACGATCCCGTAGCCGGAGGCTTTGTCGCGCAGCATCTCCAGCGGGTGCTCGCGCCACTGCTTTTTCGGATTGGCGACGGCCCAGACGGTGATTTTGTTGCCCAGGCCGTCCAAGTGCTCCCCGGTGTATTCCGGCATGCCGGGGCGGCGGTTGCGGCCCGGTTCGGCGGGCTCGTAGAGCCGGGGATAGCCCGCGGCAATGGACGGAACGCAGAAGCTCCAGCCCGAGTCGTTCCAGTCCTCGACGCCGTGGTGGATGATCGAGGGCAGGTGCTGGTCGCCGCCGATCATGAACACGTATCCCTTGCGGAGCTCGCGCAGAGCGCGCCCGCGGGCCGACCGCGGCCAGCCGTTCGAGTCCAGGTCGGCGACGAGGCGCATGAAATTTGCGCCGTGCGTGGTGGCGGCGTTGGCAAAGATCGTCTGGGTGAGCGAGACCTTGAAATCGGCCCCGGTCCAGTCCGAAGTCCAATCGCGGATGAAGCGGATCTGGCGCTCGCCGAGGATGGTGGCGCCCGGCGGGTCGAAGGCGTCGCGGTCGAACTGCGGGTCGGTGACGTGATCGGGACGCCCGCCGGTGGGCGGCACGACGCCTTTCGGGCCGGACTTGAACTTGCGGTCTTCGATGATGCCGAAGCTGATGCGGCCGTAGAGCAATTCCGTGTAGTAGACGCCGATGCCTTGCTCGATGGGGCGCGCATCGTACGGGTCGGGCAGGTGGCTGGTTTGCGTGCGCTGGACCATGTTGACCCATTCGGCGGGCATGACATAGCCGCCGCGCTCATGTTCGGCCAGGGAGATCTTGCGGCCGCCGCCGCCCCAGATGTTGCCCTGGTAGACGTCGTGATCGTCGGGCATGTGGACGGTGACGCGGTCGCGCATCAGGTCGCCGAACGACCACCCCACCAAGTACCACTTCCGCAGGTAGTCCAGAGCGGCGATGGCGATCGGCTCGCGCTCGATCCCGTAGCCGGCGACGCTCTCGTAGATCTGGTCGCCGGAGAAGAACAGCACGTCCGGATTGTGATACCGGACGCCGTGGACCGTGGGCGTGTTGGGGAAGCCGGTGTCCTGGTTGCCGGTGAAGGCGGCGACGACAATGGTTTCCTGATCCACCGGATCGCGGCGGAAGACGCCTTCCCAGTAATGGTCGGCAGCCTTGCCGCCGGCGCCGACGAGAGAGTAAACCAGGCGGTAGGGGACATCCCGCGTCGAGTCCCACGGGGCGAGGCGGAAGGTCGCGGTGCGGGCCAGGGTGTGAATCGGCTCTTCGTCGATGGTCTTCCAGACGCCGTTCTCTCTGAGCTGAAGGCGGACCGTTTGGTTGTCGGTCACGCCGAGCGGCGGCATCTGGGCGGTGAGTTTCAGCACGCCCTTGCTGAGCGTGTACTGGGACCAGAGGATCGGGCCGAAAGTGCGATCGGCGTGCTCCTCGACCTTCTCGCCGCTGAGCCGCCAGTCGGTGAACCAGAAGCGAACGTTGCCGCCGCGGCGATGGCCGGCCGGCTGGTAGCTGTTCTGGCTGGAGGGCCGCAGCTCGGGCGTGTGGTCGCAGACCAGCGCCACGTTGCCGGCCAGTTGCGCCGCGGCAACCTTGTCGAGAACGGCCTCGCGCAGCGTCCGGCCGGTCTTCGGGTCCTGAACGGCCAGCCGGAGCGAGTAAATGTTCCCCTGAGGCATGGCGGAGAGTTCGAGCCGCAGGTCGTCGACCGGCCCTCGGCGCTGCCGGCGCTGTAAGGCGGCCGCAGCCTGCTCGTCGCCGATGAAGGGCTCTCCGGTGGTTGTGATGCCGGCGTTGAGGCCGCGGCCGCGCAGGGCGGCGGAGCGGTAGTCGTCAATCGGGCTCTGGATGCCGACGCGGAACCCCGCCCAGCCGGGATCGAGCGTGGCGCCCCATTCCAGATGCCCGAGCCGGACGGCGATGGTGAACGCGCCGCTACCGCTGCCCAGTTGGTGCGTGAGCAGATTGACGTTGCGGTTGGCGCCGCTGCGCGCGCACTCCAGCCGCCCGCCGGCCAGACGCCAGTCCTGAAGCGGATTGGCCCAGTACTCAGGGCCGATCCAAACGCGCTCGGCGTGCTGGGGAAATGCGCTGCGGAACTCGGCTGCGGACACAACGCCCGCCGCCACGACGAAGACGAATAAAGCTACCGGTCTCATCACACACTGATGTTACACGGCCGCCCGGCGCCGCACACTCGCCGCCCCTGACTGCCGAACTAAAAGATGAACTTCAGCGCGAACTGGATTACGCGCGGTGCGCCGGCCCCGGTGATCCTGCCGAAATTGCCTGACGACACGTTGGTATTGGGATTGCCTAGGTTGACGTGGTTGAACAGGTTGAAGAACTCGCTGCGGAACTGGAGCCGGTAGCGCTCGGTGAGGTTGAAGTTCTTGAACAGGCCGAAGGTGATGTCCACCTGGCCGGGGCCCTCGACGATATTGCGGCCGGCATTGCCGAACGTGTTCGGAGCGTTAACCCTGAAGGCGGCGGTGTTGAACCACCGTGCGATCTTGTCGTCTTTTGACCGGTCGCCGGAGAGCTTCCAATCGCCGACGATGTCGGCGCGGTCCTGGTTCACGCCCGAGCGGGAGTTGTCGCGGCCCGAGGTGATGGTGAGCCACTGCCCGCTTTCCAGGGCGATGATCCCATTGGTGGACCACCCGCCCAGGACGTGGCGTACCGCAGCGCTCTGGTTGGCGAGCCTGGGCAACTCCCAGATGTAGGACAGAACGAAGCGGTGGTTGATGTCGAAGTCCGAATGCGCCCGCTCGGCCGCGATGTTGAACGGATTCGCCGGCCCGTCGCCGTCGGAGGATGCGTCGTCGATGAGTTTGCCGAAGGTGTAATTCGCCAGGATCGTCAAGCCCCGGCTCATCCGTTTGTTGAGCGTGAGCTGGAGGGCGTGATAGACGGAGTTGCCCTGGGCTGTCTGGTCGCTGATGCGGGCGAAGATGGGGTACAGCGGCCGGCGCTGGTTGGTGTTGCCGGACAGATGGGGCAGGGCGGGGTTCAGCTCGTTGGCCATGAACAGGTGATTGCCTTTGCTGCCGACGTAGGCAGTGGTGAAGACGTAGCTGCCGCCGAACTGCCGCTGGACGTTAAAGTTCCACTGCTGAATGATCGCGTTGCGGAAATTCAGGTTCCACTGGGTGATCTCCATCGGCGTGACCCATTTGTAAGCGGCGATCTCCTCCGGCGTCTGGGGCGGAGAGAACGGGAACGGGTTGCCCGTGTCGCGGTACGGATCCTCGAGGCCGCCGCTGGGATTGTCCACGGTCAGCTTCAGCGAAAACGGCTGATTGGTCGAGATCTGGTTGTGGGCCTGCTGGCGGATCTGCGAGTAAAAGATGCCGTACCCGCCGCGGACGCTGGTCCTGCCCGTTCCGAACGGATCCACTGCGAAGCCGAAGCGCGGGGCGAAGTTGGCCCAGCGGTCGGGGATCATTGCGCGCGGGATGCCGGGGTCGCCGGCGTAGGCCACGCCGGGCGGCGAAGTCGGAAAGCGCTGCGACTGGAAGCCCAGGCGGACCTGGGAGAACTTGTCGGTGACATCAACGAAAGGCAGGTACGGCTCCCAGCGGAAGCCGAGATTCAACGTCAGCCGCGGACTCACCTTCCAGTCGTCCTGAACGAAGGCCGCGATCTCCCACGTGCGGGGCTGGTTGCTATCCTCGGCGATCTGGGCGAACTGTGTGGGCAGGCCGAGCAGAAAGTCGCCCTGGGCGTCGCCGGTGAACGTATTGCGGAAGCGCACGTACGGGTCGCCCCGAAAGAACTCCTGAAGATCGAGGATCGAGCGCCGCAGATCGCCGCCCAGGCGGAGGAAATGCGCGCCCCGGTTCCAGGAGACGGTGTCGCTGACCTGGATGTTTTTCCGGAAGTGGTTCAGCGGGAAGCGCGTGAAGGCCCGCCAGTAGCCGTCGAGTTGCGTGTCGTGGGCCGCCGGGGCCTCAGCCGTCATCGTGCGGGTGAAGCCGGCCCCGAAGTCCATCCACGTCTTGTTGCCCGGCGTGATCGAGTTCTGCACGCGGTCGATGTCGGCGTATGTGACAGTAACGGTGTTCAGCAGCGAGGGGCTGAACACGTGCGTGTCATTGGCGGTGAAGCTCCACTGTGTGTATTCGATCGCCGCCAAAAAGCCCGGCACATTCGAGACGGCCTGGGCGGTTTCGTTGAAGGTGTACAACAGGCGGCCGTACAGGCGGTTGGCGCCGGAGATGTTGTAATCCACCTTGGCGATCACCTGGTCGTCATCGATGGTCTGTCCGCTGGCGAAGGTGTAAAGGTTCTCGCCCCGGTTGGGCAGCGGGATGAACGCCTCCTGGAACTTCAGCGCCGGCTGGCTGAGCCGGCTCGGAGGAATAATGTTGCCCGGGAAGGGTTGCTTGGTCAGCGGGTCCTTGATGGTTTTGCTGAAGCCGGAGAAGTCGCCCTGGCGCATCGGGGCCGTGGGCACGGTGGCGGTTTGCGAGCCGGGAGCGCTGCGTTCGCGGGTGCCCTGGTAGGAGCCGAAGAAGAAGAGCGTGTCGCGGATGATGCGGCCGCCGAGAGTGCCGCCGAACTGATTGCGCTTGAAGGGCGGGACATCATTGGCGAAGAAGTTGCGGGCGTTCAACTTCTCGTTCCGCAGGAACTCGAAGGCGGTGCCGTGAAAGTCGTTGGTGCCGGACTTGGTGATCGCGTTCATGATGGCGCCGGCGTTGCGCCCCTTGTCAGCGCTATAGGAGTTGGTCTGGATGCTGAACTCCTGGAGCGCATCCGGCGATGGGAAGGCGGCCGGGGTGTTGAAGTACGGGTCGTGATTGTCCCCGCCGTCGAGCGTGTAGTTGTTCGAGTTGGTCCGCGAGCCGTTGATTGACACCGAAGGATTCTGCGCCTGGCCGGCGGCCGCGCGCCGCCCCACGCCGGCGACGAGGTACTGGAGCTCGATGGCGTTGCGGCCGTTGAGCGGGAGCTCGACAATGCGCTCGGCATCGACGACCTCTTTGATCGCGCCTTCACGCGTCTCGACCTGCGTTACGGCCGCTTCCACGGTAATGCTTTCGGTGATCGCGCCGACCTCAAGGGCGAAATCGATCCGGCGGTTCTCATCCACCCGCACGCGGATGTCTTCCTGGACCGCCGCCTTGAAGCCTTGCGACTCGGCCGTCACCTTGTAGACCCCCACGGGAAGCTGAGACACCACGTAACTCCCTGATTCATTCGTGGCGGCCTGCCGAGTCAGCCCGGTCAGTGTGTTGCTGACCGTGATAGTTGCACCCGGCACCACGGCGCCGCTGGCGTCGGTGACGGTGCCGAAAATCGTGACCGTTCCCTGAGCGAGCAGCAGGCCGGGGATAAGCACGAGGAGCGCACAGATGGGCCCCAGCCTCGCATTGCCATTTGTGTTCATGAAGCAACCTCCTTTTCCTTGGATGATTATAGAATCGACGCGTGCCTCGATCCCAGAGGCGCCGCCGTTCGCCCGGACCCCCGCGGCGCCGCTCATCCCAAGGCCTGCTCGAGATCGGCAATGATGTCGCCGGCGTCCTCGATGCCGGCCGACAGGCGCAGCAGATTCTCGCGAATGCCCATGCGCTCGCGCTGCTTCGGCGCAACCTCGCGGTGGGAGCTCATCACCGGATACAGGATCATCGTATGGACATCTCCCAGCGAGGTCGCGCGCACCACCAGCTTCAGGCGGTCCATGAAGCCGAAGACCTCCGGTTGCCGGAAGCCCTTCACCTCGAAGCTGACGATGGCTCCGCGGAGGCCGTCCGGCAGCACGCGGCGCACGGTTTCGGCGTCGGGATGCGCGGGGTCGTCCGGATAGTGGACCCGCTCCACCTTCGCATGCCCGCGCAGCCAGTCGGCGATTCGCTGGGCGTTGGCGCACTGCCGTTCCATGCGCAGCGGCAGTGTCTTGATGCCGCGCATGGCCAGGTAGCTTTCGAACGGGCCCAGCACCGGCCCGCAGGTGCGGGACAAGCTGCGCAGCGTTTCGTAGTGCGCCGCGTCGCTGACGACGATGCCGCCGAGCACGTCGCCGTGTCCGGCCAGGTACTTCGTCGCGCTGTGCACCACCAGGTGGGCGCCGAGCTCCAGCGGCCGGACGAGCAACGGCGTGGCAAAGGTGTTGTCGACGATCAGGGCGGCCCCGCTTTCGCGCGCCAGCGCCGCAATCCGATCCAGCGGCCCCACTCGCAGCAGCGGGTTCGAGATCGTCTCCATCAGGATGCAACCGGGCTGGTGCTCTGCTACGGCGCGCTGAACGGCCTCCAAGTCACAGATGTCCACGAACCGGCATTCCACCCCCAGCGGCTCCAGCACGTTCAGCAGAAGCCGGAACGTGGCGCCGTAAAGCGCATCCGCCGCCAGCACGGCTTTGCGCCGGTCGGTGAGCGCTGCGAGCGTGGCCGTCTGCAGCGCAGCCATCCCCGAGGCGCAGGCTAGCGCGCCGTGGCCGTTTTCGAGCGCCGTCATCAACTGCTCCAGCGCCGAGCTCGTCGGGTTGTCGTACCGGGCGTAACAATAGCCGGTTTCTTCCTGGGCGAAGATCCGGTCCAAGTGTTCGGTGGTCTCGTAAAAGTAACTGGCCGCGGTGTAAATCGGAGTGGTGACGGGAATCTGCGGGCCGGCCCTTTTCCGGTCGCCCGCATGAACCGCCTTCGTGTGGATCTTCAAGGCGTCACTTCCTCTTCCAGCGAACTCCCTCGCGGGTGTCTTCCAGAACAACGCCGCGGCCGGCCAGCAGGTTGCGGATCTCGTCGGCGCGGGCGAAGTTCTTCGCTTTGCGGGCCTCCGTCCGCTCAGCGATAAGGGCCTCAATCTCCTCGTCCGACAGGGCCTGCTCATCCACCGTGGGCCGCAGCACGTCGAAGACGGAGTCGAAACGCGCCAGCAGCTCCAAGGCGGGCGGGACGTTGTCCGCCAAAAACGTGCCGGCATCCATGGCCGTGTTCGACTCGCGAACGAACTCAAAGACCGCGGCGAGCGCCTCGGACGTGTTGAGATCGTCGTCTAAAGCCTCTTCGAACGCCTTCACGGCCTTTTCGGTCCGCACGCGAAGGGGCTCGTTGAGGCCGCTGGCGAACCGCTCGGTTCGCAGCCGCAGTTGGTAGTTGCGCAGCCGATCCACCGCCGTCGCAGCCGCCTTCAGCCCGTCAAAAGTGAAATTCAGCTTGTGCCGGTACGGCGCCGAAGCCAGCAGATAACGCACCGCCTCGGGCTGGTAGCCCCGGGCGAGCACGTCCCGCAACGTGTAAAAGTTGCCCAGGGACTTGGCCATCTTCTGCCCCTCGACCATCAGGTGCTCGGCATGCAGCCAGAACCGCACGAACGGCTTGCCGGTAAGCGCCTCCGACTGCGCGATCTCGTTCTCGTGGTGAGGGAACGTCAGGTCCACGCCCCCGGTGTGGATGTCGATGGTTTCCCCGAGGTACTTCATCGCCATGGCGGAGCATTCGATGTGCCATCCCGGCCGGCCGGGGCCGAGCGGCGTCTCCCAGAACGGCTCGTTGTCTTTGCGCGCCTTCCAGAGGACGAAGTCCCGAGCGTTTTCCTTATCATACTCATCGACGTCCACCCGGGCGCCGGCGCGCTGTCCGCCCAGGTCGATGTGCGACAGCTTGCCGTACTCCGGGAACCGGTCAATCCGGTAGTAGGTCGAGCCCTCGCTCTGGTAGGTGAAGCCTTTCTCGCCGAGCTTGACGATCATGGCCACCATGTCCTCAATGTGCTCGGTGGCGCGCACCAGCCGCTCCGGCTGTTGCAGACGAAGTGTGGCCATGTCTTCCAGAAACGACTTCTCGTAAGCGCTGGTGTACTCGCGGAGCGATTGGCCCTGTGCCATCGCATTCCGGATGATCTTGTCGTCCACATCGGTGATGTTCATCACCTGCAGCAGTTCATAGCCCCGGTACCGCAACCAGCGGCGGAGGATGTCCTGGAACGTGAAGGTGCGCAGGTTGCCGATGTGGACGAAATCATAGACCGTCGGCCCGCAGGTGTACATGCGGACGCGGTTGTCTTGCAAGGGCGTGAACTCCTCGACCCGCTGAGTCAAGGTATTGTGAAGGCGCAGCGCCATAGGTCGCGGATGTTCTTATCGTAACAAGGGGCGGGGCAAGCAATTCTACAATAAAAGCATTGCCGTCTGCTACGCCCGCCCCAATCCGCTTTGAGATCCAAGCCGAATGTACGGTCACGGGTGCGCGGGCGGGCCTGCTGCACACCCCCCATGGGGTCGTCGAGACGCCGGTTTTCATGCCCGTGGGCACCCAGGCCACGGTGAAAGCCGTCCGCCAGGAGGAGCTGCTGGGTGAGTTGGACGCCCAAATCCTCCTCGCCAACACCTATCACTTGTATCTGCGACCGGGCCACCAGACCATCCAGCGACTGGGCGGGCTGCACCGCTTCATGTCCTGGCCCCGCGCCATTCTGACCGATTCGGGCGGCTTTCAGGTCTTCAGCCTCGCCGCCCTGCGAGAGGTGACCGAACAGGGCGTGGTATTCCGCTCCCACTTGGACGGCGACCTGCACCTGTTCACGCCGGAATCGACCGTGGACGTCCAGGTGGCGCTGGGCAGCGACATCATGATGGTGCTCGACGAGTGCCTGGCCTACCCGGCCGGCCACGAGGCCGCGCGCGCCTCAGTGCGGCGAACAGTGGCTTGGGCGCAGGCAGCGTTTCGGCACTACCGTCGACGGCTGCACGAGGGGCTCAAGGAGCGGCTGCTGGTTCCCATCGTGCAAGGCTCGGTCTATGAAGACCTCAGACGGCAGTGCGCCGAAGAACTGGTGCAGCTTAACGCCGGCGGCTACGCTATCGGCGGCCTGTCGGTCGGCGAGCCCCGGGCGCTGAGCCTGGAGATGGTCGAGGCGACCGCGCCCTTGCTGCCCCGTGAGACGCCACGCTACGTCATGGGCGTCGGCCTGCCCGAGGAATTGGCCGAGTACGTCGCCCGCGGAGTGGACATGATGGATTGCGTGCTGCCCTCGCGCAACGCCCGCAACGGCTGCCTGTTCACCTCCACGGGGCGCGTCATCATCAAACAGGCGCGGTACAAGGACGACCCGCGCCCGCCGGACGAACACTGCGCCTGCACCACCTGCCGCCGCTATTCCCGCGCCTACCTCCGGCACCTCTTCCAGGCCGGCGAGTTGTTGTACTCGACCTTGGCGACGGTCCATAATATTCATAGGTACCTTGACATCATGCGCCGAATCAGGCAGGCTATACTGCTGGGGACCTTCCCAGAGTACCTAGGGGCGATGCGCTCCCTGCCGGTGGAAGGGTAGTTCCGACACCTTGCGCGGTGCCCGAATCGATTCCAGTCGAGGACGCATGAGAGCGGTTCCCCAGGCCGAGTCGGTCACGTTACCGCCAGAGGTCAGTGTTGATCGTTAGCTTCGTGCTCATACAAGCGACGCCCTCCTCGAACCCCGTGCTGGGGTTCCTGCCGATTCTGCTGATCTTCGCGATCTTCTATTTCCTGCTGTTCCTGCCGATGCAGCGGCAGCGGAAGAAGCAGCAGAAGATGCTGCAAGGCTTGCAAAACGGCAACACAGTGCTGACCAGCGGCGGCCTGATCGGGACCATTGTGAAGCTGGACGCCGACCGCATTGTGCTGCGCGTCAAGCCCGACAACGTCAAGCTCGAAGTCGCGCGCAGCTCGGTGGCCAGTCTGCTGAGCGGCGAGGCGGAGAAATGAAACGCGGTGAATTTCGATGACTAGCAACCTGAGGACAAAGGCGCTGGTGATCCTGGCCGTCGTGCTGGCGTGTGCCTACGGCCTGTTCGGCCTGCCGAGGTCAATCCAGGAAGCCAAGGAGAACTTCCGGAAGAGCGTCCGGCTGGGCCTCGATTTGCGAGGCGGCAGCCACCTCGTCCTTCAGGTGCAGGTTCAGGACGCCTTTAAAGCCGAAGCCGATCTCATCATCGACCGGTTGAAGGAAGACCTGGCCCGGGAGGGCATCACTTACGACAGCATCGACCGGAACGACCCCCAGAGCCTGGACGAGGCCGGCCAGATCCAGATCAATATCCGCGGCGTGCCGCTGGACGCGACCGCGAGTCTCAGAAACCTGGCGGCGGACCGCTTCCCGCAGTGGGTGCTGACGCCGGTCAGCTCGACGGATTACAAAATGACGATCCGCCAGACCGAAGCGCTGGCGCTGCGGCGGGACACCGTTGAGCGGGCCATCCGCACCATCGAGAACCGAATCAACGGCCTGGGGCTGACCGAATCGACCGTCCAGCAGCGCGGCCGTTCCGATGCCGAGTCGGAGATCCTGGTCCAGATGCCGGGTGTGGATGACCCGGCGCGGGTTCGGGCGGTGCTGCAAACGGCGGCGCTGCTGGAGATCTGCGAGGTGCGCGACGGCCCGTTCGGCAGCCGGGAGCAGGCGCTCGCCAAGCATGGAGGCGTGCTGCCACTGAACACCCGGCTCGTAAAGGAAGTCGGCCGCAGTAGCGAGGGCGGCGAAACATGGTGGCTGCTCAGCCGGAGCGCCGTGATCACCGGGCGTGACATTCGCAACGCCCGGCCGGGACGCGACGAGTTCGGCAAGTGGGAGACCGATTTCACCCTGTCTCAGGATGCCGCCCGCCGCTTCGGCCGTTACACGGAGGCCAACATCGGCAACCGGCTGGCGATTGTGCTGGACGGGCAGGTCCGCAGCGCACCCGTGATTCAGAGCCGGATTGACGACAGCGGGCGCATTACCGGCGCTGCCAACGAGATCGAGGCTGCCGATCTGGCGGTGATCCTGAAGGCGGGCTCGCTGCCCGCAGGCATCGTTTACCTCGAAGAGCGCACCGTGGGACCTTCGCTCGGGGCGGACTCGATCCGCCAAGGTTTCATCTCCGGCATGGCCGGCGTCGCCGCCGTCGTGCTGATCATGCTGTTCTATTACCGGAAGGCAGGCATTAATGCCACCCTGGCTTTGATCCTGAACGCCGTGATCCTGCTCGCCGTGTTAAGCTATTTCGAAGCCGTGCTTACACTTCCGGGCATCGCTGGGATCATTTTGACCATCGGCATGGCCGTGGATAGCAACGTCCTCGTCTTCGAGCGCATCAAGGAGGAGCTGTCGGCGGGCAAGGCGATCCCGGCGGCGATCGATACGGGTTTCAGCAAGGCGTTTCTGACGATCGTCGACACGCACGTCACCACGGTGGTCGCCTGCGCCTTCCTGTTCATTTTCGGCACCGGGCCGGTGAAAGGATTTGCGATCACTTTGACCATTGGGTTGATCGCCAACCTGTTCACGGCCGTGTTCGTATCCAAGAGCATTTTCGATTGGGGCTTGGCCCGGCAACCGAGGCTGGCCCGATTGAGCATTTGACGTCATCTTTGTGGTAGCGTTTTGTGAGCGAGACCGGGAACAAATCAGGCGCCGAAGCTGTCTAACCTAGTCGGGCAGCGGCGTAGCAGAGTGCATGGAGCTGTTCAAGAGTCCAAACTTTGATTTCCTTGGCAAGAAGTGGCCGTTCATTATCGCGTCGCTGGTAATGCTGGGAGCCGGCATCGGGAGCCTCATCGTGAACGGAGGTCCGCGCTACGGGATTGATTTCAAGGGTGGCGTCTTGATGTCGCTTCGCTTTGCGGAGATGCCGCCCCTGGACCAGATCCGGTCCGCCCTGGCGGCCCGCATCTCGGGCGAGATTTCGGTGCAGGAGATCCTGGGTTCCAACGAGGTGATGATCAGCACCGAGCTGAGAAGCGAGGAGGAGCTGGGCGAGGCGCGCCGCACAATGGTTGAGACCCTGGCTGCCGGCTTCGGCAACCCGGACGGCCGACCCGACTTCAACAACTCGGGAGTCGAAGCGATCGTCAACGGGCTCCGGGAGCCTTTGCTGCGCAACAACATCACCCTGTCGGACGAGGAGCTGACCCGGCTGGCGGAGGCAATGCGTGAGTTTCGCGACACCCCGCCGCGTTCGGGACTGATTCGCAGCTTCGACGAGCTGGCGGCCGTGGCGGGCGTCACGCCCGAGATCATCGCCGTGATGAAGCAAACCTTCCGCCTGGCGCCGTTCTCCATCCGCAGCGTCGAGATTGTGGGCCCGAAGATCGGCGAGCAGCTGCGCCACCAGGCCATTATGGCGACGCTGCTGGCGCTGGGCGGCATGCTCGTCTATATCGCGTTCCGGTTCGAATGGATTTATGGGGTGGCGGCGGTGGCCGCGGTCTTCCACGACGTCCTCATCACCATCGGACTGTTTTCGCTGACGGAGAAAGAGATATCATTAACGGTAGTGGCTGCCTTGCTGACCCTGGTCGGGTACTCGATGAACGACACGATTGTGGTGTTTGACCGCATTCGCGAGAACCTGAAGGTGGTCCGCCGCGGCTCCTTCCCAGCGCTGGTGAACCTGAGCATCAACCAGACTCTGAACCGGACAATCCTGACCTCCGGGCTGACGTTTGTGACGGTTCTGGCGCTGTTCTTATTCGGCGGTCAGGCCCTGAATGGGTTCGCCTTCGCCTTGGTGGTGGGCATCCTGGTCGGGACCTATTCGTCGGTTTTCATCGCCAGCCCGATTTTGGTATTCTGGCAGGGCATGTTGGAGCGCCGGAAGAAGGCGCGAACGGTCGCCGCGGCCGCAGTGCGGAAGGGATCCGCCAAAGCCGTGCGGTGACCGCGGCAGTTTATGGAAAGTCGCCGGTGGACGGCGGGGCTGGCCGCGTGCCCCAGGGCCGGAACGGCCGGCCCTCCGGAAACCGGGGGCGCGGAAAGGAAAAAGAAAAATGTTTGAACACGTGTTTGTCGAATACGGCAAGACGAACAAGACGTGGACCGTGCTGGTGTCGTTTGCATTCCAGATCCTGCTGATCGGCTTGCTGATTCTCATCCCGATGATCTACTTCGACACGCTGCCCGCGACGCAGCTCACCAGCTTCCTGGTGGCGCCGCCTCCTCCTCCGCCCCCTCCTCCTCCTCCAGCGGCGGCCCCGGTGAAGGTGGTGAAAGTGATCCCGAGGCAGTTCGACGCAGGCCGTCTGATGGCGCCGAGGGAGATCCCCAAGGAGATCGCCGTCATTGAGGAAGATGAGTTGCCGCCAGTGTCCAGTGGAGTAGGCGTGGTCGGCGGCATTCCGGGTGGTATCCCTGGCGGTACACCCGGTGGAGTGATCGGCGGCATCATCGGCTCGGTGCCGACCGCGGCGCCGCCGCCGCCACCGCCGCCGGTGAAGGAAAAGCCGAAGCCTGCCCCGCCCAAGCGGATCCGCGTCGGCGGCAACGTGCAGGCGGCGCGGCTGATCAGCCAGCCGAAACCGGTCTACCCGCCGCTGGCCCGGCAGGCGCGCATCCAGGGCACGGTCCGCTTTAACGCCATCATTGGCAAGGATGGCAGGATTCAGAACTTAACCCTGGTCAGCGGGCACCCCTTGCTGGTGCCGGCCGCCACGGCTGCCGTCAAGCAGTGGGTTTACCAGCCGACACTGCTCAACGGCGAGCCGGTCGAAGTGGTGACCGTCATCGACGTGAATTTCACGTTGAGTGGCTGAGCGGGGGCACTGGTTATCGCAACGTGATCCCGAGATTTCGCAAACAAAAAATCTAAATTCAACTCGCAGGAGAAAGACAAATGCTTCTACAGATGCAAAGTTGGGCCTTCTTGCTGCTGGCAGGAGGCGGTGTCGGATTCGATGTGCGCTCCATGTGGGCCCAGATGGGTATTCCGGCTAAGATCGTAGTCATCTTGCTCTTCCTGATGTCGGCGTACTCGATCGGCATCATGATTGACCGGGCGCTGGCGTTCAGCGCGGCGCGGAAGGAGTCACGCCGGTTCGCCCCGGCAGTGGCCGGCGCGCTCCGCGAAGGCAAGCTGGATGAGGCGATCGCCATCGCCGATCGGTACAAGAAGAGCCATTTGGCCAAGGTGGTCGTAGCCGGTTTACAGGAGTTCAAAGCACACGAATCCGGCGTCGAGATCCCCGGCGAAGAGATCGACGCGTCCCGGCGCGCGCTGGAACGGGCCGAGGCAATCACCCACGCGGAGCTGAAGCGCGGCGTCAGCGCGCTGGCGACCATTGCTGCTTCGGCGCCGTTCGTGGGCCTGTTCGGAACGGTGGTGGGCATCATCAACGCCTTCAAAGGGATTTCGACGGAGAAGTCCACCGGCTTGGGCGCCGTGGCCGGCGGCATTTCCGAGGCCTTGGTGGCGACCGCTATCGGCCTGTTCGTGGCGATTCCGGCCGTCTGGGCCTACAACTACTTCACGACCAAGCTGGAAGGCTTCGACGTTGAAATGGGCAACTCCAGCTCCGAGCTGATCGACTACTTCCTGAAGCGCTCGCAGCGGGCTGCCGCAAAGTAACCAATCCCTCATCGAGGGTGACTGCCTGGCGAGTTGATGAGCCGCCGGCGCGGTAATGTCTGCGCCGGCGGGCGATCCTGGCCAGGAGAAAGGACTGACGGGCAATGATTAAACAACAAGCCCCTAAAGTGCAGGACGCACCGAACGTCATCCCGCTCGCCGACGTCATGCTCGTGCTGCTGATCATCTTTATGGTGGTCACGCCGATGCTTTCCAAAGGCGTCAGCGTCGATTTGGTGATGACGCGGAACCCGGTCGCAATGGGCGAAGCCGACAAGGAGGACGCCGTACTGATCGCGGTGACCCGCGACGGGAGGGTCTTTCTCGGCACTACACCTACCGAGCCGGCCGAGTTGCCCCAGAAAGTCCGGGACCTCCTCGCCGCTCAGCTCGACAAAACGGCTTATTTGAAAGCCGACGCCCGCGCACGCTATGAGCGCGTCGTCGAGGTCGTCGACAACGTGCGAGCTGCGGGCGTGGATAATCTGGGACTGCTCACTGAGAGGATCCGGGAGAGAGGAGCAGCAGGCGAGCTTGAATAAGGCCGCCTCGCCGTATAGATAAGGAGAAAACCCGATGGGAATGCAAGTGGGAACCGGCGGCGTCGAGATGTCGGAGCCCAATGTGGTGCCCTTCATCGACGTCTTGCTGGTATTGATCATTATTTTCATGGTGATTACGCCGTTAACGCCGAAAGGCTTGGAGGCGCTGATTCCCCAGCCGGCGCCGCCGGACCAGAAGCCGTCGGCAGCCGACCAGCGCACCGTGGTTGTGGTGATCGAACGGGACGGTTCGATGTTCATCAACCAGGAGCCCACCGACGAAACCCGGCTGGGGCCCCGTTTGGAGGACATCTTCAAGACCCGGGCCGAACGCGTCGTGTTTGTGAAAGGGGATCCCGAGCTGGAGTTTCAGTCGGTGGCCCGAGTCATTGACATCGCCAAGGGGGCCGGAATCGACAAAGTCGGCTTAATGACGGCCAAGATTGAAGCCGGGCAGTAAGCCTTGGCCCCCGGCATGCCGAGAATTGGCGAAGGAGTCTTATCGATGAACAACAACGGGAAACTTCTCTGCGTTTTGTTCGGCGCAGCTCTGCTGATGGCCGGAACCTCCTGCACTAAGCTCAGGGCGCGTGACCATCTCAACAAAGGCGTGCAGGCCTTCAAGAACACCCAGTATCCGGAAGCCGTGGAACACTTCAAAGCCTCCGTCGAGCTGGACCCGACCTTCACCACGGCCAGGCTCTACCTGGCGACTGCATATATGAGCCAGTACATCCCCGGAGCCGAATCGCCGGAGAACCTCAAAATGGCGCAAACCGCCCATGAGGAATTCCGGAAGGTGCTGGAGGTTGACCCGCAGAACACTGTGGCCCTGGCCTCCATCGCGTCGCTGTACTTCCACCAGAAGAAGTTCGATGAGGCGGAGGAATGGTTCAAGAAGCTCATCGCGGTCGATCCGAACAACAAAGAGGCCTATTACACGCTGGGAGTCATTGCCTGGACGCGGAGCTTTCAGCCGCGGATGGCGGCGCGGGCGGAGCTTGGGATGAGGCCCGAGGATCCGGGTCCCATTAAGGATAAGAAGGTGCGCGAGGAGCTGCGCGGCAAGTATCTGCAAGTCATTGACGAAGGTCTGAAACACTTGGAGAAGGCGATCCAGATCGATCCCGAATACGACGACGCCATGGCGTACCTCAATCTGCTCCACCGCGAGCGGGCCGACCTCATGGACACGCGGGAAGAGTACGAGAAGGAGACCGAGATCGCCGATAACTGGGTGGACAAGACCCTCAGCATCAAGAAGATCAAGGCCGCCCGGACCCGCTCCGTGACTGCCATGGGCATCACCGAGGAGTAAGGTCCGCGAGGCCGCTGGAGTCTGATTAGCTCGGCCGTCCGCTCTTTCGGCGTGCCCCGCTCGGGAGCGATCCCCTGTGCGCCGAAGGCGGGACGGCCTTTGTTTTTTCCAGCGCCGTTGGCTTAACCTGAAGGTGGAGGTCACTCTCAGCACCAGGATGTCCTCGGATACGGCGGCCGGACGCACTACGACACAGTTGCCCGAAACGCCTCAGGACTCCGTCGGCAACCTGTACCGGCAGTTGGAAGAAAAAGTTCGGCTGAGCCGTCCGCGAGAAGATCTGAGCGGCTTGCGCCGGGCGTTCGAGTTCGCCTGCCGGGCTCACGAGGGTCAGCTACGGGAGTCCGGCGAACCCTACATATTGCATCCGCTGGCCGTCGCCGACATTCTCGCCGATCGGGGGATGGACTTGATCTCTCTCCAGACGGCGCTGCTGCATGACGTCGTCGAAGATGCCGGTGTGCCGCTGGAGCGGGTGCGCGAGGAGTTCGGCGAGGATGTCGCCCGGTGCGTCGACGGCGTCACCAAGCTCTCCAAGCTGCATTTCTACCGGCCGGAGCAGCGGCAGGCCGAAAGCATGCGCAAGATGCTGCTGGCGATGGTCAGTGACCTGCGAGTGATTCTCATCAAGCTCGCGGACCGTCTCCACAACATGCGCACCCTGGGCTCGCTGTCCAAAGATCGCCAGGAACGCATCGCTCATGAGACCCTGGAAATCTACGCGCCGCTGGCCAACCGGCTCGGAATGGGCCGGATCCGCGGGGAGCTCGAGGATCTCGCTTTCAGCTACCTCGAGCCCGAGGCTTACGCCGACGTCACCCGGCAGATCGAGTCCAAACGCAAGGCGGGCGAGGAGTTTCTCGAGCAGATTCGAACCGTGGTGGCGGCGAAACTGGCCAAAGAAGGCATCCCGGCCCGGCTGGAAGGCCGCGTCAAGCGGGCTTACTCGGTTCACCTGAAGATGAAGCGCCAGCGGGTCACCATTGACCAGGTATATGACCTGCTGGCGTTGCGCATCATCACCGACTCGGTCAAGAACTGCTATGCCGCCCTCGGCGTGATTCATGGCGAATGGCACCCCATTCCCGGCCGCATCAAGGACTTCATCGCCATTCCGCGACCGAACCTTTACCAGTCGCTGCACACTTCCGTCATCGGACCAGGCGGCGTGCCGTTCGAGGTCCAGATTCGGACCGAAGAGATGCACCGCGTCGCCGAGGAAGGCATCGCCGCCCATTGGAAGTACAAGGAGGGTCGACGGGGCGAGGCGCCGGACGAACAGCAGATCGCCTGGCTGCGCCAGCTTGTGGAGTGGCAGCAGGAGATGCGCGACCCGGGCGAGTTCCTCTCCACCCTCAAGGTCGACCTCTACCAGGAGGAGGTCTACACTTTCACCCCGAGGGGCAAAGTGATTGCCCTGCCTCGGGGCGCCACGCCGATTGACTTCGCCTACGCCATCCACAGCGAGGTAGGCCACGCCTGTGTGGGCGCCAAAGTCAACGGCAGAATCGTCCCGCTCCGCTACAATCTCAAAAACGGCGATGTCGTCGAGATCCTGACCCAGGCCGGCCATCAGCCCAGCAAGGACTGGCTGGCGCTTGTGAAAACTTCGCGCGCCAGGAACAAGATCAAGCACGTCGTTAACGCCAGCGAACGGCTCAAAGCAATCGAAATCGGCCAGAAGTACCTCGAGCGCGAAGCTCGCCGGCTTGGCCTGCAGCTCAGCCGGACAGCGAGAGCGGACCTGGAGCGGGTGGCGGCCGAGTACGGCTACGGCAGGATCGAGGACCTCTACGCGGCCATGGGCTTTGGGCGCTTCTCCCCCCGTCAGGTGCTTCAAAAACTGGCGCCCGAGAAAGCCGGCGCAGAAACCGCCGAAGAACAAGACGTCAAACCCGCTTTGGCGCCGGTCCCCCCGGAAAAGGAAACCCATGACCTTGTCCTCAAGGTGCGCGGGCTGGACGACCTCATGATCCACCGGCCCAAGTGCTGCAACCCCATTCCTGGCGAGGCCATTGTCGGCTATATCACCCGCGGCAAAGGGGTGGCCATCCACGCCGAAAACTGTCCCAACGTTCAAAGCCTGATGTACGACGTCGAGCGCAAAATCGACGTCGAGTGGGCCCGGGGCACCTCCAGCGTCTTCCCGGTCAAAATCGTCGTCTACACGGATGACCGGCCGGGGATTCTCAACAGTCTGACCTCCATCTTGAGCCAGGAAAACAGCAACATCCGGAGCTTGGAGGCCCGCCCGGACGAGCGTCGCGGCGGCGACGGGGCGATCATCGATATGACCGTCGAGGTCCGCGACAAGAAGCAATACCAGCGTGTGGCCGCCGCCATGCGCCGGGTTTCGGGCGTTCGCGACCTGGAGCGCGTTCAGTAGATGAATCCCGCTACCGAGCCCCTGCACGTGGCCATCTCGAAGTCCAAAGGGATCAAGATCGACTGGAAGGACGGCGTTCGTAGC
>FWPU01006746.1_pt1 | contig 22350 bp, 21 predicted proteins | sample 2228361 | NCBI WGS metagenome assembly FWPU01 (sample SAMEA103939777, study PRJEB20133) | metagenome
AAAATTAATAATAAAGTTATAGAAAAAAAGATGCTCTCTGTTATTGTAAACAGCGATGCTTTTTATCATCTAAAGGGAATAGTTGATGTTTTAATGAATAAACTAGGAATTTGTAATGTTTGGTACGACTTTTACCAGCCAGCACCAGAAAAAGAGAACTTATCAATCTGGCAGCCAAAAAGATGCGCCGAAATAAAGGTTAACCATGAAAAAATCGGTTTTTTGGGAGAAATTTCGCCGATAATTTTAGATAATTTAAAAATTGCGACGAAAGTAACTTTATTTGATATTGATTTCGAAAAGCTTTCTAAGTTGGCTTCAGAAGAACATCAATATCGGCCAATTTCGCGATTTCCTTCAGCGGTTAGAGACTTGGCAATTTTGGTTCCTCGGCAAACCAGGGTAGAGGAAGTTTTAAACAAAATTGAGATTGCTGGCGGACCCCTGATTCGCGATATTGACCTTTTTGATATTTACGAAGGCCAAGAACTTGCCCAAGGCAAGAAAAATTTAGCTTTTCATATTGTTTATCAGGCTGACGACAGAACTCTCAGTTCTCAAGAAATAGAGCAAATTCAAAAAAAGATAATCTCAGTCTTGGAAGAAATTCCTGACTGGGAAGTTAGAAGATAATATGTCACGAATTAAAAAATCAAAAAAAACTGAAATCACCTACGAAGCAAAAGACATTTATGTCTTGGAAGGATTAGAGCCGGTTAGAAAGAGACCGGCTATGTATATTGGTTCAACTGGACCTGACGGTCTTCACCATTTAATTTGGGAATGTGTAGATAATTCCCTTGATGAGGCAATGGCCGGCTATGCCAAAAACATTGAGGTTAGTTTATTACCCGGCGATAAAGTAAGAACCACTGATGATGGTCGGGGAATTCCGGTAGATAAACATCCCCAAACGAAGAAATCGGCTTTAGAGACGGTAATGACCACACTTCATGCCGGAGCGAAATTTGGCGGCAAAGCTTATCAGGTGGCAGGGGGGTTGCATGGTGTTGGGGTTTCGGTTGTTTGCGCTCTTTCTAAATGGATGAGAACAGAAGTTTGTCGGGGTGGTTTTAAATATTATCAAGAGTATGCCAAGGGAAAACCAAAAACAAAAGTTAAAAAAAATGGAAAATGCAAACAAACCGGCACTACCGTAATTTTTGAACCAGACCCCGAAATTTTTAAAGAAGTAAAATTTGATTTAAAAAGAATTCTAAACCATCTGCGACAGCAGGCCTATTTGACCAAAGGGGTAAAGATACAAATTTTTGACAAAAGAATATCTCCAGAAACTCAATATAGTTTTTATTTTGAAGGAGGGTTGGCTTCCTATATTAAACACTTAACGCGAGGAAATACTCTGCGGCATAAGAATATTTTTTATGGTTCTAGAGAAAAAAATGGAATTTTAGTGGAAGTTGCTTTTATTTACACCAACGAATACGAGTGTTATGAAGAAAGTTTTGCCAACAATATCTGTACTGAAGAAGGAGGAACGCATCTAACCGGTTTTAGAACCGCTTTAACAAGAACTTTTAACGATTATGCGAGAAAAAATGGTTTTTTGAAAGAAACCGATGATAATTTAACCGGCGACGATATCAGAGAAGGTTTGACCGCAGTAGTTTCGGTTAAAATTAAAGAGCCTCAATTTGAAGGTCAAACCAAAGCGAAATTGGGAAATCCAGAAGCAAAAGTAGCGGTGGAAAGCGTAACTTCAGAAGCCTTAACTGACTTTTTAGAAAGAAACCCTCAAGATGCCAGAAGCATTATTGAAAAATGTATTCTTTCTTCAAAAGCCAGAAAAGCAGCCAAAGCAGCTAGAGAAACGGTTTTAAAGAAAGGAATTTTAGAAGGGTTAGCGCTGCCTGGAAAGTTGGCAGATTGTGCCTCAAAAAAACCTGAAGAATCAGAATTATATATTGTTGAAGGAGAATCAGCCGGCGGTTCAAGCCGTCAGGCAAGAGATAGACATTTTCAGGCAATTTTACCATTACGAGGGAAAATTTTAAATGTTGAACGTGCCCGTTTAGATAAAATTTTATCTTCCAAAGAAATAAAATCTTTAATTATTGCTTTAGGCACTGCAATTGCCGAAGATTTTAATTTAGATAAATTAAGGTATCACCGAGTGATTATAACCTGTGACGCCGACACGGACGGAAATCATATTAGAACTCTTCTTTTAACCTTTTTTTACCGCTATTTTAGGCCGTTGATTGAAAAAGGTTACCTTTATATTGCTCAACCACCACTTTATAAAATTCAAGCGGGAAAAGAAATTAAGTATGCTTATAGCGAAGACGAAAAACATCAAGTTTTGAAATCACTGAAAAAAGCTTCGGGAATTTCTATTCAGAGATATAAGGGTCTGGGAGAAATGAACCCGGAAGAATTATGGTCAACAACTATGAACCCAGAAAATAGGGTATTGCTTCGGGTAACAATTGAATCAGCTAGAGAGGCAGATAAAGTTTTTGATATTTTAATGGGCGATGAAGTTCTGCCGAGAAAAAAATTTATCCAAATGTACGCCAAAAAAGTTAAAAATTTGGATATATGATATATAAAAAAAGTGGAACCATTGAGCAGTTTTAAATTTCTCGGTTCTTATCTCATTTTATCTAATTTCATTTGAACTCCTTTTTAAATCATTTAACCAACACTTTTTCACTTACATTTTAAATTATTTAATATTTAACGGGGTATTGACACTCTAATTTTTCTGATTATCATAAAAAAAGATGATAACAAAAAGGCCATTTTAAAATAATTGATTGAAGATTAAGAAATGAAAATTCTTAGTAAAATTACAACTTTTTTAAAAGAGGTTCAGCTGGAGATGAAAAAAGTTAACTGGCCAAGTCGGCAGGAAACTATAAAATACACTTTAATTGTTATCGGTGCTTCGGTAACAGTAGCTGTTTTTTTAGGAACACTTGATTTTATTTTTAGCGCATTATTAAATAGATTTATTCTATGAGAGAAATTTTGTTTTGTGAGATTTCCTATTGATATTAAAAAATGTTGCTAAAAACTGCTAAATTAAATAAACAACACGTATATGCCAAAACAACAATTGCCACAAGAAAAACATTGGTACGTTATTCATACCTATTCAGGATACGAGGATGCTGTCGCCAAAAACTTAAAGCAAAGAGTTGAGAGTTTAGGTATGGAAGATAAAATTTTTAATGTTATTGTTCCCAAAGAAAAAAAGATTAAAATAAAAGACGGGAAAAGGAAAGTAATTGAGGAAAAAATCTATCCAGGATATGTATTAGTAGAAATGATTGTAACGGATGATTCCTGGTACGTGGTTAGAAATACTCCCAATGTAACCGGTTTTGTGGGGGCTGGCACTACTCCGCTGCCGGTCTCTGCCGAGGAAATTGAGATTTTAAAAAAAAGAATGGGGGTTGAAGCTCCTCAGTACAAAATTGAGGTAAAGGTTGGTGATTTGGTAAAAATTACCGACGGCCCCTTTAAAGATTTTGACGGTAAAGTTTCAGAAATTGATGAAGAAAGGGGGAAAGTAAAAGTTTTAGTTAATATGTTTGGCAGAGATACGCCGGTGGAGTTAGATTCCCTGCAAATAAAGAAAATATAATAAATTTTCAGTTTCCAATTATCACAATTTAACCAGTTAATAATGGCTAAAAAAATTAAAACAATCGTAAAATTGCAGATTCCGGCGGGTCAAGCCACGCCAGCTCCGCCCGTGGGTCCGACTTTGGCTCAGCACGGCTTAAATATTTCGGAATTTTGTCACAAATTTAACGATTTAACTAAAAACCAATCTGGTTTTGTTATACCGGTGGAAATCACCATCTATGAAGATAGAACTTACACTTTTTTATTGAAACAGCCGCCAGCTTCAGAATTATTAAAAAAAGCGGCCGGGATTGAAAAAGGTTCCGGGGCGCCAAACAAAACAAAAGTCGGTAAAATTACCAGAGAACAGTTAAGAAAAATCGCTGAGCAAAAAATGCCTGATCTTAACACAGAAACCTTGGAAGCAGCAGAGAAAATTATTGAAGGTACGGCAAAGCAGATGGGAATAATCGTAGAAAAATAAAAAATTTAAGCGAAAATTTTATGGTTTTGTCGGACCGCGACATAAAAAAATATATCAAAGAAAAGAAAATCAAAATAATTCCAAAGCCGAATTTTAAAGAACAGCTTGGACCATGTTCTTTGGATCTACATTTGGGAAATATCTTTAAAATTTTTAAACCATCTGACTATCCTTATTTGGATTTAAAAAGAAATATTGATTTTAATGATTTAATGGAAGAGATAGAAATAAAAAACGATGCGCCATTTATTTTACAACCCAAAGCTTTTGTTTTAACCACCACCAAGGAAGAGTTTTCTCTGCCAGACGACATAGTTGCCCGACTTGACGGTAGAAGCTCTTTAGCAAGAATCGGAGTGGTAGTTCATTTAACTGCGGCCAGATTTGACCCTGGTTGGCAGGGAAAAGCAGTGATGGAACTGGGAAATTTGGGACCAATGCCGGTTGTTTTGTATGCCGGCGTAACGCGCATTTGTGCTTTAACTTTTGAAAAGCTTTCAAGTTCTGTAGAGATACCTTATCTTAAACAAAAAGATCATGCTTACGCCAGTCCTAAATCTCCCCATGCCAGTAAAATTAACAAAGAAATAATAAGATAAAACTAAAAGCCGCCAACAACCGTTATTTTGCCTTTAATCGGTGGATGAGGGTTGTAGTTTAAAAGGGTAAAGTCTTCAAATTTAAAATCATCAATATTTTTAACTCGCGGATTTATTTTCATTAGAGGAAAGGGACGAGGTTTTCTTTGAATCTGTTCTTTAACTTGCTCGTAATGATTGCTGTAAATGTGGGCGTCTCCTAACACATGAATAAATTCTCCTGCCTCATAACCGGTAACTTGCGCCACCATCATTGTTAACAGAGAATAGCTGGCGATATTAAAAGGAACTCCCAAAAACATATCGCAGCTTCTTTGGTACAAAAGACAATTAAGTTTTCTCTTGGCAACCTTTTCTCTGTCAAAAGAGATGTGGTTAGTTACTATGAAATGAAAAAGAGTGTGGCAAGGAGCTAAGACCATTGATTTACCAGCTAAAGCCATTTCGTAAATAAATTCGGGGTTCCAAGCAGAAACAATATAGTGTTTTCTGTCGGGATGCGACTTTAGTTTTTGAATAACCCAGGCAAGTTGGTCAATCTCTCTTCCATCAGAAGTTTTCCACGCTCTCCATTGTTTGCCATAAACTGGACCTAAATCCCCCCATTTTTTAGCAAATTCCTCGCTATTTTTTAATTTTTCAATAAATTCTTCTTGGGTTAAATGAGGAACTTCTCCTTTTTCCATTGCTTTTAAATAGGGTTTGTAAGCCCACTCATCCCAAATATGGACGTTGTTGTCAACTAAATATTTAATGTTGGAGCTGCCGCTGATGAACCATAAAAGTTCGTGCAAAATACCTTTCCAAAAAACCTTTTTTGTGGTCAAAAGCGGATAGCCCTCGGATAAATCAAAACGCATAATCCGTCCCAGCACCGACTTTAATTCAATATTGCTATTGAATTCGTGTTTGATAACTCCGTTTTCTAATATGTCTTTTAATATATTTAAATATTGGTATTCGGGATGCATATTATTGATGCATATATGTTATTATAGTAAAATAGCATAAAATAACAAAGAGATAAACTTTTTTGCATAATTTTTTAAAATTAAAATTTAAAATTTAAGAAATGATAATTTCAATAATTGCCGCCATTGCCAAAAACCGAGTTATCGGCAAAAATAATAGATTACCTTGGCATTTGCCAGCCGATTTAAAACGTTTTAAACAGATAACTATGGGAAAACCCGTAATTATGGGTCAAAAAACATTTGAGTCAATAGGCAAACCTTTACCCGGCAGAACCAACATTGTTTTAACTTGGGATAAAAATTTTAATCCCAAAGGATGTATTATTTCTCATTCTATACAAGAAGCCCTCAAAGTAGTTAACAATTTACCCCCCGCTGAGAATTTCAACTCATCTCGCGGTTTGGATATTCCCTTAACCAAAGAAGTGATAATTTGTGGCGGAGCCTCAATATATAAACAATTTTTACCTTTAACTCACAAGATGTATTTAACCTTAATTGAAGCCGATTTTGATGGCGATGCTTTTTTCCCCGAGTTTAACTGGCAGGAATGGCAAGAGATAGAGAGAATTGAAAATCAACCCAACAAAGAAAATCCTTATAAATTTACCTTTATTACCTTAAAAAGAAAAAAATGATTCTAGGTATAAAAAAACTTTTAAAATTAGTAAAAGAAAAAAAATTGGTTGAAAATTTATCAGAAAGAGAGTTAAAAAATCCCGAAGGCGCTGGTTTTGATTTGAGAATAGGGGAGTTATATAAAGTTTCGGGGGGAGGATTTTTGGGGATAGAGGAGAGAAAAACGCCAAAAATGGAATTAATCGCCGCCTATAAAAATGGAAAAACAAAAAAAGTGGAATTGAAACCAAATGTTTATTATACAATAAAAACAATTGAAAAAGTTAATATGCCAGAAAACTTATTGGCAATAATGACTCCTCGTTCAACTCTTTTTCGTTCAGGCGTTTATATTTTCGGCGGTCAGACACCGCCTGGCTATAAAGGCGCTTTAATAATGGGAATTTACAATTTTAGAAAAGTTCCGTTTAAGCTAGAAATGGGTTCTCGTATAGTTCATATAATGTTTTTTCAAACGGCAGGGGAATCAAATCTTTATAGAGGACAATGGCAGGGCGGCAGAATAACCACTAATAAAAAAGAGAAACAGGTTTAAAAAAATTTTAAATGTTGAAGATAAAATGTTGAAGGTAGAACCTTCAACATAAAACCTTCAGCATAGCATTAACTATCAGCTGTAAACAGAAAGATTTTACCGTCACAACCGAGAGTAAGATGTTTTACCAACAGGAAGGATTCCTGAAATAAAATTACGCTTTGCTCCCCAATAAGCAAAGAAGTATTTTAAGAGACAGATAAAGCCCTACTTAACTTTATCTCATTTACAGTTGATTCTACAGATTATCAAAGAGCTTTCTAATTTATATACATAATAAAAAAAATGAAAAATCTTTTAAAAACCGATCCCCGAATATACCAATTGGTAAAAAAAGAAATTGAACGGCAGGAGAATGGCTTAGTAATGATTGCTTCCGAGAATATGGCTTCAAAAGCAGTGTTGGAAGCAATGGGAAATTGTCTTTCAAATAAGTATTCAGAAGGTTTACCCCAAAAAAGGTATTACAGCGGCAATCAGTATATTGATCTGATTGAAAGTTTGGCAATTGAACGGGCAAAAAAATTATTTGGCGCCCAACATGTTAACGTCCAGCCTCATTCCGGCGCTCAAGCCAATCAAGCGGCTTACTTGGCTATTTTGGAACCAAAAGATGTTATTTTAGCTATGGCAATGGACCAGGGAGGACATTTAACTCATGGCTCGGCGGTTAATTTTTCCGGTAAATTTTATAATTTCGTTCATTATGGAGTAAATAAAAAAACAGGATATATTGATTACAACGATGTTGAGTTTTTAGCTAAAAAATATAAACCAAAACTAATCCTATGCGGCGCATCAGCTTATCCGCGAATTATTAATTTCAAAACTTTCAAGCAAATTGCCGATAGGGTCGGCGCCTATTTAATGGCCGATATTGCTCATATTGCGGGATTAATAGCGGCTAAAGTTCATCCTCATCCTTTTCCTTTTGCTGATATTGTTACTTGTACTACTCATAAAACATTAAGAGGTCCACGAGGGGGATTAATTTTATCAAAAAAAGAAGATCGTCTACATCTAAACGATAAGAAAAATTTGGCTCAAAAGATTGACGCCGCAGTTTTTCCAGGTTTGCAAGGAGGACCCCTTGAGAATATGATTGCCGCAAAAGCCGTCTGTTTTAAAGAAGCACTAACTAAAAAATTTATTCAATATCAAAAACAAACCATTAAAAATGCCAAAGCTCTTGCCCAAGCGCTCTTGAAAGAAGGATTTGAGTTAATGTCTGGCGGTACCGACAACCACCTTATTCTGGTTGATTTGACAAAAACGAGAATAAGCGGCAAAGAAGCTCAAGAGGCTTTAGAAGAAGTTGGTATTTTTGTTAACAAAAATGTTATTCCTTATGATACTCGTTCACCCTTTGACCCTTCTGGCATTAGAATTGGCACGCCCGCTTTAACTACTCGAGGATTTAAAGAAAAGGAAATGAAAATTATTGGCAGCTTGATTGCCAAAATTTTAAAAGACATTAACAGTCAAAAGAATAAAAAAGAGGTAACGAGAACAGTAAAAGAACTAGCCAAAAAGCACCCTTTTTATTTAAAATAAATATTATGCTTCAAAATTCCCTTTGCCTTTCTGAAAAAAAACGTTGGTATTATTCGCCACAGGGTAAAAAACTTTTTTTTACGAGCAAAAGGGGGAGATTGATAGTCTTTGAAGGGATTGACGGTTCGGGAACTACCACCCAAGCTAATCTTTTATTTAAATATTTAAAGAGAAAAAAGAAAAAAGTTTTTTTAACAAGCGAACCCACCCACTCTTTGATAGGCGGATTAATTAAGGGTCAAATAGCTGGCGAATGGCAAAGTTCTTGGGAATGTCTTCAGCTTTTATTTGCCGCTGACCGCGCCCACCATTTAGAAAAAGAGATAATCCCTTTATTAAAAAAGGGGATAACCGTTATTTGTACTCGCTATATTCTTTCTGCTTTAGCTTATGGCTTAATTGATATGGCTGCTACCAATGCTTTATTTTATCTTTTGCCTTGTTCTGCTTTAAAAAATTCAGCTAAAGATATTCAATGGTTATTAAATGTTAACGAAAAATTTATTTGGCCCGATATCACTTTTCTTTTAAAAGTTTCTCCAAAGGTTTGTATCCAAAGAATAAAAAAAGAGAGGTTTCATAAAGAATTATTTGAAAAAGAGGAAAAACTTGAAAAAGTTTTAAAAAACTATTTAAAATTTTCCAAAAAATTTAAAAATATTTATATTATCAACGGCGAGAAAACAATTAAAGAGGTTTTTGAAGATATTAGAAAATTTTATGAACTATCAACCAACAATTGGTCTTGAAATACATATTGAATTGACTAGTAAATCAAAAATGTTTTGTTCTTGTCCCAACGACAGCAACGAAAAATATCCTAATTTTAATATTTGTCCCATTTGTTTGGGTCATCCGGGAACCTTACCCACAATTAATCAAGAAGCAGTGAAAAAAGTTATTAAAACGGGATTGGCTCTTAATTGCCAAATTTCTGAATATTCAAAATTTGACAGGAAAAATTATTTTTATCCCGACTTACCCAAGGGTTATCAAATTTCTCAATTATATCAACCGCTTTGCCGGAACGGCTTTTTGGAAATTGATGGAAAAAAAATAGGAATTAGAGAAATTCATTTAGAAGAAGATACCGCCAGTTTAATTCATCCGCCGCATGCTGATTATTCGCTGGTTAATTTTAATCGAGCAGGAATTCCTTTAATGGAATTAGCAACCGAACCGCATATTAACTCAGCCAGACAAGCAAGAAGGTTTGCTCAAGAACTTCATTTGATTATCCATTATCTTAATATTTCTGATGCTGATATGGAAAAAGGTCAAATGAGGGTTGAAGCTAATGTTTCTTTAAGTAAAGAAAAAAGAATTTTAGGCACCAAAGTTGAGATTAAAAATCTTAATTCGTTTAGGGCGCTTGAGCGCGCCATTGAACACGAAATAAAAAGACAAGCAGAGATCTTAGATAGCGGAAAGAAAATTATCCAAGAGACCCGAGGTTGGGATGATTTAAAAGAAATGACATTTCCCCAGAGAGAAAAAGAATTTGCTCAAGATTACCGTTACTTTCCCGAACCAGATTTGCCGCCGCTACACTTAAATTCAGAGATAATAAACAAAATTAGAAGCGAAATTCCCGAACTTCCTCAACAAAAAAGAAAAAGATTTAAAAAAGAATATCAATTAGACGAAAAAAGTATTGAGATTTTTGTTTATAACAAAGATTGGGGAGAATATTTTGAAAAAACTATGTTGCAAATAAAGCACAAAGTACAAGAGATAGATAAAGAAAAGAAGTTTGCTAAAGGCGAATTTTTAAAATTAGCAAAACTTTGTTCAAATTATATAATTTCTGATTTGCGGGGATTATTAAAAAAGACATCATTAAAGAACGCAAATTTTTTAATTACTCCAGAAAACTTTGCCAAATTCATTGTCTTAATTTATAGGGGTCAAATTTCATCAAAAATTGCCAAATTAATTCTTGGCGAGATGTTTTCTGTTGGAACCGACCCCTTTTATATAATTGAAAAAAGGGGCTTGATGCAGATTAGCCAAGAAACCCAAATTAAAAAAATTATTAAAGAAGTAATTAGAAATAATCCCAAAACTATTGAAGATTATAAAAAAGGGAAAGAAAAAGCTATTCAATACTTAATAGGAAAAACAATGGAGAAAACTCAGGGAAAAGCCAACCCCCAAATAGTTATTAGGATATTAAAACAGTTGTTGACAAGAACCGATTAAGGTTGTAATGTTTAAGATTAAAGATCTTTAAAAAATGAAGATGATAAATAAAATAAGTAAAATTACGTTTATTTTTTTGTATATGGTTGGTTTTGCTGCTTGTTTTTTGCTTGGCTTTTATATTTTTTTCGCCTTTATCTATATTTTTTCTGAAGCTTCAGCTTCAGATAAGGGAGATATTCTTTTGTTGCCAAAGTGGATTTTTCTGTTTTGCCCCCCTTGGTTTATTTGAACCGAAGAAAAGAAGTTAAAGAATTTTTGGATAGCTTAGATGAACTATTAAATAGAGTATTTTTTAGATAAAAAATAGGGAAGAAGCGCTCTTTGCGTTTCTTCCCTTTTATTTATTTAGGAATGCTTTTGTTAATTTTTCAGCATATTTATAAGGTTGCTGATTTGGTGGTGTCCAATGGATTCTTTCATCTTTTTTAAACCAGGTCATTTGTTTTTTGGCGTAATTTATAATATCTTTTTCTAATTTTTCTTTCATTTCTTCAAGGGTTATTTTTTTTTGCAAGTAGCGGGCTATCCAACGATATTCCAAACCAAACTCTTCTAATCTTTCCCAGGAAAGACCGGAATTTTTCAATCTTTTTACCTCAGCTATCATTCCTCTTTTTAATCTTTTTAAAAGACGTTTTTTAATTAAAGAATTTAACTCTTTTTTTTCTTTTTTTATGCCAATGATTAAAACCGGGTAGGGCAGCGGTTTTTTTTTAAAAAGAGGGGTGCGTCCAATTTTTGTTGCAATTTCAATTGCCCTAATTAATCTTCGGCGGTTTTTTTTATCAATTATTCTTGCCCGCCGGGGGTCTAATTTTTTTAATATCCTAAAAAGCTCTTTTGGTGATTTTTTATCCAATTTTTTTCTTAACTTCCAATCGGGCGGAACTTGGGGAATCGTTATGCCATCAATCACTGCTTGAATGTAAAATCCGCTTCCTCCGCAAATGATAGGAAGAGTTCCTTTTTTCAAAATTTTATTTAAAGTTTTTAAGGTTAATTTGCGGTATTGAGCAACCGTAAATTTTCTTTTTGGCGAGGCAACATCCAAAAGATGGTGAGGAATGTTTGCCATTTCTTTTTTTGTTACTTTTCCTGTTCCGATATTCATTCCTTTGTAAACCTGTCTGGAGTCGGCAGAAATGACCTCACCATTAAATTTTTTAGCCAACCTTACGGCTAATTGCGATTTGCCGGAAGCGGTTGGTCCAACAATTACTATTAGTTTACAGTTGTTAAATTTTGATTTACCTACTTTCATCAATAATTCTTCTTAAAATTTTTTCTCTACGTTTTTTTTCTTTTAAAGGAACATTGTCTTTCATCTTAAAGGCAGCGGTGCCGTGACGGGGAGAATATTTGGCGATGTAAGCGTTGTCAAATTTGATTTCTTTTACCACTTTTGCGGTGTTTTGAAACTGTTTTTTGGTTTCGCCGGGAAATCCGACAATAATATCTGTGGAGATTTTCGCTTGGGGAATTTTACGGCGAATTTTTTTCACCAAATTTTTGTATTGATTGACGGTATAATGGCGATTCATTCTCTTTAAAATTTGATTGTCTCCGCTTTGTAGCGGAAGATGTATTTCTTTAATTATTTTTGGGCAATTTGCGATAACCTCAATTAATTCATCAGACATATCTTTGGGATGAGAGGTTAAAAATTTTATTTGAAAATCCCCCTTTATATTATTTATTTTTTTAAGCAAATTAGCAAAATTCGTTTTTTTGTCTTGGTAAGAATTGACATTTTGGCCCAAAAGAGTGATTTCTTTATAACCTCGCTTTATAAGGTTTTTTATTTGACATAATATTTCTTTAAGTTCTCTTGATTTTTCTCTGCCGCGCGTATAAGGAACGACGCAATAAGAACAAAAATTATTACAACCGGTTATAATCGGCACGAAAGCGGAGAGTTTACTTTGATATTTTGGCAAACAATCAAAGTATTTATCGGGATGCCAAAACTCAGATACTTTATTTTTTAATTTTTCTTTATCTCTTTTTAATATACAGCCAGCTAAAATGATTTTTTTATTTTTGAAATACTTATCTACTTTAGCATAAACCCTATCAACAGCTGATTGCCTAACCGAACACATATTAATCAAAATTAAATCAGCTTCATTTTCTTTTGAAGCCGGTTGGTAACCAAGATTTTCTAAAAACATGGCAATTCGTTCGCTATCGTTTTTATTCATTTGGCATCCATAGGTTATAATATAGTATTTTGGCATATTCAAATTTTACAATAAAAAAAACAGAGTTCCTCTAAACAAAAGGTAAGAGTATTGACATTTTTTTGTAATTTCTTGAAATTTAATGGATTTCTTCTTTTTTTTCTTTTAAAAATGTTCTCCATTGTTCTAAAAATTCGGCAAATAATTGAAAGGGCATATCAATTAATACAGTAATTAAAACTAAAACAATATTATATTTTATCCATTGAGATGATAACCACTTTCCCAATCGGATGAACGGCAGCGAAAGAGAATCTGTTAAGAAATCTAAAAATTTACCTTTTTCTTCTATAATCTGAAGTTCTTTAGCTCTTTCCCTTATTTTTGTGCCAGCAAAGGCAATCAAAGAGATAAACATTAAAAATATTATTATTGATAAAATCCCAAAGTTTAATTTATTTAAGAACCAAATGATTATTCCAAAAGAGATAAAAAAAGTTAAAAAATAAATAAGTGCAATTAGGAAATTTAAGATAAATGCTCTTTTTTTTACGGGTTTTATTATATAAATATCTTTTTTATCTTCTTTATAAACAATTTTCATTACTTCCAATATTACCCTGTTTAGATTTTCTTTTTTCGGCGGTTTAATAGTTAAAACCAAAAAAAACATTAAAAATGGCGGAATCAAAATATTAAATCCCAAAGATTGGTAACTGAATTCACCTAAAATATATTTTTCAAAAGGAATTTCAATAGCTAGGGCAATTAGTATTTTGGTTACAAAAATTGAGATAGTGCTGTAAATAGCGGCGCGGAATGTTCTCGCCTTTAGCTTTGCAAGTCTTTTCTGATAGGCCTCTTTGATTAAATTTTCCAAAACCTTAGGATTTTGTAAAATTTTCTGAGAATCTTGCGGTTTTTGAGAAATAATGTCTCCTAAAATTAGATATGCTATATCGTATTTTTCACAAACTTGATAGAATTTCTCAGCTAAGGGGTGTTTTAAATCTTTTTCTATTTCTCTCCAAATCAAGTAAATATTTTGACAAATACTTTCAATCTCCTCTTGCGATAAATTGTCCCAAGCGGGGTATCTTTCTTTTAAAAGATAATAACTAATAATTGGCGAGTCCAACTTAAAAAGTGCTCTTTGGCAGGCAATATAAATTTGGGTTTGTTTTTCTTTGTCAGATATTTTTTTGCGAATTTTTGAAGTTTCCGCCACTTCAATTTTAACCTTCATTAATTCGGTCATATAATTAATTAAGGCTTTTTCTCTCAGGGACAGAGAGAGAATTTCCTCTACCTCACAAGCCGCAATGTTTAGTAACCAATCATAAAGTTCTAGTTTTAATTTTTCGGTTTGGCGAGGAGCATTTTCAATAATAAATAAATATTTGTTAAGAATTTTTTTTATTTTCTCAATTTTTATCTCTTCAATTCGGTCATTGGGGAAATGGCCGCCGCGGATTAATTCAAAAACAAGAGGTTCGGCTACCTCCTCACCACTTTTTTGTAAAAATAATCTTCTCTTTAGAATTCTCTCAATAGCCCTTCTTCTTAAAAGATGCTCTTCTTTCCATTCAACAACTCCCCTGATTTTTTCATAAAAGGAAGCCACAGCTAAAGCTACCTCATCCACATGAATGGTGGAAACTCCTTCTTTGGGTTCAAGAGAATTATGCCAAATCTGATATTGCTGAATTAATCTTTGAAGTTGCGGAGACAATTCTGCCATAAATTTGAATTTGTTATTTTTTTCTTTTTAGCTCAGCTTTGCTTTTTTAAATACTCAAAAAACTTATTTAATTTCATTATTCCAATATCGCCTTCGCCTCTTTTTCTTACTCTAACCGATTTTTCCTTCATTTCTTTATCGCCGACGACCAAAAGACAAGGTATTTTTTGAATTTCACCATCTCTAATTTTTTTAGAAACTGTTTCATTTCCATCTTTTACTTTTACCCTAATTCCCAATTCCTGATTTTTAGCTGCTACTTCTTTAGCGTATTTTTTATGTCTGGCGCTTACTGGAATTACCCAAACTTGTTCTGGGCTTAACCAAAAAGGAAGAGCTCCGCCATGGTGTTCAAGTAAAACACCAATGAATCTTTCTAATGAACCTAAAAGCGCCCGATGAATCATAATCGGTCGTTTTTTTCTTCCCCTTTCATCAATATAAACTATATTGAATTTTTCCGGTAAATTAAAATCAACCTGAATTGTTGTACACTGCCAAGGTCGTCCCAGAGAATCTTTAATTTTAATATCAATTTTGGGACCGTAAAAAGCGCCCCCGCCAACATCTATTTGATATTTTACCCTTAATTTATTTAGAGCATATTTAAGAGAGTTTTCGGCTTTTTTCCATATTTTAGCTTCTCCAACATATTTTTCCGGTCGGGTAGAAAGATAAAATTCAAACTTTTTAAAGTCAAAGTCTTTTAAAATTTTATAAGTTAACTTAAGGGTTAAAAGAATTTCCTGGCTAAGCTGATCGCTAGTACAAAAAATATGAGCGTCATCTTGAGTAATTTGTCTTACCCTTACCAAACCGTGCAATGTTCCCGATCTTTCGTAACGGTAAACAGTTCCCATTTCGGTATAACGCAAAGGCAGGTCTTTATAACTATTAATTTTGTTTTTGTAGATAGCGATATGAAAAGGACAGTTCATTGGCTTGATTTGGTAATCGTCTTTTTCTTCTTTTCCAAGTTCTATCATATGCATGGGGGGTAACATATTTTCTTTGTAAAAATCGGTATGACCTGATACTTTCCATAGATTTAATTTACCAATATGAGGAGTATCTACCAGTTGATAACCGTTTTTTAAATACTTTTCTAACGCATAGTCCATAATAATTTTTTTTAACAAAGCGCCTTTTGGGTGCCAAAGAATGAGACCCGGCCCAATGTTTTCATCAATATGAAAAAGGTCCATTTTTTGACCTAAAAATCGGTGGTCTCGTTTTTCTGCTTCAACTAGAATTTTTAAATAATTTTCTAACTCTTTTTTTGTTGTGAAAGCCAGCCCATAAATTCTGGTTAACATAGGATTTTTTTCCGAACCGCGCCAATAAGCGCCGGCGATCTTTGTTAATTTAAAAGCATCGGGGTTTATTTCTTTTGTTGATTTAACATGGGGGCCCCGACACAAATCCACAAAACCTCCCGACCGATATAACATTATGTCAGCATATTCTTCTATCAACTCTAATTTATAGGGTTGGTCTTTAAAAATTTCTTTTGCCTCATCTTTGGAAACATTTTTTTTCTTAAATTTAATGTTTTCTCTTAGTAATTCTTTCATTTTCTTTTCTATTTTTGGTAAATCCTCATCTGAAATTTTTTCTGGCAAATCAAAATCATAATAAAAACCATTTTCAATTACCGGACCAATTCCAAATTTGGCTTTTGGGTACAATTCCCGCACCGCATAAGCTAATATATGAGCAAGAGAATGTCTTATGAGTTCAATTTTTGTAGGGGTAGATTTCATATGTCCAAAATTAGTGTGTTATGCAATGGTTTTTAGCGCTAATCAGTTTTATTATTTCTTTTCTTAGTGAAAAGAATTTTATCCTTCTAAAATTTCTTCAATTTCTTCACAAATTAATTTTGGCGCATTATTGCGGTTGTCAACCCTGCCTTTTATCATAACAATTTTGTTTTCTTGAAATATTTCAGGGTTTTTTTCAATGATTCCGGGAAAAACTACTACTTCAATTTTAGAATTTTCATCTTCTAATTGAGTAAAAAGCATTGGTTTGCCGTTTCGGGTAATAATTTTTTTAATTGTTGAAATAATCCCGCCAACTTTAATTATCTTTCCCGTTAAATCTTGGGTAACTTTTGACAAGGGTAATACCTTTTTTTCTAAAACTTTTTTAAAATCTTCTAAAGGATGGGCGGTGATAAAGAGGCCCAATAGTTCTTTTTCCCAACTTAACTTTTCTGTTTTGGAAGCGGCAGTTGCGGGCAAGAGCTGGCAATTATTATTAAATTTTAACCCGTCAAAAAGACCTTTTTGTCCCGAAATTCTAGTTCTCTGGGATTCTCTTGACCATTCAAGAAGGTTTTCTAAATTAAATAAAAGCTGATTTCTTTCTCCTAATTTGTCAAAAACACCAGCTTTAATTAAGCTTTCCATTGATTTTTTATTTAAAACTTTTTGATTTAATCGTCCAAGAAAATCGCCAATTGACTGATATTGACCGTTAGTTTCTCTTTCTTTAACAATTTCTTCTACGACGTTCCAACCCACATTTTTTATTGCCGTCAATCCAAAACGAATTTTGTTTTGACCCGGCACCACGGTAAAGTTTGCCAAGCTTTCATTAATCTCTGGCGGCAATACTTCAATTCCCATTTTTTTACATTCTTGGATAAGAAAACCAATTCTTTCAACATCGGCTTTTTCAGAAGTTAAAACCGACGCCATAAATTCTACTGGAAAATGAGTTTTTAAATAAGCAGTTTGGTAAGCAATCATCGCATAAGCTGTGGCATGGGATCTATTAAAAGAATAACGGGCAAAGGGCTCAAACCAGTGCCAGATTTGTTGAGCCACATTTTCTTGTATACCGTTTTTTTTGGCGCCTTCAATAAATTTTTCTTTCTGACTTAACAAAAGTTTTCTGATTTTTTTGCCAATGGCTTTTCTTAAAACATCGGCTTCCGAAAGCGAAAAACCGGCTAATTCTTGGGCAATTTTCATTACCTGTTCTTGGTAAATACAAATTCCGTAAGTTGACTCTAAAATTTGTTTTAGTTTTGGATGCAGATATTCAATCTTCTTTTTTTTATGTTTGCCGGCAATATAATCGGGTATAAACTGCATAGGACCGGGCCGATATAGTGCTACCATTGCAATAATATCTTCTAACTCGGTTGGTTTTAATTCTTTAAGATAGCGCCGCATACCGTCCGATTCAAGTTGGAAGACGGATACTGTTTCTCCTTTTTCAAGCAATTTGAAAGTAGCTTTGTCGTTCAGTGGAATGTTCTGAATATCAATACTTTTGCCTTGAACCTTATAAATTCTAGCTAATGTATCTTCAATAATAGTTAAATTTTTCAAGCCCAGTAAATCCATTTTCAAAAGACCTAGATCCTCAATGGAATGCATTTCGTATTGAGTAACAATAGCTTTATCATCTTGGGTGGGGTGTTGGAGAGGAACAATATTGTCTAACGGTTCTTCCGAAATTACCACTCCGCAGGCGTGAGTAGAAGCATGGCGGCAGCAACCCTCCAATTTTTTTGCAAAATCGATTAACTCTTGAGCTTTCGGGTCATCTAAGTAGATTTGGCGGAACTCGGAAACCGAAGCTAAACTTTGGTCTAAAGTTAAACCAAAGGGAATCATTTTAGCTAAACGGTCACAATAAGAGTAAGGATAGTTTAGAGCCCTGCCAACATCTCTTATTGCGGCTCTTGAAGCCATCGTTCCAAAAGTAATAATTTGGGCAACCTTTTCCCGGCCATATTTTTGGGCGACATAATTTATCACTTCGTCTCTTCTTCGGTCGGTAAAATCTAAATCAACGTCGGGAAGAGATATTCGTTCAGGATTAAGGAAACGTTCAAAAAGAAGATTATACTTTAAAGGGTCAACATTGGTGATATTTAAAACATAAGCTACTAAAGAGCCGCCGACGCTGCCACGACCCGGTCCTACAACAATCCGATTTTCTTTTGCCCAATTAACGAAATCCTGAACAATTAAAAAATAAGAGGCAAAATTGGTTTGAGAAATGACCGAAAGTTCATAATTTAGTCTGTCAATAATTTCTTTACTCGGTTTTTTACCATACCTTTTTTTTAGTCCCTCTTGACAGAGTTCTCTGAGGTATTCATCAGTCGTTTTATTGTGAGGAGTTTTAAATTTGGGAAGCTTGATTTTTCCTAATTCAAACTGAAAATTGCACATTTGAGCAATTTTTTGGGTATTTTCTATGGCTTGAGGAAATTCTTTAAAGTTTTTAATCATTTCTTCCGGTCTTGTAAGAGAAAAATCGTCTTGTTTCATTGTTAACCTTTCGGGATCTTTCGGGTCAGAACCGGTATTAATTAGCATTAAAATATCTTGCGCCTGAGCATCTTCTGGTCTTAAATAATGACTATCGTTGGTGGCAACCAAGGGAATATTTAATTTTTTAGAAAAAGAAATTAAAGCGGTATTAACTTTTTTTTGTTCAGGGATATTGGGATGGTTTTGAATTTCTAAATAAAAGTTATCCTTCCCGAAAATATCTTGATATTTTAAAGCCATCTCTTCCGCTTCCTTTATTTTATTTGATAGAATTAGTTGAGGAATTTTTCCCTGCAAACAGGCAGATAAAGCAATTATGCCCTCTGAATGCTCCTTTAGTAATTCTTCGTCAATTCTTGGTTTATAATAAAAACCTTCTAAATACGAGCGGGTGATTAATTTCACTAAGTTTTTATAACCTTGTTCGTTTTTAACCAGCAAAACCAAATGGTATCTTTTATCATCAATATTAGGCCTTTTTTGAAACATTCTTTCAAAAGATAAATACATTTCGGCTCCAATTATGGGTTTTATTCCTCGTTGGAGTGCTTTCTGATAAAACTCAACCGCTCCATATAATACTCCGTGGTCGGTTAAGGCTACCGAATCCATACCTGATTCTTTGACGCAATCTAAAAGCTCGTCAATTTTTGCAAGACCATCTAAAAGCGAATAATGAGAGTGAACATGTAAGTGAGTGAACTTCATGTTATATTAGTATAATATGAAACATCCATCCCTTCAAGAGGAAAAAAAGTTATGGAAAAAAGATAATTATAAATTCGTCATAGGTTTAGATGAAGCTGGTAGGGGAGCATTAGCCGGTCCGGTGGTAGCAGCGGCGGTAACGGTTAAAGACAAAAAATTAAAAATAAAAGGATTATTAAAAGAGGTTAAGGATTCAAAAAAACTGACTTCAAGAAAACGGGAAGAGCTCTATAAAATTTTAATTAATAACCCAACAATTGAATGGGCAACAGGCATGGTTTCAGAAAAAGTAATTGATAGAATTAACATTTTGGAAGCAACAAAATTGGCAATGAAAAGGGCAATCATAAAACTAGGCAATCATCCAGCTTTAGGTAGGCCAGATTTTTTGATTTTGGATGGAAAAATAAAAGTGGATTTGCCGTTTTCTCAAAGAACAATTATTAAAGCGGACGAGAAAGTTTTCTCTTGTGCTGTAGCATCAATTTTAGCGAAGGTTACAAGAGACAGAATAATGCAAAGATATCATAAAAAATACCCTCAATATGGATTTGATAAACATAAGGGCTATGGGACCTGGCACCACATAAAGATGTTGAAAAAAATTGGTAGATGTGATATACATAGAAATAGTTTTAAATATCATGGGAGTGCCAAAACAAAGACATACCAAATCAAGAAGAAATAAAAGACGATTTCATATTTTTTTGAAAGCGCCCGTTTTGGTTAAATGTTCAGGGTGCGCAAAACTGACATTGCCTCATACAGTTTGTCAGAACTGCGGTTATTATAAGGGAACGAAAGTAATTGATGTTTTAAAAAAATTAACTAAAAAAGAAAGAAAACAGAAAGAAAAAGAGTTAAAGGAAAAAGAGTCGGAGTCTTCCCTTGTTGAAACAAGGGAAGATAAGGGTAAAAAACCATTAAGCTGGGAGGAGTTAACCAAAAAATAAAATTATGCCATCGCGACACCTTTCACGTTCAATTGTAATGCAGAGCTTGTATGAGTGGGATTTTTTCAACAAGAAAAAAAATCTAACAAAAATTGTAGAAAAAAACATCAAGGAATTCGGACCGGGACTGGAAGACGAAGCTTTTATCTGGCAGTTAGTTAGCGGAGTGATTCAGAACTTATCTCACATTGATGAAATTATTAAAAAGGCCGCTCCCGAATGGCCAATTGAGCAAATCACTATTATTGACCGGAATGTTTTAAGAATTGGACTTTTTGAATTATTATATGGAAAAAGAGAAGAAGTTCCTCCAAAAGTAGCAATTAACGAAGCGATTGAATTAGCCAAAACTTTTGGAGGCAATAGTTCGGGAAAGTTTATCAACGGCGTATTGGGAACAGTATATAAAGAAATTGATAAGCAAACCAAAAATCAAATGCCCAGCAAAACCGAAACTGAAAAAGAGGCAAAATGAATGAATGTCCCCCTATCAAAATTTAGCACTTAAGATGAAGCATAAAATCAGTTTGTATTTTTATTTTTATACTTTAAATTGACACCATGAAAGATTTTTTTACACTTGAAAAAAGATTAAACTTGAATTTTAAAAACAAAGACCTATTAACTCAATCTTTTATCCACCGTTCTTTTTTAAACGAAAATCCTAATTTTTATCTGTCGCACAATGAAAGATTGGAATTTTTAGGTGATGCTGTGTTAGAATTAATTATTACCGAATACCTTTATCAAAAATACCCTAAAAAATCAGAGGGCGAATTAACTAATTGGCGGGCAGCATTGGTTAATGCTAAAATTCTCTCAGAAGTTGCCGGAGAATTGGATTTTAATGATTTTTTACTGCTTTCTAAGGGAGAAGCCAAGGAAAAAGGCAAGGCTCGTCAATATATTTTGGCCAATACCTTTGAGGCGGTAATTGGCGCAATTTATCTTGACCAAGGATATAAAGCAGCGAAAAACTTTATTACAAGATACTTAACGCCAAAATTGCCGGAAATTATCGAAAAAGGCCTATTTAAAGACGCTAAATCACGTTTTCAAGAAGAGGCACAAGAGAAAGAAGGAATCACTCCCACTTATAAGGTTTTAAAAGAGTGGGGGCCAGACCATGCAAAGCGTTTTATTGTCGGAGTCTATTTAGAAAAAAAGTTAATGGGCAGGGGGGAAGGTTCCTCAAAGCAAGAAGCAGAAGAACGGGCTGCCAAAAATGCATTAGAGATCAAAAATTGGTAATGCGATTAATTTTGTTAAATTTATGTTAATTATAAGACTTCTTAGGGCTGGTAAAAAAAATCAACCTTTCTTCAAAGTTGTAGTTACCGATAAAAAAAACAAACCTCGAACTGGTTACTTTGTTGAAGAGGTTGGTTTTTACAATCCCGAAAAAAAGGAGAAATTTTTAAATCAAGAGCGGATTAAATATTGGCTATCAGTAGGAGCCAAAACTTCAGATACAGTTCACAATTTATTGGTTTCAGAAAGAATTATTACGGCAAAAAAAATTCCCCTCCATAAAAAAACAAAAAAAGAAGAAAAATTACAAAAAATTGATTTTCCTTCTCCAAAAAATTAGCAAAAACATCACATAGAGTTTGTTAATCTATTCAGTAGATATAGCGGTATTAATGGAGCTTAAATTTCATAAATAATAGAAAATAAATTTAATTATGCCAGAGAAATTTTTTGAAAAACCACCAGCAGAAAGAGAAGAAATTACTCTTGACTCTATAAAAAAAACTCCACCTCTTGAGATAGAAACTCAGCGTTATTTTAAGACAATTACTTTATATGAAAAAGCTATCAAAGATCCTAATGACTCTGTTCGTCAGGGAGCAGCCCAATCTTTAGGGGCTTTGGCTCCAGTC
>FWPU01006747.1_pt1 | contig 22347 bp, 17 predicted proteins | sample 2228361 | NCBI WGS metagenome assembly FWPU01 (sample SAMEA103939777, study PRJEB20133) | metagenome
GTTTGACCGTTCTGTTATTAGCCATGGTGGGCGTGCTGATCTCGGCACCCCGTAACCGTGCATTGTTACTGGGCTTGTGGTTGGGCTATGGGCTGTATGGTTTGTTCCTGCCATACCAGATGTACACACACAGTTATTACCACCTGCAACTTGTGCCGATTATTGCCCTGTCGCTGGCGCCGCTGGCGCAATCTTTGTTCGAAAAACTGGCTGAGCAGGGTAAGGTCTGGCAGGCGCTTTTTGTTGGCGTGGCTTTGGTGGGGATGCTATTTCCGGCGTGGACTGCTGTCGCTGAGATGAGGCGCGATGATTTTCGCAACGAGCCAGCGTTCTGGCAGCAAATTGCCGCGCTGTTGCCCACAGATGGCAAAATCATCGGCTTGACCCGCGATTACGGATATCCGCTTGCCTATTATGGCTGGCGTAAGGTGCAGTTGTGGCCCAATGTGGGCGAGCGCAATCTCTCCGAATTGCGCGGCGTGAGCAAGGAGTTTGAGGAGTTGTTTGCCAAGCGCACCGAGGGCAAGAGCTATTTTCTGATCACCCAATTCGCCCAATTGAACAACCAGCCAGACTTGAAGCAATACCTGATGGAACGATACCCGGTGTATGCCCAAGGGGATGGTTACCTGATCTACGACCTGCTCCATCCCAAGCAATGAGCGGGTTGGTCTCGATTATTACGCCATCATATAATCAGGCTGCGTTCCTTGCCCAAGCCATCCGGTCGGTGCTGGAGCAGGATTATCCGGCGATCGAATACCTGTTGGTAGACGGCGGATCCACTGATGGCAGCCTGGAGATCATCCGCGGTTACGCTGACCGCCTGACCTGGTGGATCTCAGAGCCGGATTCGGGCCAGGCGGAGGCGATCAACAAAGGTTTGCAGCGCGCACGGGGTGAATATGTCGCCTGGCTGAACTCGGATGATCTGTATTTGCCTGGGGCGGTGTCAGCAGCGGTGCAGGTTTTGCAAGCTGAGCCAACGGTGGGTATGGTTTTTGGGAACGCAATCACCATTGATGAGCAAGGGAGGCAGTTGAAGCGTCTGTCGTTCGGCGATTGGGGATTGGTAGATTTGATGCGATTCCGGATCATCTGCCAACCGGCGGTGTTCATGCGCCGGAGTACGCTGGAAAGGGCGGGTTACCTTGACCCTTCGTATCATTATCTGCTGGATCATCACCTGTGGATACGCATGGCGCGGTTAGCCTCGGTGCGCCATGTAGCTGCTGACTGGGCGGCTGCACGCCATCACGCTGGTGCGAAGAACGTCAGCCAGGCGGCTGGCTTCGGTCAGGAAGCCTTTCGCATTCTGGCATGGATGGAACAGCAGCCAGATCTTGCAGAGCGTTTGCGCGTCGACCGGCGGCGGATTGAAGCTGGCGCTTATCGACTGAACGCGCGTTACCTGCTGGATGCGGGCTTGCCAGGGCAGTCGCTTGCTTCCTACTGGGAGGCTTTCCGCCGCTGCCCGCGTTTTACATTGCAACATTGGCGGCGCATGCTTTATGCTGTCATCAGCCTGCTGGGAGGGGCATCGCTGGCGGATCGGTTTGCTCGCCAGCGGGTGCGAGAGCCATGAACGCCTCCCCAATACCCCTTTTGGTAACCGGCGGGCATCGCACTGGCACCACCTGGGTGGGCAAAATGCTTGCTGCTGGTGGCGAGGCGGCGTATATCAGCGAACCGCTCAATATCTGGCACCGACCGGGGGTTTTGCGCGTCCCCACCCGCCACTGGTACACCTATATTTGCGCCGAAAACGAGGATGGATACCTTCCTGCACTGAAAGAAATGTTGGCGTTTCGTTACCATCTGTGGGATGAGATTCGCGCCCTGCGTTCGGTGAAAGACTTTCTGCGCATGGGGCGCGACTTTTCCATCTTTTGGGGAGGGCGGCTTTTTGGCAAGCGTCCCTTGATCAAAGATCCTTTCGCCGTCTTCTCGATCCCCTGGTTCATCCAGCGGTTGGGCTGCCAGGTGGTTGTTACGCTGCGGCATCCGGCTGCATTCGTCAGCAGCCTCAAACGGCTGAGCTGGCCTTTCGCCTTTGCCGATCTGCTCAATCAGCCATTGCTCATGCGCGATCGTCTCTCTGCATACCGGCGCGAGATGGAGAGCGTCCCCCCAAACAATATCATCGCGCAGGGCAGCCTGCTATGGAAGATGATCTATCGTTGCGTGGCAGACGACCGTCAACGCTGGCCACAGATCATCCTGGTGCGCCATGAAGACCTCTCGCTGGAGCCACTCGGCGGTTTCCAGGCGCTCTATCAGTCTCTGGGTTTGCAGTTCAACCGCCGGGCGCGGCGAGCGATACTAGCTTCCAGCGACGCCGCAAACCCCGCCGAGATTTCTCGTCGCTCAGCCCATTCGGTGCGGGTGAACAGCCGCGCCAACCTGGATCACTGGAAGCGCCGCCTTTCGCCGGACGAGATTGAGCAGGTGCGACGAATCACGAGTGATGTTGCCGCTGAGTTCTATCCGCCTCAGAGCTGGGACTAGATGAACCCGCTGGTTTCCATTGTGACCCCTTCGTATAACCAGGCGCGCTTTTTGGAAGAGACGATCCAATCGGTGCTCTCGCAGGATTATCAGCCGCTCGAATACATCATTGTGGATGGAGGCTCGAGTGACGGCAGCGTGGAGATCATCCGACGTTACGCCGACCGGCTGGCGTGGTGGGTTTCTGAGGCAGATCGAGGGCAAACCGAGGCGATCAACAAAGGCTTTGCCCGAGCACGCGGTGAGATATTCGCCTGGCTCAATTCGGACGATACATACCTGCCCGGCGCTGTTGCGGAGGCAGTTGCCTGCTTGCAGGCTCACCCGCAGGCAGGGATGGTATATGGCGACGCCAATCTGGTGAATGAGCACGGTGAAATCGTTGGCAAGTTTCCGGCGGCGCAGACGGATTATCGTCGCTTGCGGCGCGGCTATGTTCACATCCCGCAGCAAACGGCTTTCTTCCGCGCTGAGCTGTGGCGAAAGGTCGGGCCGCTTGACCCGACGTTTTATTTCGCGATGGACTACGACCTTTGGGTGCGGCTGGCAAAGGTCAGTTCGCTTTATTACAGTGGACGACTCTGGGCAAACTTCCGTTTGCACAGCAGTGGTAAATCCGTGACTGCGGACGACCGCTGCTGGCCGGAGATGTTGCGCGTTCACCAGCGCGAGGGCGGCGGTTGGCTGTCATGGTTGTACTTTAAAGCCAGACTCAGGCCTCTGGTATACGCCTGGATGCCTCTGCGATGGCGGATTTGGTTACGCCAAAGGTTGCGTTACTAAGGATTTGAGTTTACACTTTTGCAAATCCAGCGATGCACAGGTGGAGAATTCGTTTAACCTGCTGTGTACAAACGATGCCCGGTTGCGATAGTTGTGTTGATTTGAGTGCTTGATGGCTGCTTCTCAACGTGTCATTGGTTTTATCCTTGTCTTGCTTGCAGGGCTCTTGCTTGACCTGCTTCAACCGGGAGTAGATAGGACGAATCTTAACGAAGCGTCTGCCGCTCAACCTGCCAGCTTCGATCTGGCGCGTGTCTCCCAGATTGATGACGAAGCTTTGGTTTACCTGCCGGTTGTCTCTGGCGCGCCAGCCTGGCTATCGCCTTTTGGGGTGGAGCCGACCACCCCGATGCTGGATGGCAGGCTGAACTACACCCGACTGCTGGAGCTGCAACCCGGGTGGGCGCGCCTGGAAAAGCGCATTTCCTGGATGCTCTTGCAACCGAACGAGGGCGATCCAATCCAATGGGATTTGCTGGTGGATTTCGAACAGGAGCTGCGCAACCTGAAAGCTGCCGGCATCAAACCTCTGGTCACCCTGAACGATAATCCACTATGGGCCAGGGTTGACCCGGCAAAGCCCTGCTCTGCGGTGCGCGCCGATAAATTCTATGCTTTTGCCGACTTCGTCGAGCAAATTGTGGCGCGTTATAGTGCGCCCGAATTCGAGGTGCGCGATTGGGAGTTCGGCAACGAGCCCGATGTTGACCCGGACCTGGTCCTTGCCGGCAGTCCCTTTGGCTGCTGGGGCGACCTGGACGATCCCTACTATGGTGGCAGGCATTACGGAGAAATGCTGAAGGTCATTGCGCCGCGGGTAAGGGGGATGGACCGCCGAGCGCGCATCTGGATTGGCGGGCTACTCCTGGATCGTCCTAACTCGAACGTGAATCCGAACTGTATCCAGCCGGGGAAATGCCGCCCTGAGCTATTCCTGGAAGGCATCCTGCTAGCCGATGCCGCCTCCAGTTTTGACATCCTGGCTTACCACGCCTACCCGTATTACCTGGGCAGTCGGGTTGATCCGGAAAACGGCAATCAGACCAGCCCATGGTACCCGTGGGGCGGGGCTTTTGTCGGGAAGGCGCGCTACCTGCGCCAGATCCTGCAAACCTATGGCGTGGATAAGCCACTGGTAATCAATGAGACCAGCCTGACCTGTCCCAACGAATGGTTTTCCTATTGCAACCCACCGGATGACACTTTCTACCAGATGCAAGCCGATTTCATTGTGCGCAGTTATGTGCGTAGCCTGGCGGAGAACATCACTGGCTTTTATTGGTACACGCTGGAAGGGCCTGGCTGGCGGTATACTGGACTGCTGAATCACGGCGCTCCCACGCCTGTCTATCTGGCATATCAGCAGTTGATCAATCGCCTGGATCAAACCCGATATCTGGCAACGGCAGATTACGGGGCAGGAGTGGAAGCCTACACCTTCATCGGGCGGAATTTCAAGGTGCAGGTTGTCTGGGCGCGTTCCGATCAGGTTTTGGAGATCCAGGTTCCGGTCGAGAGATTCCAGGCTGCCTTCGACCGCGCTGGGTCGGCCATCACGCCGCTGCTGGACGGCGAGAACTATCTGTTCTCGGTCAGCTTCGAACCCATCTATCTCATTTTGAATCCGTAACTCTGGAAATACCCCGTTTTGGTTTTAGCGGGGAAGAGCTCCTCAGTTAGCGCAGGTAATCGCAGAGAACACCTCTCATGACAGTATGGCTGCTGCTTGGTTCAGCCTGGATTTTGCTTGCTTTTGGCCTGTATCTCTCTGCACCGCGCTGGCTGGAGAAGCGTTTTCTGGGCGGATTGCGCACAGGTTATCTGGCGGTGGTTTTGCTTGCGCTGGCGATGCGGCTGGTTCCAAATGCCATCCTGCCCAACGGCGCGTTGTACGATCTGGAGTCATATCGGATTGTCGCCGACCTTACTCTGGAAGGCAGGGCAGTGTATGTGGAACCGGCGGCTCAAAATCGCCACCCCTATCTGCCTTTGCAGTTATACTGGTTGGCGTTTTCTCGTTGGCTCTCGACGGAACTGGGTATCTCGTTTGTCAAGGTGGTGCGCCTGGCGCCGATTGCCGCCGATGCAGCCATTGCCGTTCTTCTCTATGCCGGATTGTCTCGTCGTCTCACGCGCCAGGCTGCTTTTGCTGGCGGTCTGGCTTATGCCTTGAACCCGGTTTCTATTTATGTTTCCGCTTATCATGGTCAATTCGACGCGATCCCCGCTCTCTTGCTCTTGCTATCGCTGCAGACGCTTTCCCGCTCGCCATTCCGTTCCGCCCTGTGGTTGAGCCTGGGGATATGGGTCAAGAGCTGGCCGGTATTGGCTCTGCCGGTATGCATGTTTTCTCCCGGCAGATGGCGCGAGCGCCTGGTCTACCTGGGGATTGTCCTGGCTGTGCCCCTGGCGGGCGTGATCCTCTACAGCCTGTTATGCCGCGTCAATCCTCTGGCGGTCGGTCTGCCGGCGCTGAGATACAACCATGGGATTGGCATATGGGGGTATACCTACCTGGTTAGATTGCTGGTCTTGTTCGCCCTACCTTTGCAAGCGACGCTGCAATTTTTTGTAGACTATGGCAGGTATCTCACATTGATTGTGCTGGGTGCCGCCTGGTGGTTTGGGGCGCGTCGGCAATCCCCCGCAGCAGGTGCGCTGACGATGCTGGTGATGTTCCTGGCTGCCGCTCATGCCTTCTCGATCCAATATTTGGCCTGGGTTGTCCCACTGGCGGTGTTCGTCCAGGATGATGTCTGGTTGAAGCGTTTTACGATTGCGGCAATGATCTACATGTTCCTGGCTTACAACACCCTGGTTCTGGATGTCAATATTACCAACCTGTTCCCATTGCCCCAGGCGGATTGGTTCTTGATCATGCCCGCTGGCATCCCTGCCTGGCTGGTAGCGGTCGGCTGGGCGCGTTGGCGGCTGGCGGCATCCGCTAACCGCTAGTCCCTTACGCATTGGAAGGCAGCCTTTAGCCGGATGACCCGTATTGTTTCAAAAGCGCCTTCGTTGGTTCGCCTGAACACCCGAAATAGCCGGGAGTGGGTTGGCAAGGTCGCCTATGCCGTCTTGGCGGTGATTATCCTCTACCTGGCATCGGCTGACTGGGGCTATGATGATCCGTATATTACCTATCGCTACGCGGAGAACCTTGCGCGTGGGTTTGGCTTCGTGTACAACCCAGGCGAGCGGATTCTCAGCACCACCACGCCGCTGTTTACGTTGATACTGGCGTTGGTGGGCAGGATTGGATTGGACCTGCCGCGACTGGCAAATTTGATTGGTGGAGTGAGCATCGTAGCTGGGAGTCTCTTTCTGTGGGATCTGGCTCATTCCTGGGAAACGCCATTGGCGGGATGGGTTAGCCTGCTCCTCTACCCATCCTTTCCGTTGCTGCTGACAACGCTGGGATCAGAAACGCCGCTCTATATTGCCTTTATCCTGGGGGGTTTTGCATGCTACGCTCGCCAGCGCTATTGGGGAACGGCGTTGTTGAGCGGGCTGGCGGTATTGACGCGTCCCGATGGAGCGATTGCCCCTGTTCTATTAGCCATTCATTTTTTGCTCGCCAAAAGACGCCCGATACCCTGGGGGGCTGTCCTTGCTTTTGCAGGCATTGTGCTTCCCTGGTTCATCTTTTCCGGATTGTATTTCGGCTCGCCCTTGCCGGTCACCCTGTTAGCCAAGCAACAGCAGGGTTCGATGGAAATCAGCCAGCGTTTTGCCGAAGGATTGCTGACCACTTTTCGACCCTATAGCCTGCGTTGGACATATTGGATTGAGGCTGGTCTGGCGCTTGTGGGCTTGATTTTTACCAGCTTGCGCGCTCGCCGCTGGTTGCTGTTGCTCTCCTGGACGGTGGCTTACTTCGTGGCTTATACCCTGCTTGGCGTTAGCCGGTATTTCTGGTATTATGCTCCGCTTCTGCCCATGCTCATTGCCCTGATTGGCCTGGGCGTTACGGCGCTGGTGGGCTATGTCGCGCGGCTGACGGGCTGGTCATCTAAACCGGCGCTCGTAATTGCGCTCGCACTACTCCTGATTCTGCCCTCATTCGTGTGGCAGGTACGCGGTGCTCAGCGCAGCTTGAGCCAAACCGCCCGCCTGGAGATGTTCCGCGCGGTGGGGAAATGGCTGGATGCAAACCTGCCAGCGCAGGCAACCGTGGGCACGCTCGAGGTTGGCATCATCGGATTTTATGCCCGCCGGCACATGATAGACTTTGCCGGCTTGCTTCAGCCAGCAACTGCCCGGCAAATCAACAGGCTGTCTGTGTATGATGACATGGCCGTGTACGCAGCGCAGCGCTATCAACCGGAATACCTGGTGCTCCATGAGGGTCTTTTTCCAAAGCTGGAAGCGGCGTATGTAGCCCAACGCTGTCAGCCAGTGCAAACATTTTCAGGTGAGCCGTACAGCTTTCCCTACAATTTGAGGCTGTATTCTTGCCGTTAATCCATTACAATCGGTGCTGGTTTAGAAGAGCTGGCGATGAAATTCACCCCCACATCAATTCCCGGCGTGCTCCTGATCGAACCAACGGTGTATGGTGATGAGCGTGGTTTCTTCATGGAAACCTACCGCTCCAATCTATTTGCCGAGGCTGGCATACCTGCTCAGTTTGTCCAGGATAATCATTCGGGATCGCGGCGGGGGACGTTGCGCGGTTTGCATTACCAGATTCGCCAGGCGCAAGGGAAACTGGTGCGAGTGGTTGCCGGAGAGGTGTTTGATGTGGTGGTAGATATCCAGCGCAGCTCCTCCACGTTTGGGCAATGGGAAGGGGTGTACCTGTCGGCGCAAAACCGGCTGCAAATCTGGATACCGCCTGGTTTTGCGCATGGTTTCTATGTGCTCAGCGAGTGGGCGGAGATGGTGTATAAAGCCACGGATTATTATGCTCCGCAATGGGAACGCACTATCTTGTGGAATGATCCGGATATCGGCATTGACTGGCCGATACCGGCCGGGGAGATGCCCACGCTCTCAGCAAAAGACACTCAAGGGAAGCGGCTCAGCGAAGCCGAGCTTTACGATTGAAGCCCGAAAAAGGCGGTAAACAGAAGATGCAGACTGTGTTGGTCACCGGAGGCGCCGGTTTTATTGGCTCGAATTTCGTCCGTTATCTGCTTAAAGCAGAACCAACGGTCACCATTATCAACCTGGACGCTCTGACCTATGCCGGCAGCCTGGAGAATTTGAAGGGTGTGGACGAACCAGAGCGGCACATCTTCGTGCGCGGGAACATCTGCGATGCAGCTTTGGTTCATGAGCTGTTCCACTTGTACCATGTAGATACCGTGGTGCACTTTGCCGCCGAGACGCATGTTGACCGTTCCATCCTGGACCCCGCACCGTTCATCCACACCAATGTGATGGGCACATACACTTTGTTGGAAGCCGCCCGGCGCTATTGGCTCGAGGAAAAGGCTCTCTTGCCAGCCGCAGTTCGTTTTCATCATATCTCCACCGATGAGGTCTTCGGCAGCCTGGCTCCGGGCGAGCCAGCTTTCAAGGAAACGACTGGCTATGCCCCGAATTCGCCCTATGCGGCCAGCAAAGCGGCTAGCGACCACCTTGTGCGCGCCTATCATCATACCTTTGGGTTGCCCACAACGATCTCCAACTGCTCCAACAACTACGGCCCATTCCAGTTTCCGGAGAAGCTGATTCCCTTAATGATTCTCAATGCCCTGGCGGGTAAACCTCTGCCAATATATGGCGATGGGCAGCAGATTCGGGATTGGCTGTACGTGGAAGATCACTGCGAGGCGATCTGGACGATCTTGCACAAGGGTGTGGTGGGTGAAACCTATAACATTGGGGGCGATAACCAGCCGACCAACCTGAGCGTGGTTGAGACGATCTGCCAGATACTGGATGAGTTGCGCCCGGACTCCCCTTTTGTCCCGCACGCGGCGCTGATTCAACACATCGCCGACAGACCCGGACACGACCGGCGCTATGCCATGGATATCACCAAGATTTCATCCGAGCTGGGATGGCGACCGCGCCACGCTTTGTTTGCAGGTTTGATGAGCACAGTCAAGTGGTATCTCGATCATCCGGAATGGGTTGAAGCTATTCGCGCACAACAGGAGTACCAGGGTTGGTTGAAGCGGAATTATGCCAATCGAGGAGAAGCGAAATGAAGGGAATTATCCTGGCTGGAGGGCGGGGCACTCGCCTGTATCCGCTGACGATTAGCATTAGCAAGCAACTTTTGCCGGTATATGACAAACCGATGATCTACTACCCGCTTTCGATGCTGATGTTGGCCGGCATCCGCGAAATCCTGGTCATCAGCACGCCCGAAGCCCTGCCGGCATTCCAGAATCTGCTTGGGGATGGCGGGCAGTGGGGGTTGAAGTTCAGTTATGCTGAGCAACCGGTGCCGCGCGGACTGGCAGACGCTTTTCTGATCAACCCTGGCTTTATTGGCGACGATCCGGTTTCGTTGATTCTCGGCGATAACATCTTCTTTGGTACCGGTTTGCCGGAGAAATTACGCGCCGCCGCCAAACTCACTCGGGGGGCGATGATCTTTGCCTATCCGGTGCGCGACCCTCAGCGGTATGGCGTTGTGGAATTTGATGAGGCGGGCAACGCTATCAGCATCGAAGAGAAGCCGGCTAAACCGCGCTCCAACTACGCTGTTCCAGGCCTGTATTTCTATGACAACCAGGTGGTGGAGATCGCTTCTTCTCTGAAGCCATCAGCGCGCGGGGAGATTGAGATCACCGATTTGAATCGGGTTTATCTCAGCCGCGGTCTGTTACGTGTGGATGTACTTGGACGGGGCATTGCCTGGCTGGATGCAGGCACGCACGAATCGCTGCTGCAGGCAGCTAACTTCGTCCAGGCGGTCGAGGAGCGACAGGGGATGATGATTTCCTGCCCGGAGGAGATTGCCTTCCGCATGGGGTATATTGGTGAAGATGAGCTGAAGCGCCAGGCGCAGGCCATGGATAACAATGAATATGGCAAATACCTGTTGCGGCTTGTCGAAGAAGGCTTGCCGGGATTTTGATTGCGGGGATTGATGCGCATCTTATTGTTGGGCAATCGGGGGCAGTTGGGCTGGGAGCTGCACCGCTCCCTGGCGACGCTGGGGGAGGTGGCTGCGTTTGATTTTCCTGAGGTTGATCTTGCTCACCCGGAGCAGGCTGGTGAGCTGGTGCGCCAGCAAAAGCCAGAGGTGATTGTCAATGCCACAGCCTACACAGCCGTAGACCGGGCTGAGAGCGAACCTGACCTGGCCATGGCAGTCAATGCTCGGGCGCCGGGGGTATTGGCTGAGGAGGCCAGGCGCCTGGGAGCAGTCTTTATCCATTATTCCACCGATTACGTTTTTGACGGCAGGAAAGGGAGCGCATATCTGGAGAGCGATCCACCGAACCCGCTGGGGGTGTATGGGTTGAGCAAACTGGAGGGAGAGCGCGCGGTCCAGGCCAATGCCGGGGTTTGGCTGATCTTGCGCACCAGTTGGGTGTACAGCCTGCGACGGGAGAGCTTTGTCACGAAGGTTTTGCAGTGGGCGCGCCAACAAACGGTTGTGCATGTGGTTGCGGATCAGGTGAGCAATCCCACCTGGGCGCGCATGCTGGCAGAAGCCACTGCCCAATTGCTGGCCAGGGGCGGCGAAAGCTGGCTGGACTGGCTAAAGGAGCGGTGCGGCCTCTATCACCTGGCGGGGAGCGGTTATGCCAGCCGGTTGGAATGGGCGCAGGCGATCATTGAGCTCGATCCACATCCAGAAAGCCAGATCGTTCACGAGGTCTTGCCCGCATTCACCGTTGATTTCCCCACTCCAGCGCAAAGGCCGCTCTTCTCGGCATTGAATTGCGACCTCTTTACTAAAATTTTCGGCTTGCGCCTGCCCCCCTGGCGGGAAGCGCTTCGGCTGGCGATGGAGGCTGACGTTGGTTAGAGAGGCGGTTTACGACAGCGCCCGGCGCGGTCATCCGGCTCTGGAAGAGCTTCGCGGCGCATTCAAGTACCGACATTTGATCTTGCAATTGGTGCGGCGGGATGTGTTGACGCGCTACAAGCGTTCCTTGCTGGGCGTTGCCTGGACGCTGCTCAATCCGCTGGGCATGATGGTGGTGCTGACGATTGCCTTTTCCAGTATCTTTCGTTTCCAAACCCCTTATGGCTACTCGGCGTATGTGCTCAGCGGTCTCCTCGCCTGGAATTTCTTCTCGCAGACGACCACAGCATCCATGGTGAATCTGGTTTGGGGAGGCGGTTTGCTCAACCGCATTTATATCCCCCGCTCCTCCTTTGCGCTGGCTGCCATCGGCACAGGGCTGGTGAATCTGGCGTTGGCGACGATCCCGCTCATTTTCATCTTGTTGTATGCTCGGGTGCCGCTCAACTACACGATGGTTTTCCTGCCAGTGCCGGTGCTCTTGCTGGCTGGCTTTTCTCTGGGTGTGGGCTTATTGATCTCAACCCTGGCGGTGTACTTTCCGGACGTGGCGGAGATGTATCAGATCGTTGTGACTGCCTGGATGTACCTGACACCCATTATTTATCCAGAAGAAATCATCCCTGAGCAGTTCCGACTGTGGATCACCACGCTGAATCCCATGTATTACCTCATTCATTTGTTCCGTTTGCCGGTGTACTACGCCCGCTTCCCCACCTGGGTGGAGGTCCTGCCGGCAATTCTGGTCTCTATCGTCGTGCTCCTTGTTGGCTGGTGGTTTTTCTCGAAGAAAGCCGATGAGTTCGCTTATCGCATCTAAATACCTGGATATCAACGCTGCCGCTTCGGTTTCTGACCAAGAGGTGATTCGCCTGGAAGACGTTTGGGTGCAATACCGCGTTCCCCAGGAGCGGATCGGCACTTTCAAGGAATACGCCATTCGTTGGCTGCAAGGCAAGGTCAGGCATCGCTCCTTCTGGGCGCTGAAGAACGTGAGCCTGAGCATTCGCCGGGGGGAGGTCTTTGGCTTGATCGGCCCAAATGGCGCCGGGAAGAGCACCTTGCTCAAGCTGGTAGCGCAGGTGCTGCGTCCCACCAAGGGGCGGGTGCTGGTCAATGGTCGGGTTGCGCCGCTGTTGGAGATTGGGGCAGGTTTTCATCCCGAACTAACCGGACGTGAGAATATTTTGCTCAACGGGGCGATGCTGGGCTTTACCCGCCGGGAGATGGAGGAGAAGTTCCAGCGCATTGTGGATTTTGCGGAGCTGAGGGATTTTATCGACGCGCCTTTGCGCACCTACTCATCGGGCATGTGGGCGCGTCTGGGCTTTGCCGTGGCTACCGACACACGGCCAGAGATCCTGATCATCGATGAAATTCTCTCGGTTGGCGACGAGGCGTTCCAGCATAAGAGCCTGGAACGTATCCAATCATTTAAGGCAGAAGGCGCGACGATTTTGCTGGTTTCGCACAGCATGACGATGATCGAGCAAATGTGCCAGAAGGCTGCCTGGCTGGATCACGGCGAAGTGATCGCCTGTGGAGATGCGACGTCTGTGGTGGACCGTTACCTGGGCCGGGTGCGCGACGATGAGGGAAGGCGCCTGGCTCAAGAAAGCACCCAAGTCCCGGTGAACCGCTGGGGCGATCGCGCTATGGAAATCACGCGGGTCACCATCCAAAACGATCGGGGTGTGGAGCAGCATGTCTTCCACACCGGCGAGACGTTGGTTTTACGCATCGACTATGTTGCCCATCAAGCGCTCGTTTCGCCGACAATCGGCGTCGCCATCCATCGCCAGGATGGCGTGCATGTGACCGGACCGAATACAGATTTCGCTGGTCTGGATTTGGGCAGGGTGGACGGCGCGGGCAGCGTCTTGTATATCATCCCTGAGCTGCCTTTGCTGGAAGGTCTGTACAATATATCCGTATCCGCCCACAATCGTGAGGATACGCAGATGTACGATTACCACGATCGCCTGTATCCGTTTCGGGTGGATAATCGCGGTTACGATATCCGCGAGCGCTATGGCCTGATAACCCTGAATGGTCAGTGGCGCCGTCTCTAAACTCGATGGATAAAATGAGGCTGGGCATCTGGGCGGGACGATTGGTTCAGCCTTATTTGTGGGCCAAACGCCTGGGCATCCGGCAGGCGCTCGAAGGCGTGAGTTGGATGCTCAGAACGGCGGTCTACAAACGCTTCGTGCGCTGGCAGGATCGCCTGGGCTGGTATACCTATGCAACCTGGTTGAAAGAAAACGAAGCGGATCTCCCAACGGCGAATGACGGCCAATTAGAGTTTGCCTTTCTGATACCTGTCAGCCGCGAGGGGCTGCCCCACCTGCGGCGCAGCCTGGAATCGTTGCAGGCGCAAACGTATCCGCGCTGGCAGGCCTGGTTGATTTATGAGCCTGAAGCGGCTCCCATGCTCAATCAGGTGATTGCCGCCACGCCTGCGGGTGATAGACGGCTGCGACGGATTGCACTTGGCGCAGGAAAGAGCCTGGCCGATAGCTTCAGCCTGGCTCTGGAGGCAGCCAGTGGCGATTGGATCGGTGTGTTGGGATGCGGCGACTGCTTGCATCCAGCAGCACTCTCTATTTATAAGGACGCGATCTATCGCAATCCGCAGGCGCAGGTGATCTACTCGGATGAAGATCGCCTTTCTCCGGATGGCAGCCGTCGTCACTCTCCGTTTTTCAAGCCCGATTGGTCGCCTGAGTTGCTGCTTTCGGTGAATTACCTGGCGCATGCCATCTTCCAACGCCAGGCGTTGCTTGACGCCGCCCGATCAGGCATGGATTGTGAAAGTGCCCAATACCGATGCGCCCGGGCGGCAACGCGCATCGTTCACCTCTCCCAGGTACTTTACCACGCCTGGCGGATTGGCGCCAACCCGTGGCTTTCTGCCTCTCCCCCGTCGGGTGCGCTGACTGCGTATTTGCAACCGAGCGGTTTGCAACAGGTGGAATGTCACCTAAACAGCCGTGGCTTGCCGCGGGTGTATTGGCGGTTTGAACCGGCTTTGGTATCCATCATCATCCCCACCCGCGACAAGGTCGTTTATCTGAAGCGATGCATCCAATCCATCCTTGGACAGACGCGTTACCCCCGATTTGAGATTATCCTGGTGGAGAACAACAGCCGAGAAGCGGCAACCCTGGCGTATTACCAGCAGCTTGAGCAGATCGAAGAGGTTCGCCTGATTCGCCAGACGGGGGCTTTCAATTACTCCGCGGCGAACAATCTGGGCGCTCGCGAGGCGCGCGGTGATTTGCTCCTGTTCCTGAACAACGATATCGAGGTCATCGAGGCGGATTGGTTGGAGGAACTGGCGCGCTGGGGCAGCCGTGCTGAAGTGGGCGTTGTTGGAGGGAAGCTGCTGTATGCCGATGGCTCGATTCAGCATGCCGGGATTATCTTCGGGATGGAGGGCCATGCCAGCCATGTCTTTGCGGGCGAGCGTGAGGGATATTCCGGCCCATTTGGCAGCGTGGACTGGTATCGAAATTATCTGGCTGTAACTGGTGCCTGCATGCTGATCAGGAGGGAAGTCTTCGATCAGTTGCGCGGCTTTGACGAGAGGTACATCCTGGCTTTCAGCGATATTGACCTGTGCTTGAGGGCGTTTGAAGCTGGCTATCGCATCGTCTATACACCTTATGCCCGCTTGAGGCATCATGAGGGAAAAACCCGCTTTGGGCGCATCCCCTCAGACGATATTCAGCTTGGCGCTCAGCGTTTCAGGCAGATTGTCAGCGCTGGCGATCCATTTTATAATCCCAACCTGTCTCTGGCGGTGAAAGTTCCCACATTCCGGCGGTCGGATGAAGAAGCGCCATTAGAGCGGCTGGAGAAGATTGTCCGCTACCGCTGATCAGAGCGCGGAGAAGGGCGCCTCAGGCAGCTTCCGGTCAGAATTCTACGGAAAACCAACCTTATGCCCAACGTGTTGATCATCACCGAAGATTATGTTGGCAGCCACATGGGGGGTGTTGGCGTGCGTTATTGGGAGATCGCTCATGTCCTGGCGCGGGAGTGCAATGTCACTCTGGCGATTCCAAACGCTACAGATTTGCATTCGCAACGGGTCAGGCTGGTTCCCTTTGATTTGAAAGGCGGAAACCTCAGGCAGCTTGGGGAATGGGCTGATGTCATCGTCACACATGGGTTTGTATTTCATTTTCACCCGTATTTGCGTGAGCTGGCCCTTCCGGTTGCCATAGACCTGTACAACCCATATCTGCTGGAAAGCCTGGTGATGCATTCCAAGGGTGATGTCGCCGGTTGGATACCAGCCTATGAAGAGTACTTGCGCGTTCAGCTTGAAATGTTGCGCGCCGGAGACTTTTTCTTCTGCGCCAGCGAACGACAGCGAGACTATTGGCTGGGCATGTTGCACGCTCAGAAACGCCTGAACCCCCACACGTATCTACAAGATCCTTCCTTGCGCAGGTTAATAGACGTAGTGCCGTATGGCCTGCAGGATGGCAAGCCCAGGCGGCGAAAGCCGGTCTTGAAGGGGGTGTTGCCCGGGATCGATTCCCGGGATCGGCTCATCCTGTGGGCTGGCGGCGTCTGGGACTGGCTGGATCCGTTGACGCCAATCCGGGCGATGGCGATGCTGGAGTCTGCACATCCGGATTATAAGCTGTATTTCCTGGGCATTCGCCATCCCAATCCGGTGGTGCCTTTAATGGAAATGGCGCAACAGGCAGTTGAGCTAAGCCAGGAATTGGGACTGTATGGCAAGAGCGTCTTTTTCGGCGAGTGGGTGCCTTATCAGGAGCGAGAGAGCTATCTCGCCGAGGCAGACCTGGCTGTGCTGGCGCATCCTGAACATATCGAGACGCATTTCTCTTTCCGAACCCGCATGTTGGACTGCATCTGGGCGGGATTGCCCATGGTGGTCACAGATGGGGACGCCATGGCGGACTGGGTCAGACAGGAACGGCTGGGTTTGGTGGTTCCCCATGGCGATGTGGCTGCAATGGCAAGCGCAATCGAAACGCTGCTTTCAGCGCCAGCACCTGATAGCTTTGAGCAGACATTTGCCCACCTGCGAGAGAAATTGCGTTGGGAAAACGTGGTGGAGCCATTGCGGGATTTTTGTCTCCACCCGCGTTTTAGTGCCGACAAAGGTCGCTATCTAACCGAGGTTGAGCGCATCAGCCGCGGCAAAGACCGTTATATAGCTACGATTATCTTTGATAAGAACGCCTACATTGATCGCATCATCCGCGATAAGGATCGCTATATCCAGCAAATTATTCACGATAAGGATCAGTACATTGAGCAAATCATCCAGGATCGAGACCAGCGGATTGCTCAGATCACCCAGGATTGGGAGGCTTTCCTGCAGCGGGTGACCCGCGACTGGGAAGCGCACCTGGAGCGGGTCGTAGCTGATCGGGAAGCTGAACATCGGGCAACCGTCGCCAGCCTGGGAGGCGAGTTACAGCAGAAAGAGGCTGCTTATATCGCCCAGATTGCTGAGCTGGAACAATCTCGCCGACGACTGGAAACCGCCTGTTCGGAAAAGGAACGCGCCTATCAAGAGACGCTTGGCGCGTATAACACTGCCCTGACGCAATTGGAGAAATATCGGAATTTACTCCCCTTTCGCATCTACCACGCAATCAAGCGCGTCCTGGGAAGGCACTAGATGGAGTTACCCTTTGTCTCTGTAATTGTACTCAACTATAATGGGGCGCATTTCTTGCCAACCTGCCTGAACGCCCTGCAAAAACAAACCTATCCAGCGGATCGCTTCGAGGTGATCGTCACCGATAATGGCTCGACCGATGATTCCCTGCCGCTTTTGCGGCGCGAATACCCCTGGGTGCGTGTTCTGGAAAACGGGAGCAACCTGGGCTTCTCAAAAGCGAACAACGCGGCGATGCGGATTGCCCGCGGCAAATACATGATCTTGTTGAATAACGACACCGCTCCCGAGCCGGTGTGGATCGAAAAGATGGTGGCTGTTGCCGAGATGGATCCGAAGATCGGGATTGTGAGCGGTCACCTGCGTTTGTATTACGACCAACTGGAGCTACGCCTGGAGACAGAGACCTTCACCCCGGCTAATGACCCGCGCAGTTTGGGCTTGATGGTCTTTGAAGTGGATACCGGAACATTTCGCAGTGTTGTGCAATATCTGGAAGGGTTCTACTGGCGGGAAACGCAGGATGGGCTGTCCTGGCGCTGGATGCAGGGGCAGGCGCGCCTGGGCGTGCCGTTGCCGGTGGGGGAGGGGGATTGTAAGGTGCGCTTTCGCCTGGCTTCCAATCGCGCTGACGGCAGTGCGGTACCGCTGCGGATCTTCCTGGGGGATACACTGCTGGCCGAGTGGTCTGTGCCGGCGGGGGCAACAGACTTTGAACTGCACCTGCCAGCTGCAGTGCGTCGGCAGGCTATTCCCCTGGAACAGAACACCGGCTCAATTGTCTTTCGCAACGGAGCCGGTCGGGATCGGGGGACTTATGTGAAGAATGACGAGGTCTTTTATGAGAAGGATGAAGGCCAGTACCGCCAAGTGGAGGAGGTATTTGCCGCCTGCGGCGCCAGCATGCTCCTGCGGCGGGAGATGACGGATCAGGTGGGCTTGCTCGACGATGATTTTTTCATCTACTATGAAGATACCGATCTCTCCTGGCGCGCCCGGCTGGCGGGCTGGAAGGTGTACTATGCGCCAGAGGCGTTTGTGCGCCACATTCATTGTGGCACCAACACGGAGTGGTCGCCGTTCTTTATCTATTTAACCGAGCGCAATCGCCTGGCGATGGTCTTCAAAGATGGCACCTGGAGCCAGATCTTCCGCGTTTGGGGGGGATATTACCTGCGGGTATGGCGAATGGCTTTGAATGCCCTGATAGCCTGGGCGCGGCGCAATCCAGCCTGGCGGCAGCAAGCTGCGCCTCTCAAAGTGCATCTGCGCATCGCCTTTCGATTGATTGCCTGGCTGCCTTCGTTGCTGCGCAAGCGTTGGCGTATTCAGCGCAGTGCAGTTGTTCCAACAAAGCAAATCATCGAAACCTGGTTCGTGGATTGACCATGCGCGTTGGGTTATATAACCGCTGGTTGGCTACCTTGGGTGGCGGCGAGAAGCACAGCCTGGCCATCGCTGAATACCTCAGCGCCCGTCACCAGGTGCAGGTGGTTACCCATAAACCTGTTCCGAAGGAGCTGGCTGAGGAGCGATTGGGTTTCGACCTCTCTAACGTCGAATTTATCGCCATTCCTGATCGTTATTCCAGCGAGGTGGCGGCGATTACGTCGGATTATGATCTATTCATAAATGCTTCTTACATGGATTTCATGCCCTCTTTTGCCCGCTACAGCGCCGCGCTCATCTATTTTCCCGCCAGGGTGGACCGCCGTAAGTCGCTGGCGCGGCGGTTGAAGCTCTCGATGCGCCGCTGGTTGAAGCTGCCGGCAGTCCTGACCGGTATTCATGCTTTCAAAGTGGAAGCGGGGGAATTTAAATGGGCTACCGATACTGTGCTCAAAATCCGTCTGCCGTATACCCGATCGCCCTACCGCTTTAGCTTCCGCCTGAGCGCTCTGGATGAACGGGTGCAATCGGCGCTGATTTTGTTAGATAAAGTCCAGGTGGGCAGAATCCGTTTCCCCTTGCCTTGCCAGCCAGTGCCTTATGAGGTGGTGGTGCCCGCGCGCCAGGATCGAAGGCATGGCGAGCTGACCATTTGTGTTGATGGCGATGTGCCGGTAGATGGCCTGACCAAGATGGAGATCAGCTCGCTTTGGTTAAGCCTGCCGGAATATCGTGTGTATAAACGCTTGTTTGAGCGTGGACTGGTGGGGATCGGGATTCGCCTGCAGTATTACCCGCCAGGGGCGTCAATGCTGGATTACATTGATACATATGGGCAAATATGGGCAAATTCAGAGTTCACCCGCCGCTGGATCCGCCATTACTGGAAACGCGACAGCCAGGTGCTCTATCCACCCGTGAACGTCGAAGATTTTTGGGTGGGCGAGAAGCGCAACCAGATCATCAACGTGGGCCGATTTTTTGCCGGCCAGCATAACAAAAAGCATCTGGTGATGATAGAAGCCTTCCGCCAGATGGTTGACGCCGGCTTGCACGGGTGGGAGCTGCATCTGGCGGGCGCAAAGATGCCGGGAGAGGAGCATGCCGCTTATCTCGAACAGGTGTATCAGGCGTGCCGCGGCTATCCTATCACCATCCATACCGATATCAGTTTTCAAGAGCTGGCGCGCCTCTATGCTCAGAGCGCCATCTACTGGCACGCCAGCGGTTACGGCGAGGACGAGCGCGCTTTTCCAGACAAGTTCGAGCACTTTGGCATCACCACGGTTGAGGGGATGGCAGCCGGTTGCGTGCCGGTCGTGATCGGCAAGGGCGGTCAGCCAGAAATTGTTCGCCATGGCGTTCATGGCTTCCTCTGGCAGAGCCTGGAAGATCTCAAAAGCCACACACTGCGGCTGGTGCACGATCCGACTTTGCGCCAGCAGATGGCGGCTGCGGCTTTGGTGGAGAGCAAGAAATATGATAAGCAACATTTTCGAGCCAGGCTGGATCAGCTTCTGGGGCAGATAGGATTTCCGGTTTAGGATGAAAATCCCGGCATTTCTGCGGAGGATAGCGCGGGAGCAACTTACCCGCCGGTTGCCAGCGTATGGCTACGAGCTGGTTTACGTCCGCGATCGCAACCCGTTGGTGGTCGCCGATGTCATCCAGGAGCGGTTGATCACCTGCAACTTTTGCGGCCTGGTTTTCCGCCGGTCAATGCCCGACCATCCAGAGAGCCTGGCCTGCCAGGCGTGCGATGCGATTGCCCGTGAGCGGGTAGTCTATCAGTGCATCCTGGATGAGCTTGGCCAGCGTTCGGGCGAGCCGCTGTTGTTTTTCCGCAATGCGCCGCCAGCGCGCCGGTTGACCCTGCTTGAGTGTTCGCCCCGTTACCATCAAACGCGCAGAAAGATTTATGAAGAGACCCTGGGGCGTTACCTCGCCTCGGATTATGACATGCTCGCCCACCGCGCCGATATTAAGTTGGATCTGACGAGCGATGAAGATGTGGCGCCCTTCCTGGGTAGTATTGATATCCTCATCTGCGCCCATGTGCTGGAACACATTCAAGATTACCGTAAAGCCCTGGTGAACTTACAGCGCCTGTTGGCGCCGGGCGGCTTCATGGTATTGCAGGTTCCTATTCTGGAGGGACGTTCTCTACGGGTGACCTGGGATGAGTTTCACCAGGATAACACGCGCGTCTACCATCGTTTTGGGTTTGATCTGCTCTTTGAATTGGAGCAGATTTTTAGCCAGGTGAAGCCGGTTGTCGGTCTGCTCGATTTTGAGATCACCTCTCCGGAGATCAAGCCAGATAAGTACGATGTATTGAAAGGAATACGGGAGCGTGTGACGATCTTGGGCAAAGATCGGCTGGTTTACGCCGGTCTTGGAAGCCCAGATCTATGCGACGCCTTTGTGGCTTATAAGTGAACGATGGGGGAGGCTCATCGTTGCGCAAAATCGTTTTTTAAGCAGGGTTTAACCGGATCTTCAACTGCTAGAAATTGTATGCTTAGCAGCGGTGTGATACACTAAGGCAAACCTGGGTCGCTGACATTTTTCTTAGGTGCAACAGCCCATCTCTCCTATTGAATAATGCGAGGGGCGTGCTAGAATACAGGTAGCCGAAAAGGGCAAACCAGGTGAAAGCCTGGGACGCAAAGCTATGGGCCTAAAGCTGTCTCTCAGTACAGCCATGGTTGCCAGGCCGCCGGGTTGCAGAAATTGTTTAAAGATCTTTGTTAAGGATCAGGCGGGCCTGGTTAATCTGGCCCGCTTGATGGTTTGAATGTAGGATGTTGGGCAAATTATTGAGCTTCTTCCTTCGGTTGTTGGTTCCCTGCCTGGTTGTGTTGTTGGTATGGGCTGCCTTCGGACGCTCTGCGGCATTGGCTTCGCCAGAAGCGCAGACTTGGCGCGTGGCGACCAGCGGCAGTGATACGAGCGGCTGCGGCTCCGCTAGCGCACCTTGCCAGTCAATTCAATACGCGGTGAATCGCGCCGCTTCGGGCGACACGATCCTGGTGGCTGGCGGGATGTATACATACAAGGCCAGCGCTGACACCTGCTCTTTTTTGACCACCCGGGCGGTGGTGTGTTTTGTCGACAAGCACCTGACCATCCTGGGTGGATATTCCACCAGTGACTGGAACACGCCAGATCCGGTCGCCAATCCGACGATCATCGATGGCGGCAACAGCAAGCGCGGCGTAGCCATCATTGCCTACAACTCCACAGCCAGCCTGACGATGGAAGACTTTACGATCCAGAATGGCCTTGCCCAGGGGGCGAGCAGCGGCGATGATTTCTATACCTTTGCCTTTGGTGGAGGGATGTGGGCGCAAAACAGCGCGGTGACTTTACGCAACGTTACCTTCCGCAACAACCGCGCCCAAGGCGGCAATACCAGTGGACAATATGGCGGCGCTGGTTCGGGCGGAGGGCTGGCAATCCAATCCACCAAGAATGGCGTTACATCCATCTTGCAGCGGGTAATCTTCGAGAACAACCAGGCGGTTGGTGGCAGCGGTGTGCGCCGCGGCGGCCTGGCTGTGGGCGGCGGGTTGTACACCTATCAGGCAGCGATCAGCGGAGCTGATATCGAGATTCGCAATAACCAGGCGCGGGCTGGTAGTTCATCTGGAAGCGGTGTGGATAGTATCCTGGGCCTGCGCGCCGATGCCATCGGAGGCGGCGCTAGCTTTCAGATTGGCAGCACGGCCACCCTGGAGCGGGTGACGATCACCAATAATATTGCTGTTGGCGGCAATGCCGGCACCGGTTCTGGAGCGGTAGGGGGCGGCGGTTATGGCGGGGCGTTGCACGCGGAGAAGTCGCAACTCACCATGACGGATGTGGTAATGCGCGAGAACACAGCGCGCGGCGGCAACGCCGCCACCGGCGGGCTGGCTTTTGGCGGCGGCTTGATGGTGGATGCAACGTCTGGTAACATGAACCGGATCAGTGTAATTAACAATGCGGCTGTCTCTGGCGGCTCGCTGACCGGCGGCAGCGCCGGCGCGCCTGGCGGAGGCGGCGCATACATCAC
>FWPU01006749.1_pt1 | contig 22342 bp, 17 predicted proteins | sample 2228361 | NCBI WGS metagenome assembly FWPU01 (sample SAMEA103939777, study PRJEB20133) | metagenome
AAGAGTCAATCTCGCTTTTGCGACTCTATCGTAAGGAAAATCCAGGCCCCCTGCCAACTCTTTTTTGGCCAAAGTCCAGTGGAGAACTTGCTACGATAAGCGGGCAAGACCCTTGCACCACCTCCAGAGCCGTGCGGGCAAAGAGCACCAGACCAACTTCAGCCATGACGATCACCTATGCAGGTTAGCATCTGACTGATAAACTGAGGATGTCAACAGAGCCGCTTGCATTTCAATTTTCCCTAACCTCAGATGCTCTGCAAAAAACCAGAGTGCCTGAATATGGAACCTGATTCCACCCAATCCCGCTTCCAGGATTAAATATCCCCCCGCTGAGCTCATGCCCGCCGCAGCTTCACTTTTGAGCAATACTATGCAAAACTAATTTAAGCGTCTCAGATTATAATCGGCTATATTTGGCATGTCAAGGAAAATTTTGGTGGGCTGTAATGCGTCAGTAATCGGAGGATCAGGTAGTGGAGGAGGTAATAGGGTGTAAGGACCAGTGATAGAGCCTGTCTTTCTGTTCTCTAAGGATATCTTGTATCGCTCTGATCCCAAGATGTCGGGCTGGAGCATCCACCACCTTAACGTCTGGCCTCTGATCCGTGACGCTTTCTTATAATACTGCGCATCGGATATGGGTTGAGACCGCGCATTGTACCTCTGGTTCATCGATAAACTGCTTGCCCGTCTCTTCAACCTGCCTGAGCAGATGGGCGTAACTGGATCTTGCAAGGTGCTTTGTTGTATGCTCCATATCGATCCACTACTAAAACACCAGGCAGCCTCCTGCTGCCCAGTATTTCTTCAACCACTTTTGCCGAGCGGCTCGGGCGGAAGGCAAATATACTAATCGAAGGCGTGCAAAACAACCAGGCATATCCAGACCGTCCATCAGTTCGCCAGCCCGTCTCATCGGCATTTTTCGCCGCCGAGGCCCTGTATTCGGCTGTTACTTTCGGCAAAGCCTTCTCCCATAACTTCCCCAAGCGATGAAAGAGGAACGCTTGAAAGCGATGCTTGATTGCTGCTTGTTCGATTCCCCCAGAAACTAACCGATTACCTGGAAGTTCAATTTTTGTTTGACTTTTCGGCGCCGGTGTGATATCTACTCCATGGGCTCAGGGAGGATTAGCTACACGCCGGGCAAAATCGGCAACCCTGCCGCAGGCGGGAAGGCCCTTGAGGGGGAGGGCGGTATGAGCAAAGCTCCGTTTGCGGGAGAAGCCGCAAGCGGCCGCATAGCGACCGGGATTTTCTCATCATCTGCAATTTTTATCCTGTTTTTCGTAATTCTCTTCGCTCCGGGCGCCGCGTCCGAAGAGAAGAAGCTGCCGCATCTCCCCACGGGACAGCTGGGCGACGCCGATGTTGCCTTGGGCGGCGCGCCGCAGAACAGCCAGGCGCGCGGCCTGGCGGCGCAGCTCGGCCCGAGCGCCGTGCAGGCGCTGGCCAACAGCCAACGCTTCAGCATCAGCATGCGCGACGCCGATTTGCGCGAGCTGCTCTTCGGCCTGGGAGAACTGGCCAGGGTGAATATCGTTATGGACCCCGACGTGCAGGGGACCGTAACGGTAAACCTGACCGAGGTGACCTTCGATGAGGCGTTGAACTCCATCTTGCAACCGCTCGGATTCCAGCACAGGCTCGAAGGCAGGCTCTTGCGCATCGGGCGCCCGCAAATGGTCACCCGCTTCTTCGACCTGCGCTACGTCAACGCCCAGCGCAGCGCCACGCGCGGCCTCAGCGCCTCGAGCGCCGGCACCACCGGCGGCATAGCCGGCGCGGTCGGAGGCGGCGCAGCCGGGGGCGGCGCCACCGGCGGCGGAAGCTCGGCCTCAGTCTCAAGCACCTCGACGGAAGATATCTACAAAGAGTTGGAAGATGGCCTGAAGCTGCTGATGAGCGAGGGGGGGAAGTTCACCATCAACCGGATGGCCGGCAAATTGATGGTGACCGATTTCCCGGAAGTGCTCGAAAAGGTGGCCGCCTTCCTGGAGGTCGTCGAGAGCGCAACCCAACGCCAGGTGCGAATCGAATCGAAAATCCTGGAGGTCGAACTCAACGACGCTTTTCAGGCCGGCATCAACTGGGACCTTGTGCTCGGAAATTCGGCCAGCCTCCGCCAGGTCACCTCGCCGACATCCCAAGGGGTGTTTCAGCTCGGCGTCAGCTTCAAGGGCTTCTCCGCCATACTCGATGCCCTCTCGCAGCAGGGGAAGGTCAATGTGCTCTCGAGCCCGGTGGTCTCGACCATGAACAATTCGACGGCCGTGCTCCGCGCCGGCACGCAGGATGTCTTTTTCGAGAGCAGCTCGGTTATAGATGTCACTACCGGCAGGCTCGTCCAGACCTCGGTCCAGCCGCGGCCCATTACCGAAGGGGTCGTGCTCGACGTAACCCCTTACGTCAGCGACGATGGCTTCATCACCATGAACATACAGCCGAGCGTAACCGAACGCGCGGGACAGGCGGTATCGCGCTTCGGCGATACCTTCCCGATACTCAATGTCCGCGATACCAACAGCACCATCAGGCTAAGGGATGGCCAGACCGTGGTGATAGCCGGGCTGATGCAAGACCGCGAGCTGATCAACCGGACCAAAGTGCCGCTGCTTGGCGATATCCCCCTCCTGGGGGGCATCTTCCGGCGCGTCGAGCGGAGCAAACGCAAAACCGATCTGGTGATACTGATTACCCCCCGCGTCCTGACCGCGCAGGGCATAGAGGACTTTACCACACAGGACCTGCGCAGACAGGAGGAGCTGAGACAACGACAAAAGCCGTAAGCCAGCGAATATGTACCTGGATTTTTACCAGCTCAGCGAGCGGCCGTTCAGCCTGACCCCTGACCCCAAGTTCTTCTTCGCCAGCGAGTCGCACCGCGCCGCCCTGGACCTGCTGCTTTACGCACTCGAGCAACGCGAAGGGTTCGTCGTGCTCACCGGAGACGTCGGGAGCGGCAAGACCATGCTCTGCCGCACCCTGCTCGAACGGCTCGGCGATAAGAGCACCTTCTCGGCCCTGGTGCTCAACCCTTTCCTCTCGGAGGAAGACCTGCTCAAGATGATACTCCAGGACTTCGGAGTCCTCTCGCCGGGCTCGCTTGCCGCTCTGAATGGACCGCCGCGCCCGAGCAAGCAGGAGTTGATCGAGCTGCTGAACCGCTTCCTGCTGAACCTGGTGCCGGTGGGAGGACGCGCCATCCTGATAATAGATGAGGCGCAGAACCTGCCGCCGGCCACGCTCGAACAGATACGCATCCTCTCTAACCTCGAGACCGATAAGGAAAAACTGCTGCAGATCGTCCTGCTCGGCCAGCTCGAGCTGGGAGAACTCCTGAAATCTCCGCGCCTCAGGCAACTCAACCAGCGGATCTCGGTGCGCTATCAGCTGCGCCCGCTGCAAAGAGAGGAAGTGCCGAAATATGTAAACCACAGGCTGATGGTCGCGGGGTCGAACGGCGAAGTTCAATTCTCGGGCCGCGCCCTCAACCTGATATACAAATACTCGCGCGGAGTGCCGCGGCTCATCAACCTGATCTGCGACCGCGCGCTCGTCGGAGGCTTCGCCCTCCAGACCCAAAAGATCTCGGCCTCGATCGTGAAAAAGGCGGTGGATGGGCTGGAACTGGAAAAGAGCGGGATGATCGTAATCGAGCGCAGGCCCTTCAAGCTCATGCTTGTCTTTGCCCTCCTGCTGTTTTTGCTCTCGCTGGCCGCGCTCGCCTGGACCGTCTTAAACGGATGACGCGAGCTGAATTCACAAGCAATCACCAGCTATCGAGCAAGCTGAAGGCTGATCGCTGACGGCTGAAAGCTCAAGACCATGAGCCTGATACTGGAAGCTTTAAAAAGGTCGCGCAGGGAGAAAACGCGAGCCTCTGCCCGCGAGAAAAACGGCTACGCGCTCGAGCCGGTCTTCTCGGCGCTGGGCTATTCCGAAGGCGAAAACAAAAGACCTGCGCAGCGCCTGCCGCTGCGCTTCGCAGCCCTGATACTCGCGGGCCTGGCCCTATCTGCGATTTACCATTTCGATTTACCGAAGAGTTGGAGGGGCGACCGGCCGGTCGCCCGTACTTCTGCGCCCTCTGCGGTGGAAAAAATGCCTGGCAATCCAGAACCCGAAAGCGGAAGCATAAAGCCGGAGAGCGTGCCGCAGCCGCCTGAGCCGCTGCCCCCCTCTCCACGAGCTGAAGAGGCTACGGGGGTGAGGGTGAGCACCAGCCCTGAAGCTGCTATTTCCAATCCACCCATGAAATCCGAGACCCTGAGCCTTAAGCCCAGGATGGAAAGCCCGCCGCCCGATAAGCCAGCCCTTCCACGGGTCGAACCTGCGCACCCCGCATCTGGCGCCGGGGCGGGAGATGGAAGACAGGAGATGGGAGGAAAACGGGAGGCGGCAGATAAAGCCGCCTCACCCCCATCCCACGAGGTGGAGAGGGGTGAGGTTCCCGCGGCGCGCCTGCCACCCAGCGACCTCGAGCTCGCCGTCTTTTATCACAGGAGCGGCGATATCTTCAAAGCTTCCGAAGCCTACCGGAAACTCCTGGCGGCCGACCCGTTTAATCATGAGGCGCACGACAACTTCGGGCTGCTGCTCCAGGAGATAGGAAAGCACGAAGAGGCAATAGAGGAGCATAAAAAAGCGATACTGCTCAAGCCCGACAGCGCCAAGGCCTACAACAACCTGGGATTTGCCTATTTGAACAAGGACCGGCTCAGCGAGGCCCAGGAGAACTTCGAGCGGGCGCTTCGGCTCGACCCGTACAACCAGGCGGCCCAGAACAACTTGGCCCTGGTCTACCTGAGACAGGGCAGCAACGAACAGGCGAAAAACGCCCTGATCAAGCTGCTGGGCATCAATCCCCGCCACCCCCACGCCCATTATAATCTGGCCTTGATTTACGACGAGGAGGGAGCCATAAGCCGCGCCGTCGAACACTACCGCTCATTCCTCGAGCACGCCGGCGCCGACGCGGTGGCGGGCGCGCGCTCGGGCAAGCTTCTGGCCGAGGTGCGCAAGCGCATCGCCGAATTGGAAGCGAAAAAGCCGTGAGGCGGAGTGAACACGATCATGCGACCTGCAGGGTCGCTGGTCCCTAACGGTCGCTGGGCTTGCCTGGCCCACACGGCGACTGCTCATTTATCCTGTGCTCGGATATAGCTGAAAGCTGACGGCCGACTGCGGTTTTGTAGGCGCTCTAAAGCGGCGAATAAACTATAGGTCCCCTCCCGCCTTACGCCTCGCGGTTTTTTAGCTTCCCCTTCGTCAGGATGGCTTTGATCGTTAGCTCAAGATCGCGGCCCATTTCGATCTTGCTTATCACGGCGAGTGCTCCGAGCGAGCGGGCGCGCTGGATGTCGGATTGTCTTTCAGAGCTTGTCAATATTATCACAGGTATTCTCCCGTTCTTCTTCTGGAGCTGTTCCAGCACCTGGAAGCCGTCTATCTCGGGGAGCCTGAGGTCGAGGAGGATCAAATCGGGGGGATCCTCTCCCTGTAGAAGCTCGAGGGCCTGTCGCCCATCGCCGGCAACCTGGACCTGGACCCCGTCTCCGAAGATGCTCTTCAATTGCCAGCGGATCAAAATAACATGATCGGGCTCATCTTCGACCAGCAGGATCCTAGGCGTTTTCTTCAACTCGAGGCCTCCTCAACATAATTTTAGGTACCTTTGGAAATTTAACATAAAAGGTCGATCCTTTTCCCTCCTCCGATTCGAGCCCGATCGAGCCGCCGTACATTAGGGCGATGCGCCTGGCGGAGGTCAGCCCCACTCCGAGGCCGAGCGGATGGAGTTGGCGCGCCGCCTCGAGGCGGAAGAAAGGGTTGAAGATGCGCGCGAATGCGCTCTCCGGTATCCCGATCCCGTTGTCCTTCACCGTGATCAGCCAGTAGTCGCCTTCGGAACGGCACCCGACCTCGATGCGCAGCGGCACGCCGGGCCGGGCATAGTGGATGCTGTTCTCGAGCACGTGCTCGAGGGCCCGCCTCAGGTGCTTCCTTTCGGCGCGCAGCGTGACGTCGCAGTCCCATACCATCGTTCCGTTTTTCTCGGCGAGTTCCGGCTCGAGTTTCCGCTTGATCTCATCGAGCAGCTCCGAGAGCAACACCTCGGAGGGGGAGATCTCTTCTTTTCCTATCTCGGCCAGGCCTATCAGGTAGTGGACGAGCCGCTCGACGCGCCGGACGTTAGAGACGATGCGGCCGAGATAGAGGAGGATATTCTGGGGCAGGCCGGGACGGAATTCTTTTTCCAGGACCTCGACGAAGCCGAGTATCGAGACGAGAGGAGCGCGCACGTCGTGCGAGATGTGGTAGACCAGGGTTTCGAAGTCTTCGGTCTGCAGCTTCAGTTGATGAAGCGATTCTTCGAGCATCTCCTTGGTCCGGCGCAGCTCCTCCAGGAGGCGCGCGTTGCCGATGGCCACCGCCAGTTGTTCGGCCAGAAGCTCGAGCAATCTCCGCTCGCGGGCGGCGGGCCTTTCCGCGCTGCGCCTGCCGATGCAGAGCGCCCCGAGGTCTTCTCCCTTAACGCGCAGCGGAACGCAGGTGTAGAAGCGGATGCCCAGGCGCTGGAGCAATGCGATTTCGCCGAGCCTGGGAGAGCGGTCGTCCAGGACGATGCTGAAAGGGCGCTTAGAGAGCAGAGCGCGAGCAGGCCCGCTCCCTTTCTGCGGCAGCCTCTCGATCATGAACCCATAATCTCGCCCGCGGCGCACGCTGATCCTCAGCTTGAAGTCGGATTTATCTGCGGAAAGCACGGCGAGAGAGAAAAGATCGAAGGGGACGATCCGCCTCAGCCTGATCGAGAGGACCCGGAAGATTTCGTCCAGGTCGGGATTATAGCTGATAAGCGCAGCCATGTTATAGAGGAGCTTTGTATGGCGAATCTTCGAGCGCAGGCTGTTGCTGAGGTAAGTCTTCTGGGCCATGAACAGGAGCAGCGAGCCGGCGCCCGAGAGAAATCGCCCCTGGGCCGCGAGCTGCTCTGCCAGGGCCGGTTCTTTCGGAACAATGGTGAGACAGGCGATGACGCGCGCTCTGGAGCGAATCGGGACAACTACCGCCGACTGCGCGCGCCAGCCCTCTCGCACCAGAGGCGGACGGAGCTTCGCTCCCTCGATAGAGAAAGGTTCAGCCTTTTCAATCAGCTCCTTTAAATCGCCGGATAATCTCTCCGGCCTTCCGCTGGAAATGCTCAGCTTGCGGGTGTGGCAATCGGCCGCTATGAGACCCTTAGAGATAGCCCCGCTCGAGGCGAAGAAGACTAAGCTCATGTAATCGAGCGGAATGAGCCTCCTCAACGCCAGGCAGAACTGGCGAAATACGGCAAGCGTGTCCGGGGCGCGCCTGGCCAACGCTAGAAACGATTCCAGCGCAGGGTAAAGCGACTCGGTATCGGCACACCATGTCTGCTTGTCGATTCCCAGCGTCATGACACCCTTTCTTCTCGTGTAGCGGCGGCCTAGAGACCGCCAGGTGTACGACGTCTGCTGGCGTGTCCCACCCTGGCGAGCTGTAGGGGCGCAGCTTGCTGCGCCCTCGCCGCTTGTATGCCGCACTGTAATTGCGAAGCGGACCGGCGCACTGCTCAGGCCGCCCGCCTGCGCACGCCGGGCTGCGGGCTGGCCTTGTCCAGCTCCGAGTTTATCTCGGCGCCAACCAGAAGGATCAAGCTGCTGATGTAGAGCCAGAGCATGAAGATAATAACCGCGCCGACACTGCCGTAGGTGGCGTTGTAGTCGCCGAAGTTCGCCACGTAGAGCTTGAAGCCGAGCGAGGCGGCGATCCAGACGATCACGGCCAGAGTCCCGCCGGGCGTTACCCAGTGCCAGTCCTGTTCGACATTGGGCAGGAAATAATAGACGAGGTCCGCGCTGAAGACCAGGAAAAGCACGATCAGCAGCCAGCGGCTCAGAGGCCATATGGGCTCGAGCACCGGACCGAAGATTGAAGCCAGCCAGGCGTCAAGCCAGTCGCCGGCCAAGAGCAGCACGAATGCAGTCAGGATCAGGAGGGCCAGAGCGACCGTGCTGAGCAGCGCTACGGCGCGCGCCCGCAAATAGGAGCGCAACTCGGGGGCATCGTAGGCGCGCGTCAGCGCGCGCATCAGCGCGGCCACCCCGCCCGAGGCCGCCCAGAGCGCTCCCGCTATGCCCAGCGAGAGCAGGCCGCCCGAATCGCGCGCCATGATGTTACGCGCCTGGCGCGAAATCAGGGCATGGGCCTCTTCGGGCAAGACGCGGCCCGCTGTGTCAAGCATGTTCTCGAGCAGGTGCTCCCACGGCACATGGCTGATTAAAGCTATCACGAAGATAAGGAAAGGGAAGAAGGCGAGCTGGAAATAGAAGGACATCTGCGCGGCCAGTCCCCAGGCGTCGTCTTCGTTCATCTCCCTCCAGACGCGCCGCGCCAGCTCGCGAAAAGACAGGTCGGCCTCGATCCCGAAGAGCCGCCAGCAAAAGCGGGCGAGGCGCGAGCCACGGTGAGATGAAGCTTTCCCGTCGAGTTCAGGCATCACAGCAGCACGGGCAACTACAGCGATTTTAGGGTTATTGCTAAAGGTAATGCTAACACGGCCGGGCGTTTCGAGGCAACCGATAATTATGAGTATATTCTCATGTGAGAATACGGCGCGTCAACTAGGACTCGGTAGAAACAAGGTAGCGGCTGGGGCGCATGGCCATGCGCACCTATTGCTCGCCAGGCGGCACACGCCCTTTTCACCATAGCGTCGTACACCTGGCGGCCTAAAGACCGCCGCTACATTTACGAGACGTAACGAGAAGAGGCTCCATTCACGACCTGCGGTTTGTGGTATTCGTTGCGCTCGCCAGGCCAACCTTGTCAAAATAGATACTAGAACGTTTTTGGAAAGGCAAGCGTTCAGCTATCAGCCTTCAGCAAAACAGGGAGATGCGAGAGGCAGGGCACTGTTGTTTTTTCCAGTCTTGCTGACCGCTGATGGCTGACTGCTGAAAGCTTGCCAGATCAAAACGGGAGGCCACTGCGATGATCCCTGTGTGTCAGATGGAGCCGATGGGCCCGGGCATGATGTGGCTGTGGTGGTTGATCGGCCTTGCCCTCCTCGTCCTGCTCGTGGTCCTGATAGTCAAGCTGGTACAGAAGTAAGCCGGGTGCGACTTCGCGCCGGGGCACAACCATTGATCTCAGCGAAAACCATGCCGTTGCCGCGAGCGATGCTCGCCGGCTGAGTTTGGACTTGTCCGCTACAAAAGGCGCGGGGGAAAGCCGGCCATGCTGATATTGAATTGGAACGATGCCTCGGATCGATCCAGCAACCGGGAGGACTGTATGGCAGAGCAACCCGCTGGCGTTGGCACTATATTCTGGACCGGCCTGCGCGCTCCGGCCGCCTGCGCAGCCGCGCCGATAAACGTATCCGGTCACTATGCCGATCCGGGCGCACATTTCCTGAACTGCGGCCATGAAGGGAAAGCTGTAAAAAGCCAGCCACAGTCGCGCATAACCGAAATGCGCGCCGGTCCGCGAGAAGGTCCCGATGGCCGAAGGGTCGTCGTTCGAGACTCCCGACACTAAGCCGGGCCCCAGCCCTCTGATAAAACGGGCCAGCCGCCGCCCGAGCGCTTCTCATAAGCGAGATTGTCGGGAATTCGAGAAAGGCACTCTGATTCAATTGTAGAGGAAAAGCGGGCCATCAGCCGGGAGGCCGGGGAATTTTTTTTCGGGAGACGGCAAACGGATCGAGTTTTTATCCGCAGGAATCCGCTCGATCAGCGTCATCCGCGACCTAACAGGCTAATCCCTCTATTTCCTACATTCAATCTAAAACCGCGTATCCTGTCCCCGCCCGGGCATTTGCCGCTCCAGGGCATGGGCCAGGATTAAGACCCGCTCCTCGTCGAAGCGGCGGCCGGCGATTTGTATCCCTAACGGCAGGCCCTGGCCCGTCATCCCACACGGGATGGAGATGGCGGGCAGGCCGGCGAGGTTGAACGGAGAAGTTAGCCTCAGGTGAAGCGAACGCAGATTATAGCTGCGGCCGGCGATTTCAACCGTCTCCTCGCCGATGCGCGTTGCCGGGAGAGGCACGGTTGGGACGATCAGCGCGTCCGCAAGTTCCAGTGCGGCCTCGAATTCCCGAAGCAGCGCGCGCCGCGCGCGGTGTCCCTCGATGTAAGCCGAAGGAGATATCGAGGCGCCGAGTTCCAGGCGCGCGCGCACGTCGTCGCCGTAGTCGGCGGGGCGCCGCCTCAGGTTGGCCTGATGATAGGCGGCAGCCTCTGCCAGGCTCGTTTGAAGATAGGCCGGTTCGATGAGATGCGAGCTGGACAGCCGGACCTCGACCAGCTCGCAGCCCAATTCCGCCAGGGCGGCAGTTGCCTGTTCGAAGCTGCGTCTCGCTTCGTCCGTCAATATATCGAAAAAATAATCGACCGGGCGGCCGATGCGCATCCCGCGCACCTCGCGCCCGAGCCGTTCGGAATAGCGCGGCACGGGCACATCCTTGCTGCTCGTGTCACGGCGGTCGTATCCGGCGATTGCTTCCAGCATGATGGCCGCGTCGCGCACGGTGCGGGTTATCGGGCCGACATGGTCGAGCGACCAGGCCAGCGGTATCACGCCGAATTTGCTCACGCGCCCGAAGGTGGGCTTGAGGCCGACCACGCCGCACAGGGCCGCCGGTATGCGTATCGAGCCGCCGGTATCAGTGCCGAGAGAGGCTGAGGCCATGCCGGTCGCCACCGAGACCGCCGAGCCGCCGCTCGACCCGCCGGCGATGCGCTCCGGATCATGCGGATTGCGCGTCGCGCCGTAATGGGGATTGACCGTCGTGGTGCCGAGGGCGAACTCGTGCAGGTTGGTTCTGCCGATGATGATCGCCCCGGCCTGCTCGAGCTTCTCGATAACGGTGGCATCGTAGTCGGGAACGTAATCGGCGAGGACTTTAGAGCCGGCCGTTGTGCGCTGGCCGCGCGCGGCGAAAATATCTTTGATCGATATGGGAATGCCGTGCAGCGGCCCGCGATAGCCACCGCGAGCTATTTCGCTCTCGGCCCGCCGCGCGGCATCGAGGACCTGGTCTGCATAAATGGATATATAGGCGTTAAGCTTCGGGTTCAATCGCTCAATGAGCTTGAGGGTCTCTCCGATGAGTTCGACCGGAGAGAGTTCCTTTTTTTGAATAAGCTGCGAGAGCGCGCTTATGCTCGGTAGCATTCGGATCTTCTACCGCAGCGGTAAATCGCTTTAGAACGGGAAGGGTCGAATAAAGGGGGGCCAGAACCCACGGTTGCGCCTCTGCTCGCCGCGCGGCGCCGACGTTGTATGCCGCTGGAAAGAGGGCGGCGCGTTTGAGAGGTCCAGCTCTTTTTCCAGAAAAATCAGCGGCCGCTTCAGCACCAGATCGAACTCGGTGCTCGGGTCCAGCTCGATATCTTTGCCGCGCGTCAACAGGACGGTAGCCAGGCCGGCCAGTGCCCCAGCTCCGGCCCCGATGGCTACGCCTTTACCAACATTATCAGGGATTCCGCCGATTGCCCCGATGCCCGCGCCGGTTGTCCCCGCGCCGGCAATCGTCCCGGCGTCTTCCCCCTTCGAGGCCTCGCCTTCGACCTTCTCAGTGCCGGGTTTGAGTATGGCCGTGCCGGAGGGGGCACTGAGGCCGCTCAGGTCGGCGTTCAGCTCCTTGGTCACCCCGTTCGGCAGCATCACGCTTTCGAAGCGCAAAACCAGGTTGGCCTTCCCTTTTACCCGCCCGGCCCGCTTGACCTCCATAATCGTTCCGCGAACATAAGAGCCGGCGGGGATGATGATGCGATTGTTTACCGCCACAGGGAAGGTAACCTGGCCGTGAAACATATCGCCGGTCTTAGAGTACTTGGTGCTTATAAAGGTGTTGAGAGCGAAAACTATGTGGCTGCCGGCCGGCACCACGATTTCGCCGGCAACGGTCTCGGAAGGCTCCTCTGCCGGTGTCGGCAAGCCAGCCACAGCTAAAACCACTACCGTGATCAATACCGCTTTTCTCATAGTCTGCTCCCGGTTTGAGCCGTTCGGCTGATATTAGGATAACCCCCTGGCGGAAAAAGTTCAAACGAGAAAGAGGAGCTAGAAGCTAGGAGTTAGGAGCTAGAATATATCTCGATAAAGCTACCGGGGTGGTGTGACGATGGGTGAAGTGACAGAAACATAGAGCTTCTATTCCCCTTCCGCCTCACGGCCTTTATTCTAGCTCCTAACTTCTAGCTCCTAGCTCCTCCGTTCTATTGGACTGCCAACCTGCATAGTATATAATATCTAGCGCACATCCACGCGTTAGCTTGGACACCATAAGGAGGCGGGTTAAGCTTAGGAGGAAGTATGTACAGGAAATCGATAGCTCTCATCTGGATAGTTGCGACCGCCTGTTTTCTTTTCGCGGCGGACGGCGCGATCACTGAATACGATGTGCCGACGCCCAGCTCTCTGCCCCACGACCCGGCGGTCGCTCCAGACGGCAGGATCTGGTTCACCGAGATGCTCGCCAATAAGCTCGGTGTGCTCGATCCTGCGACCGGGAGGATCACAGAGTACTCGATTCCGACTCCCGACAGCAAGCCGCACGGCCTGGTTGCCGACCAGGAGGGGAGGATCTGGTTCACGGAGAACGGCGCGGGCAAGATCGGCGTCCTCGACCCGAAGAGCGGCCAGATCAAGGAGTATCCTCTGGGCGAGGGGGCGCGCGACCCGCACACGCCGGTGTTCGATAAGAAGGGGATATTGTGGTCAACCGTGCAGCAGGGGAACATGATCGCTCGCCTCGATCCGCAGAGCGGCAAGATAGACCTCTTTCGGGTCCCGACCGAACGCGCCCGCCCCTATGGCATCAAAATCGACGCGCAGGGCTATCCCTGGTTCTGCGAGTTCGGGACGAACAAGCTGGCGCGCATCGACCCGCAGACCGGCGAGATCACCGAGTACGAATTGCCCAACAAGCAGACGCGGCCGCGCCGCCTGGCGATCGATTCGAAGGGCTTCATCTGGTATACCGACTACAGCCGGCATATGCTCGGCCGCTTCGACCCGCGCACCGGCGAGACGCGAGAATGGCCCTCGCCCTCTTCGCCCAAGGCCTCGCCATATGCCATCGCCGTCGATAGCAAAGACCGGATATGGTACAGCGAGGCGGCGGGAAATAAGATCATAATGTTCGACCCGCAGGCCGAGTCCTTCAGCGAATATCCGATACCGTCGCCGAACGCTGTGGTCAGGCATATGGAGATCGACGCGCGCGACCGGGTCTGGCTGGCCGAAAGCGGCGTGAACAAGCTCGGCGTGATCGCCCCGCCGGCAAGCCGGGATAAGCAGTAAGGGGTCACGGCCATGCGCCCCTACGATGCGTGCTCTGCGGCGAATCGTCGGTGAAACAGCGAGATAGATATGAGGCTCAAATCAGCAGCGTTGTTGATATTGCTGGCATGTATCTGTTTTCAGCCCACGATAGCGCAGGCGGCGGAGGCGAGCGTGGCCAGGGCGGTCGCTGCGGCGCGGAAGTACAGGCAAGCTCACGATGCTGAGATCGTCCGCGAGCTTGTCGATCTGCTCTCGATACCCAACGTTTCGGCGGACCTTGAAAACATAAGGCGCAACGCGGAGATGCTCGTGCAGATGATGGAGCGGCGCGACATTCGCGCCCGCCTCATCGAGACCGGCGCGGCTCCCGTCGTCTATGGTGAGCTTATCGCGCCGGGCCCCAGGCGCACCATCTTGTTTTATTGTCACTACGACGGCCAGGCGGTCGAACCTCGCCTGTGGATCGAAAGCGAGCCGTTCCGCCCGGTGCTGCGCAGCGATGCTATCGAAAAGGGGGGCAAGATCATCCCATGGCCTGCCAGGCCGCCCTTAGGCGATGAGTGGCGGATTTACGCCCGTTCAGCATCGGACGATAAGTCGCCGATAGTGGCACTGCTCCATGCGATCGATGCCCTGCGCGCTGCGGGCATCCCGCTTTCGGCCAACATCAAATTCCTTCTCGACGGAGAGGAAGAGGCGGGATCGCCTCATCTGGAAAAGGCCGTTGCCGACAATCGAGACCTGCTCAAGGCCGACGTCGTGATCATAGCCGACGGGCCGGTGCATCAGAGCGGGCAGCCCACGGTTTATTTCGGGCTGCGCGGCATCACGACAGCCGAGATCACCGTCTATGGTCCGAAAAGGCCCCTGCACAGCGGGCACTACGGGAATTGGGCGCCCAATCCGGCGCTGCGGCTGGCGCGGCTGCTCGCCACCATGAAAGACGAGTCGGGGCGGGTGATGGTGGAAGGCTTCTACGACGATGTCGAGCCGCTCAGCCAGTACGAACGGGCAGCCATCGCCGAGATACCGGCGAACGAGCGGGCGCTCATGGGAGAGCTGGGGCTGGCTGCGGCCGAGGGAGAAGGGAAGCGGCTGCCGGAATTGCTTCTTCTCCCCTCGCTCAACGTGCGCGGCCTCGAGAGCGGCTGGGTCGGCGAAGCGGCGCGCACCATCATACCGGCAACAGCCACTGCTTCTATAGACATGAGGCTGGTGAAGGGCCTCGACCACAATCGGCAGCACCAGCGCCTGCTCGCCCATATCCGCAAGCAGGGGTATCACGTGGTCGCGGAGGACCCGGACGACGCGGTGCGGCGCAAGTATCCTCTTATCGCCAAGGTGGTCAAGGGCAAGGGCTACAACGCGGTGCGCACCTCGATGGAACTGGAGGTCTCGCGGCTGGTCATCTCGGCTGTAGCGGAGGCCGCGGGACGGCAGCCGGTCAAGCTGCCGACGCTCGGCGGCAGCGGCCCGCTCTATATGTTCCCTCAATATCTGGGCGCGCCGGTGATAGGTCTGCCGACGGTTAACTACGATAACAACCAGCATAGCCCCAACGAGAACGTTCGCTTGGGAAATCTGTGGCAGGCTATAGAAATTTTCGCCGCCCTCATGGTTAAATTGTAGGAGTCGAAATCGGAACGAGGTGAAACAGCCATGATTAGAATCTCACTTTGCGCGCTATTCGGCGCGGCGTTGGCGATGGCCGTCTACGCCGGAGGTTCCGAGGTTACGGTCGGGACCGAGGTGGGGCAGCTTTATCCCGATTACCTGCTGCCGTCCCTTGACGGCGGCAAGCCGATGTCGCTTTCGGATTTTCGCGGCAAGAAGATAGTCCTGCACCAGTTCGCTTCGTGGTGAGCGGGCTGCCGGAGACACGTGCCAGGATGGCACAAGGCTACCGAGGAGCTGCAGAAGCAGGGCCGCCTCCAGATGGTCGGCATCATCCAGGAGCAGCACCCCGACCGCTGCCGGCTCTTCATGCAGTGGAAGCAGATGAACTGGCCGATCATGATCGATTCCCTTAACATCTACGCGAACCCGGTTGTCCCGTTAACCTACGCCATTGACGAGCACGGCATCGTGCGGATGGTAAATCCCAAGCCGGAGAAGATCGAGGAATTCCTGGGCCGGAGTTACGAGCGGCCGGCCAATATGCCGGCGTTAAACAGGGGCGGAGCGGCGCGGCCTGATCCGCGATCGAAGCGGGCGCTCGATTGGCGCGCCTGGGGCGACGAACTCTTCCTCTGGGGCGGCATTGCTAAGCTGGACGAGGCCATCGAGGCCTACCGCAAGGCGATAGAACTCGATCCTAGCGATCCGGCCGCCCATTTCCGGCTCGGGGTCGCCTACCGCAAGCGGTACGATTCCGAAAAGCGCCGGCCCGACGATTTTCAGAAAGCCGCCGAGCATTGGCTGCAGGCCCTCGAGATCAATACCAATCAGTACATCTGGAGGAGGCGGCTCCAGCAGTACGGCCCGCGCCTGATTAAACCCTACCCGTTCTACGATTGGGTGGAGACAGCGCGCCGCGAGATCCGAGCGCGCGGCGAAGCGCCCCTGCCGCTTTCGGTCGAGCCCGGCGGCGCGGAGATAGTTGCTCCATCCAAAGATTTCAAGGCGGGTGAAATTACCAAAGAGCCCGACGCGGCGGGCAAAATAGCGCGCGACCAGGGACGCTTTATCAAACTCGAAACGGCCGTGGTCCCGCCGGCGATCAAGGCGGGCGAGGCAGCGCGCGTGCATCTGGTCATGCGGCCGAATTCTAAAATAAAAGCGCACTGGAACAACGAGGTGGAGCCGTTGCGCATCTGGGTAGCACCGCCCGAAGGCTGGAGCGCTGATTACCAGGGCTCTCCGGTCCCCAATCCTCCGCAGGCAGTAAGCGCTGAGCCGAGAGAAGCGCAGTTCGAAATCCGCAGCCCGGAAACGGCGGCTCGCGGGGAGGTCTCGATTCCGGCCTATGCTCTCTACTATGTCTGCGAGGATGTAAACGGCACCTGCCTCTACCGCAGACAGGATATCGAGGTGAAGATCAGGATCAAGTAGGCCTGCCCGGGCAGGCGAAAATCGGATTCCGGGCTGTTTACATCGAGCCGCCGCGCCTCGGCGCGAAATTGCCGCCGGTGCGAATCGCCCTCCCGATTAGGCTGATATAACGCCGGCTCTCTGTCTCGATCAGCATCGCGCGCCGAGGCGGGCAATCGCCGGGCGGCCATTGCTTTCGAAGAGGGTTCATGTATGGAGGCCAAAAATCCAATGGATGTCGTTCTATCTTTCGTTGACAAGATCAACCGGAAGCAGGTGGAAGAAATGTGCCGTCTTATGCCGGAAGACCACGTCTTTGTAGACTCCCTGGGTCGAGCGTTTCGAGGTCGAGAGGAGATGCGGGCTTCGTGGGTCGCTTATTTCGCCTGGTTCCCGGATTACGAGATCTCAATCGCAGAGGCCCTGCAAAGAGGCAACGTCGTTGCCTTGTTCGGAACGGCGAGCGGCACATATTCGGTCGAGGGGAGATTGCCGGAGGAAAACAGGTGGCAGGTCCCCGCGGCCTGGAGGGCGGTGGTCAGGGACGGGCTTGTTGCCGAGTGGCGGGTCTATGCCGATAATTCGCCGGTGCTTCGAATCATGCAAGCGAGCAATCCGTAGCCTACCCGCGGGTCCATGCGCGCTCTTTAGTTTCTCGACCGAATGATCCGCCTCACCTTTCCGGCTCGATTTTCTCAAGGCTGGAAGTATAATTAGCTGGAGGACGAGCCCAGGCTGGCGGTAAACTATGGCCAAAACCGTGGTCGTCGGCGGACATTCGAGAAATATCGGCAAGACCTCGGTGGTTGCCGGAATCATCAGCGGGATGTCGGATATCGAATGGACTGCAGTTAAAATAACTCAGTACGGCCATGGGGTCTGCTCGGTCAACGGCAAATCGTGCCGCTGCAGCGTGGACGAACATCGCTTCGCCATCCTGGAGGAGCGGGACAGGTCGGGACATACCGATACCTCGCGCTTCCTGGTCGCCGGAGCGCGGCAGTCGCTCTGGGTGAGAACCAAACAGGGGATGCTTTACGAGGCGATGCCTTGGTTGAAAAAGCTGCTGGCCGAGCACCCCTACGTGATTATCGAGAGCAACAGCATCATGCGCTTCATCAGGCCCGACCTTTACCTGATGGTCCTCGATTACGCTACGCCTGATTTCAAGGCTTCGGCTAAAGAGTATTTTGATCTGGCCGATGCCTTCATCCTGCTGGAGCCGCGCTCGACCAGAGTCCCTCTCTGGCCGGGGGTCTCGCCGAAACCGATGACCAAAAAGCCGGTTTTTAAAGTCGCTCCGGGCAATTACGTCACGCCTGAGATCCTAAATCTCGTCCGGCAAAAGCTGGAACTTTAATCTACCGCAGAGTAATCCATATCGTAGAGAGCGAAGAAACCAACGCCTCGGCCTCACCGGATCGACCGCACGAATTCAGCCTCGTTCTTAATATCGGCCAGTTTGGGATCGAGTTTAGCGAGCTTTTTCAAAAGCGGATTCAGCCGCAGGGCCTCTCTTAATTCCTGTAGAGCCAGCTCCTTTTTTCCCGTCCTCGCGTATAAAGTCGCCAGCCGATAGTGAGCATCGGCATAGGCGGGGTCTTTATCGGCGGCGCTCTTGGCCTCGCGTATCGCCTCGTCGATTTTATCCTGATTTTCCAGCAATGAGGCCCGATATAGATGAAGCACGATCCGGTAGCGGGCGAGCAGGCGTTTCAGCTCTTTTATCGGCTCGGGGTTGTCATCGACGCGCAGGTCGATGTAGCGGTCGGAGCCGCCGAAGCCGGCGCCTTTTCTCACCACAAGCAGCCCGGCCGACTGCATGCCGCGCGCATCGCCGCCCGCCGCCTGTCCGGCCTCTAAAGCCGCCATCAATCTATCGGCCAGCTCTCCAGCCGTGTTCTCGAAGGCCCTCCCCATAGCGAGCACCACCTCCTCGCCCACCAGGATATTGCCCGATGCGACGTAATTCTTCCCAACTTTAGCGCCCGCCCATGGCGTGCATTTAGGGCCGGTATGGTGTGCCACGTTCCCTTTGGCATCGACAATCGAGAGCTGTCTGGAGTCGCGGCCCTCATCTGCCTCGATGAGCTTTTTCAGCGCCTCTTGTGCCGTCAGGCCGGACTCGAGCAGCCGCAAGCCTTCGGGCCCGAAATTGTAATTTGCGTAGGCCTGAGTGGCCACGGCGCCCACCCCGGCCTTGGCCCAGGGGACGATCGCCGCCGCGTTGAAGAACTTCGACTGCACCGCTACGCCCAGGTCGCCGTTTTCAGGATCGAGGGCCGCTATGGAAAATGTGGCGACGATCTCCTTCCGGTCCAGGCGTTGCGAGTCCGCCCGTGCGGGCGAATAAAAGGCGAACAACAGGGATGCCAAGATGATAAAAAGAATCGATGGTTTGTTCTCGTTCACCTCGCTTGCTCCCTTTTAATTGATATAGGGGCAACCCTCAGCGGTTGCCCCTACAATGGCAGCGAAAAATTAGAATATCAACTTCAGCCCAAATTGGATCTGCCTGGAATCGGCCGCCGAGAAGATTTTTCCAAAGGTAGCCGGCGCATCGGCTATGGTGGCCGGCGGGTTGAAGTTCGGGTGATTGAAGATGTTGAAGAACTCGGCGCGGAACTGAACGTATTTGTCTTCGGTGATATAGGTGTTCTTGAGCAGCGAGAAATCGACGTTGTTGACCCCCGGCCCGATGATTATGTCCCTTCCCGCATTCCCGAAGGTGAATTGCGCCGGAAGGACGAAGGCAGCGGTGTTGAACCATCGGTCGGGGCTCCGTTGATTCGACGGCAGGTTCGGGTTGCCGATGAGATTCGGCCTCTGGCCGGCCGTGCCGACGTTGGCTTGATCGCGGGCGATGATCGCGCTGATCGGTTGGCCCGACTGGAAAGTAATGATGCCGCCGAGCTGCCAGCCGCTGATGAGCTTGCCGAACGGGCCGATTGCGCCGCTCAAATATCTCTTCCCGCTGCCGAACGGAAGATCATAGGTGAAGCTGTAGGAGAAGCGCTGGCGCACATCGAAGTCGGCCAGCCCCTTCTCGGCCTTGAGTTTCTGGAAGTCCTGTGCGCCGATGTTCCACCGCGAGCCGTTGTCGATCGCCTTCGAGACCGTGTACGAGCCGATGAACATCAGGCCTGCGCTGTAGCGCTTCTCGGCGCGGAGCTGGAAAGAATGGTAGGTCGAGGAGGCCTCGGCTTCGCGGGAAAAGATATTGCCGAAGCCCTGGAAGGGGCGACGGTCCTGGATTGATCCGGGACCAGGCCGCGGCTGATTGATGTTGCCGATTCGATCGAGCTTGGTCCCCTTCGAGCCGACATATCCCGCCTCGACGACCAGGCTCGAAGCCAACTCGCGCTGGATGGTCAAACTCCACTGCTGCATGTAGCCGTCGGGAAAGTCGTCGGGGATGAAGACGGGAGATGGTATCGGGCTGCGTCCGGCCCCGCTGGGAAAGGGATTGGCCAGAGTAAGCGTGGGATTTCTCGGGTCGCTGAAGAAATCGAAGGTCGTGCGGAACGGCGCGCCGAGGCCGAGGGCCACCTGTATGTTGAGCAACTTGGTATCGTAATATACTCCGTAGCCGCTCCGGATCACCGTTCTATTGTTGCCGAAGGGGCGCCAGGCGAGGCCGACGCGCGGGGCGAAATTGTTGATATCCGTGTTGTACAGCTTTCTGGGAACGTCGGGCTCGTCAGCGCGGATGATCCTTCGCTTGCCTAGATCGAACTTGGAGAAACGGTCGAACTTTTCCGTAACCGGCGTATTGAGTTCGTACCTCAAACCCAGGTTCAAGGTGAGGTTCGGCGTTACCTTCCAGTCGTCCTGAACGTAGAAGCTGGAATTCAGCGTCCGCTGATAGCTTATGGAATTAGCGAGCAGGCCTCCGTCGGGGATATTTATCGAGGTCCGGCGCGGCAGCCCTAACAGAAGGTCGGCCAGGGCATTGCCGGTCATTTCGCCCGTGAAAACGAACAGGCCCCGCGCGTTGGTGTCGAAAAGCAGGTTGATCTGGAACCTTCGAATGTCCGCGCCGAACTTCAGAGCGTGTTTGCCCACCGTGTAGCTGACGCTGTCGAAGAACTGGAAGGTGTGGTCGTGGCGGTTTTGCGGCAGGTTGGTCGCCTCGCACAGGTTCGAGAAGCCGGCGACCACTACGCAGGGAAAGCCGAAGTCGAGGGGGTTCCTGGAAGTGCCAGGTATTCCCAACTCTCCCGTGATATCTTTTCCGATATTCTCCTGGAATATCCCGCCGGTAAACAGGTTGTAGCCGAATCGGAACTCGTTGATCAAGCGGGGGCTGAAGATGTGAGTCTCGCTCACCGCCAGGCTCTGCATGCGGTTCAGGGTGAAAGCGCCGAAGCCGGGAACATCGGTGCCGCTGATCGGCCTGATGAAAGCCTCAAAAGTGTCGAAACGATCATCATCATTGAAAGTATACCTGGCAAAGAAATCGTCGTTCTGGCCCAGCTTGTGGTCGATCCTCACCGTAAACTGGTTTACCGTCCTGCGCAGGGGAGGCGAGGAGACGAAATTGCGGCCCGGGCCGGCGAGATTGGGGTCGGGATAAAAGGCGGCGATCTTTGCCCCGATCGGGCTGATTTTATCAGGCGGAATCGTACTGTTCGGGAACGGCTGGCCGGTAAGCGGGTCCCTTATCGTCACGCCCGCCGCCGAGAAATCCCCCCTTTTCATGGCGGGCGTGGGCACCGCGGCCGTTTGAGTTATCGCTTTTCTTATCCTGGTCCCTTCGAAATTGAAGAAGAAAAAGGTCCGGTCTTTTATGACCGGACCGCCGATCGACCATCCGAACTGGTTGCGTTTGAATTCGGGAATTTCCGGTCGGCCCCTGGCCCGCTGCGATTGCCTGGTGGGGTCGAAGAAGTTTCTGGCGTCGAGCGCGTCGTTTCTGAGGAATTCGAAGGCCGTGCCGTGGATCTCATTGGTGCCGGACTTGGTGGTTATATTGATCTGCGCGCCGCCGCTGCGCCCGAATTCAGCCGTATAGGTGCTCGATTGCAGCTTGAACTCGTGGATGGCGTCGATGGAAGGCGGGATGGTGAACAGGTTGATCGCCAGGTCGTTGTTATCGATCCCGTCGAGCAGGAAATTGTTCTGCGCCTCGCGGGCGCCGTTGACCACGATCGACCCGCCCTGGGTCGAGAGCTGCGAGCCGAAAACGCCGGGCGCCGCGCCGGGAAGCAACAGGTTCAACTGGAAGAACAACCTGCCGTTGAGCGGCAGCTCGACAACCTTCTTGTTGTCAATCACGCTGCCAACCGCAGCGGTGTCGGTCTGGGTCAGCGGGGCGCTCCCGATGACATTCACGACCTCGCTGATCTCGCCGACCGCTAAAGTAATATCAACACGCGCCTTCTGCTCCACCTGAAGGATGATGCCCGAGATCACCTCTTTCTTGAAGCCGGACAGCTCAGCCGATACCTGGTACTCGCCGGGCGGAAGCAGGGGAACCAGGTAATCGCCCGTGTCGTTGGTCAAGATGGTCCGCGTTAAACCGGTATTTACATTAGTGATGGTAACCGTGGCTCCTGCCAGCACAGCGCCTGTCTCGTCTTTGACCGTCCCCAAGATGGTTCCTTTAAAGCTCTGTGAGAATGCCGGGTCAAAAGGGAGCGACAGGGCCACTATCAAGATAAACACTGAAATCGGCCTGCTAAAGCGATTCATGGTGTTCTCCTTTTCTCGATCTTTCGAGCTTTTTTGAATCACATATATGGCTTGCGGTAGCGGGACGGGGTTATTGTGCCCTAATACATCCAGCTAAAAGCGCTATCGTGTAATCAAACTAAAGCAGCCTCCTCTTCAGCCCACAGGCTGACAGAGCAGAGCGCTAAAGTTGCCTAGCTTATACAGGAAATTTCACTCCTTGTCAAGTCGAGGGAACCGGGGCGGTGCGCCAACCAGAACTTGGTAGAAAAAAATGAAGATTTAGGGTAACCTACCAAATTCATTATTCTAG
>FWPU01006754.1_pt1 | contig 22327 bp, 17 predicted proteins | sample 2228361 | NCBI WGS metagenome assembly FWPU01 (sample SAMEA103939777, study PRJEB20133) | metagenome
ACGGCCTCTGAGCGGCCGGGGCTGAGCAATCAATGTGAGATGCATACTGCCAATGTGGATGAGCTTGTGTTTCAACGGCCTCTGAGCGGCGGGGGCTGAGCAATCCACAATGACGAACATTCTAACAGAATTGGCAATCTGTTTCAACGGCCTCTGAGCGGCCGGGGGGTGAGCAATCCCCTGCACGTCCTATTATATTGGGCTGCTTGGAGTTAGCAAGCAGGTTCGCCTGGACGGTCGGGCTTGCCGTGGGCTGCGGTTGTGCGGGTCCGCGGGCGGGGCCCCAAAAAACGCCGCATCCCCTTGTATGCCAAGGGGTTACGAATCTGCCTGAATCCCCATGCGGTCGGGGCACTCTGGCACCCCTAGGCAGATCACCCATTATCCCACCCATCAGCAGGGTCCCCTATTGACCAAGCCGGCGCAGGCTATCGACGAACTCGTCGAGCCATTGCCTCAGGATATCCTCTTGTCGGGTTTGCGACCAGTGGTTTTCCCAACTGGCCAAAACGCGACCGAAGACCTGGGGGTGGAGGCGTACGCCGGGCTTTTCGGTGATGAAGTCGGTGGGGGCGATTTCGTTGCGGTTGCAGAGCTTGATGACCCAGCGGTCGACTGCGGGGACGCGGAGCGGTTCGACCAGGTCGCAGGCCAGCGAGGGCCGGCCGGGGTGGTAATCGTGTAGGGCGCCGAGGGCTAATTCCAGGCCGCGGCCCTGGACAGCGGCGGCAGCCCGCTGGGTGAGCCAGGTGTAGGCGAGGCTCAGCAGGGCGTTGACGGGGTCGGTGGGTGGCCGGCGGGTGCGTCGGGAGAAGTGCCAGGGATTGCGGAGGATTTTGGCGAAGGCGGTGAACCACAGGGAGGTGGCGTGGCCTTCGGACCCGCGGAGGCTGTCCAGGGAGGGGGCGTTTTGGCATTGGGCAAGGATTTGTTGGAGGGGGGCGAGGATGGCTCCTGCGGGGCGGGAGCCTTGCCGTTGGTAGTGGCGTGCCGCGTCGATTTGGGAGCGGATTTTTGCCTGGACGAGGGTCCGAGCCAGGCAGAGGCGATGGGAGGGGTTAGCCAGTACGCGGTGCTGGAGGATGCGGAGGTTGGCGGAGTGGGGCTGATTGCCCACCAAGCGTCCTCGGCAGCGGAAGCCAGCGGAGGTCATCCAGGTGACTTCGACGCGGTGTTGGAAGAGGAGTGCGAGGGCCTGGTCGGTCACGCTGACTGGGCCATAGCAGAAGATGGTTTTCAGGGCATTGGGGTCGAGGCGGAGGGGATCGCGTCCGGGGCTGGTGAAGGTGATTTTGCCGGAGGACGCGTGGAGTTTTCCGGGGCCGAGAAGGTGAGCGACGGGGGTGGCGAGTGGGGTTGGTTTGGGCATGGGGTGGAACTCCTTGGGGGGTCATGGGGAGGGGTGTGGAGGAGGGCCGGGGGGCTGCGAGGGGCGGGAGTGCATCCACGGAGGGCGGTGGACCGAGGGGCGTTGGGCGCGGGGTGCGATTGCCGAGAGGACGGTGAGTTGCACGCCATCGACCTGCCAGGTGGAAAAGCCCCTGGGGAGGCGGCGTCGGTAAAGGCGATCGATTTGGGCGGGGGTTTTGCGGGCCAGGCGTGCCAGGAGGCGTGGCACTTGTCGAGCGAGGTGGTGGTCGATGGCGCGGAACAGTTCGTGGGCATTGTCGGCGAACTGGTAGGCCTGGTGCCAGGCATGGAGTTGGTCGTTGAGGCAGGCGAGCCAGCCGGCCAGATGGAAGGCGCGGGGGTCGAGGCGGGACTGTGGGGGTTCGGTAAGTTCGGTGAGGGTCTGGAGGATCTGGCGGATTTTGTCTGGAGGGACGAGGTAGCCGAAGGTGGTCCGGGCATCCCAGGGGGTGTGGCGGGGGTGGATGAGGACGCCGAGCCAGAGGATACCGTTGCGGACGTTTTGGGGAGGAGCTTGGGGGGAGCGGGTTTGGAGGCGGAGTTGGGCCAGTATTTTGTGCACGCGGCGGCGGGCGGAGCGGGCCTCGGCGGGGGTGGCGGCCAGGAGGAGCAGGTCGTCGGCATAGCGGAGGGCGGCGATGCGCGGAGCGCGGTGGCGGCGGAGTTCCTCGAGGGCCGTGTCGAGGGGATGGAGGTAGAGGTTGCACAGCAAGGGGGACAGAGGGCTTCCTTGGATCAGGCCGCAGGTGCGTGGCCAAAACCATCCGACACGGCGTGCGCCGGTGGCCAGGATTTGTTCCAGCAGCCGCAGGACAAGGGGATCGGCCAGGTGGGGGCGTATGGCGGTCAAGAGGAGGGCATGGTCGATGGAATCGAAGCAGTCGGCCACATCGAGGTGGAGGGCCCAAGGGAAGGGGAGGGCGTGGGCGGGGCCGGCGAGGAGGCGGATGGCGGCATCCAGGGCCGTGGCGACGGAGCGGCCGGGGCGATACCCGAAGCTGCCGGGTGCGAACAAAGGCTCGAAAATGGGCTCGAGGACTTGTTTGAGGGCGGTGTGGACCACGCGGTCGCGGATATTGAGGATGCCAAGACGGCGGGGACGTGTGGGATCGGAGGTTTTGGGGACGAGAATCCAACGGGGCGGCGAGGCACGAAAGCGTTCGTGTTTGAGGTCGGCGGCTAATTGGGCGAGCCAGGCGTCGGCGTTCGGGGCGATATCGGCCGTGGTGAGCCCGTCGGGGCCGGGCGTGGCGTGCCCTTCGGCAGTGCAGACCCGCTGCCAGGCGGCGGAAAGATTGCGGGGGTCGAGGAGGAACCCCGCCAGCGATTGGACCGGGCCAGAAGCGGCGCGGGCGGACTGGTAGACCCTCGCTTGGAGGTCCACAAGCGGTTGGTTGGAGTGGGGGCCAGGACAGGTGGGGCGGTGTGGTTTCATGGTTTGGGGGGGTGGACGCAATGCAAGCCGGCGGGATGGGCAACCACGCAAGGGGGTTCCAAGGGGAGGACACAGCCGCGGGCGATCCCTTCGAGCGGCTGTCCGGGGGCTAGTTCCCAAGCCTGGACAGCATCCTGGGAGGGGTCCAGCAGGGGGAGAAGTTCGTCCAGGAGGGTCTCCACGCGCTGCCGGCTGGCACGGAGGAGGAAGACGGATTTCTGGCAGCGAATAGCGCGCCGCTGCAAGAACCGCGCGACCCGGCGTAGCCGGCGGGGATTGGAGATGTCGTAGGCGATCAGGAAAGGCATGGCGGCCTCCCAAGCAGGCATAGGAAGACAGGGTGCCGAGTCGGGTGCCCATGCACATGATGTGCCGCAGGGTACGGAACGATCCGAGTCCTCTGGCAGGATATGCTGCAAAAATTTTGGGGTGCCCATGCACATGATGTGCCGCAGGGTACGGAACGGGCGAGGTCGGGCAGGAGGCTGGTTGACGGTGGCTTTTGGGCTCGGCGCCGAGGGGTTAGATGGGCATGGCCAGCCGAAGCAGCGGGGGACGATGATACAGCAAGCAAACCTGAAGCGTATACGGTTAGAGGACGTCGGAGACCACGATCACCTCGTCCCCAGCGTGCTTGATACAGCGAGCAAACCTGAAGCGTATACGGTTAGAGGATGTCGGAGACCACGATTACCTCGTCCCCAGCGTGCTTGATACAGCGAGCAAACCTGAAGCGTATACGGTTAGAGGACGTCGGACACCACGATCACCTCGTCCCCAGCGTGCTTGATACAGCGAGCAAACCTGAAGCGTATACGGTTAGAGGCACGGAGAGCCCAGGAGGCGCCACGTGAGGAGCTGTGGTTTTCCCTGGAGGGGGAAAGGCGCAAAGCACGTGTTCTCCGGAGAGGGGACGCCGGTGCAAAGCGGCACGATGTCCGATTCCTCTCCCGAGGGAGGACAGGGGCTGGAGGTTTCACCCGGCGGAGACTTTCTGGGCATTTGAAAGAGTCAGACCTGCGTTTTGCCTCGGGAAAACTCCAAAAAAGAAATGGTGGCATAGCAGTGGGTTTTTGGCACGGCGGTTGCATGTCCCAGCATTTGTTTCGAGACCGTCCGTAGCCCAGAAGTATAGGAGAACGATCGATGTCGCTTTTCAAACAGTACAACCACAACGGTCGCCGCGGGCGTCGGGTGATCGTGATCGAGGTGCCGGCCGGGCTGCCAAACCACATGAAGTGTTTGGAAGTCCTGTGCATGAAGCACGCGATCCCGGTTCGGATGAAGTACATTGGCCAATCGACCAGCCACGCGGGAGAGCCCATGGCGGTGTACGCCTGCCAGGTGGCAGGCTGCCGGTGGCGGGAGGGTTGGATTCAAGAGCGGCGGACGGGCAAACCGTATCGGCTGTGGGGGGGTGGTACTGGAAACCGAAACCGTGAAGGGTCGTTGCAAAAAAGCGGCTCCAACAGCGGGACCGGCCCAGGGAATCCGTGGAAGGGTCTGGGAGAACCTTTTGTCCAGAAAGAAAGGACAGACAAGATGACTGGGATCTTCGCGAGCTTGTTCCAGGCGTTACTGGGTAACCAGCCGGCGGTGCCACAGGTGGCGAAGCCTGTGGCGGGGAATCGGAATTGGCCGGCGCGGGTGCGTCGGGTGTATGGCCCGGACCGCATCGGGATGATCGGTTTTAACGATCGGGGGTTTGTGCTGGCCCAGCCAGCCGACGCCTTTGCTCCTGCGCTGTTGGAATGCAGCCAGAAGCTGCACACGTACGTGGGGGGGATGACGAACATGGCCGAGGGGCTGCGGGAGGCGATCCGGTTGTTGGAAGGGGTTCGGCCGGGCGTGGGGCGGCGGATCTGGCTCCTTTCGGACGGGTACCCCAACGTAAAGGTAAAACAGATCGACCACGAGGTCGAACGGGCAGCGGGTGCGTGGATACGGATTTGCACGATCGGCTTTGGGGACCAGTACGATGAGGGCCTTTTGCGGCGGATCAGCGAAGCGACTCGGGGCCGTTTCGTGGCGGTGCATACGCTGCGCGAACTGACGGAGGCCCTGGTGCGGGCAACGGGGAGCGAGGTGTGGCGGAACCGCCGCCGCCACCGTGCGGAAACGACCATCCTGGCCATCGACTTGAGCGCCAGCATGAACGAGGCGATGGAAGGGAAGACCAAAGTGGCGGTGGTCGAAGAAGCAGTCCTGCAGCTTTTGTACTACAAGCAAAAATGCTGGTCGTAACAGGTTCCAGGGGTGCATCCAGAGACCACGCGGAGACGCAAACCATGGCAACGAGTGTTTTGGGATTGGCAAGGGCACAGACCGGGGGCGACCCAAGCGCGGGGAGGCGGCTGGCGCGGCATCGCGGTGGCGTAGACCTGGAAGACAGGCCTCGAGGTTTCGTCCGGCCGCGACGCGGAAGGGGCTGGGTGGAGGTGGCTGCGAGCACCGGTCCGTTGGAGGTCTTGGCCGGAGAAAAGGTGCTGGCGGTGGCCGATGCGGAGAACCTCGACCTCGGCGCGCGGGATCTGGGCTTGCGGATTTGCTGGGGGGCTTTGGGGCGGAAGCTGGAGGAGGCGGCTGGTGAAATCCGGCGCCACGTGGTGTTTCCTGAAGCGGAGGGGGAGAGGATTCGGGAACACTTTTTTGCAGAGCGGGGTTGGGTACCGCATGTGAAGCGCCCCCGTTGGGTGCGGAGCTGCCGGGGCTGGAAACGGATTTCCAATGCGGACTCCCTGTTGGTGTTCGTGACGGCCTATCTACTGCCTCGGTGGGATACGACGCTGATTCTGGTGTGTTCTGGGGACGGGGCGCTTGTCGAGGAGGTGGCGGAAGCCGCACAGGGGTGCGAACCGGGCCAAAAGATCGCCACGCTCAGTCTGGCGGGTTCGACCTCGGCCCGGCTGAACGCTGCGTGTTCGCCGTTTGTAGTGGCGAATCTGGAGGTGGGGATGGATTGCATGCAGCGAGTGGCGGAGCATCGGACGGACGCAGCCACGTCGCACATCCGATTGGATGACCTCGCTTGCCTCGACTGTGTTGCAGAAGCGAGCTGGGCCGGCCAGCGAGAAGGAGTGCGCTGGGGGGCTTGCCGGGAGCGACCGTCCGCACTTTCGGCGCGGAAGAGATAGCGGGCCATGCACCAATCGACAAGGGTAAACCGAGATGTTTGCAAGCGAACTAGAAATTGTGTTGGGGATCGCCGGCGGAATGGCGGCGATCTATGTGTTTTACGCCTACAACGACTTGTCGCGGCGGTGGCAGCGGCTGGTGCGGTTATGGGCGGATGTGCGCGCGGTCCAGAGTCGCCGGCGGGCCGTGGCGCATGCGGTGGCGTTTCATTTGCGTAAGGCGACCGGCCACGAGCAGGCAATCACCCGGCATGCCGCCCGCCGCGGCCGCAGCGCGCGCTTCATCGGCGACTTGAGGAACGGCTGGCCTGGCCTACAGGCGCTGCGCCTGGCGGAAACCGGACTAGGCACGGATGTGCAAGCGCAGAACGCCGAACGCGATGCGGTTTTGGAGCTGAATCGCCAGGCCGAGCAGTACAACAGCCTCATCCGCTGTTTTCCGCGGTGCCTGGTGGCCCAGGCGTTCGGCTTCCGTCCCTGGCGTTTGGGAATTCGGCACCGGCGGCGCATCCCGCGGCGGCGACGCGGTTGAGCGACATCGGCCTGAGCAGGCGGCGACAGAGGGAGGTTGCGACGGGCCTTGCGTGGGGCGGCCCGAGGGGCCCTGCGGCTATGCCGTATTCGCCGACAGGCCCATGCGTTCCTTGGACCCCTCGGACATCATGCAAAGCAAGGACATGCGATGGATACGCTCCGATTCGTCGTTGCAACCGACGTGTGGGCGATTGGGAAACGGATGGGCGCGTTTCGGCGCCGGGCCATGTTGGGGGTCATCGGTTCGGGATTGGCGTTCGGGCTTCGGCGGGGCGACTTTTTGCGGCTTTGACGCCTGGCCCACAAGGGGAGCCGAGCCGCGGCCACACCGCCACGCTCGAAGCAAAGGCGCCCGGCGTGGACCGTATTGAGTTCGCGCAAGGGCAGGGCTTGTGCAGCGGAGTCAATCGAGGACGAGGCGCCAGCCCCCCGCGCCGGCCACGCGGTGCGGCCCTACATGGAAACGCCCTCCCCAGAGCATCCACGGAACCAGGGCCCAGGGGACGTTGCCATAGACGCCACCCCCCACGGCCCCCTGGAGGAGAAACCGTTGTTCGCTGCGGCTGGACCATTTGGCCTGGCGGAAGGGCTGGTAACAATGTTCCACCAGAGGGACCTGGCGGGCTGCTTCTTTGAGGGCTTTGAAATCGGCAGCCAGCGGCTGGCCTGCCAACGCAAACAGTCCGCTGAGGACCCGCGTGGCGGCCAGGAACAGATCGGCGAATTGAGGGACGGCCAGGACGCGCCGTCGGCCGCGCCCGTCGCGGGTGTAAAGGAAAAGGGGGGAGAGCAAGCCTACGCCCAACCGCGGTACGAAGCCGGGTAAGGCGTGGGGCGTGGGGGGCAAGTCGGCCGGGCTCAGTTCGCCGCCGGCGCGGGCCCCCTCGTGGAGGCGGAAGCCAATATGGTCGGGTCCAATTCCCCCGCGGACCGAATGCGGGTCACGCCAGGTTTCCGTCACCTCGGCGTGCGGTTCCGAAAAGAGGGCTGGGTTGGAGGAACCGGATGCAAAAGGAGCGTTGGCGGGCAACAGGGACGGGTTGTCGGCCGCCGGAGCGCCGGGAGCGAATCGTTTGGTCTGGCCGACATCGCGGAGCGCCGCCAATAGCCATTCAAGATGACGCCTGCCAGAATGCAAGAGGGTAATCCGCAAGGGCACGCGCAGCCCCATCGGCACCCGCTCGGGCAAAGGATAATAAGGGGCGAGGATCAGAGGTCGAACCGCATCCTCCTGGCCAGCAAACCGTACCGGTGTCCCCTGGCTGCCGAGTCGCACAGCCGAGGAGGGGGTCTCGGGTTCAAAGAGTTCTCCGTAGGGGCACTCCTGGAGGTAGGGGCATCCCGCGCAATGCACCCAGCGGGTAGCACGGACTTCCGGGGGCCAGCGGCAGATGCGTTCTTTGAGCCGGCGGGCCACCAATCCCCGCAGGGCGGGCCCCAGCCATGGGAGCAGCGTCCCGCCTTGCGTCAACTCCAAAGTCGTTTGGACCGAGCAATAGCCAAGCATCGCCTTCACCGTGGAGCCCAGGAATCGGCGGGCCAAGTGGCGCGTATCGCTTCGGCCTGCGGGAGCACCGGCCGTTTCTGGGGTCAAACCAAGACGTTTCGCATCAGCGTGACCAGTTCCTCGATGGTTTGGGGCGTGCCCGCCGGCGGCGGGCTCGTCGCCGGTGCCTTGTGGCTGCCCCAGCAAGTCAAAAAACCACCCGGATGGCTGAACCAGCCGGGCAGGTAAGGGGCGAGACGATGGAGATCCGGCTCCTTTTGGCCGGGATAGCGGCTCACGCCGAGGTTGTAACCCTCATGATACACAATCCCGACGCACTCGGCCGGACTGGAAGCCTGGGGCAAGGGAGAACTCCCGGTAGCGTCGTGCACCGCAAAACGCCAGGGACCGACCTCCACCAGGGTCAACAGATCCCGTTTGGCGGACTGACACCGTTGGCGCTCCAAACGAAGGAGCCCACGGAGTACAGGGACCATGACCCTTAAAATAGCTCGGTCCAAAGCCTCGTCCGCCAGACCTCCGGCTTGGAACTCTTGGCGGAGTCCGGCGAGGATGGTACCGAGGCTGAATCGCGGGCGTTCGACCCGCCCCGAGCGGTCCTGCTCATCGATCTCGGCCAGGAGGTCGCTCTCCAGGACGTCGGCGGCCTCCGGCATGGATAAAGCCGCGGCGTGCACCGTGCCATCGGGATCGCGGCGGCCCTTGAGGCCCAACTCGTGGTCCAGAACACGGGCCCGAGCCAGGCCCTCAGGGAGCCTCGTGGCGCTGGCGGGCAGAAAGCCCACTTCCTGCGGGTCGACCCCGGCCAGCGCCACGCAGGCACACGCATCCAAATCGACGTAGGGATGAACAACCACGACCATCGCCTCCTCCGCGTTTCTTACGCTTCCAGCCGGCTCCATCGTTGAACCAGAGCGAGCATCTCGCTGTTCAGTTGGTCCAACCCGATCATTTTGGCATCGGGTGCGGAAGCCAACGCTTGCACGTCCTGAGCCCATTGGTGCGCATCCTGGATTCCGACCTCTTGCCAGCGGGCAATCAGGGAAAGATCAGACCGGGCGAAGCCTTCCAACTCATCTCCTAACAGCGGGAAAACCAGCATATACCGGCCGTACACTCCTCCGCAGTCGCGAAACTGCTTGGTATTGGCCTGGATCTTTTTGCGATCGGCGTTCTCGCGATGGGTTTTCGCCTCGAAAACCAGCAGATCACCGGTGCGGAAGAGCACCAGGGTATCGAACTCGGCGAGGGGCCGGCCCTTCTGCGTGAGTTCGACCCCCTGGTAGACCCCACCCACGAGTTCGGCAGCCGAGGCGCTCACGATTGCCTCGAGCACCCCCTGGGCCAGGCAGTGCTCGAAAACGTCGGCGAATTTTGCCCTCGGTTGTTGTCCAGCGCCGTCGGCTTGGGCCGGCTGAGCCCCTCCAGCCTGGAACTGGGTCCCGAGGATCGAGGCCACCGCATCCCCCGATTCCAACCTGCCAAGATACTCTTGCTCAAACAGGCAACGCTCTTCCTCGCTGGCTCCGCCCTGTGGCACCTCGCCTTCGGCTGTCGCCCACTTCCTGAGGGACGCCACAATATCCTGGTGCAGCTTTTTGATCTTGGCGGCGACGTGGCGCTCAAGCTCGGCCCGCTTTTCTTTAGGCGGTGCCACCCGTTCGAGAACTCTTGGTCTGGCCACCGTTTGCAGTCGCTTACGCAAACCTCGGAGCGACGGGTCGGCCCGGTAACTTTGGAGCCACCCTTCGGTAGACCCATCTCCCTTTAAATGGTCCCGAATGCACTTTTCCAGGATGCTCTGCACCGACTTGCGTCTGGCAGGATCGTGGGGAAATACGCTCCGGGCTACATCCTGGATTTTATTCGCAATGGCCTGGGAGAGAAAGTCCGGCGGGAGCGCCGTGTCTCTCCATTTCTGGATTTGCCAATTTGTGAGGAGCTGGTAATAAGAGTTGAAAAACCATCGCACCTCCTGCGACTCCCGGAGCAGAGCAAAGACTCGAGACAGTTGCTGGCCATTGGGAACTGGTAACGGGCTGCCGGCGTGAAACAGGCAGCGCCTGGCGTGGGCCTCTACCCCATAAATAGCGAATCGGGCCTTTAGGTCCGTGGCCGGGTCGGAACACTCGAATCTCACTGGTTGGGCTTTGACATGCCAGCCGTCGGCCGACGGCTGGGCGAACACGATTTGGTTCCGGTCGCCGTCGCAGTACACCACATAGAACGGACGGCCGCTGGCCGTGGCCGCCCGCCGGGCCGCGTCGTACCCCAGAATGCGGAGGATCCCTTGGCCGGTCGTGCAGTCGAAGGCAATGGCTCCCTCGCTGGTCGATGCGTCGCAAAAGGTTGCAATTGTCTGAAATACCTTGTGGACCAACGCAGGAGCCTGCGTTTGTACGTCCTTCCCCTCCAACCGGAGAAATCCTGCCGTGAAATCCAGCCCCCGGGAACGAGAGACCTCTACGACAGAGTGGGCGTGTTGCTGCCAACCGCGCTGGCGTGCTTCGTCGGTACTGACCACCACGAGGCGCTGGGGGCGCACTCCCTGAATGACCTTGGCCAGCACAATCGGGTCACCGGAAACAGCCGCGACTAGCACGGCGCTGCGGAAGGGAATTTGATCGGACATGCTTCTTAACCTGAGCGGCGCTCAAAAGGACGGCAGTTACTTTGGGCACACCACCTACCATGCGGGAAACGATGAACTCGATCCGGATGCGTCTATCGTTGCTCCAGGTCGTTCAGGGACTTCAGTCCTCCGGGCGCAGGGCCGGGGCCGTCTTTGGACAGCTTTCGGCCTTTGGCATGCTTCTTGCGCTCCTCGGCGTGGAAACCGAAGATCGTGCGATTGCTTGCCCGGGGATAGTCGAAACGGCTGCGGCCAGCGTACCGATGGACCTGAAGCCACGGCAGGAGGACGCGTTCGGCCCAACGTCGGGCCTTTTCGGCTCCGTAGAACGTCCGAAGCTTCGCGGCAAATTGGTCGACCGTTTCTTGCCGAACCGCTTCCGCCGGGTACGATTCGAGCCGGGGGCCCTCTGGCCGGTCGAACCGCAGGCGGCGGACCTGGTCGACGCGGATTGAGACGCTTCCCAGTCCTAAGGGCCTCCCGTGGCCCAATTTGAGAGCCAAAAGCGGCGCGCCCGGCGCCGTTGTGAGCCATTGGCTAGTCCGGTTGAGCCAGCTCCGGAGGCCCGAAGGAAGCTGCCCCATCCCGAGCCCTTCCACGAGGCGTTCGATCAGTTTCTGGTCGGCGGTGATCGTAAACAGCAGCGCCCCCAATTCCCACGACCGCAGGTCTCGAAAACGGATCGTAAAGCGAAACTCAGTACCCGGCGACGAAACGAAGCGGGCAATCGCGGCCTGGTTGCCGAGTAAATGCACTGTCTGGCCGGAGTTCCAGTCGGGCTGCGACGCATCGACCAGCTCATAGCACTTCGGGTTGGAGGCGGCATCGGGCTGATGCAAATAGAACTTCCGTCCACGCAGATTGCCCGCAGACGGGTCATCGACCGTATCGCCATAGGTGCAGAGCGTACCTCGGTCCTGTCGCTGGCCCAGCCGGTCTTGCGTGAGATACACCTCCACGGCTGAGGGTTTGGGCGCCCCGAGAGGGCGCAGGGGTACCAGGCATGCGTACCGCTGGTTGCAAAAGCGATTGGCGCGGTCGCTCTCGCCTTGTTCAAGGGCCATGTTGAAGCTGATGCGACCGGCAAGTTGGGCGAAATCCGACCGCCCCCGCTGCTGAGCTCCCGCGGACCATCCTATGCCGAACGTCAGCGGCTCTCTCTGGTCGTATTCTCCCTGTGCAGTCCCTACGTAGCCGAACAGAAGCCGCGCAGCCGAGAGCGCGACAGGGCCGCCCCCTTCGTCGGTGTGGTGTTCCAGGGGGCGGGGGCAGAGAATGTCGCGAAGCTCCGACAGTGACCCTTCCAGGTGCCGGTTCTGGTAACTTCTTTCCTTGGTCCGATGAATACTGTCGCGGTAACGTGTGCGGCCGTAGAAATGGTGGCCCATGCAAAACACGGCAGCGCCCGGACTTGTGCGCCGGCTCGCGGAAACCGGCGTCGTCGGGTCACGCACGGCCAGGGAGGACTTAAAACCACCAGAACTCCGGCCCCTTTCCAGAAACACCAAGTCGCCTGGCAAAAGCCCTCGCCGGCGAAACCGGCGGATGCGCTCCGCGATTGGTCCGACCTCTTGGGCGCCAAGCAACGGGTGCGCCCGGAGGTGGCCGGCCGTATCGTCGGCCAGATGGTCTAACGAATCGTAGAACGCTTTGAGGGTGTTGGCATCCAGCGTCGCCTGAGAATGCTCGTTAAGCTGCAGCAGAAGCAACCGGTAGCCTTTGGGCGAGCGAATGCGCCGCCTGCCACTAGACTGTCCTTCTTGTGTCTGGTGGAACAGCTCATTGAGGCGGGCCTCAAGGTCAATGCCGTTGAAGTTAACCACGGGCAACCAGCCTTCGATATTCAGCCCTGGGGCGGCTCCTGGTTTGAGGATGTTTCCTCGAGTGACGTGAGCCTTTTTCGCGGCTTCTTGCGATTCCTTCTGTGTCAAAAGGAGCTGTCTGCGGCGGCCAGCATCGGCATAGCGGTCAGCGCGGTTCTCCGGGGGCTCTTCAAGAAGCTCGCGGATCCGTTGCGGGAGGGCCTCTTCGGCGTCGGGATGCACATAGCAAACATCGGCGAGACTGGAAAGAACCAGGATATCCACGGGCCTCGGACCCGTTTCGGTCCACCCGCCGCCCCCGATGACCAAAGCGGGAACCACATCCACCTTTCGGTTCTCGCTAGTGACCATCTGGATATTCGGCCGAAAGGAGAACGTCCGTTCGTAGACTCGCTCCATCGGAGCGGACAAAAGGGCCTGGAGCACATGCCGCACCATGCCTTTTAGCGACTCGCCCTTAATGAGCACCCTCTCCGGCAGCAAACCATCCTTCGAGGGAAGCCCCAGGGGTTCGAACACGTTTTTGTTTTCGGCCACAGTATCCTGGATTCCGCGTTCGGCTAGCAGGGTTCGGTAGGCCGATTTGACTTTTTCCGAAGCGGCCTGATACTCGAATTGATAGTTCGCCGCGATCAAAGGAGTGAGGGCTGTGAGCGTGCAGCACAGCTCGCCGGACCAAAACTCCTCGTCAATCCGCTGCACGTCGTGGAACACAGGCGCATCGGTGATGGCCAACTCCGGCTCGACCGGTACAAAGTGATAGGGTTCCTCGCAGGGACTCGCCGACAGGGAAGCCGGATCTGGCGCGCCACGGCGTCCGCCTCTGCCGCCTGGACCTCGTGCCTGTCCGCTTCCGAAGCGTTTAGGCGGTGTCATGGGGCTCTAACCTCCACCAGCGTAGGGTTGTACCATAGTAATACTCGATGGCAGTCACGCAACGGCCGAGGCCGCTGGCGCCTTGGAGTCCGCGATCGATGGTATCCGCCTGAGCCGAAGGGGAACCTCGCAAGAGAATCGGACGCGTTCGGGAGAGCATCTCGGCGGATTGTGGGAGGCTCCCATTTTCTGGGCACCAGCGGGGGACCGATGGCGGGCCCTCCCACCAGGCCGCCCACCGCACATGCTCGCCCGCCGCCAATAGATGCAGCATTCCCATGGGGAAAAAAAGTCGCGCTTCGCAAAGCAGCGGCGAGGACGAGCGGAGCATATCCGCCACTGTCTTTGCTTTGCCCAGGCCGATAAACCCGTTAATCGGTGCCCGGCCGTTGACCGGCTCGCACCACACGGCCCACGGGGGGCAGTCCGGATCGTCCAAGCGATCCTGGACGAGACGAGCCACCGTGATCGCCGTGCGGCCGGTCGAAAAATGGCAAACTACAACTACCTTCTCTGGTTCGTTCATCCAGCCCTCGCGCTTGCCATGGAAAGCAACTGTTTGAGGCGATCGGCGAATGTCCGCTCGGCAGGGTCCGGCATGGAGTCCTCGCGGCTTCCTGCCCCGTCCCCCGCCCGGGCCAATTCCATGAGGCCGATCTCCCATGGCACCCAACCCGCACCTCGCCATTTGCCGCCCCCGAGGGGCAGATGCCCCAGCCGCGCTAACTCCAGAGCCGGTGCCAGCGTCTGGGCCATCGAGCGAAGCTCTTCCGCCGAGGAAGCTTCCAGCACAATGCGAAACTCCATTGGTCCCTGGAGCAACAGGTCGCGATCGAATTTTCCGGTCCCATACACGCTGGCCATAAACTCGTCTTCGGCGTGATGTTCGGCCCTGGCGAACGTGAACGCAGCCCCCTCGGAGACGAGGCGTGCGTCGCTGACCAGGACCCGGGCGCACAGCTCTTCGATTCCAAAAGCCTGGGTGACCGGATCGGCCAGCTCGCGGAGCTCGCCCTCCGACACCAGCGGATCAGACCGCCGCCTGGTCTGCAACCCTTCCCGAAATCGCCGGATTTCCGGATCGCTTGTTGAAGGGGCATTGGGATCCAATACCGGAATATTTCGAGCCCGCGCCAAGCGTGAGACCGTATGCCGCAGTGCTCCCCGAAGGCCACTGCCTGGCAGAAACGGCTCGAACTGTGCTTTGCTTGCTGGCCAGGTACACACGAAGGGGGAGTCGGGCCGCTGGTAGGGTTCGCCCTGCCAAGCAGTATCCTCGGCCACCGAAAGGGGTCGCAATTGACCAGTTTCTCGAACTTCCAGTTCCGCGGCCGGGTGCCCACCCACATGGAGTGGATTCCATCCGTAACCCCCCAGATCGCGAGCGGGTGCGATTCTTATCGGGATGGTCAGATAGTACCACGTGCCGCGGGACCAACCCTTTTGGACCGCCTCCTCCCTGGCAGCCTGAAGTGTCTCCTCCCACGACGGCAGTGCGACGTCTCGCAGACGACGTATTTCCTCCAGCGTGTTCTGAAGGGGTTGCTGATTATTGGGCCACGCCTCAAGGGCCGCTGGTGTGCAAGGGAGGCGGATGATCTCCACGTCGGCTAAACGGAACCAGCCGGTTCCGCGGGCCGCCCCCCGTCCGAGCCACCCGCGCCCATGGCGCCATTCATCGAGGGCTAAGATCGCCGCGGCTTCGGCCTCCGAATTTCCTCGATGGGTATCGACTTCCAGGAAAAAACTCCAACGGGTAGCGGCGGGCACGCACTCGAAGTCGTACAGGGCCCGCTTTTCGGCCGCCGTTGCGCCGGTGGCGTGCCGAATGCCCACCCCCTGACGCCACTCGGTAGCCTGCCGTTCGTCGTCGGGGTGCGAATTGTAGAACCGCCATACCGACTGCAAAAAGTCTTCCGTACCTTGCGCCACACGACGGGGGGCATGCCGCTGTTTGCCCGTGATGCGACCCCCAAACAGCCCCCCTCTGGGCCTCTTTCCGATGAGATCCGGAAACAGGCGCGCGGCGGTCTCAATCAGGGCACCGGCCAGGCTCGTTCCCGGGATCGTCAGCCGGCCGAGGCCATCCCGGTAACAGGTGTCCGAGGCGCCATGGACCCCCAAAAACCCACCCACGGAAAGTGCGGTGGTTTGCTCGATCACCCCATGAATCAACGTTCGATACAGTCGGGCTGGATGGCTCATGCGTCACACGCCTTTCGATTCTTGGCGCACGCGGTCCAATCGGCCAACGATCCAACGGCACAGATAGACAAGGAAAAGCCGCTGGCTGGCGAAGTCGCCCGCCTCGCAGCAAGCCCCCTGCATGGCTTGCCAGAGCGATCGGCCATCGGGACACGGGCAGGCCCACATCCTGCCGCTGAGTTTGGACGCATGGTCCCGCAAATGGGTGAACAAGCCATCCAGGTCCGCCTGATTCCGGGCCACCTCCGCGCAGTGCCGGAGCCACTGCCATTGGTTGCGGGAAGGAAAATCTTTCCGGCCAGAAAGTTCCGAAAGCCTCATGGCCTCCACGGCAGCCAAAACGGTGCGGAGGGCTCTTTCCCGCTGCCGGCGGTCCTCTGCTTCCGGCGTCTGGGCAGTGCGAAGGCCTTCCCCCCTAGCCTGCAACACTTTCGTCCCCGTCGCGGTCGGTGCGGGCCGCCGGTGCATCGGGTGGTCCAAAGCGAAACGCCCGAACCCCTCCTCCTGACGCTCTCCCAAACCCTTTCCTGCGGATTCCACCGCCGCCAGCCGTCGGAAGAGTTGCGATACTGCCTCCTGCTCTCCCTGGATCAACAAGGCCGAGCCACGTTTGATCGCCACAGCCGCTGTCCGCCGCGTGCTGGCTGCCGTGTTGAATCCATAGACCAATCGCGTTTCGCTCCGCGACGCCTGAGTGTTGATTTGCACGCGGGGTGCGTAATCCTCGGGCAGCCCCATCAAAGCGACCAGCGCCCGCCCGTCAAGCGTGGTGTAGAAGGTCAGATCGGCGGCCCGGGCAATCAGGTCGCTGGTCAAAGTGAGCGTGAACTCCGGACTCGGTCGAGGTTCCTCCCATTGTTTTTCTTTGGGCTTGCACCAGGCGTACGACTCCACCCGCATGGGAGATCCTCCCCGCCCCACGCGAAGCCAGGCGCGGTCTTCCGCTCGGCCGTCGGGCCCGCCCAACAGCGGCGTTGCAACCCCACAAAAGGCCCTGAGGGCCTCGCCGCTGTCAAAGCCGATCTCCGCCAAAAAAAGCTGCTCTTCGGCCAGCGCCTCCGCTGAGTAAAGCTCCCCAGGTCCCTGAAACTGCCCGCCCGTGGCCCCAGGCCGACGGGAGTCGAAAGTCCTCTCCTCCCGCCCCACAGGGATCCGGTTTCGCATCAGAGTGACCATGGCCGGACGTACCCGGAAAAACGGGCCAGTGGCCGGCCCTGCCAGGTAGTCCTCGCTCTTGATGCGTTTGAAGCGTGCCTCCCGGCCTGACGGATCCGCCCCCTGGCCCAGACGCGCTTCCGGCAACAAGCTGTCCCACTCACGGCTCGTATCCTCAAGCCAAAAGCCTCGGCCCGTTCCCTCCTCGGCCCACCACGGCCCGGCCGCCAAGTCGGCCTTCCTTTCGGTGGCCTTCGCCTCCTCGGCCGTCAGCGGCAGCGGCAACGCCACCAGGTTTTCGAGCCCGGAAATCCGCCCCTCCCCGTCGCCGTCCAACAAACTCTCGGGGACGTAGTACCCGTTACCAAACCGAATGTCACCAGCCGCCAGACGATCCACTTCCTTAGAAGAATACCCCCGATCGGTGATGGCTTGGAGGATCGCCCCGCGTAACGCCGAACCGGGGATATAGCTTTCGCTCTCAATGACGTTGCCGGGAAAGCCGGTCTTGGGAATACACAGCGGCTCCAGGTTCCTCAGCAGCAGACGCAGGCAGCATGGACCCTCCGGAGGTGGTGGCAAAGGCTCCAACCCCGGCGCCGGGTACACCGTCACGTGCCGAAGACGGATCTGGCCGGCCCCCCGTGTCTTACCACCTCCCACCGAACTCAAACGCTTCAAACACAGAAGAATAAAACCCTTGTCCTCTTCGTCACCAAAAAACCGAGCCTCGCCCCTGGCCTCCAGTCCAGCCCCAGCCATTTCCACCGTTCGGAGGGTATCATCGAGGGGGCGCCTGGAATACACTTCCCGGGCTGTACTGCTCACCACGAAGAACCTCGGCCGAAGCGGGTCCCCCTGGTCCCTCCTGCGGAACCGCAGTCCCCGAACGACCAACCGCGCGCGGCTTTGGGTCCCCTCGCTTCCGAAGAGACTGACAATACGTTCAGGGGCCGCCAGCGGGTGCCCTAAAGCTCCCAGCTCATCGGCCGCATTGCGAAGCAAGCCCGCCAACGCGTTGTCCGCCAAAAGAGGCCGACCCCGCACGCCCGGGCATGCCGATCATCGATTATCCCCCGGAAGCCCAAGCCGCTGCCGGCATGCATGTCCTCCAGCAACTCGCAGGTAAACGTCACGCGCCACTCGTTCATCGGTTTTCTCCCTGGACCTCTGTCACCAGGGAAACTTCTCCCGTGGAAATGGCCTCCCTGGCCAGCATCTCTAACTCGTAGACTTCCATGAGGTCCAAGAGCCGCGTAAGTTGCCGGCCACGCCCGGTCTGGGTCCATGGGCTATGCCGGGGGGAGAGATATCCCTTGGCACACAGTGCGTTCCGTGATCTCCGGCCCCCGCGAAAACACTGCCAGTCGCAGCACCGCGTGTTTCAATTGGCGGACATTTCCCGGCCAGGGATAGCACGACAGCAGCGCCAGAGCCTCCTTGCTGAAAGTCCTCACCAGCGCCGCTGACCCTGGCCGCCTTTCCTCATTGTTAAAGTCTTCCAGGAACTTGCATGCCAACTCCTGGACATCCTTCCCGCGGTACCGCAAGGGAGGCAGCTCGACTGTCACAATGCCCAAGCGCCAGAAAAAATCCTCTCGAAACCACCCTTCGCGTATTCCCCTCTCCAAGTCGCGATTGGTGGCCGATATGATCCGCACATCGACCCTCTTCACTTCGTTGCTCCCCACCGGAGAAAACTCGCCACTCTCGAGAAACCGAAGGAGCTTAACCTGTGTCGCCACCGGGACGTCGCCGACTTCGTCCAGGAACAGCGTTCCGCAGTGCGCCTCGGCCAGCTTGCCTTCTCGGTCCTGCCAGGCGTCGGTAAACGCCCCTTTGACATGGCCGAATAATTCACTCTCGATCAGCCCTGCGGAAAGTGCTGCGCAGTGAACCACGACAAACGGCCACTTATTCCGCGGGCTCGCCTCATGAATCGCCCTGGCGAACAGTTCCTTCCCGGTTCCCGTCTCCCCGCGAATCAGCACCGGTACACTACCAAACTGTGCCACTCGGCTTGCGCGCCGTTTCGCCGCCGTAATGGCCCGGCTCGCGCCAATAATGGTATCGAAGCACGGCGGAATAACCGTCTGGCTAGCGGTCCGCGACCACCGGTCCAACAGCGCAGGTACCACGTCAATGCTCAGGTGATACGAAAGATTAACGCGCTCCACGCCGCGCTCTGGAGACGTGTTAAAAATTTCTACCGAGGAGGGCTCAAACAGCGTCTGCGAAGCAATAAGCATCGCCGCCTGGGCTGCGGGATAGCCGGCGCTAAGAAGAAACCCAAACCGGACTCCCGGCCCTCGATGCTTCCTGCACACTTCCTCCACCTGCCGCCGGGTGAACTCGTACGCTCGTGCGTAATCGTTCTGCAAGTTTGCCGGAGCATCATGGCAGTGCACGCGGTCCTTCAGCTCCGGGCGTTGCCGAACCAACCACTCCGCATACCTCGCCGAAGCCGTCGTGCCTCCCCCGCCCAGGCCCACGTCCATGTCATTCAAGAGATGAACTTCAGTAAACTGCTCCTTTTGAAGCAGCCGCAAAACCGGTCCGAGATCGGTTTGCGGCAAATCACGGTCCGCCGCCGCGGAATCCGACCTCCCAATCCACGTGACAAGCACTCTTTCGGACCAGCACATTCCCCCCGCTCCCCTCGGCACCCGTAGCCCACATCGCCCGCAACCTCTGCGCGCAGCCTTTTGCAGGACGGCACGCTTTTGTGGTTGCCGCCTCGGCCCTTTGCCGGTAGCCCAATAAGGCGCCATCCGGTAGCCGATTACGGGAACCTTGCTTTCGCCGCCTCCGCTTGACCCCCTTGACGGCAAGCCAGCCACCTGATTTTCAGTGCGGAAGCCGGCCTTGTCAAGTATCGCCACGCTGCTAGCAATTCCGCAACAGGCCAGATAGGGCGATAGAGGTAGGAAGCGCCGGATGCCCAGCGCGGCCTCCCTCCGAACCCGACGTGCGGATCTTTCGCCGACCACCGCTTGCGCGGCGGTGCTGCGTTTCTTATCGTACGGACTACTCGTTCACCTCCGGTTGGCTCCCACCTCTCCTCGCGGAGACGCAGTTATTTATAGCGAATCTCGCTTCCAGCTTCTCGTAAAAGGGTTGGCTCCCACCTCTCCTCGCGGAGACGCAGTTATCCTAAGTTACAGGGTCCAGACCCGACCCTGGCCGAGACTTTCACCCCGCCGACTCGGTGCGCTCGGATCCGCACTAGAGCCGGGGGCGTAAGCCCCAGCTCATACCCCCGGCTCCCCGGCTGCGGCGGACCCAGTGGTGTCGCTGCGGGGGAGGGTGGTTCCCTGCTGGCCGCGCCCTGGCGGTCGGGGCTCGGCACCGAAAATGGTGAAGCGTGGGTGCAAAGCACCCACCCTACAAGAGCCGGGGGCGTCAGCCCTCGGGGGCTGCCTCGTGCAACCGACCCCAGCCCCGGTGCCACCTGGCAGACGTCGCGGCTGCAATGCCACGGCCAGCTCATACCCCCGGCTCCCCGGTCGCGGCGGACCCAGTGGTGTCGCTGCGGGGGGGGGTGGTTGGCTGGTGGCCGCGCCCTGGCGGCGAGATCGCCCAGTGCTGCAAGAAGGTCCGGCTGCGGGGGGGTAGTTCCCTGGTGGCCGCGCCCTGGCGGCGAGATCGCCCAGTGCTGCAAGAAGGTCCGGCTGCGGGGGGGTAGTTCCCTGGTGGCCGCGCCCTGGCGGTCGCAGGTCGGCAAACGATCCCCGCGAGCCACCTGGCTGGCTACCCTGTGTTGCCTGCCCTATAGCCCGTTTGTGGGCCTCTCGCAGCCAGTAGCCGCAAACATATCCTCCCAGCGGCCCGAAGATGCGCCACACCTTTACAGGGCTGAAGGCACGCACCCTACAAAAGGAGAGCCGGAGGCGCACGGCGCCGATGGCGCAAAACAATCCCCCCGGCCGCGGGGCAGAAACAAGTCGTTTCCTTCACCCCCCGATAAGGGCCTCTGATCAGGTGCGGGCTTCCGTTTTCCCACTTTGTAGCCGCACTTCGGCCGACGCTTCTGCCACGCTGGGGGGGCCTAATTGCGGACACCCGGCCCGCGTCAAAGCCCGTGGTTGGCGGCCGGATTTTTCACAACGGTGGTTGACGAATAAGCCCCAGTAATTATAATGGGCCGGTGCATTCGCCCCCGTTGGCTTGTGCAGCGGCTTGGCGGGCTGGCTGTGCGGCATCCGCGAACTGAGCCCGGCCGTTTCAAAGGAGGGTTACGCGATATGCTGCCAGCCTCGCTGAAATGGTTTCGTTCGGGCATCTTCGGAAATGCGCCCCCGCGGAGCACCCCGAAAGGCCGCAATCGGCGCAGACGTGGTCGGCCAGCGCCAGGAACCTCCCTTTGCCGTGTGGAGGTCCTGGAAGAACGTTTGCTTCTGGCGATGCTCGAAGGCCCGCCACTCGTTGCCGGAAGCTTCATCCAGGCCCAAGTCCCCATTGGTGTCAGCACCGATGCCTCGGGACACGTCTTTGTAAGCCACGATTCGCTTCAGGGAGAAGTTGTCCAGGGTTTCGATCTTTCCGGCCAGCCGGCTACCGTGCCGGTCGTAATCGCCTCGGGCACTTTTCTGGCGGGCAAGCTCGCCACGCTTACGGCGAACATGGCCGCCGAGCTGCCCTCGGGGGTCCAGGCCGGGGACCTGCTGAACTTTTTGCCCAATGGCCAGATCGGGGTCATCCGCCCCTCCACGGGCGGCGCTGCGCTGCTTGTCAACCTTCGAACGTTGGTTTCGCGTTCGGCGAGCCCGTGGGCCTACCAGATCGAGAACACGCAGATCTACGACACATACACCGGCGCGTTCTCCAACTTCGGGGGCGCGGTCTTGCCCGAGACGTCCAATTACGATCAGGGAGACATCGCAGTCTTCGCCGGCAACGGGTCCACGGACCTGCTGGTCAGCGGAAGCAGTTCTGGGCTTCCCTTTGTGATGCGCTTGCGGTGGGAGGATGGCGTGTTCCAGGGGGGGAGGGTCCTGGTCTCCTCGAGGGGCCAGACCGAAGGTGGCGTCCTGCCGCCGGGCGTGGCCGTCAATAGCCAGGGTATGGCGCTGACTACGATGCCCGTATTCGACACCATCCCCAATCCGCAATTCGCGGTCAACGTCCCCATTGCCTTCCATGTGGGTTATCCTGAAGGCCACGGGGCCGCCCCCTTCCAGCCTTTCCCGCTCCTGAGCAACGCACAGACCATCGAAACCAGCGGCCGCGTCACTTCGGCCGGGATGACCACCGATAGCCAAGGCAACTTCCTGATCGCCCCCAGTCTCGAAGGCAATCTCATCAACTCGCGGTCCGGCCTGTTTCTTGCGACAAGCGATCTTCAGGATCTGGTGTTCTACCCGTACTCCTCGTCGAGCCTGCTTTTTGCGCAGCACGACCTTTCGGTGACCACCGACGATCGCTGGCTCTTCGTCACCACGGATATCCGCGGAGATGGGATCGCCCAGACCCACGTATTGTGGGTGGGCTTTCCACAGATTCCACAATCCGATACCGAGGGGTGGTTCACCACCGGGGTGTTCACGGCCAACAACACCGGCTTCCACCTGGCCGATGTGAATGCCGATGGGGCCGGCCAGAACTCGTTCATCTACG
>FWPU01006552.1_pt1 | contig 22326 bp, 23 predicted proteins | sample 2228361 | NCBI WGS metagenome assembly FWPU01 (sample SAMEA103939777, study PRJEB20133) | metagenome
TCCTGGCAATTAATCTTTTAAAATCACCATTGTTTTTGCAAAGTGAAGGTGGGCAAGAGAACGTTATAGTTGACGCTCTCTCTATTACTATGTTATAAATTTTTAAAAGTTTAATTTATTCTAACTGGCTAAACTTTTGAATTACATAAAATTTTGTAAATTCGGGGCAAGGAAATAATTTGTGACCTTTAGGCGAATTCGTAATAAAAAACCTTTGCCTACCCATCATTTCCTGGAAAATGATGATAAAAAATTGATCCAGCAAATTCAAGATGATCTACCTCTCACCCTTACTCCCCTGGCCTTCTTGGCCAAAAAAATTGGCTGGTCGGAGAAAAAAGTTATCCAGCGGATTCGCACTCTTAAGAAATTGGGGATCATCAGGAGGTTCGGCGCTATTTTGCGCCATCAAAAAGCAGGATATTTAGGAAATGCTCTGGTAGTTTGGAAGGTTCCCGAAGAATTTATTCCCTCTTTTAATCTCTTGGTCCATAATTCTCCGGCTATAAGCCATTGTTATCTGCGCCCCCCATTTCCTGACTGGCCTTACAATCTATATACCATGATTCATGGCCCCACTATTAAAGATTGCTACATCTTGGCTAAGGAGATTTCTCAGAAAATAGGAATAAAAGAATACCGGGTGCTTCCTTCATTAAGAGAGTTCAAAAAATCAAGTATGCATTACATTCCAGAAGGATAAATGACCATTGCGGAACAAGATTCATGACTTGGGAGGAGGATATGAAATTTTCTAAATCAAAAAAATTTTTTGCTATGGCCCAAAAATTTATCCCTGGTGGAGTTAATAGTCCTGTGCGGGCTTTTAAGGCCGTAGGACTTGAACCATTCTTTGTCGCCCAAGCCCGAGGGTCAAAAATTTACGATGCCGACGGGCAAGCTTATATTGATTATGTTTGCTCTTGGGGGCCAATGATCCTGGGCCATGCTCATCCCCAAGTCCGCCAGGCGATGACTAAAGCACTAGCCAAAGGCTGGAGCTATGGGGCAGCTACAGAACTGGAGGTTCGTTTAGCCCAATTAATTTCCAAAGCAATACCCTCTATGGAGATGATCCGTTTGGTTAGTTCTGGAACAGAAGCAGCGATGAGTGCTATTCGCTTAGCCCGAGGAGTTACAGGACGAGATAAAATAATCAAGTTTGAAGGGTGTTATCATGGGCATGGAGACAGTTTTTTGGTCAAAGCCGGCTCGGGCACCATCACCTTTGGCATCCCGGATAGCGCAGGAATTCCTAAGGCAATTGCCGAAACTTCTTTGGTTGCTCCTTACAACGACCTCGAGGCGGTGCGCCAGTTATTCTCCCAAAACCCGGGGCAAATTGCTGCTGTCATAATCGAGCCAGTGGCGGGCAACATGGGTGTAGTTCTTCCCCAAGAGAATTTTTTAAAAGGATTAGAAAGAATATGCCACGAGGAAGGCGCTCTTTTAATTTTTGATGAGGTAATTACAGGCTTTCGGGTTACTTATGGAGGCGTCCAGAAGCTATTTGATATCAAACCAGACCTCACTTGCTTAGGGAAGATAATTGGGGGAGGAATGCCTGTTGGCGCTTATGGGGGCCGGCGCGATATAATGGAAAAGATTGCTCCTCTTGGTCCAGTATATCAGGCAGGAACCCTATCCGGGAATCCAGTGGCCATGACCTGTGGGTTAGCTACCCTAAAAATCCTCCAGGATAAAAAAATTTACAAAAAAATTAACAAATTAACCGACAATTTATGTGGAGGATTAACAGAAATTGCTCGACAAAAAGGGGTTCCTTGCCGGATAAATAAATTCAGCTCTATGTTCACCCTTTTCTTTATTGAAGAAGAAGTTTGCGATTATACCTCAGCGAAAAAAGCAGATACGAAAAGGTACGCCGCTTTCTTTCAAAAGATGCTAAAAGAAGGTATCTGGTTTCCACCTTCTCAATTTGAAGCTTGCTTTGTTTCTTTCGCTCATTCAGAAAAAGACATTGCTCAAACTTTAAGAGCGGCTACCTCTGCGTTGGAGTTAAAAACTTCTTGACAATTTTTGCGAGGTTATGATAACAATTTATCGCTTGAATGAATATTCATTCATTGTTAAAGCAGTTCGTGGGAGGTTATGAGGAAAAGGAGCGGTTAAACCGAGCTTTATTGAACAATTTAACAATGGCTATGGACCAGAATAGAAAGGCTCTTTATAAAAACATAGCCAAGTTTAGCGCCGTGGGCTTGGAAATGGGTTTAGCCATAGCCATTGGCATAGTAATAGGAATTTTTTTAGATTTCTATTTGAAGACGAGCCCATGGCTAACACTTTTCTTTCTTTTTTGCGGAATAGCCGCTGCTTTCCGTTCTCTCTTTGCTCTGATAAAAAAAATTAACAAAAATTAAAGATAAAAAATAAATTGCGGAAGCTGGATCAAGGGATAAGATGAGGCTTGGCGGGGCGTTAAGAGTGTTTAAATTCAATCAAATAGAAAAAAGGAGCTGTCAAATCTTAGGTATCTTTTTAATTATAAGCCTTATTCTCCAAAATGAAGGAATATTTTGGGGCATGCTTCTTGGTGGGTTAATAGGCCTTATAAATTTTCACTGGCTTTGTTGGATTACGGCTAAGGTCTTCCTTGAAAATAAAAAAATATATGGATACCAATATCCGGCCAAATTTCTTGTCATAGCTAGCATTATTTTTTTCATCTTGCTGAGCGGCAAGTTTAATGCCTGGGCATTTCTAATCGGGTTTTCAACTTTTGTCCCGGCTATTTTTGCCTCTGTTTGGCAGAAGAATTTTTTAAAAGAATATTAAAGCGAAATAGTATATGGCTGAGCATGCACCATTCACTTGGCTTATGTATTTACCCTTGATCGGAGATCTTCCCCCGCAGGTGAGCGGAGCTTTATTTATCTTGGTCATCCTGAGCATCCTGTCCTACTTTGCTTTTCGCCGCTTAACCATTTTAAAGGAGGAAGAATTTATCCCTTCTGAAAAGCTAAATATTAGTAACATCTTTGAACTTCTTAATGAAGCGATTATAAAATTTTTAGATGATATTATTGGGCCACGAGGACGGGAATTTCTCCCTCTTATCGGAACGCTGGCTTTCTTTATTCTCTTTTCTAATCTTCTGGGTTTAGTCCCTGGATTCTTGCCCCCTACTGATAATCTTAATACGACAGTTGCCTGCGCCTTAGTCGTATTCTTTGCTACCCATTATTATGGAGTTAAAACCCACGGTTTAAAATACATTAGGCACTTTATGGGGCCAGTATGGTGGCTCTCGCCCTTATTCTTCATCATTGAAGTCATTAGCCATTTAGCTCGCGTTCTTTCTCTCTCCGTGCGTCTTTTTGGCAACATAATGGCCGACCATACCCTTCTATCTCTAACTCTATTAACCCCTTCTTTTTTAGTTATCTTTCTTCCGCCATTAGCCATGTTTTTAGGAATCTTCGTCTCTCTAATTCAGGCATTCATATTCTCGCTGTTGTCCATGGTTTACATTTCCTTAGCCATTGAGGAGGCGGAACATTAAAATGGTTTGCAAAAATACACAGAGCTTAGAAAAGAAAAAAGGTAAATTAAATGGGAGGTATTTAATGATGGGCAAAAGAATCGGGAGCATGTTCTTTATCGCCTTTATTTTGATCCTACTCTTTAGTCCTTTGGCCTTGGCTGCTGAAGAAGCTCTGGGGCAAGAAGCTAAAAAGTTTATTGGCTTAGCTTGTGGACTAGCGATAGGCATTGCTGTTTTTGGCGGAGGATTAGGACAAGGAATTGCCATTTATAAAGGCTTAGAAGGAATTGCCCGCAATCCCGAAGCCCAACCCAAAATCTTCATTCCTATGATCGTCGGGTTGGCCCTGATCGAATCCCTGGTAATTTATGCCTTGGTTATTTCCATTATGCTCTATACTAAATTATAAATTCAGGAACCTGTGGGAAATTTAGTGGGCCCTTCTGGAGAAGTCCAATTTTTTAAAATATAATAATTTCAGTAAATTTTAGCTAAAGAAATTTTTAAAAGATCAAAAGATTCGATGATCAACAAGTTGCTCAGGACTTCCAAAGGAGGGAAAGATGGATGTAAATGTCCTCTATAATATTTTCCCGCAAGAGACTTTCGGAACTCTTATAGCTATCTATTTTTATCTTACGGGGTTGAGCGCGGGTTCCTTTGTCCTTTCCACGCTGGCTTATGTCTTTGGGGTAGATAAATATAAGCCTATTGGGAAGATTGGCGTTATCTTGGCTGCTCTTTTTTTAATCTTAGCTCCCGTGGCCCTTCTTGTCCATGTTGGGCAACCTTTAAAGGCCTGGCATCTTTTTGTTCACCTTAATGTTACCTCGCCTATTACCTGGGGTTCATTCCTCCTCACTCTTTATCCAATTAACTGTGTCATTTATGGCTGGTTCATGTTTAAAGGGAACCACCAGATGACGCGCCTTTTTGGAACCATTGGCATCCCCTTAGCGGTCTTTGTTCATGGCTATACCGGATTTATTTTAGCCCTGGGAAAAGCTCGGGCCCTTTGGAATACAGCTCTGATGCCTTTTCTATTTTTAGTCTCAGCCATGGTCTCGGGAATTGCTTTGATGATTATCATTTCTTTGATTAAAGATCGTTTCTTCTCCCGAGAAAAAAAGGTAAATCACGAACTCATTTTTGGCTTAGGGAATTTATTAGCGGCCATGATTCTTATTGATCTTTTTTTAGTGTTTAGTGATGTCCTCGTTCTTCTTGTTTCCCATACGGAAGCTCAGGAAGCCGCTCATTTATTGCTAAAAGGGAAATTTAGTGTTCTTTTCATTTGGGTAGAGAATATCATGGGAAAAGTTTTCCCTGTGCTCTTGCTCCTGCTCCCTCGCTTACGGAATTTGGCTACCGTGACCATAGCCTCCGTTATGGTAATAGTGGGCATATTTATCATGCGCTACGTGGTCGTTTTAGGCGGGGAGTTTTTACCCTTGGTTTAAATTCGAGGTCTACTCATGGGCAAAATTGACAGAAGGAATTTTTTGAAATTTAGCTTTACTAGCGCAGCTCTGGTTGGTTTAAGCGGTCCCTTATCGGGATGCTTTGGTCCGCCACCAGAACCAACTCGTCAGGAGACGCGCACGCTTAGTCCAGTGGTAACTATACCAAGTACCTGCCAGCTTTGCCCTGCTGGGTGTGGAATTTTGGGCGAAGTGGTTGATGGACGATTAGTAAGAATTAAAGGGAATCCCAAACATCCCAACAATTTGGGAAAGCTATGCGCGCGGGGCTATGCCGGAATAAATCTCCTTTATGACCCTGACCGGCTGCTATATCCTCTAAAAAGAAAGGGTGCCCGAGGTGAAGGAAAATGGGTTCGCCTCTCCTGGACGGAAGCTCTCCAAGAAATCTCGGCAAGATTAAAAAAATTAAAAGAGAATGACCAAACCCAATCTTTCTGGATGGAAGTGGGCCAGTCCTATGCTCAAGACTTACTGGTACTCAATTTTTTGAGCGTTCTGGGGAAACCCACTGTTTTTCCTGAAGCGGGGGAAGCAGACCCTAATAAACGACTTGCTCAATTAGCTACATTAGGTACTGACGGGGCTATTTACGATGTAGCTAAAGCACGCTATATTCTCAATTTCGGCGCTAACCCTTATGAAGGCAGCGACCAGTATATTTATTTGGCTAAACGGCTGATAGAAGCACGGATGACCAATGCGGCTCGATTAATTACCTTCGATGTTCGTCTTTCGCAAACTGCCGGACGGAGTAATGAATGGATTCCTATTAAACCGGGAACAGATGGAATTGTGGCGTTGGCCATGGCTCAAAGTATAATTGAGCAGGGACTTCATGACCAAGAATTTTTGACCAAGTGGACAAACTTTCCTCTAGCTAAGCTGCAGGAACATTTAGCCTCTTACTCTCCTGAAAAAGCCGAAAAAATTAGTGGGGTTAAAGCTAATGATATCCGGCGGCTGGCCAAAGAATTTGCCCAAACTAAACCAGCTGTGGCTATTTCTGGAAGGGGGGTCAGCGGCCACCAAAATGGTTTTAACAATGAAAGATGCGTAATCTTGCTCAATGCGCTAGTGGGGAACATCGATTCGCCAGGTGGATTTTGTTTGCCGCGCCTTATGTCTTTAGGAGAACCAAAACTGCCGGCTTCCTTTTCTTCTTCGGCGCAGGCTTTTTCGTCCCTGGCGGAAGGAAAAGGGCAACCTCAATTTTATTTTTCTTACCTGGCCAATCCAGCTTACACTAATCCCCATTGTAGCGAAACATCTCGTCTTCTTCAGGACGAAAAGTTAATTCCTTTCATAGTTGTGGCTGAAACACATTTTACTGAAACTGCCGCTTTCGCTGACATCTTGCTACCGGTGGCCTCGTACTTGGAAAGTTGGAATTTAGAAAGCCGACCGGCTATGAATTTGATTCCTTTGGTTAATATCCGCCAGCCAATAGTCGCTCCTTTAGGTAATGCTCAATCAATCGGGGATATCTTTCTCCAATTAGCCAAACAAATGGGTGACCAAATGGCCAAAGAATTACCTTACCAAAATAGTGAGGAATTTATTGCCAAGACTGCTGCTCGCTTACCCGCTTTAGCGCATGCTGAAGCTTGGGCATCTCTTAAAAAAGATGGCGTATGGTTTGATGCATCAATTAAACCCATCTATCGCATCTTTGATAAGAAAGGACTGCCTACTCCCTCGGGAAAAGTAGAAATATTCTTAAGTAAACCTCCACAGAAGGATATCCCCCCCCTGCCCGTTTATATACCCATATCTGGCCACGAAAAATTAAAAGAAGGGGAATTAATTCTTACCGTTCATAAAGCCAATGTCTTAACCTGGCGCCTGGCCAATGCTAAATGGATTGCTGAAATCCTTCATGACAACCCGCTTTGGATTCATCCTCTAACCGGAGAATCCTTGGGATTGCGCAATGAAGATCGCATTAAAGTTTCTTCTTCTGTAGGCAGCTTTCAGACTAAAATTCGTTTTTCTCAAGGCGTCCATCCGCAAACTGTGGCCCTAACTGAAGGTTTGGGACACTGGGCCTTAGGGAAAATTGCCCAGGCTAAAAGGGTGAAAACTAATGATTTTGATACAGACCTTCTTTGGTGGGAGAAAGAAGGAAACGGGGTTAATCCGCAGAAGATTATTCCTTTGAAGTTTGACCCAATAGCTGGAGGGGTAGGCTGGAATGATACTAAAGTAACTTTGACCAAAATTTAAGAGGATGATAGCCTATGGCCATAAATTTTCCCTCTCTACCCAAGTTCTCTAAAAAAACCTGGATTATTATCTTATTCGTTGTCATCATCTTGGCCGCTATACCTGGTTTAGCCTTAGTTCGCTTTACAACTTCTCATCCCTTTTTCTGTCTTTCCTGCCATATAAATCAGGAACCAGCAGAGCGTTGGCTCCCCTCGCGGATGCACCCCGCAAATGTTAATTGTACTGATTGTCATTCCCAACCAGGGGCATTTATTTGGAGACATTTCTCAGCTGGTGATCTATTACTAAATGAAAATTGTTTACGCTGTCATCCCTTGCCTACAGTTCCTGAACAAATGACTTTGGATAAAATCCGGATAGTAAAAATCTCTCACCAAAAACATACGCAGAGAAAAATTTCTTGCCTCGATTGCCATCGTAACATTCAACATGATACTCTAAATCCCCGCACCAACCGTCCTCGAATGGAGACCTGTTACTATTGCCACGAGGCTCATCCCCGCACGCAGGCGTGTGACTTTTGCCACCCCATAAATCTTGTTTATACAAAAAAAAATCCGTAGTATTAGTCTCCAGGCAAAATATTTTACTTATTCTACCCCCTTTGTTATTATGGAATGGAGCCGCAATGGCAAATTTTTTCTAAAACCCACACTCCATCCTTCTCCCAAGCGAGGCTGTGGTGTAATTAGGGGAGAAGATAAGGGTGCGGAAGATAAAAGCCAGCATAAAAAGTAAGCAAAGAGGCGGGGGAGAAGAGGGAGTTAATCTATGCCTACTATTTTTATTGCTTCTACAGGAGGTTCGGCAGGCCGTTCCCTGGCTACCTGGGCTTTAGCTAATAAATTAAAAGAGCGCGCCCTGCGTGTCGGTTTCTTCAAACCTTATACTACCCAGCCAGCAAATGCGGCGCCTGGAGAAGGAATGATTGACCCCGACTTACTTTTACTTAGGGAAGTGCTTCATCTGCAGGAGCCAGATAATCTCCTTTGCCCCGTGTGTCTATCTCCTGAAATGCTCTCCCAAATATCTAAAAAAGAAGCAGAAGCACTTTGGGGAAAAATCCAAGAGGCTTTTCAAGAAGTGTCGCGCACCAAAGATATTATCTTGGCTATGGGGGGACAAGAAATCTTCTGGGGTGAAGGAAGTGCTGATTTTTCAGATAGTATTTTAGTGAAAAAATTTAACGCGGTTGTCCTCTTGCTGGATCACTATCAAAAAGATAATTTAACTATGTTTTCTCTGCTTTCGCTCAATTCTTTTCTGGAAGGTCGAGTGCGGACAGCTTTTTTAAATCATGTTCCTTGGGAAAAAATTGCGCATTTAAAAAACAAACTAGTTCCTTTTTTGCAAGGTAAGGGCATAAAAGCAGTTATACCAATTCCCGAGGACTCGATTTTAAGCGCCAATTCGGTTGAAGCTATAACAGCATTAATTGATGGTGCAATTATTTGCGGAGAAGAGTACAAGGGAAATCTTATTAAGGATTTTACGATTGGGGCTAAACATCTTAGCGGAGCTCTTTCTATTTTTAAGCAGGTTTATAACCGAGTAATTTTGCTGCGCCTTTCGGAAAAGGAGATCGAATATTCCCCAGTGGGTGGGATAATCCTCACGGGTGGAAAAAAACCGGGAGAGATTCTTCTGCGCGTGGCCCAGGAAGCTTCCCTCCCTTTGATCCTGACTAAATTGGATACTTTTCAAACTGTCGAAATAATAGAGAAGAAAAAGCCTGTCTTGAGCGTTAAAGATAGCTTTAAGGTGCAGCGCTTTTTGCAACTTATTAGCCAAGAATCTCCGCAAGATGATTGGCTGGAGGCGTTATTATAGAAATTAACTCCTTGATTATCTAATAAAAAATTGTCAAAGAGAAAAACTCAAAAACAGAGCTAATTATGCCCTGGATTCAGAGAATCAACAATTTGCCCCCTCCAGTGAAAGAAGGATTATACCGGCTGCTTATTCCCCCCACCCTCTTTCACCGTTTCCACATAAATCCTTTGACCTTTTCCGATTATGACGGAATCAAGTTGGTTCGCTTTTATTATCCCGAAAAAGAAGAAACGGTCATGGTCGAAGTTAAAAGGAAACCGGAAGATCAAGATCCAATTTATTCGATTCAAGTCTCCGATGGCGCTGATTTCACCCAGCTCAACTGGGATTTCCTCATCGTTAACGATCCTGAAAGTGAAAGATTTAACATTGATGTTGATGAACAGGGGCGGGACACTCTTTGGGGGCGAGCTTCTCGTAACTTACCGGAAGAAGAGCGAGCTTTGCGCGCGGGGATGGCCCCAGGTCAGGTACGCCGAGGCTTAGGATTAACCAAGGATATTGTAGCCAGTTTAGAATTTTTTGCTAAAATTCTTAACATCAAGGTCATCAGTTTGGAAGCTCTTTTTTACCATAACGCTATTATTTATGAACGCTGCGGATTTATTTATTTTGAAGGTTACAAAAGGATGCAACGTATCCATCAGGCCTTTCAACCCGGGGGGAAATTGTTCGCCAAACTTGACTCCTCATCCCCTTTTCGCCAACCTGAGTTTGCCCACACAGTTCGTGGGCGCTCCTGGGCTATTCACGATGGGATCATCAGTGAAATTGACGACGACCTTCTGGAAGAAGGGTGGACTTCACCGAAAATGTATTTACTTGTCGGTAAACCACGCCAAGTATGCACTTTCCCTGAAGCAATTTATTAGGGCCTGGAGTGGAAATTAATGTGGGCCAAATATTTACTTAGTAAAAAATATCCGGAATTAAATTCTCTACGTTTAATCTTTGCGATCTATTCTTTGGGCTTTCTCTATGGCACCCGAAATCACCTTATTGATATTTACCGCGATGGTTTATTCGGTTACACCTATGTTCCTTGGCCGATTAATTTATACTGGACGCTCCTCACTTTCTTCGACCCCTTAACCATTCTTTTTCTTATCTTCAAACCTTTATGGGGGATTTCTTTAGCCATTTTAATTATGGCTTCGGACTTAGTCATCAATTTATCAGTAAGCTTTTATTTTTATCAGCAAACAGGAATATTCACTAATGGTCTACTCACCATGCAAATTTCTTTTGCCCTTTTTGTTTTCTTCACCTCCCCTTATGCCAAGAAGAAAATCTTTGCTTTCTTAAAAATATTAAACGATTAGGGAGGGCAATATAAGAAATAACCTCCTTGCTTACCTTCACTTTTTTTAAATAATAATAAATAAATAATGAACTTGGCCTCTTAGGAAAACCAAGATATGGACACCAAAGTTAAGGTGGGCAAGGAATTGGTCCTTACCGCCGATCAGTTTTAATTTTTCTCCACTATAGCTAGGCTGAATTTTCCCGATCTGGCCCCCCTCTTAAAAGATACCTGGTGCCTCAATTTAATGTGCCCCTTTCCCTTCCCCCTAAATAACCCATGGATTCCAAAAGTAATGGGCATTTAGCAATTGCCCGTGATTTGACAAAGAAGAAAATTCTTAATTCATGGCAGGTAAATAATCAGAGGATAAAATAAAAATTTTCTGGAAAATTTTTTCCGAGTCATATAGGCTGAAAAAAATTCCAAAGGAAGGAGGTCAGATATGTTTAAAAAAGTTGACCACATAGCTATTGCTGTGCGCAATTTGGAAGAAACCAAGAAAAAGATGATAGATCTTTTTGGCGCCAAATTCATTGTGGAAAAAGTAAATACTGAAGGGCAATATAAAGTAGCCATTATGCAGGTCGGGGATAGTACTTTTTCTTTTTTAGAGCCGACCACCCCCGAAAGCTTCGTAGCCAGACACTTGGAAAAATTTGGAGAGACTATGCAGCATCTGGGGTTGGAGGTGGAAAATTTGGATAAATTTATTGAGCATTTTAATGCCCAAGGTTTAAAAACTTCTAATTATGCTGAAATACCCGGAGTCCGAAGGGAGGTTTTGGTAGGCCCTAGAAATCCTTTAGGGGTAATTCTCCAGGTTTTTGAATGGCTCGGCGAATATAAATCTGCCTCACCAGAGAAAAGAATGACTAAAGTCTGGGGATAAAGTCGAAGGCAATTAGCACCAACTGTCCATTATTTTAAATCTGCATCGCTAACTTAATTTTTTGGTCGGCGATAGCCCCAAGGGCACGCTGTTTCCAATTGGGCAGCTAAGCGAAAGAGCGTGGCTTCGTCTCCGAAACGGGCGAGAAAATGCACTCCTATAGGCAAACCATCTTCATTCCAATAAAGAGGTACAGACATTGCGGGCTGTCCAGTAGCATTGGCTAAAGGAGTAAAAGGAATAAATTCTGTCGACTTGCGGAAGCCACGTAAGGGATCTTCTGGGGGTGAAGTAAAAAAACCTAATTCAACAGGAGGCATGGCCAAGGTAGGAGTAAGCCATAGATCATATTTTTCGAAGAACCTGGCTACTTCCCGAGAAATTCTTTGCAAGAGGGTCAAAGAAATTAAATAGGAAGGTGCGGTATGTTTTTGACCCATTTCATAGCAAGCCCAAGTGAGCGGTTCAAAAAATTCAGGGGAAGGTCTTTGGCCTGTAGCTAAGCTTAGACCATCAATACTCCAGGCTAATCCTCCAGAGAATATCGTCATGAAAGCTTGCGTAAAAAGGGAACCATTGACGGAAGGGGCTGCTTCTTCAACTTCATGGCCCAGAGTTTGACATAAAAAGGCTGCTTCCTTTACTGCTCTTGCGCAATCTTCATGAATTTTTGCCTCCGTAAATGGTTTGGTGGAGAAGGCGATCTTTAATCGTGCAGGAGGCAGGCCTACTTCTTCCAGAAAGGGGCGAGCAGGTGGGGGAGCCCAGTAGGGATCACCCAGATCAGGACCAGCGGTGGCATCCAGAAGAGCGGCACAATCACGAACCGAACGAGTCACGGCATGTTCGACTATTAGGCCGCTATACATATCTCCCAAATCAGGACCAAGAGGGTTACGAGCTCGCGTAGGCTTGAGTCCAAATACTCCGCAACAGGAAGCTGGGATGCGAATGGAACCGCCGCCGTCATTAGCATGAGCCATAGGTACTATTCCCGCGGCAACTGCGGCGGCTGAACCTCCACTGGATCCTCCGGTAGTTCTCGTTCTTTCCCAGGGATTGCGGCAGGGGCCGAAAAGATGGGGTTCAGTGGTGGGTAAGAGGCCAAATTCAGGAGTGTTGGTTTTCCCAATAATAATTAGACCTGCTCGTTTAAGGCGGAGGACAAGTTCAGTATCATGGTCGGGAATAAAATTTTGTAAAAAGGCCGATCCCATAGTTAAACGCACTCCCGCGCAGAAAGCCCCTAAGTCTTTTAACAAGTAAGGAACACCGCAGAAAGGGCCGGCAGGCAATTCTCCCCGCGCCCGATCACGGCCCTGATCGAACATGGGCGTAATTACTGCATTAAGAGAAGGATTTAAAAGCTCAATCTGAGAGATGGCCGCTTCCACTAATTCTATGGAGGTTACTTCTTTACGTCTCACCAAGTCAGCTAAGCCGAGCGCATCATAACCGATGTATTCTTCGGGTTTCATTGTTATCCCTCCTCTTTAATAATTTTGGTTTGATTTTAAGCAGAATTTCGCCTCCTCTGTCAAGCCATAAATGACCCCTACCCACCTGCACTTTTCAAAAACAATATTGATTTTAAAAAATTAATTGCCAGAACTTTATAAAGAGGCCCTAAGATTCGGACCCCAAAGTGAAGGTGGGTAAGATAAATGACCTGACCAACAATCAGTTTTTAATGATTTTAATGGAGGCCGTAATTGTAAAGCAACCCTTTATGGGCTGCTCATTTAAGTTAGAGATAGACCCCTGCCCTCCGACTTCTTTCTATTCTCTAGTCTCCCTTCTTTACTTCCTTTACTAATGAGGGGCGTGGGGAGATTAGCAAATAGGCTAAAAGTGATCAACGGCCAGATAAGCGCCTGGATGGCAATCATTCCTCCCCTTAATTTCGGCTCAAGGGGCACCAAGTAGGTTGATCAAAATTAGGCAAAATTTATTAAAATTGCAGTATAATAAACTTATGAAATTGAATTATTTTCTCTCTGCAATTTTGGTATGTTTGCTTTCTGCCTGTTTTCCCTTATTTAACAAGGAAAAAATGAAAGAAGTTGATTTTGAAATCACCTTTCCTGTTTTAATTAAAGCGCCAGAGAGATATATGGGAAGAACAGTGATTTTGGGAGGAAAAACTATAAAGGTTGACTTTAAAGAAGGAAAGACATGGATAGAAATATTACAGCTACCCTTAGATTGGCGAATGAGGCCTAAGGAAACCGACGAATCTGGTGGCCGATTTTTAGCTTTTTTCTCTGAGTTTCGTGATCCGGCTATATTTTATGCGGGCAGAAAAATTACAGTGATTGGCCTGGTAAGTGGAGGCAAAACTCTCTTAATCGGTGAAAAAGAATATCATTATCCCGTCCTAAAAATAGAAGAAGTTCATCTTTGGCCAGAAGAATCTAAAAACGGCCTGTTTTTTCATTTCGGCATTGGCCTCGGGGGAACTTTTTAATGATAAGGTCGTGGACGTACTTTTCGATATTATTTTTATGCTTGAACTCCTGTTTTCCTTTTTCCCCGGAACTGCGGCAACAAATTGATCCTGCCTTAACATTTGCTATTATAAAAAAGGATCCCACATTTTATAAAGGTCAAAAAGTTTTGTTAGGCGGAGTGATTGTAGAGACGAAGAATAAACCCGAAGAAACAATATTGTTAGTGAGGCAAGCTGAACTGGATTGGGCCAAAAGACCTAAAAACCTGGATCAAACTACGGGTCGTTTTATGGTAAAATATAGGGGCTTTTTGGATCCAGCAATTTTCCAAAGTGGCCGGGAGATTACCATTATAGGAAAAATAGAAGGAAAAGAAGATAGGCCTCTTGGGGAAATTTCATATACCTACCCCGCCATAAGAGCAGAAGAAATTAAACTTTGGCCAAAAACAGAATTTATTTATTTTTATCCTTTATATCCTTGGTATGGTGAAGGCCCATATTTCTGGTGCCCCCCATACCATTCCTGGTAAAAAACCATAACATTATTCTTTAGGGAGGAAAAGTTTGAAAAAATTAAAAGTGGATTTAGAGTATATCGCCATCTGCATGGATGATCAGGACCGGCTTGATCAGAATTATTATTTAGATTTAGAAAATGGAGAAACTATAATGCTCCCCCGCGAAGTTATTGATGCCCTTGAGGATGAAGAACTTTTAAAGTCTCTTCCTCAGGGGCAGTTGAAATTAGTGGACTTAGCCAAGGATATTCTAGCCGGTAACCCGCGTTATGTGGAGATTCCGGTAAAAAAACGAAAAGAAGGGTTCAATGATATATTGGAATTTGCTGAGAAAATTAATAACTCAAGAATAAAAGAAAAGATAACTATATTGCTGCATGGGAAAGCAATCTGGCGGAAATTTAAAGAAATTCTCCAAGAAGCTCCCGAGATAGAAAAGGAATGGCTGAAATTTAAAAATGAGAAAGAGAAGAAAAATGTTGTAGCTTGGTTAGCGAGTTTAGGTATTGAACCAATATCGGAAGAGGTTATTGATCATGGCGCTCTCAATCATTAAGAAATCGATGAGCCCGCTGCAAATTAGCTGGAACAGGGACACCAAAAGGACAACGCTCCAGGCAAAGCTGACAGTGGGAGCAGGCTTCAACCTTGATGGTTAGGGATTTATATTGGATCTTGGCCCATTCTTTAAGGCCGTAGTGGAGATAATAGTTCTCCAAACGGAAAATATCAGGAATAGGAATTCCTTGCGGGCAGGGCAGACAGTAGGCGCAATTCCTACAGAATCCTTGGCCGGCAGCAGCAGCGATAGCCATAAATTTTCTTAATTCGGCAAAAGATAAATCTCGAGGTTCTTGACCCACGCGGCAATTCTCCTCCAGTTCACGGAGGGAAACCATCCCGGGAATAGCACAGGTTAGATAAGGATTAGAAATAACATAACGCAAAGCTATCTGAGCTGGTGATTCATTTTTAAATAGCTCTTTATCCCAATCTGCTGAAGGGAAGGAGCCTAATCGCCCACCGGCTAAAGGTTTCATAGCAATTAAACCCACTCCTTTGGCGGCCGCTAAAGGAAGCAGCTCCGCTGATAAACGATCTTCATCAAGGGCACTATAGGCGACCATGAGAGCGGAAAAGGCGCCACATTCTATAGCCTGACGCATCATGGGCAAAGAACCATGAATGCTTATCCCTATGGCTCTTATTTTCCCCTGCTGCTGAGCCTTTTCCAATTCCTCTAAGCCGCCGGTGGTAAATATTTTTTCATATTCCCCGCCGCGGACATCGTGAAAAAGAAGTAAATCAATCCAATCAGTACGCAGTCTGCTTAAAGATCTTTCTAATTTAGCGCGCACTCCCTGAGCGTCTCTTTCATCAACCTTAGTGGCCAGATAGAATTCCTTTCTTCTATTTTGGAGAGCCTGCCCTATTTTTTCTTCACTATCGCCGTAGCAGTCTGCTGTGTCGATAAAGTTAATCCCTCTGTCTAAAGCCGAGTGCAAAAGACGGCAGCATTCTTCCCTATTTAACCGGGGCAGTTTAATCGCCCCAAACCCAATAACGGAAAGGGCCCAGCCTGTTTTACCTAAGATTCTCTTCTGCATGGGAATTTCCTGCCTCTCCTTTTGCTTGCCTGCGTAATTTATTTACAAAAATATGTGCCTGACGTAGAGGTTCAGGAAGCCGATACCCGCGCCCCAGGGAGAGAATTATCTTAAGCGCATTTTCCAAATCCATTTTATGACCGGGAGAAACAAAGACCGGTTGGACATTGGCGCGCATCCGCACCACCAGGCCAACGACTCGCCCTTGGTAAATGAGCGGCACATTTGCTCCGGCATGAGAAGGAGGAAGTTCATAAGTACCCACCAAGCAACTCTTTGCGCAACCAATGGTGGGTAAGTCAAGAAGAATGCCCAGATGAGCAGCTAAGCCCATAGATCGAGGGTGGGCGATACCCTGGCCATCAAAGATGATCAAATCAGGTTTTCTCGATAATTGGCGGTAGGCCTGGAGGAGCAACGGTGCTTCCCGAAAGGTAAGGAGCGAAGGGATATATGGAAAGGAAACTTCCCCCATGGCCAAAGCCTTTTCTAAGAGGTTTAATTCAGGATAGGTAAAGAGCAAAAAGCCGGCGTAAATCTTTGGACTGCCGCGGGAATATGCTACATCCGCTGCTGCCAAAGTGGTCAAGGGAGTGTTTGGCGGACAAAGCGACAGTTTCTGGCACAGCGCTAATTGAATATTCTTAGCTTCCTCAGGGGTTACTTTCCAGGAATGGCCTGAACACGTCTTCATCATTTTTGATTAACTCTCTGAAACTAAATCGGCCTCCCCCTCCTCCGGTTTTAATATGTACCTGGCAAAGAGCTTATGATAAGTAGTCCAACGGGCGGGTTGGTCTTTTTCTTTTTCAATTCTGGTCCAAAAAGCATTGAGCTTGGCATCCAAGTCATCAAGATGGTGCAAGAGCAAAGCTTCCAAAGTCATCGGCAACTTGGGGGAACCAAAAGAAAAATCTCCATGGTGACTTATAAGCATGTGCTCCAGCAAAAGTGCTAAATCTTGGGGAAAATCGGTGATTGTTTTTATTTTTTGATTGACCATCTCGATGGTCAAAATAATATGGCCAAGTAGCCGCCCCGCATCGGTATAGTCGAAGAGGTGACTGAAGGATAATTCTTCAATTTTACCAATATCGTGAAGGATTCCTCCGGTTAAAAGAAGGTCTTGGTTTACTCCTGGATACCGAGGGGCTACAAGGAGAATGAGTTGGGCCACGGCTAAAGTATGTTCCAATAACCCTCCCAGATAAGCATGGTGCACGCTTTTGGCTGCTGGGGCTTTCTTAAATTTTTGCACAAAATCTTGATCCTGCCAAAAAGAGTCAAGCAGCCTCCCTAAGAAAGGCTGTTTAACCAAGCGAGCCAGATCTTTTAATTCGGCAAACATTTTTTCCACATCCGCGCTACTTCGGGGTAGAAAATCATCCAGTTTAATTTCTTCTTCTGAGGTTTTGCGTAATTTAATAATGCGCAACTGCAAAGCTCCTTGAAATTCTTCCACTTCGGCCCGAACTTTGATAAAATCATGGACATCAAATAGAGCAGCAAAGTCAGGAGCATTATCCCAAATACGCCCTTCGATCTCTCCAGTTCGGTCAACCAAGCGCAGAGCGAGGTATGGAGTGCCTGACTTTGTGCGACTTAAATTTTTCTCGCGGACGTAAAAGAAACTTTCTATACTTTGACCTCGTTGCAATTCATTGATAAAGGTTTTGCTTTTGCCCTCTGGGCGTTCGTTCTCAGGCATGGAGCCTCCTTTTTGCCCTTAACGGCCACCTAATTTTTCTATTAGGGCTATTGCTGCTTTAAAGCCATCAAGGGCCGAGCTGATAATTCCTCCCGCATATCCGGAACCTTCCCCAATAGGATAGAGCCCAGGCAGACTAAGAGACTGAAAATCTGAGCCACGTTTTATTCTCACCGGGGAGGATGTTCGTGTTTCGATCCCTATTAACATAGCCTCCCGGGAAGAGAAGCCAGGCATCTTCTTATGAAAATATGGAAGAGCTTCCCTTAAGCTATCGGTAACGAATTTAGGTAGACAATCTTCAAGGCGAGCGGGGGTAATTCCTGGTTTAAAGCTTGTGGGCCTAATTAGGGAGGCATCGCCGCCCCTGAGAAAATCCAAAAGTCCTTGGGCGGGCGCGCGATATTGACCTCCGCCTAATAAATAAGCCCTCTCTTCCCATTGACGTTGCCATTCTATTCCATCTAAGGGATGATCTGCCGCAAAATCTTGAGGATTGACGCCCACTACTAAAGCACTATTAGCATAAGGGGAATTGCGGGCATACATGCTCATCCCGTTAGTGACCAGCTTGTATTCCTCCGAACTAGCGCCAATTACTAACCCTCCAGGGCACATGCAGAAGGAGTAGACTGGCCGACCTTGGGCAGTTTGAAAGGAGAGTAGATATTCCGCTGGAGGTAAGGCGGAATGGCCTGCTCCAGGACCATATTGGATTTGATTAATGAGTTCTTGGGGATGTTCCACCCGCAAGCCGACAGCGAAGGGTTTGGGTTCCATGGTGACTCCAGCTTGCCCAAGCATCTGGAACGTATCGCGGGCACTATTACCCACCCCTAAGATGACAATAGAAGCCGGCAATTCTTGTTTATCGTTAATAATCACGCTGGTGATTTGGCCCCGCGAAGTTATTAAGCCAGTGAGTTTAGTTTGAAAATGAAATTCTACGCCCTGAGCTTTTAGCCATTCACGCATGGCTGGGATAACCTTCCGCAGGCGATCAGTGCCTATATGGGGTTTTTGCACATAGGTAATTTCTGCCGGAGCTCCGAAATCGACAAAAATCTGCAAAATTTGAGAGATCAAGGGGGTATGGAGACGCGTAAATAACTTTCCATCCGAAAAAGTTCCGGCCCCTCCTTCCCCAAACTGGACGTTGCTTTCCGGATTAAGGATACCCTCTTCCCAAAATCTTTCTACGTCCCGACTCCGCTCCTCGACCATCTTCCCACGTTCTATAACTATAGGAGTTATGCCCGCCCTCACCAATTGCCAAGCGCAGAAAAGGCCGGCCGGCCCTGAGCCTATAATTAAAGGACGTTCTTTGGTGCCCCAGCAGGATCTTGGCTTTAATATGGAAGGTGATGGAAGAGCTTGGGTAATTTTTAATTTATTGGGTGGATGAAGCAAAAGGCGAGCCTCTTCCGCAGAGGGCAAAGAAACTTCTATAGTATAAACAAAATGGATCTTTCTCTTTCGTCGAGCATCAAGAGACTTTTTAAGGATACGCAGGTTTTGAATAGAAACCGGGGAAATACCTAAAATATCTGCTACTTTCAGCGGCAAAATTGCTTCTTCTTCATTTAAGTAAAGGCGCACCGGCGAGATCCTAATAGTCATGACTAATTATTATAATCTTAAAAAGAAGGGAAAAGGAAGAGGAGAAAATTGAGAAAGAGTCAAAGAGACCCAACCATGGGAAAAGGGTGAGCGCGATAAAAGATATGAATTGCCAACGAAAAAATGATGAAAAATAACAGTTTGTGGCAAAACTAAATTATTACCTTTATTTAGCTATTACATTTGCTGGTAAGCGGCGCGTTAAGATATCGACGGCTTCTTCGACCATCTCTTCTAAGACCTGACGAGCTGGTTTGATTTCTTTAATTAACCCGGAAATTTGGCCGGCCAAGCCGCCGACGTATTCATATTTTTCACTATTAATAAAGCTGGCTAAAAGGGCAGAGGAAATTAAAACTTGCGTGGGAAAAGGAAGGGGCTCTAATCCCGATCCATCCCAGAGGTCATGGAAACGATTATAGCTAGCCCGCAGAGTTTTGCCCGTATAAGCTTTGCTTACCCGCGTATCTTCATCAGTTGATTGGAGAATTTTTTGTTTATTGATTTCTAAGGCGCCGCTCTCTTTGGTCGCTAAAAAGCGGGTGCCCACCCAAACGCCTACACATCCCATGGCTAAAGCAGCTGCTAAGCCCCGTCCATCTCCAATCCCCCCTGCGGCCAATACCGGAACTGGATAAGCTGCATCAATAGCCTGCGGAAGCAGCGCCATAGTGCCAATCCGACCTGTATGTCCGCCCCCCTCATATCCCTGGGCCACGAGGAGATCAATTCCTGCCTGGGCCATGCGCCGGGCATTTTTAGCATTGCCTGTGATACCTAAAACTTTCATATTTACAGCGTGGGCTTGCGCCACCATAAAACCAGGGTTGCCTAAGCCCGCACAAAAGAGGGGAACCCGCTCTTCAATGCACACTTGGATTGCTTCCTGCGGCCGCATAGTAGTCGTATTCATGCGTACCATTATCTCCACTTCTGGTAAAGCCAGTTCCTCTCTAACTTTTTTTAGCCAATCCTGATAAGGTTTGGGGAGGGTTTTCAGAATAGCTGATAAGGGTAGTTCATCTATTCCCTTTTGCCCCAGTCCGCCGCCTACATCGAGTTTTTGGGGGAGAAGCAGATCGACGCCAAATGGTTTATCTGTTAAGGATTTGATCTGCCGAATAGCGGCGCGCAATCCTTCTATAGTGTATCCAGCTCCTCCCAATACTCCCATTCCTCCTGCTTCCGAAACAGCGACCACAAGTTCTACCGGAGCCCCGGTCTTTTCCCCAATTAAAGTTGGCCCCATGCCAGCGCAGACAATAGGATATTCAATACCTAGGAGATCGCACAGTTTAGTTCTCAAAATTCTATTACCCATAAAACCATCTCCTCCTTTATTTTGGTTTCCTTTTTGTTTCCTCTTCCGCCCGGAGGATTTTGCGCAAAATTTTGCCAATTGCCGATTTGGGGAGGGCCTCTCGAAATTCTATAATTTTGGGGACTTTATAAGCAGCTAATTTTTCGCGGCAAAAAGTAATTATTTCTTCGGCCGTGGCCTGCTCTCCTGGTTTTAAGACTACATATGCTTTTACTGTTTCCCCCCGATAAGGGTCAGGAATGCCAACAGCGACAGCCTCTTGGATTTTGGGATGCTGAAAGAGAACTTCATCTATTTCGCGAGGATAAATGTTAAATCCACCAGCGATGATCATGTCTTTTTTGCGGTCCACAATGAAGAAATAACCATCTTCGTCTTGCACGGCCACATCTCCTGTATAAAGCCAGCCCTCCTTTAATTGTCCAGCTGTTTCTTGCTCATTGTTCCAGTATCCTTTCATAATTAGCGGGCCCCTCATGACGATTTCTCCGGGCGTGCCTGGCGGAACATCTTCTTTTCCTTCTTGCACATCTACGAGGCGAACATCATTGTCAATAAAGGGAATGCCAATGCTACCTACTTTTTTAAGGCCAAGAATGGGGTTAGCAATGCCCAGGGAAGTTGACTCACTAAGGCCATAACCCTCAGTAAAGAATATGCCCAGGTCTTTGACCTGTTCGATTAACTCCACAGGCATAGGGGCTGCCCCCGAATTTAGGAGACCCAATTTGCGGGCCAGATCAAGCTCAGGTGCTCTTGGATGATTGATAATGGCATTAATCATGGTAGGAACAGTGGGGAAGAAAGTGATCTCTTTAAAATTGGCTAAGAGATTAATTAACTCATCAATCTGAAAGCGGGGAACTAAATATTGGGTGGCACAATTAAATATGGCCCAGTTCAAGACCACAATGTTCCCATAAACATGAAAAAAGGGAAGGATAGCCAACACAGATCGTCTTTCGGGAGGGGTATATTGCATAGTAGGATTTCCCCATTGGGAGCATTGCAAAGTAGCGGCCACTACGTTAGCATGGGTAAGGATGGCTCCTTTAGGTATCCCTGTGGTCCCCCCGGTGAATTGAATAAGCGCCGCGTCCTCAGGTTGGATGGGTACCTTTGGCTGTTTAGTACTTGGTGATTTTTCAACCAATTCCGAAAAATGAAGCCAATCTTTCTCTAATTCCAGGCTCGCGGCCGTGCTCTTTTCGAACCCTTTAATATAATCTGTAATCTTGGTGACGATTACACGGCGGATGGGAACTTGTTGGCAAAAATTACGGGCCGTGGGCAAGACTATATCGAAAGTAATTAAAGTAGTAAATTCTGTGTTGGCAGCTATCATTTTCAGCTCTTCTACGGTATACATGGGATTGAGGTTAACAACAATGCCTCCCAGCATGAGAACTGCATAATAAGCAATTATGTACTGCGGAGAAGTAGGCAGGTGGATACCGATCCGTTCTCCCTTCTTGATACCCATTGCCCCTAAGGCGTTAGCCAAACGGAGGACTTGGCCACGTAATTCCCAGAAAGTCATCTCGGTGCCATAAAAATTTAGCGCCGCTTTGTCGGGAAAAGAATTAGCCGGAATTTGTAAGAGGTCAGATATGCTAATCCGCGGGTAGCGCAAAGTTAACGGAACATTATAGTCATAATGACGATGCCACGGTTTAAAAGTCATTGTTTTACACTCCTTTCCATAAGGAGATATGATTTCTTATTCGCGAATTAACCTACTCTCCCTCTTAGAAAGAGATGGCAAGAGATCATCTTAGCGGACAAGAAATTTTTTTAAGTAATACTAAATGCTCTATAGCAAAGTCAAGAAAAATATTACAAATAATGAGACCT
>FWPU01003868.1_pt1 | contig 22314 bp, 17 predicted proteins | sample 2228361 | NCBI WGS metagenome assembly FWPU01 (sample SAMEA103939777, study PRJEB20133) | metagenome
TGGGGGTGGGGGGCTGTCCCCCGAAATTCTGCGTAATGCACCCGTATAACAGTCGGCGGAAAGGTTGGCAAATGGAACGTTGTTCGCGCAGCGCTTGCCAGAGGGACGTTATCATACCGTCATTCCTTCTTCCTTACGGTCATGAACACAACTGAATGAGGCGGGAGGACGCCGTCCAGTTGGTCTCCGATGAGAGCCATAGGAAAGTCCACCACGAAATCCTCCGCGCGCTCCAGCAGCGGCTTGCCGTCAAGGTCGGCGTGGGAAAGCGCAATCTGCGTCGCTTCTGCGGGGCGAAAATTGCGCATCTCTGCGCGGCACGGGACGGGCAGCGACGAGGCGTTGACGATAACCAAATAGAGCGTCCTGCCGTCCTTGCTGCACGTCGCCAGAACGGGCGTCATTGGCGCAGAGAATGAGCGGGCTTCGGCTCGTTCGGGCACGTGATAGGGTGCAGTGCCTTCGATGTCCACGACCCACTCGCCGACGTGACGGTTGAAATGGTAGTAGAGCCAGTAGAGCATGGATTGTTTCCCCGGCGCATCCGGGAACAGGATGCCAAAGCCCTGACCGCCGGTGCGAGACAACATTTGCCAACCGCTCGCGCCGAGCAACATGCCCTCGCGGGCGTAGTAAACCAGGCGCACGGCGCGGTGCAGCGTGCCGACGACGTTGGCGTTGCGGTCCACGTAATCAGCGCGTTCGCCGTTCGGTCCGCTGGCGTGCAGTCCCCATTCGGTGTCCAGTTGGTCAATCTGCCGACCGGGGTTGTAGGCTTTGATGAGGGCGTTGAAGCGGAGAATGGCATCCAGCGTCCTGACAGTTTCCGTCAGCACAACGTCCTCAAACTTACTGCGATGGACGTTGGGGAAAGCGTAGTAGTGCCCGACGACGAAATCGTAACATCCCGCCGTCTGTTGCAGCACGTAGTTGCCCCACTTCTGATTGTGGACGGCAACGGCGATTCCCACGCGCGCTGTCGGGTTAGCGCGGCGGATGGCTGCGCTGACCGCCTTGACGTGCTGAACGTAATCATCCGGCGACGCGAACGCTTTGCCGTGTCCCCACAGCGAGGAATATGGCTCGTTGGCAATCTCCCAGTAACGAAACTTGAGCCGCTTCTGCTGCGCGTAGCGGACGGCACGTTCCCACACGTCGGGCGGCAGTTTCGTGTTCGCGCCTTGCTCCTCTAACTCCAACACCGTCCACTCTTCGGCGATACCGCTGCGCCGACACATCTCCGCCACTTTGTCTATCGCGGCTTCCACGCCGAACGGTTCGTCGCCCACCGCGTAAAACCGCGTCATCGGCAGCCGCATTTCACGGATGGCTTCTTCCGTCTGGGGCGGCAACGTGAACTCGCCTTGCTTGCTGTAAGGATGTCCCGTCCAACCGGCGACGCGGTGGAAGGAAACGCCCCCTGCCTCGCGTGTGGCGCGGCGCAAACGTTTGGAGGCGTCCACCGTAAAATCCAGTTTTTCGCCGGGGCGCAAGCGATGTTGGAGGGGTTGATAAGACAACGTTGTCTCGTCCACCAACCGTGGCTTGGTGGAGGGAGACGCTGTGACGCTCACGTCGTCAATCCACAGCGTTCGTTCCTCTTTTTCATCCGTCGTCGTTTTGAAGGTCAGCAGCAAGTGGCGACTGCGTTCCGCGAAGAAGTCGAACCCCTCGTGAATTTCAAAGGCAAATTGCCGCCATGATGCGTTCACGTCAATCGGAAAGAAACCGGGGGATGGCGCGTCCACGAAGGGGCGGATATTTTCGTATGCCGTCACACCGAACAGCGAACGACCGGGCTTGTCCGCGCGTGCCCAGAAGACGATGCGATACGCCATGCCGCGTTGGGGGCGAATGGCATAGGCGGGGTCGGTAACAACATAGCCGCCCGTGTTGGCGGGATGAAAAATGCGGAAGCACGCTTGACCGTTGTGCGGCTGTGTCGTGTCTCGCGTGAAGTGAGCGGGCACTTTGAACCTCTCCGCGCCCCACATCGCCCAGCCGGGCGGCGGACTCTGCGGCGATGACAGTTCAAAATCGCCGTTGAACACAAGGTTCTTGTCGTTTGCGCGACTCCAAACGAGTGCGCTGCTCACTCCCGCCATGAGAGCCACTAACACTCCAAGCCGCGACGGTGACGGAGCGGAAGAGCACACCTTGCGCTTACCTTTTCGCTTGTGCCTGGGCGCGTCCATACTTGTCACTTCCCGCTGCTCTTCTTGAGGTGCTTGTCGAAAAACTCGTCCACCATCCTCTGAATCTCCGGTCCGCCGAAGCCGTGTCCCCCGCCTTTGACCGTGTGGAACGTCACGTCCACGCCTGCCTTTTTCAGCGCCTCGTAGAGCAACTCGCTCTGGTTGAACGGCACGATGGGGTCTTTGTCCCCGTGCATGATGAGGAACGGCGGGTCGTCTTTGGTGATGTAGGTGATGGGGTTGGCTTTCGCTACCTTGTCCTTGTTCTGCTCAAGGGGTCCGCCGACAAGCAGCGCTTCGGGACAGTGGGGCGAGTTGCGGTCTATGTTGCTGGGGAAGTCCTTCATTTTCAGAAAGTCGGTCGGACCGAAAAAATCGCACACGGCGTTGACGCGGCTGGAGAACTCCTGCCAGCCGCCTTTGCCTTCCAACTCTTTCACGTCACCCGACGTGCCGAGCAGCGCGACGAGATGCCCGCCCGCCGAACTGCCCCACACGCCGATGCGGTTGGGGTCAAGGTTGTATTCCTTCGCCTTCGCCCGCAGGAATCGAATAGCGCACTTGCAGTCTTCAATTTGCGCGGGAAAAATGGCTTCCTGACTCAAGCGATATTCGATGCTCGCGCAGAAGTAACCCCGCCGCGCAAAACGAGCGAGGTTGCCAATGCCGCTGTCTTTGTTGCCCGCGCGCCATGCGCCGCCGTGAATCCAAACGACGACGGGCATCGCGTCTTTTGGCGGCGACTTGGGGCGAAGAACGTGCATCTTCAGCGGTCTGCCGCCCCCCGTGCCATACTCCACATCGCGGATGAGTTCGACGTCGGGCGGGAGTGGAACGTTGACCTGTCCGCCGTGAACAACTAATGCGGTCAGGAATGTCAACAACAACACTTTGCTCATCTTCATCATCCTTTCTATGATTCTTCCGCTTGCCTTAATTCCGACGCGTTCATCTGATTTTGGCTAACAAACGCTCCTTTGCTTCCTCCCTCGAAAATCGTCGGCATAGGATGCCGAACTGGTCTATCGCCCCCCTGCCCCCGTTGACGGGGGCTGTCCCCCGCCAGCGGGGGACGGGGGCGACGGCATCCCATGCCGTCATTTTCATGCGGCGTGGTGCGCCAACGGCGCCTGGGCGATTCCTCCGAAAATCGTCGTCGTCCTCGTCGTCCTCGTTCGTAGTCGTGCGATTCATCGCACGTCAATCCGATGCGCAATCAATTGCGCTACTACGAACGAAGACGATTTTCCGGCAGCGTGGCGCGTCAACGACGCATGAATGACTCCTTCAGTTCTTGGATACTCACGGTCATGGACATTTCATTCACCTCCTTATCCCTTCTTCGTCGGCAGCGGCGCGCCCAGCGTGTCTTTGTTCGGTTGGAAGCCATCGCCGTTCACGTCCACGTAGATGGGATTGCTGATGGCAATCGGCGTTTCACCGCGCTGCCCCATGATGGGACCAACTGTCGCGCTCTCTCCGATGGCAACGACGATGATGTGCGCGTCTTGTTCTAACGTCACAGGGATATTTTGGTCAAACTTCACCACGCCGTCGCGGAAGTAATGCGGATGTGACGCGCGCGTGAAGTTGAGTTTCGGGTCGGGGCGTCCATTGACCAGCACCTGCACGCGGTCCACGTCCAGCCAGTTCGCGCATTGCACGCGGACACGTAAAGTGCCCTTGCCGTTCCTCACCTTCACCTCGTCGCCGGGCAGAGAGCCATTAAACAGAACCTCCATCACCGGACCGTTGGTCATGATGATGCGTCCCTTCTTCGACTGGCGCACCACTTCCATCTCGTCAATTTTCGCGGGGTCATCGGTGGACGATTTGACGTAGTTGCGAATCGCCCCTGAATCATGGAAGCAATAATGAGCGTCGGTGTTCGCCACGCCGGGGAGGCGGAAGCCTTGATTGAGCAGTTGCAGCCAGTTGAAAATGCGGTTGTTGCGCAGGTTGTTTCCCGTGCCGGTGGTGGGCTGCATAGCGAGGATGTTCGTCGCCCAAATCTCAATGACGTGCGTGAACTCAAACGTCCTGAACCCCGCGTCCTGCTGCCCGTCGCCGTCCTTGTCGTAAAACAGCCAGCCAATGTCGGGATGGTTCTGCTGCACTAACTTTTCGCTCTTGTCATCGTGGTCGTAGAGCCGCTTGATTTGCGTCAGCACGTCGGCATCGGTCAGTGGGGCGCCGCCGTCTTGCATCCCCGGTTTGATTTTGAGCGGAAAAGCGTTCTGGTGGTTGAGCGAGCCGGGGCTGTCGGTTAACTCAATGCCGTCGGAGGTCGCCATGATTTTCTCCAGCCCCAACGCTTTCAGGCGATGCCGATACGTCTGGATGCGGTTGTGTTCGGTGGAGGCGGCGAACTCCACGCCCTCAGCGGCAAGGCAGGTGATGCGGCTTTCCGTTTCCGTCGTATTGTCGCCGCTCTCAGAAGAATGGTTGTGAAAGTCCGCCGAAATCCAGCCCTTGCTGTCGACGACGCGCACCAGCCGCGCCGACACGCGGGCGGTTTGTCCCTCGTTCAAGTTGAGGTAGCGGTATACTGCATCGTATTCGGGACCGCGCGAGATGATGAGGTAATACTTGCCAGGGGGCAGCGCGACGGTGAACTTGCCGTTGGGCGAGAAGTAGAGGTTGCGACACCCGTTGGCGCGCTGGATCGGTCCGAGGTCCGGTTCGGGCGTGCCCGCGATGCCGACGAATTGCACCTTGCACGGCGACGGCTTGCCCTCCGCGTCCGTGACGTTGAAGGTGACTTGCGAGAGCGGACCGACCTCGATGCTCACGCTCGCTTCGCTGGCGACGTCGACGGGCGCTTCCTTCGTCGCCCGTCCGATTTGCGACACGACGAGCGTGTATCTGCCTTGGGGCAGGGCGAACGTTGCCTTGCCCTGCATGTCGGTGTAAGCCGCACAGACGCCTTTGCCGTTCTGCCGCGCGACGACGTCGGCGCCCCCCACGGGCTTCCCGGCGTTTTGCACCGACACCATCACGCGCCCGTTGGGTTGCCCTAAGATATCGCGCGCAATCAACTGCGCTTCGGCTTCGTGCCGCCCCCCGATGAGGTAGCGCGTCAGCGTAATTTCCTGATTCGGCTCAAACTGCGTGAGGCGTGTGGCGGGGTCTTTGATGAGTTCGGGATAATCCAAAAACGTGCCGCTATTCGGTCCGAACATGCCGCCGTATCTACCGTTGGTGTAAATCTTCCCCTGCGGGCGCACGACGGCGTAGGCGGCGTGAAACCACCGGTCGTAGAAGGTCACGAACGCAAACTCGCCTTCGGGCGTCTGCGAAAAAGTCTGGTCGCAGCGCATTTTGTCGGACACGCGCCGCCCCGCTGGTTTGTTGCTCGTATTGCGGAAGCGCGTCGTCGCGCGCAGGAACTGCTCGCCGTCACGCAGAGCGTATTCCGTCACAACTTCAAATGGGTCGGTGTCCGTCGGCGATTTTGTCACGCGCAGGCGCACCTCCGCACCGTTGGCGGTGATAATCTCGGCAGCCGTCGCCGCCGGCGCAAGGTAGGGGTCGCCATGCGGCATGAACGCCGTCAGTTGGTCGTTGTTCGTCTCACGCAAAGCGAAGTCAATCACCGCCCCCTGAATGTGACGACACGACAGATGCGCGTGCCGCCCCGGCGCGGGCTGCGCGACCACGATGACGACCTTATCGTTCTGAAGCAAGTAATCGCCATAAATCGCGTCGACCTCTTTGCCGCCGGGAACGAGGTGCCAGTTGTCCGCATTCAACCGAACGATTTCGCCGCCGAACGACGGCGCGACTGAAATGAGTAAAAAAGCAATCGCTACGAAATGACGAATGTGCATGGGGTTTCCTCCCTCACGTTTTTCGTTCGCGTCATTATAAACGATTGGGTTTTGCGGCGTCAAGCGACAAATCCCAAACCCCATGTCTTCATTCGTCACCTGTTCGAGGGAGCTTCCCTTGCCAACATTGACGTCTGCTACGGGTCGCGCAGCAATCTGCGGAACTCTTCCACCGTCAAGCCTGCATCCCGCAGGATGCTTTTCAGCACTTTCGGGTGCAGGATTTTGCCTGCGTGAAAAGGGATGGTCACGCGCTGACCTTGCGCGTTGTGGTAGATTTTGTGGCTGCCGCTCTGCCGCGAGAGCGTGAAGCCCAACTTCTCCACCACGCGAATCGTATCGCCCGCCGTCACACGCGGCAGCCGCGCCATTACGCCGCCACCTCCAACGTCGTCACGCTAACCATCTCTGGAACGTCAATCGCCTCGCCGTTCGCCAAACGGTCTTGCAGGTGCAACTTCACGGCGTCTTTGATGTTCGCCAGCGCTTCCTCATAAGTGTCGCCTTGCGTGTAGCATCCCTGCAGCGCGGGACACTCGGCGTAGTAGCCGTGTTTGTCTTTTTCGATGATGATGGGAAGGACGTATTTTGTTTTGTTGGTATTCTTAGCCAAAGCAATCACCTCCAAGCATCCTGATTATCCGTGAGTGTAACACAGGACGGCAAAAAAATCAACGACGCGCATTTGTCCCAGCGATTGAAATCGCGGGCTACAATGGCGCAAAGTCCGCCTGCGCGGGCTGGACATGATGCAAGGGTTCTTTACAAAACCGCGCCGCGCCGCTACAATACCAGCAACACAACACGCGAGGAGGTAAGAAGGATGAACCTGTGGATGGACGTAATGCGCGACCTTGAGTCCGTCATGGACGACTACGAGCGGCTCTTCGACGCTTGGGCGGAGGGCGGGGTGGATGGGTTGGTCATCGGACCGATGTTTTTCGATGCCGCGAAATTGCTGGCGGGCACAAAGTCAGTGACGGGCGCTCGTCCGCCTACTGCAACGTTTGACCCGAACTTAGAGGTTTATCGGCGATTGGGCGTTGAACCGCCCCCCGCGCCGATGGAGAAGTCTACTGAAAAACGCGCGCTGTTGGAGCGCACGTTGACCGCCGCGAAAGAACGCGGCTGGAGTGTGTGGATTTTCACCCCCGCGGCAGGCATGGGAGCGGGCGGGACGGGGCACATCTTCGCAGACGAGAAAACGCGCGATGCTTTTTGCGCTCGTTTGATTGACACGCTGGAACGTTACCCGATGGCGGAGGGCGGCATCATGGACGGTCCCGAATGGGGCTACGAAATCTGCCCTCATCACATGAACTTTCGCAGTTACATCTTCAACGACCTGCCCGAATCCGTCGCGTCGAAAGCTGCACAACTTGGTTATGACTACGCCGCGCTGGTCGCCGCAAAAGACCGACTGTATCAGACGCTTCATTCTCTTGACCAAGCACGCATCACGCTTCATGCGTCAGGCGGGTTGCTCGGTGGGTTTGCTCTCATTGGCTCTGACCCGGATTTGATGGCTTGGTTCAAGTTCCGCGTGGACGCGCTGACGGATTTCTTCCGCAACGTGAGGTCGTGCGTGGACGCGCACGCGACGCGCAAGGTAAAACTCGGCTTGGGTCCGCGTTCCGCTTGCTTCGCGCCGCTGTGTGGCTATGACTTTGCGCGGCTGGCAGAGTTTATTGACGTGCTGTTGCCCAAACATTACTTCTGGCATCGCGGTTTCGATGGGACGTACGGCACGGTCTATCGTTACGTGGAAACGCTAACGATGTGGAACCCAAGTCTGAGCGATGCCGACGCTTTGGCGGTTGTGAGCGCGTTGTTCGGTTTGACCTTGCCGGGCGTTCAAAGCCGCAGCGACTTTGAGGACGGGTTTCCCGCGGAGTTCTTCGAGACGGTGGTGAAACAGGAGACGCGCCGCGCTCTTGCCGCCGTGGACGACCCGCAGCGCATCGTGCCGTGGGTGGATTCCGGACGTCGCCCGCACGACGGCGACCCGATGTCTGCCGGTGATTTGCGCCGCTTGCTGCAAGCCGCGCAGCAAGCGGGATTGCAGCGGTTTCTTTATCATCATCACGGCAACTTGACGGAGGGCGAGTGGGTGGTTATGAGCGAACTCTGCGGCAAGCCGTATCGCCCGCAGCCGGGGGGATACCGTCCGCTGGATGCGGATGTGTTGTGATGCGTGAAACGTGATGCGTGACGCGGGAAAGTCATTCTTTGGAACGACGACGTCTGAGTGTCCAATATGCCAATCCTACTCCGACAGTAATGACTGCGGCGGCACTGAGTATCAAGGGGAGAGGGGAGGTCGTCGTGGGCGGCGGCGGGGGGGGAACGCTGGCGAGTTCGGCGGGTGTCATGGCGCGGCGGCGGGCGAGTTCGAGACGAAGGCTCTCTTCGCCCTTCGCCATTGCCCAGCGATGGTTGGCGGCGAAGATGGGCTTGAGAAGAAACGAAAGATAACGGAGGAGAGGTTTGTCAACCCGAATTTTCCAGTCGTAGGTGACGTTCACCCACGCGCCGTCCTGCTCAAACGTCCAGACGCCGCTGCCCTCAAAATCGCCTGAAGCCCCCAGAGAGAAGCCGTAGGGCTTGCGCGATTCCGTGACGCAAAATCCCCAACGCAAGGTGTAGGGCAGCCAGCCCTTCGTGCGCAGCGCGACGACCTTGCCGACACCGCGCGCGTCGCCGGGTTCGAGAACGTCCACGTCGAGATACACGGAGGGCCACCACCGCGTCAGCGATTCCACGTCTTCGAGAACGTCCGAAATTTCGTCGCACGTTCCCTCCACGCGCCAACGGGTGATGAAGTGGTATTCGTTACTGTTCATCATCGCTCGTGTGCCTCCCCAAAACGCTGTAAGACTTTGTAGAGGGCGTCTGCGCCGAACGAGAGAGCCTCGGCGGGAATGCGTTCGTCCGCCGCGTGAATCAGTTGCGTCAGGTCCATATCTTCCGGCAAGTTCATCGGCAGGAAACCGTAAGTCTGAATGCCCAACCGCGAGAAAAAGCGTCCGTCGGTGACGCCGCTCAACAGCAGCGGCACCGGCACGCCCTCGGGGTCAACCTCGCGTAGGATACCCGCTAAAGTATCGAACAAACCCATGTTTGGTTCGGGCGGGCAGGGGTCGTAGCGGATAAGTTCCAGTTCCACGTCATCGCCGATGAGGGGGCGCAGTTCGGCGAACATGTCATTGGGCGTGAAACCGGGCAGCAAACGTCCGTCCAGTTCGACGACGATTGCGCTGGGAATCACGTTGATTTTCTCGCCGCCGCGCACGATCGTGGCGTTGACCGTGTTGCGCAGCAGGGGTTCAAACATGGGCGACAGATTGCCCAACCGACCCAACACCACGTCCGTAAAATCTGGGTTGAGAAGTTGCCCCATCATCTCGTTAAAAGGGGCGGGCAGGGCGGCGGCCATCGCCTCGAACATCTGACGCGCAGCGGGCGTGACGTGAACCGGCAGGCGGTGCTGGTCCAACTGTTGAAGAAGTCGCCCCAACTTCGCCATCGCCCCGCCGCGAAACGACAGGGAGCCATGTCCGCCCGGTCCGCGCACGGTTGCCTTCATCCAGCAGACCTGTTTTTCGGCGACCATGATGGGATAAAACTTGAGTTGACCGACGCGCAGCGCAAATCCGCCAAACTCGCCGATGGCGTAACGGATGCCTTTGAACAGATGAGCGTGATTTTCGACGAGATACCGCGCCCCGTGTTCGCTGTCCGCCTCTTCGTCGCTGACGACGGCGAGCACGACATCGCCGGGGGGCGTCAGCCCTTCAGCTTTGGCGCGCAGGAGTGCCGCAAGCATCATGGCGACGCCGCCCTTCATGTCCAGCGCGCCGCGCCCCCAGACGCAGCCGTCGACTAACTTCCCCTCAAACGGCGGGTGCTGCCACGTTTGCTTTTCCGTCGTGACCACGTCGACGTGACCGTAAAGCAACAAGGGCGGAGCGTCGCCGCGTCCCGCCAGGCGCGTGATGAGATTCGGGCGCGCCGGGTCGCGGGCAATGAGGGTCGTTTGAAACCCTGCTCTGGTGAGCAAGTCGTTGAGGTAGGCGATACAATCAACCTCGTTGCCCGGCGGGTTGGTGGTGTTGAATCGGATGAGGTTCTGCAACAGTTCGATGGGACACTGGCAAACAGCGGTTGGGTTGGACATCCTTGATTATCCTTTCTTCGGACTTTCTGCAAGAGCAGAGGCGATTGGCTCGGTGCGACGTTCCATTGTCAGGGGCGCGCCGTGTTGCGCTTCGTATCGGCGCGCCCAACACCATTGCGTTCCACACAGGGCGATGTAAAATCCCCATGTCCCCAAAAATCCGCTCCACGCCACCAGACCGATGGGCGCGTCGCAGGCTCAGTAGAACAAGTAGGTCACAGCGGCGGTGGCAAACAGCAAAACAAACGTCCACGCTCCCATGAAGGGCAGTGGAAAGCCGGAGTGAACGTAATGATGTGATGGATACGCAAGAGGCTTGCTTTGATTGAAATGTCGAGACGCCGCCATTCCACCTGCAACTCCCGCAACGAGCGCCAGCAGCGTGAGAACGCCTTGCACACCGTAGCGCATCAGACTGGCGGGCACGCCGATACCGCCGAACAAAATCAACCCCAACGCAAACGCCAGCGTCAGCCACGCGCAGTAATCCCGGAAGGTCGCGGTTCGTTTTCCGTCGCTCACTTGAGTCGAACGTCGCGCCATCTGCGTGACGAGACGAATGGGAAAGAACAAATAGCCGATGATGGCGAACGTGATGAAGGTCTCAGACAAACTCTCCGTTTCCATGCTGGTCGGATACTTCTCCAACAGTTTGCTCAATCCCCAGACGCTGCCCACCAGAACCGCCGTGCCGATGCCGCCGCCCACTGCAAGCCTTTTTCGGCTGAACCCGGCAATGATCAGCCACAGCATCAATCCGCACAGCGCGCCGCACGCGCCAGAAAGAAAGGATGTGAGAGTCATGATTGCACCTCGAAAGTGAAACGTGAGACGTGACGCATAAAGTTCAGGACTCTCGAACCGCGTAAATGAGCGGCGGGGGAGTGGTCGGCTGGTTGCCGATGGTGAACGTTTTTCGCGCCTCCCTCAGGAAGTCGTCCGACAGTGTTTGATTGGCGTGAACGGTGAGCAGTGCCTCGCCTTGTTGAACAGCGTCGCCAATTTTGCGATGGAGGACGAAGCCCACCGCTGGGTCAATCACGGCGTCCTTGCTCATGCGTCCCGCGCCGAGGCGTCCTGCCAATTTTCCCAACGCGAGCGCATCAATCGCTGTGACGATGCCGCTGGCGTCGGCTGTGACGACGATACGGTGAGCCGACTGCGGAAGTTTCTGCGGATTGTCCACAACCGACACATCACCTCCCTGCGCGGCGACGAGTTCGCGGAATTTTTGCAGGGCAGCGCCGCTTTCGATTTCGGATTTCGGATTTCGGATTTCGGATTTATTTAACCGCAGCATGTGTGCCGCCAACGTCAAAGACAGTTCGCGCACGTCGGCGGGTCCGCCGCCTTGCAGGACTTCAATGGCTTCCGCGACCTCGAGCGCGTTGCCGATGGCGCAGCCCAGCGGCTGGTTCATGTCGGAGATGACGGCGACGGCGCGTTTGCCGGCGCGGTGAGAAGTCGCCACGAGAGCGTCGGCGAGTTCCGTCGCGGATTCCACTGTCGGCATGAACGCGCCGTTGCCCGCTTTTACGTCGAACACGAAAGCATCTGCTCCGCCCGCGAGTTTTTTGCTGAGGATGCTGCCGACGATGAGCGGAATGCTCTCGACGGTTGCCGTCTCATCGCGCAGCGCGTAGATACGCTTGTCGGCGGGCGCGAGGTTCTCCGTCGCTCCCGCCAGCGCAATCCCGATGCTCCGCACCTGCTGTAAGAACTGTTCCCTTGTCAGGTGGGGGGAGAAACTGGGAATTGACTCTAATTTGTCCACCGTGCCGCCGGTGTGCCCCAGCGCGCGCCCCGTGAACTTGGCGACCGGCACCCCGGCTGCCGCAACGAGCGGGGCGACAATCAGTGTCGTCTTATCTCCCACGCCGCCCGTGCTATGCTTGTCCACCTTCACGCCGGGAATCGAGGAGAGGTCAACCACGTCGCCCGACTCCGTCATCGCCTTCGTCAGAAACCACGTCTCCTCCGCGCTCATCCCGCGCCACAGCACCGCCATCAGAAACGCCGCCATCTGCGCCTCTGACACTTTTTGGCACAAAAAACCGTCTACCATGAAAGCGATTTCCTCGGCGGTCAGGATTTTGCCTTCCCGTTTTGCTATAATTATATCATACGCAGTCGGCATGGTAATTGTAATGACCAATGTCCAATGACCAATTGACTCACTGACGAGCCGTTCATTGCTCATGGGTCATTCTCACTTTACCAGAGGCTTTGTTCGCTGTCAAACGGAACACGTCGCAAGGAGGGCGAGAACGACAAAAATCATCAAGAAGCGGAGGTTTTGCATGACTAACTTTGACGATGCCACAGGGAGGTCAGTGGCTCTCAGGATGTGCGCCTGCGAGCAAGCGAACGATGAGCGGGCGTTGTTTTGTGTCCACTGCGGCGCGGTGCTGCGGCGGAGCGCGGAAGCCGTCAACAACCCCCCGAAAGTCCTGCCGTGGAGCATTGCTGACGTCCTCGTGGTCGGCGTCGGTGGACTCATGTTCAGTTTCATCCCTATCATTATTGATGCGCTCCTCTCCTGCGGCGCGGTGCAGGCGATTCTTCAGAACAAACCCATTGAAATCTCAACCGGTTTCATGCTGCGCTCGGTCATCTTCCAAAACGCTGTCTTGGTTGGTTTTTGCTTTTTCTGGCTGTCAGTGATTCGGCGGCAGGGTGTCTCGGCGTTAGGGCTGTGCCGCACCCACTGGAAAACGTGGCTGGGGCAAGGCGCGGTGGCGGGCGTCGTAATTTTCGGCTTGGGAGAACTCATTCCCTACCTCACGCATCACGCGATGCTGTTCATCGGCATCAGCAGCGGCGACTTGGAGCAGTGGGACGCGCAAGCCCCGCAGGTCAAACTTATTGACTCCATTCTCAAATCCTCCGTTCCGATGAAAGTGTTCGCCGTGTTCGTCATCGCTGTCGTCGCGCCCGTTGGGGAGGAGATTTTCTTTCGCGGCTTCGCGTATCAGGGCATCAAAAACCGTCTGGGGGCGAAGTGGGGCGCGGGGCTGTCCAGCCTCGCGTTCGCCGCGCTGCACACGAACGTCCCCGCTTTCGTCGCCTATTTCGTTTTGGGGCTAATTCTGGTCTGGCTGTTCCAGCGGACGAAATCCCTCACCGCGCCAATTCTGGCGCACAGTCTGAACAATTTCATCGCGGTCATGTATTTACTGATGGCGCGATAAGAAAGGACTCCAAGAGTTACGCAGTTGAGCACACAAGAAGGGGTTCTCACCCCTCCCCGCACGCGGGGAGGGGCTGGGGGTGGGGTGAAAAGCGGTGGAAGCAACCGCGTAACTCTTGGACTCATTCATGGGAAGATTACGCGCGGGCGCGGCGGAGGTCGTGATTACGCCGCCGGTGGGCGTGTGGATGACCGGCTTCGCGGCGCGTCCTTCGGAGTCGCAGGGTATTCACGATGACTTGATGGCGAAAGCCCTCGTGCTGGACGATGGGACGAAGCGCGTTGCCCTCGTCACCGCCGATTTGCTAGGATTGGACTTTGATTTGCTCACGCGCCTGAAGCAACTCATCCAGCAGCGAATAGGCATCGCGCCCGAGGATGTTCTGTTCAATGCCTCGCATACGCACGGCGGACCGATGACGAACACACTGCGCGGCATGGGTTGGCGCGATAATTTCTGGTGCGAGATACTGCTGCAACAGATGGTCGGCGCGGTGAAGATGGCGGTTGACCGTTTGCAGGACGCCCGCATCGGCTTCGGCAGCGCGCCCTGTCAAATCGGCTTCAACCGCCGCGAGCAGATTCGGCGCGACGTGGTGCTCGGCATTGTGAAGCGCGGTCCGACGGACACTCGGGTGGACGTCGTGCGCGTGGACGCGAGCGACGGTCAACCGCTCGCGGTCGTTTTCCGTCACGCGACGCACCCCGTCGTGCTCGGCGCGGAAAACGTTCTCATCACTGCCGATTGGTGCGGCTACGCGGCGAGAACACTGGCAAGTTGGCTCACCCCCCACCCCCCCACCCCTCCCATTTGCCTTTTCGTGCAGGGCTGCTGCGGAGACATCAATCCCATTCAGCGTGGCAGCTTTGAAGTCGCCGAGCGGTTGGGGCGCATCGTGGCGGCAGCAGCGGTGCAGGCGTGGCATCAGATTGAAACCCAAGGGGAAGTCGACCTCAAAACCGCGCTGCGCATTTTGCCGCTGACGCTGCAAGACCCGCCGAGCGTGGAGGAAGCCGAAAAGCAACTTGCAGCATACCAGCAGCGCGCCGCCGCCGCGCCGAAAACTCAGACGAATCCCGGGATGGTGCGCACGTATCAGGATTTAGTCGGATGGGCGGAAAAGATACTGGAGTTTGCGAAAGAAGGCATCAAGCCGCGCACTCAGGATTTTGTTGTCCAAACGCTGACCATTAACGACACCGCATGGGTTGGACTCTCCGGCGAGCCGTTCATCGAACTCGCCTTTGACATTGAACATCGCTCCCCATTCCCCCGCACGTTCGTTTTGGGCTACACCAACGGCTGCATCGGCTACGTCCCTACCGCCCGCGCCTACGAAGAAGGCGGCTACGAGGTCGTGGAGGCGGTGCGCTACTACGGCGATTTGATGATTCGCCCGGAGTCGGCGCAGAGGATTTGCGAGGCGGCTGTCGAAATGATCGCCTGAGACGGGATGCGTGATGCAGAGATGCAGGGATGCAAGGAGGCAAGGATATAAGCCGTTGCATCTTTTCATCCTTGTATCTTTGTATCACATCTCACGCACTACGTTTTTCGGAGGTTCTGTCCTATGAAACGCTGGAGGCAAGTTTTCGCGTTGTGCGGCGTTGTCGCGTTGAGCCTTGTGGCATGGCGTTCGCTGGCGCGGGCGCAGAACGAAATCGCCGACAACCAGCCGCTTTTGAAGAAATCCATCTTCTCAACCTCATCCGCGAACTGCGGTTGACAAACGAGCAGATGGAGTCGCTGCTGAAGGTGGCGAAGGACTTGAAAGAGCAGCAGCAAAGTCTGATGAGCAAACGCAACAGCCCGGAGGTGCGCACGCTGCTGCTGCAAATCAAGCAAGGACTGATTGAGGGCAAGAACGAGGACGAGTTGGGACCGCTGTTTGAACAGTTGGAAATGCTCATCGCCCGCGACGCGCAGCCCCACGAGACGGAAGAGAAAGTTCGCCAAGCCGCTCAGGAGAAAGCCAAAGAAGCCGCTGCGCTTCTGACACCCCAGCAAATCGTGCGTCTTGTCGGACACGAGGACGAGGACAGTCTGACGATGCGGTTTACGGAGACTTTGAACGAGGCGCGGCGCAACCCACAGGTGCGAGTCGAAGTTCTTCAGGGGTTTCCGCGTCACGTTGCCCGCCTCGCCGCTCGCGGCGATGCAAAGAAAGAGGAAACCCTTGTCAAGCAAGTGCGCGACCTGATGGACGAAGCCCTTAAATTGTCCGACGCGGAGTTCAGCCAGAAGTTGAGCGACCTGCAAAAGCAGTTGCGTCAAATCGTGCAAGGCGCAGGAGGTTCGCCCTTCGCGCTGCTGCAATCGCAGGTGGAAGAGCGCATGGCGGAAACCCTGATGAACCCGCGCTTTGCCAAGGTGTTGGAGGAAAAGTTGAATTACGTGAAGGGGAAGTGAAAAGACGAGTGGTCAGTTGGGGCGGACTGTCGGAGACGCCGCGATACGTCGCTCGCCAAGTCCACAAGCGGGGAGGGATGAATCATGCAACGTTTGACGATGATGTTGGGCGTCGTGCTGATGACTTTGCCTGTGGGAGCGATAGAGCAAAACAACGCGTCCGCATTTCTGCGACGGGACGGAACCCAACTGCGCTTGGGCGACAAGCGGTTTCGGCTGATTGCTGTCAACAAGTTTGATTTGTTCCTGCGCTTCCTTGACGGGGGGGAGAAGAAGCAGCAAGCCATCAGCGCGATTGAGGAAGCAGCAAAGCAGGGGTTCACGGCGATTCGCTTCGCGGGCGTTGGGTTCTACCCCAACAACATGCGCAACTGGGCGAACGAGAAAGTCTATTGGGGCGCGTTTGATGAGTTGGTGCAGACGGCGAAGAAAAACGGCGTGCGGCTCATTCCCGTCATTCACTGGAACACTTACCTGTTTCCTGACATGGCGCACGAGTGCGTGCAGGACATGCTCACGAATCCCGACTCGCGCTCGCGCCAATACCTGTGGCTCTACACATACCAAATCGTGACGCGCTACAAAGACGAGCCGACGGTGCTGTTCTGGGAACTGACGAACGAGATGAATCTCGGCGCGGACTTGGGCTTCATGGCTCCCTATGGCAGAAGCGACCTCAACCCCGTGCACGAGGGCACGTCTTACATGCGCCTGCGCCGCGACAACTACACGACCGAGCAGATGATTCCTTTCCTGCGCGAGTGGGCGCAGTTCATTCGTTCGCTGGACTCCCATCATCTCATCGGCTCCGGCTTTTCCGCGCCGCGCCCCGCCGCGCAGCATTTGAGAAAGGCGCAGGGCAAAGGCGACTGGACGCAGGACAGCGAGCAGGAGTTGGAAACCTACCTGCGCGACACGCACCCCGACCCCATTGACCTGTTGAGCGTGCACTTCTACCGCAAACACGGCAACATCCGTTTCGGCAACAAAGACGAAGATTCAGCCGCTACCCTCGCCATCTTCAAGCGCGTCAGCGAGCGCATCGGCAAGCCGCTCTACATCGGCGAGACGGGCGATGAATACGAGACGCGCCCCAACGCGCCGTTTCTGAAAAACGTGCTCACGGAGGTGACGCGGCTGGAGATTCCGCTGACGCTGGTGTGGAACTGGATGAGTCCGGGCGACCCGTACGACGTGAATCCGCAGCGAACGCCGCAGGTAATCGAGTGGATGAGGGAGGCGAACGGGCGGTGGAAATAACGCGTCCGTGCGATTAAAATGAGGACACTGGAAATTGAACCTGCCCGAAACTGGCTCTTATTTGCGGGGACTTGTAGCGAGCGGGACGCCGGTGGACAACGTTTACCCGATGGCGGAGGTTTTCCTTGACGACCAGCGCATCGGCGCGCTCGTCGGGGTTTTGTAATGGCAGCCCCCCCATTTTAATGGGAGTGGCTTATGGTTGAGTGAAAGTCGGCTGTAGAGGCGGGTCGCATTTTTGATTGATACTCGCCGGTGAAGGTGATATAATGGGGCGCAATACTGCTGATATGGAGGGATGTCTCATGCGCCGTTGGCGATGGGTCGTGCTCATGGTCGTGACTGTTTTCTGCCTGCATCAGTCGTCCGTAACTGCCCCTTCTGCTGTCTCAGCGGAGACAACAGGGCTTGTGGTCGAGTCCGTCGCCCCCGACTCCCCCGCTGCCAAAGCGGGCGTCAAGGTCGGCGACCGTTTGCTGACTTACGACGGCAAGCCGCTGCCTTCGCCCGCCGCGCTGGAAGCGGTGGAGCAGAATACCTTTGGAAAACAGGAAGTGGCGCTGCGTCTGCAACGGGGGAACGAGACGCTGACGCTGACCGTGCCGTTGGGCGGGCTGGGGATTCAGGTGCGTCCCGAACTCTCGCCTGCTGTGTTGAAACTCTACGAACAGGGCAATCCGAGCCGCGACGGTGACGGAGGGGTGAGGGCGTGGACGGCGGCGGCGAAAGCGGCGCAGGAGGCGGGAGAGCAAGCCGCCGCGGCATGGTTGTATGGGCGTGTAGGGGGGATTTACGAGGGGCAGCGGAAGTGGAAGGAGGCACGGGAGGCGCACACAACAGCGTGGGAACTTCTGCAACAGGGCAGCGACGCGGCGGCGCAGTCGCGGACGCTGGTTGCGTTGGGGCGGTGCAGTCAGAACCTCAATGACTTTCCCGCCGCGCTGCGGTGGTATGAGCGGGCGCGGGAAGTGGACGAGGCAGGGGGGTATGAGAGGTGGGCGGCGAGTGACCTGAACGACTCAGGCATCGTCTCTTATCATCGCGGCAATCTGAGCGCGGCGCAGGATTACTGGACGCGCGCGCTCAAGATTCGAGAGCGGCTTGCGCCCGACTCGCTCGACGTCGCTATGAGCCTGAACAATCTGGGTGCCGTTGCCTCTGATCGGGGCGACCTGAGGGCGGCGCAGGATTACTACACCCGCGCCATCGCCATCGTTGAAGCCCAGCGCCGCCAAATCGCCTCCCCCGAACAACGCGCGTTGCTCGTTGAACAGCACACTAAACCATACACCGGACTGCTGAGAACTTACCTTGCCCTCAACGACCTTCCCGCTGCTTTCGCCACCGTTGAACGCGCCCGCGCCCGCAGCCTGGTGGAGATGCTCGCCGAACGCGCGGTGGATTTCTCCGCGGGTGCGCCCAAAGAGTTGTTGCAGAAGCAACAGGAGTTGGAATGGCAGCGCGAGGCGGCATACAAACAGCTGAGTCAACTTGACCCTCACAAGGACGAAGGGCGCAGGGAACAACTCCGCGCCGCCCTCGCCAGCCTCGCTGTCGCCCGGCGGCAACTCATCGCTGAGATACGCCAGAGGTCTCCCAAATACGCTGCCTTGCAATACCCGCAGCCGCTGGATTTGGAAGGGGCTGCCGCCGCGCTGGACGCGGGGACGCTGCTGTTGACGTATTCGGTGGATAAGGACGAGACCTACCTGTTCGCCGTCACTAAGACGGACTTGAAACTGTATCACCTCAAAGTGAAAGCCAGCGATTTGCGCGAGCGGGTGGAGGAGTTTCGTTCAGCGGTGTCCTCGCCGCGGGGGCGGTTCGAGCGGCGGGGACAGGAGCTATATGACCTGCTGGTGCGTCCCGCGCAGGCAGAGGTGGACAAAGCGCAGCGCATTCTCATCTGCCCGGACGGACCGCTGCACACGCTGCCGTTCGCCGCCCTCGTTGTCAATAAGGGGAAGGAGGGGGACAACCGTAGGGGCGGGGCGTCCCTGCCAGCCCAACGTGGGGCTACCACAGAGGGTCGCCCCCCCTACTTCATCGAGGCGAAGCCGCTGCACGTGATTGTCTCGATGACCGTCTATGCGGAGATTCGCAAGCCAGCCCCCTCCCCCCATTTTCCAAGTTCGCAAACTCCGACTCTGCTGGCGATGGGGGATCCGGTGTATGACGCCTCGTCGGAGTCGGTGAGAAAGGAGTTCCAAACGCGGGGGATGGAGTTGACCCCGCTGCCGCACACGCGCAAAGAAGTGGAGGCGATTGGGAAGTTGTATGGGACGCAGGCGCGAGTGCGGGTGGGGAAGGAGGCGAATGAGACGGCGGCAAAGCGCGAGAGCGGGGGGGCAAAGATGCTGCACTTCGCGTGTCACGGGATTTTGGACAATCGGGAGCCGTTGGCGTCGGGGTTAGCGCTCACGGCGTCTGGGGGGAGGACGGAGGGCGAGGGGGGCGAGGAGGATGGGGGGCTGCGGGCGTATGAGATATTGGAGAAGATGCACTTAAACGCGGATTTGGTAGTGTTGAGCGCGTGTGAGACGGGGTTGGGTGGGGAGACGAAGAACGAAGGGATTGTGGGGCTAACGCGGGCATTTCAGTATGCGGGGGCGCGGAGCGTGGTGGTGAGTGTATGGGAGGTGGCGGATGAGAGCACGGCGCGGCTGATGGTGGAGTTGTATCGGCAGCGGAGAGCGGGGAAGAGCAAGGACGAAGCGTTGCGGGCAGCGCAGTTATCGCTGCTGGGTTCTGGGTCTGGGGCGTTGTCCCATCCCTACTATTGGGCGGGTTTTGTGTTGGTAGGGGATTGGCGATGAAAGGGCGCCACCGAATCGGATTCGGTGTCTAAGGGGGCGGGACGAAAGGGCTGCCACCGAGTCGAATTCGGTGTCTAAAACGGCGGGACGAAAGGGGCGCCACCGAATCGAATTCTAAAACGGCGGAGGGGCGCCACCGAATCGAATTCTAAAACGGAGGAGGGGCGCCACCGAATCGAATTCGGTGTCTAAAACGGCGGAACGAAAGGGCTGCCACCGAATCGAATTCGGTGTCTAAAACGGCGGAGCGAAAGGGTGCCACCGAATCGAATTCGGTGTCTAAAACGGCGGAACGAAAGTCTGCTAAAGCAGACTCGTTTGTCGTTTAGCCTGCTTTTAGCAGGCTTTGCCGGCGTCTTAGACGCCGAATTCGATTCGGCGGGAGGAGGGCTGCCACCGAGTCGAATTCGGTGTCTAAAACGACGGAACGAAAGTCTGCTGAAGCAGACTCGTTTGCGGTTCAGCCTGCTTTAGCAGGCTTTGTAGCCGTTGTAGACGCCGAATTCGATTCGGCGGGAAGCAGACTCGTTTGCGGTTCCGCCCCGATGAATCGGGGCTTTGTAGGCGTTGCAGACGCCCCGATTTATCGGGGCGGGATGCAGACTCGTTTGTCGTTTAGCCCCGATACATCTCGATATATCGGGATTCATCGGGGCGGGATGAGGGGCAGAAAAGCTTTGTCACTTGTGGGTGAGGACGGGAGGGTGAGGCTCCTGCCGAACTGTCAACCAATGGCTCAGTGGGCACTGCACCCCTCTCCCCTGTTTGTCCCATCTTATGCTCAAGTGACAAAGTAGGGTGCTGAGAAAAGAGAGGAGCGTTATGTTAAGACTGGCTTGTGTTGTAGGGTGGGTGCTTGTCCTGTGTGGATTGGCGGGGGGCGCGGAGAAAAACGCGACAAATCTCAAACCCCAACCTTCTACCTCAAACCCCAAAACCCATAACCCAAAACCGAAAGAACCGCTGGCGGTGGTGTTGAGCGTGACCGGCGAGGTGAAGATTGTGCGCGCCAGAGGCAAGAAGTCAGAGAAGGCGCAGCCGGGCGCGCGGCTCGACAAGGGGGACGCCGTGAGGACGCTCAAGAAGAGCAAGGCGACGCTGGTTCTGTCAGACGGGAAGATAGTGGAGGTGGCGGCATCGAAGCGGTTTACCCTCGCGCCCAGTCGCTCGTCCGACGGTGGGGGCGGCAAGGTTTTCTCCGACCTGTTTGCCGCGTGCGTCGCCAAGTTGCGCAGCCTCTCGGACAGCGCGGAGAAAGGCGCGATGCTCCCCCCGGCGGTGCGCGGACAGAGGGAGGAAACGCTGACCCTGGTGCATCCCCGTTCATTTGAGAGCGTCGAAGGCAAATCAATCCAAAGTTTCGTGCGCGCCGACGCGCCGACGTTCGTGTGGTCGCCGGTCGCAGGGACGCAGACCTATCATTTCGCCGTTCTGGACGAGGGGCGTCTGCTGTTTGAAAAGACGCTGGACGCAGCGGCGGTGAAGTCGCTCGCGGTCGGACGTCTGGTGGTCTTCCGTCCGACCGTGCCGAACTTGACGCCGGGGCGCTCCTACTCGTGGCGGGTGGAGGCGCGCTTCGCGGAGGGAGCGAAGTCAGAAACGCGGTCGTTCGCCGTCCTCGCCGACGAGCCAGCGACGAAGGTGAAGGAGACGCTGGGGGGCTTGGACACCAGCGGGGTGCGTGGCACGGCGCGCTCCGTCGTCTGCGGCGCGTTCCTCGAAGCGAACCGCCTCTTCGCGGACGCGGTGGCTGAGTATCTTCAAGCCATCGCCGCTGACCCGAAGCAATCGGTTTACCGCCAACTTCTCGCCGACCTCCTCGACCGCAGCGAACTGTATGAACTGACGGCAGTGAATCCTAAACTTTTGCATTTTGCTTCCCCCGACAGGAGGTAGTCCGTAGCATAGCGCCTTGTGCGCGTCTGACTGCCCCACCAGACGCCCACGAGGGGCTATACTACCGGTGAAACGCAAAAGTTTAGTAGACTTCTTGCAAAAGTTCTGACCGCACCTGAGTTGAGATTCTTCGCTTCGCTCAGAATGACATTTTCACGCCGCTACAGTGTCATTCTGAGCGAAGCGAAGAATCTCGGTGCGTCCGACAAGGACTTTTGCAAGAGGTCTAGTGAATCGTTCGAGGCAGGGCGCAGGGAAGTAGAGCGTATGGAAGTATGGGAGTATGGGGGTATGGGAGTGGAAGTGTCATGGACAAACCTACCCGCCATCCATACTCCTGAGAATACCGCGGATTTGATGGACGGACGCGGATGGGGGCGGGGGGGCAAGCGTCCGCGTTCGTCTATCCAATCAGCGGTATCCCAATTTTCATGGACGGGACTTGAGGGACTCCTTCGAAAATCGTCGGCATAGGATGCCGCACTGGTCTATCGCCCCCCTGCCCCCGTTGACGGGGGCTGTCCCCCGCCAGCGGGGGAC
>FWPU01006762.1_pt1 | contig 22312 bp, 16 predicted proteins | sample 2228361 | NCBI WGS metagenome assembly FWPU01 (sample SAMEA103939777, study PRJEB20133) | metagenome
TAATGGTTAATTTTCGATAAATATTTTTTAATTCTAAATTATTATCAATTTTTGAAAATAGTGGCAATGTCAACTGATTCATTGAAACCATAATTTGATTTGTAAATAATTTTCTAAAATTATCTGCATTATTAAATAATCCTAAAATAGCTGTGTTATAAACCTTGGATATTACAAACACGTATAAATTTGTAAACAAATGATTTACCATCGCTGATATTAGTAATTTTGATCCGAATATAATATGTTCTTTAAGAATTTTTAAATTAATTTGAGAAGACGGCCTCCATGTATAATTGTAATTATAAAGTATTACATTCATTAAATCTTTGAACAAACGCATAAATACCAAGCTCCAATATCCAAAATTCAGAAATGCCAGAGTTATTCCCAAAATACTGGAAGTGATCAGCGAAGGAATCCCTATTTTAAATTGCTTTTTAAATTCTAAATCTTTTGTCATCTTTAATCGAGATATATACCCAAAAGAATTTAAAATTAATGTCACCCCTAGAACTCTTATAACTTCTGCAAAATCATCTAATTCATAAAATTTTTCAATATATGGAGCTAACAAAAAAATCGAAGAATATAATATTAATCCAACAAAAAGATTATAAAAAAAGATAGAATTAAAATCATCATATGTTGCTTCTCTTTTTCTAATTAATGATTGTCCTATTCCGGCATCCTTAATTGTATCTGCCAAATCAACAAAAACAGCTGTCAAGGACACTATCCCAAAATCTTTTGGATTTAACAATCTTGCTAACAAAATATAGGTTATGAAGTGAAGAATTTTTGATAACGTTGAGGAAGTAAATATCCATATAAAATTATGAACGGCTAATTTTCTATAATTCATCTGAAAATTTTTGAAAACAACCCTTTTCTTTTAGCATCTTCACTGTCTTCAGAGTAATATCCATACCCATAGCCATATCCGTATCCATATCCATATCCATATCCATAACCATATCCATATTTACCATAAATAATGCCGGGTAAACGGACGTCGTTGATGACAATGCCTACATTTTTTATTTTATCTTCTTCATAATCCGATTGGAGTTGCTTGACAAACTGCTTTTTGGAATAGTTTTGTCTGACCAAATATACCACCACATCGGCAAAACGGCTGAGGACCATAGCGTCTGCCACCAATCCATAAGGAGCTGAATCAAAAATAATCACTTCAAATTGGTCTTTCAATATTTTCATCAAATGATCCATTTTCTCCGAACCCAGCAATTCGGCCGGATTTGGCGGCGTAGGGCCGGATAGCAATACAAACAGGTTTTGAAACCTGGTAGGTTGTATTGCCTCATCCGGATTTCTCTCATCAACCAAAAGGTTGCTTAGGCCCACCTCATTAGAGAGTTTGAAATCGTCATAAATTTTGGGTTTGCGCATATCTGCACCGATCAACAATGTTTTTTTGCCTAACAATGCATAAACGGAGGCAAGGTTGATGCTGCTAAATGTTTTTCCTTCTCCCGATATGGTTGAAGTAACCAATATCACCGGGTTTTCTTTGCCGTGAGTCAAATAAGAAAGATTGGTACGAATCATCCGGAATGCTTCGGAAATGAGTGATTTAGGATGATCAAACACCACCGTATTGGTCGACTTTGGTGAATGACCCACCACCCCAATGACGGGGATGGTTGTATTGCTTTCAATATCTGACTTGTCGATAATTTTATTATTGGCAATAAATAAGAAAAATATCAACACAAAAGGAATAAACAATGCCGTTACAATACTTTTAATATAAATCATCGATTTGTTTGGACCGACAAACGAAACCGTGTATGGGCTGGCCGGTTCAAGTATCTGGGCTTTTGCAATATTGGCTGCTTTTGCCACGGCAGCTTCACTTCTTTTTTGTAATAGATAAGTGTAGAAATCATTGTTTAGCTTGTAAATTCTTTGTATTCTGAAATAATCGGTTTCTTTCAAAGGCATCAATTCAAGCTTTGCTTCATAGCTTCTCAATTGCTCTTTCAATTGTTCCAGATGAAATTTTTCTTTATCAATGCGCGAGTCAAGATTGCTCATGATGGCTTCTTTCTGTAACTCTATTTTTGTCAGCAATAATTTATTGGCGTAACTTTCTTCGGTAGCTTCATATTTGATCATTTTTTTCTGAATATATAATTGAACTAGTTCAGAAATAGCCCTGTACAAAGGATCCTGTACAGCCAGTCCTGTGATGGCCGGCAATACAATCCTGTCTGCCCGGTTATCCAATAGTTTTTGCTTGACATCTTCCAAATAATTGATGGTAAACTGCACTTCTATCATTTCTTTCTCAATCTGCTCGGTGGCAGTAACCAAGGCCCTGTTTTCAATTAAAATTTTTTCCCGGTTCAAATTTGTTTTGAATTTTTCCAACAAATATTCGGCTTTTACTAAAGAGTCCGCCACGGCTTCCAATTGTTCGTTCAAAAATTTGATTGTATTGGTGGCTATGAAATTATTTTCTTCCAACCCTCTTTCTATGTATGCATCAATCAATGCGTTCAAATAATCAATCTCTTTTTCGATGCATGTTCCATTAATCGTAAACCGCAAAATGGACGATTGATCAGGATCGGTTCTCAAATCCAGCCGGCTTTGATAAACTTTTGCCAGTGTTTTGATGTCGTTCACGGTAAATGCATATAATTTATCTTTTATGTTACGTAAAGAAAAATGATCGGTGGTGAGAATTTTTATTTTTGCCCTTCCTACCTTTTCCCAACGATCGAAATACCTTACAGGGGCTTTATCAATGTTTTCTTTGCTTCGATGCAATTTATACTGCTTTCCATTCAAGATTTTCACATAAAACGTCTTACGCATCAGCTCTTTCATGGACAAGCTGTCCATAAATACCCTGAAAGGAGATCTGTTATATAATTCGGTGCTGCGAATCTGACCTATGTCATAATAAAACACACCGAAATCTACCTTTGACAATGCTCTCAAATTTAGATTGTAAGACAATATAATCCCAATCTCGTCTTTGAATGTATTGCGCGCACTGACCAATTCCAATCCTCGCAAAAAATACTCTTGCCCCCATGAAGAATATTCACTTTTCACCAATACTTTGGCATATGTGCTATAAATATTCGGACTGTACCTTACTTTATAATATGCATAACCATATGCGATCAACAGTGACAAGGCAAAAAGATACCAGTTTTTTATCAACCGATATAAAAATGCCCTCAAGTCAAAGGTCTCGACAAGAGTTTTCTGTTTTTTTGTCTGATTTTCCATAATTTAAATCAAGCAAAAATCCAAAAAAAATTTCACATTACAGTTTTCACACAGAAAAATGTCTGCATAGTCACATTTTTGCAGAAATAATCAAATCAATCAAGAGATGAATTAAAAAAGAAACAAACAACCCTATCAACACCGGCGGAAAATCTGTGCTTTTTATTTCGGCAATTGTCCAAGCCATTATACCTGACAACATTGAAAATAAAGACCCGTAACGGGTTGCTTTTTTCCAAAACAAACCTAAGGTAACCGTTGAAAATAATGACACCAATGTGAATGAAGAAGACAATGCGACAAGACGAAATATTTTTTCACCGCGCAATGTCAAAACAAATGCTAAAATACTTATCAAAACTACACTCCCACGTATGGTATTTAACAATTGCTTGTCATTCATATTTCTCCATAAAGGTTTAATGATGTTTTCGCCCAATACCACAGCCGGAGCCAAAATTGCTGCCGAAGAAGTACTGATGATCGCCGACAAAACTGATCCGAAAAATAAAATCTTCACCAAAGGTTGATCAATCATCAATACTACGCTCAAAACCATTTGTTCATGGTCTATGATTTCATGCCTGGCGGATAAAAATTTATACGATGCAGCCCCCAGCAAAATAGGTAAAAAGGCTATGGTCAAATACATGAAAGCACCGGCAAAAGACGCAATAACGGCAGATTTTTCATTACGGGCTGTCGACAATCGTTGAAATATATCTTGCGATGGGATACTTCCAAAACCCAACGTGACAATTGCCGATATTACATGCCATATCCCGTGTTCTTCCACGGCTTTGCTCAAAGACCATTTTTCAGCGGGTATTGAAGCCAATACTTCATGGATGCCTCCTGCCTGTCCGCCAATAAAATAGAGTGCTATTAACAAACCGGCAATTATCATTATGCTTTGAAAAAAATCGGTGACCGATATGGCAATCATCCCGCCGGTAACCGTAAAAACCATGACGATGACCGTAGCCGTTGGCAATGCCATAAACATTTCCCAACCAAACAGGATATTGAAAATATACGCCAATGCTGTCAGTTGTCCGGCAATCCAACTAAAATATGATATTATCATCAAAATACTGAAAATAAACTCGTTAACAGTGCCATAACGGTCCCTGATAAAATCGCTCAACGAAACATATCCCTTGCGGTATAAAGGACGGGCATAAAAGAATCCCACCAACATCAGACATAAGAAAGCACCGAAAGGATCTTCCAACAACCCGAAAATTCCTTCATTTAAAAAAGACCCACTTGCTCCCATGATGGTTTCTGATCCAAACCAAGTGGCAAACAATGCAAAGGCGGTTATATATCCCGGCATAGACCTTCCGGCAAGAGCAAAATCCAATGTCGAACGGTTGCGTTTTGAGAATAAAAATGCTATCCCAAGAGTGAATATAAAATATAATATAACAAACAGCCCCAAATAATTTTGCATGATCACCTGCAATTAAGCTGCTCCAACATTTTTACAATTTGTGGTAAAATCAATTTTTTTCCGTCATTCACAATGACAAAATGGGCATATTTCATCAACCGGCTTTGCGGCAATTGATTTCTTATCCTTTTCAACACATCTTCGCGACTTATGTTATCTCTCTGCACCACCCTTTCAACTCTGATTTTCAACGGAGCTGTGACCAACACCACAGCATCCAAGTTTTTATATTGTCCGGTTTCAATCAATATGGCTGCCTCTTTAAAAACACAACATTCTTCTTGGTGTAAGTGTAAAAACCTTTCAAACTCTTTCGCCACCAATGGATGAATGATTTGCCCGACCTTTTTTAACTTTTCGGTATCTGTAAAAATTATTTCAGCCAACTTTTTTTTGTCTAACCCTTTTTCGGTCCATAATGATGTTTTCAACGCCTGCTCTAATTTATGCACCACCTCTCTTTTTTCATATTGTTTTTTTGCTACACGGTCCGACTCAAACAAAGCATAACCCATTGATTCCAAAATTAAACCAATCATTGATTTGCCACTGCCAATGCCTCCGGTTATGCCTATTTTTTTCATGGAATTCTAAAAAAAGTTTGATTGCCGTAAATTTAAACGAATTTTCTTAATAAGTTCGTCTCAAAATCCTAATTTCAAAAGCAAATTGTGATTGTAAGAATGTATCCCAATCCATAAACTGTTATTTGCCCATCTCACTTAAAACTACACTCATAATAATTTTTCCTTTTTGGAAATTGGATTAATTTTACGAGCTTTAAAGCAAATCAATATGTCGAAAAAAACAAAAGTTTTCGTAGTTGGATTTCACAAAACCGGCACCTCAAGTTTGGCTACGGCATTGACCATCTTGGGATATAAAGTATGTGGGGCACAAAATCACTTATCCCGACCGCTGATCAATGGAAATTTAGAACCTTTCGTAGAATTGGCCAAAAAATATGATGCATTTGAAGACGATCCATGGCCAATTCTTTATAAAGAGATGGACAAACATTTTCCGGGCAGCAAATTTATATTGACATACAGAGACCCCGAAAATGGTACCGCAGCTGTTACAATCATTTTTATGATGAGACCACCGCCATCAGAGATTATATCTATGGCGACGGCCGTCCCTTGGGAAATGAAGAAAATTTTAAAAAAGTGTATTTGCAACATATTGCCGATGTAAAAGAATATTTCAAAAATAGACCCGATGATTTTCTGATCATGGACCTTGCCGCGGGAGACGGCTGGCAAAAACTTTGCAATTTTTTAAATGAACCTGTCCCGGACATTCCATTTCCGCATGTCAACAAAGGATTATATACCAAACACCCGCGCAGCTTGAGCAAAAAATTATGGTTTACCTACAAAAACTTAAAGTCCTTTTTATATCACAAAATATATAAACCCTACATCAAACCGATCATCAAACCCGGCTCTCAATTGTGAACCTTTTGGTAATAGAACCATTTTTATAGGGATAAAGTAGCTTAGTCGACAATTATTCCATTCAAAGGCAAAAAGCAACCGTTTATAAATTCATTCTTGCATTTTAACCTCAATACCCTTCTGAAATTTTGTCAATTTCTTTTTTTTAAATTACTTTGTCATAAAAATTAGCTGTCATGAAAAAACTATTATTGTTCACCGGTCTTGGAATTTGTCTGACAATGAACGGGCAAATTGAAATGAGCGTATTCACATCAACCGGTCGAGCCGGTGCTTCTACAACTTTTGTTACCGATTATCAAAGTACAGGAATCAATCCTGCCAATCTTGGCTGGAAACCCCGTTGGGAAGACAAAAAAATTACCTTTTCTTTATTAGAGGGGGCTTATTCACTATATTCCCAACCACTTACAAAGCCCGAAGTAAGAGAGGCCTTCACAAGTATTTTAGGAGGTAATAATTCACAAAAATTTTCTTGGGAAAAAAAGGAAGCACTTGCCCAAGCTTTTACAGATGCAACCAACGCCTTCAATGCGGATATTATGGCTCTTGGCTTCTCCATTCAAACCGGCAAGCCGGGTGGATTTGCCATCAGTGTCAAAGACAGAGTGCAAATGTATTCTGTTTTAAATAAAAATGCCTCCGAAATTCTTTTTTTAGGATTTATAGCACCCTACTTTGATCAAAAATATGATTCTCAAGGCAACAACATAGTTAATAACCCAAACTATAATAAAGATTCGGTTGTTTTAGGCATTTCATCTAACCCACAACCCTATAGCAAACTATTTGATGGTACAAAATTCCGGATGAATTGGGTAAGAGAATTTAATTTTTCTTATGGAAAGTCCATTATTGACAAAGATGATTTCAAATTATTTGCAGGTTTTGGCTTGAAATATCTGCAAGGTATAGCATATGCCGATGTGGTAGCGGCAAACAACAATCTGACTGCCGAGATGGCTTATTCTCCCTCTCTGGGATTCGAATTCGATTCTTCTGTAACGGCACAAAACCCTTCAGCATTACCACCTGCCAACAGCTTCCTTCCCAAAGGGGTAGGTTCGGGTTTTGGATTTGATGCAGGCATCAGCATTTGGTTAAAAAACAAAATAAAACTGGGCTTGGCTGTAAACGACATTGGAAGCATCACTTGGAATGGTAATGTCTATCAAGCCAACGACGACACATTAAACTCATTCGATTCACCCGGAGCCCGGTCATATAATGTGTTCGGTGAAGCAGCCAAAGCTTTCAGCGGCGATTTTTTTAAATGGAAAGGTGCTGCAAGTACCAAAACACAACTTCCTACAGTATTGCGGGCCGGTGCCGGTTATGTCATTTGGAAAGACGATTTTCCATTTATAGAACTTGGATTTGATGCGGTTTTCCCATTTAACACCAATACTCAAACTTTAAACAATCCGGTAATGGCTATTGGCGGAGACATTTATGTGCTTAAATGGCTGAGATTAAGCACCGGAGCCACCATTGGAACTAATTACGGTACTATCATCCCTGCAGGTTTATTGATTGGTCTGCCTTCGGGCTCCTGGGAGTTTGGTATTGCCTCCAGAGATGCTTTGAGCTTCTTTAAGGATCAAGGTTCGACCCTTTCCATGAGCTTGGGATTCCTGCGATTTAGATTTTAACTGTATAGCTTTATGCAAAGATCTATGAACCAGTGATTGCCATTCCATGTATTTTCGAACTGAAAATAAACTGAAACAAAAAAGCGGCAATAATGCCGCTTTTTATTGTCGGGGAGACTGGATTCGAACCAGCGACCACACGCCCCCCAGACGTGTACTCTAACCGGGCTGAGCTACTCCCCGAACAGCGGCAAAAATAATAAATTTTCATTTTTTTGCAATAAATATTTTTGGCGTCATGGCTAAACAGAAAACCTATATCACTGACAACCAGCCATTCCCAAACAATAATTTTATCATACATTGTGATCAATAAATCAATTTTATAGTATTTTAATGCAACTTTTTCTTTAATTTTGTTGTCAATACTTAAAACTCATAAAATCTCATACATGAACAAGAATATTTTTATCTATTTATTGGCTTTTAGCACGTTTATTTTTTGTGACTTTTCTGATGCCTATGCCACCCACCTGGCGGCGGGTGATCTTACTTACTGTCATGTATCCGGCAACACTTACAAATTCCGCTTAACGCTGGTTAGGGATTGCTCTCCCGGTTCCGCAGGTTTAAGCACAACTGCTTCTATAACATTAAAATCTTCTTGTACAGGAAGCAATATTCCTGTTACTTTAAATTGTATCAATTGCACAGGTTCTTCAGGCCAACAATTTAGTTTGGGTTGTTTGCAAAATCCTCCTTGCCGCGAAGAGTTCATTTATGAAGGTACAGCCACCGTACCGGTACCTTGTAATGACTGGACATTTGAATATTCATCATGTTGCCGGAACACTACCAATAACATAGTTGGCCAACCCGGACAATATATCGAAGCTAAACTAAACAACGCCATCACACCCAAAAACTGTTCCCCAAAATTCAACAGCCAGGCCATCGGAGAGTTTTGTGTCGGCAATCTTTATTATTACGATGTTTCAGCATACGACCCGGATGGCGACAGTTTATCTTATAGCATCATTTGCGCAAGAGAACTCGGAGCCACTCCCACCTGTGTCCCCTATCAAGCCGGGTATTCGGCTCAAAATCCACTTCCTACCAACCCTCCATTAAATATGGCAATTAATCCGTCCACCGGTATTGTTACCTTCACTCCTACGCAAAATTTTATTGGTGTGGTAGTTTTTGAAGTTACCGAATGGAGAAAAGATACCAATTATGTACCTCTTCCCGGTGGCGGATACGATACTGTGATTACGTATGTAAAAATAGGTTCTATCATGCGCGACCTGCAAGTCACCTTTTCCAACCAATGCGTATTGGAAGATTTAAGCTTTAACGCCCAATTAACCGGTTATCCCATTGATCTTGACGGTAAAGAATATACTATTTTTAATTGTGCCGATACCGCCATTTTGTTCCGTTTATCCACAGCCATACAATGCGCTTCAATTGAACCCGGAGGAAGTGATTTCCGTCTGGTTGATTCCGCAACGTTTTCCAATCCATTCCCAATCAAAGCCGCCTATCCTGCCAATTGTGTTAATGGTTCAACCGACAGCATTTACGTTACTTTATGGCAACCCTTGCCGGCAGGTACCTATTACCTTATTGTTAAAAACGGTAATGATTACAATACCCTTACATCCAAGTGCGGATTGCAATATCCTGTGTACAGCGATTCGCTTGGAGACACCCTTAAGATTAAGGTACCTCCTGCAATGACCCTAAACCTTGGTCCTGACATTGCCGTATGTGTACCTTCCAATTCGCCCCCTCCCATCTACATGACAATGAATACAGATTCTTCCATTTGGTATTACAACTCAAATTCTGTCGGTCAAAACCTTACTTCTTATCAACCCTCGGAAGCCGGTCAATTGGTGGTGAATGCATGGCTTTACGGTTGTAAAGGAACTGATACCGTAAATGTAATCTTCAATCAGGACCCAGTATTTGACATTCAAGATTTCTATTCTTGCGTGGGATCTCTTGATACTACGATTGTTGCCCCGATCCAAGGAGCAAGTTATTTATGGAAGAAAAAAGCCCAAAATGGTAATTTCCTTTCAATTTCCAACTCCAACTCATTGGATCTTTCAATAGGTGGTGAAGGCACCTATACTCTAAAAATTACAACAGCTGCCGGGTGTACATACACCGATACATTTAACGTTTACCTCGTACCCAATATACAAGTAAGCTTAGGACCGGATCAAACAATTTGTGAGAAAGGCACTGTGTTGACCGTCGACTTTAAAGACGGGTCGAAATATACATGGTATTTTAATGGTCAACTCCAGGATTCAAGCTCGTATATTTTTGAGGTATCCTATCCGGGAACATATGTTGTAAATGTTGAGGCAGGTTATGGCTGCAAAGACGCCGATACTGTGAATGTAAACATCATCACACGTGCTCAAGCCCCCGTTGTGAAATGCCGTTTGAAGTCCGGAGACCTGGCATTGTTTTATTGGGATCCAATACCAAATGCTGTCGGCTATGAGGTGAGTTATGACAGCGGTATGACATGGATCCAGCCATACACGGAAGATGGCCACAGCCACATTGCCCCACTTGATATACAAAAAATTTGGGTAAGAGCCCTGACCAACGATGTATGCTATTATGGACTCATGGGTGAGAGTGAGGAATGTGAAGCTGAGATGATCATTCCCAATGTTGTTACACCTAACGGTGACGGTATAAACGATTACTTTGTCATACCTTATCTGGCACTTTACCCCGGATCCAAACTCGTCATCTATAACCGTTGGGGTAAAAAAATCTACGAAAGCGACGATTACAAAAACAATTGGGACGGCAGCAATTATTCTGCCGGTACCTACTATTTTATCCTTACTCGCAACGATGGCAACGGAACTGTCTATAAAGGGTATTTCACATTATTAAAGTAATTGATTGTTAGAAATTTTTCAAAGGGAGTTGTGAAAATTCGCAACTCCTTTTTATTTTGCAAAAAATTTATCAAATGCATGTTACAGAAGTATTAAAAAACGCCCGAAAAACTTTATTTTCATTTGAAATACTTCCTCCTTTAAAAGGAAAAAGCATACAATCTTTGTATGAAAGCATAGATCCATTGCTTGAATTTAAACCCGCATTTATAAATGTCACATACCACCGGGAAGAATATGTTTACAAAAAAAGGGAAAAAGGTTACCTCGAAAAAATTGCCATTCGCAAACGTCCGGGAACTGTAGGAATATGCGCTGCCATTCAATACAAATACAATATCATCACCGTGCCTCATCTTATCTGCGGAGGATTTACAAGAGAAGAAACCGAAAACGCATTGATCGACCTGCATTTTTTAGGTATAGACAATGTGTTGGCATTAAGAGGCGATCCTATTAAAACCGAAACCGTTTTTCATCCCGAACCCGGCGGCAACGCGTATGCCATTGACCTTGTCAAACAAATCAATGCCATGAACAAAGGAAAATATCTCGATGAGGACATATCAAATCCTGAACCAACCAATTTTTGCATAGGTGTAGCCGGATATCCTGAAAAACATTTTGAAGCTCCAAACATGGAATTAGATCTTTGGCATCTTAAAAATAAAGTTGATGCCGGGGCACAGTATATCGTCACACAACTTTTTTTTGACAATAAAGTATTTTTTGATTTTGTGGACAAATGTAGACAAATAGGCATCAGTGTTCCTATTATTCCGGGAATAAAACCTATCACTAAAATGCAACATCTGCAATTTATGCCCAAATTTTTTCATGTTAACCTGCCTCAAGAATTGGTGAAAGAAGTGTTGAAATGCAAAAACGACCAAGAAGTGAAACAAGTCGGAATTGAATGGGGCGTCCACCAATCAAAAGAACTTATTGCCCGGGGTGTTCCATGCATTCATTATTACACCATGGGCAGGTCGGAAAGTGTTAAAGAAATTGCCAAATCTGTTTTTTAATGACCAAGATACTGCCAAAAGTAGAGATCTATACCGACGGTGCGTCCAGCGGAAATCCGGGGCCGGGAGGGTATGCCGCAATCCTGAAATTTGGCGATAAAATCAAAGAAATATCAAGGGGCTTCAGATTAACCACCAATAACCGTATGGAGCTAATGGCCATCATAGAAGCTCTTAAACAATTGAAAGTCCCATGTAATGTTACAGTTTATACCGATTCTCAATATGTGGCCAACTCAATAGAAAAAGGGTGGGTTTTTAATTGGGTGAAAAAAAATTTTAAGGGAAAATCCAATGCGGATTTATGGAAAGAATTTTTGGAACTTTACAAAATACACAAAATAAGCATTATCTGGATTAAAGGGCACAATGGACATATTTACAACGAACGTTGCGACAAATTGGCTGTTGAAGCTGCGAAAAAAAATCCATCTTCTATCGACTTCGGATATGAAAAAAACTTAACTTGAAAAAACTTACCGAGAATTTTTATAGTTTAGAAATAAAAGCATGGATTTATTAAAAATTATCGATCGAACGTTTGGTATTATCTCTGATATAAAACTCTATTTCCTTCATATCTTGCAATTTATCCAATTCTCCAAGTAAATCTTTTCTAAGATAGATGGTCAATTTTGAAAGTTGAGTTGAAATTTCATCTGCATCTTGTTGAGATATTTTTTTATCATGTAACAAAAATGCCATGTTGATCAAAAATTCGTTGTATGCTTTTAACACATCCAATGATGCGACAATGGCAAGCTTATGAGTAATAAATTCCAGGTGTTTTAAATCTGTTGCGTCAAGTTTTTCTTTTGTTGTATATTCTTCCAAAACATTAATTATTTCTTTATACAGTTCCGCTTTTAAGTCAAGATATTTAGAAGCTTGTTCTTTGGAAAGTTCGAGTTCTGTTTGTTTGTTAATAAGCAGTGCGGTTATGACAACGGTAGCCAAAGTGCCCATCACGATTAATATAAATTCTTGCACAAATGGCAAGGCATCTGTTTTTTCATAACCATATCGCAAAAAGAAGTATCCGGTGATAAAAATTATAATGGAAAGTAAGCCAAACAAGTATTTCTCTTTAATCATATGATAAATTTTAAGCAAATAAACGAGATTTACATCTAATCTGTCATAAAAACAACCCTTTTTTTAACTTCTTAATTTCAACGAGATTTTTTTTATTTTTTTAAAAAAGATTTTGATATTTGATAATTCGATTTAAATGAATATTTTTGAATATCAACAATAAAAAAATATGAAAAAGCTTTATTTTCTTGCTTTGATGATATTGTTCTTTTCCGTTAATGGTCAAGACACCTGTATCTTATATGGTCCTTTTTATTTGAATATGCAGCAACCCCATTCTTATTTTAATTTCACGTTTGTTTCGGCAACAGACACAATAACATTAAAAAACTTTTTAACCCAAGCCAAGCAAAACAACTATTATGTTGCTTTGAATTTGACCGGTTCAAGGCAAAACTTTCAAGGACCAAATAATGAATTTGATTTAAACAAATTTAAACAGTTATTGAACAAGTTTGCAAATTTTGATTTCTCTCCTTATTACAACAGAATAATATGCCCATCTTCTCTTTGACGAACCGCATGATCCATCTAATTGGGGAGGCACCACAGTGGCTTTTTCAACCATTGATTCGGCTGCTGCTTACAGCAAACTATTATTTCCGGCCCTGAAAACAGGCGTTGGAGCTCCTGCTACATGGTTAAGCCAATATGGACCTTATCAATACCTCGACTATTGTAAACCTCAATACAGCGTCAACAAAGGCAATATTCAACAATTTATTCAATCCAACGACAGCGCAGCAATAGCAACAAATCTCAAATTAATTTACAGCATAAACGTATTATCGGGCTGGTATCAGCAACAAAGCATACCTCCTCAAAACTTATTTGAACTGTCCATTGACATTCTAAGTGATTCTCTTTGCAAAGGTTTATTGTATTGGAAATATGACAGCAGTTATTTTGAGGACCCACAAACAAAAGGGAAATGTGCCGCTATCAAGGATTCTTTATGTAAGACCACGTATTTAAACGAGTACCAATTAAATTCTCCTGACGTGTGGCCAAATCCTTTTACCGAAAAAATATTTCTTGAATCTGCGATAAATTTCCTGCCTGCAAATGTTTCAATATATGATCTTGCAGGAAAATGTGTTTTTGAAACCAAAATCTATAACCCAACGGAATGTTTATCATTGGATTTTTTACCACATGGTATTTACATACTGAAATTTAAAAATGAATTTGGAAGTCGTTTAAAAAAAATCGTCAAAAATTAACATCAATAACCCTAGTTAATTGAGGAATTTTATTATTTGCATCATGCAACCAATTGTTTAAAAATGGTTTCAGGAATGATGCGATTTCCCGGGATTTATTATTAATTGAATCCGGTAATCTATTTCTATTCCAAGATTGCAGCCACTCCGGGCAAAACTTTTCCTTCTAAATATTCCAGCATGGCTCCCCCTCCGGTAGATACATAACTCATCTTTTCGGCAAGACCAAAACGATTGACAGCAGCTACGGAATCGCCACCGCCAATCAAAGTGAATGCCCCATTATCGGTAGCTTTGGCAAGAATTTTGGCTATTTCTTGTGTTCCATATGAAAAATTTTCAAATTCAAATACACCCATCGGCCCATTCCAAAGAATACTCTTGCAAGACATGATCACTTCTTCAAACTTCCTCACACTCTCCGGACCGATATCCATACCCATTTCATTTTCAGGTATATCATTGATATTACGTAGATGTTTAGGGCTATCATTGCTGAATTGTTGGGCTGTGTAAGTATCAACCGGCAGGTGTATTCCCGTATTGTTTCTATGGGCATTTTCCATCAATTTTTTGGTATAATCAATAAAATCTTTCTCGACCAAAGAGTTTCCTACCTTCCCACCTAATGCTTCAATAAATGTATAACACATTCCACCTCCGATAATAAAATGATTTACCCGGCTCATCAAATTTTCAATTACTTGAATTTTGGTAGAGACCTTTGCCCCTCCCAAGATTGCCAACACCGGTTTGTCCGCATTGTTTAAAAATTTCTCAAGCATCTCGATTTCTTTTGCCATTAAGTATCCAAACATTTTATCATGGGGGAAAAATCGTGCTATAACCGTAGTTGTTGCATGTGCCCTATGGGCAGTTCCAAAGGCGTCATTTACATAACAATCGCCGAAAGAAGCCAAGCGTCTTGCAAAGCTTTCATTACCCTCGGTTTCGTGTTTATAAAACCTTACATTTTCAAGCAACAAAACTTGACCCGGCTCAAGTTCTTTTGACATTCTGTCGGCTTCATCCCCAATACAATCATGGGCAAACAAAACACTCATCCCCAAATTTTTTTCAATATCAGGAATGATGTGTTTTAAACTATACTTTTCTTCAGGACCATTTTTAGGACGCCCCAGATGTGACATTAAAATCACACTTCCACCATCCGATAATATTTTTTTTATAGTAGGGATTGCTGATTTAATTCGAGTGTCATCCGTCACTTCATATTTATCATTTAATGGTACATTAAAATCCACTCTAACCAATGCTTTTTTGTTCCTAAAATTGTATTGATCAATAGTTTTCATATTTTTTTTATTTTTTGTTCATTAAGGCAACAAAATTAAAATAATTTCCGGGCAATAGATTATTGATGAAGGCCTTTGCCTTGCATTATTTTAGGAATACATAGTTCTATCCGCTTAATTTTTGTTTCTATCTTTTTGGCGGATTGAAAGTATAGTAAATATCCTCTTTTCTTGCCTTGAGTCAAATTTTCAAAGGCCTTTTTTAACTCCGGCATTTCGTCAAATTTGCGTGTCAGCTCTTCCGGTATCTCAGGCAGAACAGCATCTTTTGGAAGTTTTTTTCCTTTTTTTACTAACTCAATGGATTGATTGACCCATTTTCCGATGTTTTCACTCAATTGAGCCACATTAGAGTTATGATTTATTTTCAATATTCGCTCATGTCGGGTATTTTCTCCGGCTTTTTCCAGTATTTTTTCGTTATCCTCCAATGCCGAACCAAAAAAGAAACTTAATGACACATAATTTTTAAATGCAGCGAGCATCACTATGTTCTTTCCATGGAAAGTAAATACAGGCACACCCCATTTAATTTCTTCCTTCAATTCATAATTACTCAATACTTTTCTAATTTCAAGCAGTTTATCTTTCCAAACCTTCACTTTACATTCAGTCGTAGCATATTTTTTACATCTTCCACAACCATTCTCATAATATTCATCAGGGTTTTCTGATTTAATCATACTTTCAAAAATTGTTTTGCCAAAATAAATGAATTTATCATTCCAAACATCTTTTCTAAGAATTCTTGCAATATAATTTTAATATTCATAAAATCACTTTTTTACATAAACGGTTTGTATGCTATTTTAAACGGAGATTAATTTTGTAACAAAATTTAATAAAATCTTACTTTATGAAAAAATTAAATCTTTTTCTTTCAGTCATATTAATTATGGCTCTCCAATTGGTTTGGGGGCAAAATAGACAAGTAGGAAATATAAAAATCATTAAACACAATCATCAAGGTGCTTCTTTTTTTATACCCCAAACACGTACATGTGGCACAATGGAGGCAGATGCCGAATTGAGAAAGAAATACCCGGAATTAGGCACATTGGATGAATTTGAAGAATGGTTGGCCCCTTTGGTCCAGCAATACAAACAAAACATTGCCAATGGTACCCAACCGGAAGTTGTTTATACCATTCCGGTGATTATTCATATTATTCATAATAGTAACGAGTCAGTAGGAACAGGCCGAAACATTAGTTATAATCATGCCATTTCGCAGATAGATGTTTTAAATGAAGATTTTCGCCGTATGAACGCCGATACGGTTAACACCCCCGGTCCATTCAAAGCCGTCGCTGCCGACTGCGAAATAAATTTTTGCCCTGCTGTCGTAGACCCCAATGGAGTGCCTTTAGCCGAACCGGGTGTTCATCGTGTAAATGCTGCAACTCTCGCCAATGTTGGAAATACTACAACCGGTTATTCTACCTCAACTATTGATAATTATATTAAACCGGCTACCATTTGGGACCCAAACAGCTATATGAACATTTGGGTTTGCCAACTTCAAGGAGGTTTGTTGGGGTATGCCCAATTTCCTAACAGTTCCGGTCTTCCCGGATTAAATACCAATAATGGTGCCGCCAACACTGATGGTGTTGTGATAGGTTATCAATATTTTGGACGCTATCCTGCCAATCCATACAACAATAACTTTAATCTTGGCCGGACAGCGACACATGAGGTAGGTCATTGGGTCGGATTACGCCATATTTGGGGTGATGCCAATTGCGGAAACGACTACTGCAACGACACTCCTACGCAATCCAATGCCACCAGTGGCTGTCCTAATTATCCTTATTCTGCAGGTTGTTCAGGTTCACCCAATCCTCCCGGAAGAATGTTTCAAAATTACATGGATTATTCGGATGATGCCTGTATGAATCTTTTCACATTGGATCAAAAAGCCAGAATGATGGCAGTTATGCAAAATTCTCCCAGACGCAACACTTTAAATGCGGCTTCAGCCACCAAATGTGCCGCTCCTGTACCGGTGGCCAATTTCACTGCCAACCCAACAACCGGTTGTGTTGGTACAACAGTGCAATTTACCGACTTGTCCACCAATAATCCCACCAGCTGGCAATGGTCATTCCCGGGTGGCACTCCTTCGTCTTCAACTGCTCAAAATCCTTCTGTCACATATAACTCTGCCGGCACATACAATGTTACACTTATTGCATGTAATGCCAATGGTTGTGATACTCTCACCCAAACAGCATACATAAATATTCAATCAGGTCAACCCTTACCTTTGACGGAAGGTTTTCAAGGCACTCAGTTTTTACCTCCGGGATGGAGTGCTTTTAATGGCAATCCAACTTCTGTATATTGGGTGCAAAATACTTCTGTTGGAGGTTTTGGACAAAGCAACAAGTGCGCTCAATTTGACAATTACAATAATAACACCAATGGTGCATACGATGAAATGCGTACTCCTGTTCTTAATTTGACGGGCTTACAAACTTGCACCCTTACTTTTGATGTCGCCTATGCAAGATATGACAATACATATTTTGATGCCTTGGAAGTACTTGCAAGCAACAATTGCGGACAATCGTTCACGCAGGTTTATTATAAATCAGGTTCTACTCTTGCCACTGCACCTGACAATACCAATGCATTTGTACCCACATCCACCCAGTGGAGAAAAGATACTGTAATATTAAATGCATACGCAGGTCAATCTGCCGTTATGATTGCATTTAGAAATATTGGTGGTTGGGGTAACAATTTATACATTGATAATATCAATATTACCGGCACCACTCCACCTTCAGGATCTCCACCGGTGGCTCAAATTAATGCCTCAACCAATACAGTTTGTGCAGGACAATATGTAACATTCAGCGATCAATCACTCAACAATCCTACTTCCTGGCAATGGACTTTTCCGGGTGGAACTCCTTCTTCTTCTACACTACAAAATCCCGGTAACATTTACTTCAATACACCCGGTACTTACGTTTGCACATTGCAAGTATCCAATCAATATGGTACAAATTCGACCACATATACCGTAACGGTCAATCCTAAACCCACAGCAACTGCAAGTAACAACGGACCGGTATGTGCGCAACAAACTATCCAATTAAGCGCTACAGGAGGAGGAACTTATTCTTGGAGCGGTCCTAATAATTTCAGCAGTACTCAACAAAACCCATCCATTCCAAATGCCAATGGTTCAAAAGCAGGTGTTTATCAAGTGATTGTAACAAACTCCTATGGATGTAAGGATACTGCTACCACACAAGTAGTTGTTTTGGCTAATCCGAACGTCTCGGTTTCTCCTTCCAACCCAGCTATTTGCAATGGATCTAGTGTAACTCTTACAGCTTCCGGTGCACAAACATACACTTGGTCTCCATCAACAGGGTTAAGTAGTACAACCGGTTCTACCGTCATCGCCTCCCCCGCCAATACAACCACCTACACTGTAACCGGAACTGGAAGCAACGGATGTTCAAAATCTGTAAATGTGACTGTTACGGTCAACACTCCACCTACGCCGGGAATCACACAAAACGGTAATGTATTGACTTGCACCGTTACAGCAAGTGCCTATCAATGGTATCTCAATGGTTCTCCTATTCCCGGAGCCACTTCTCAAAGCTACACAATCACCCAAAGTGGCAATTATAGTGTTCAAATCACCGATGCCAATGGATGTACAGCCATGTCCAACACCATTTCTGCAACATACGTACCCGGACAAAATCCGCCTATTGCTCAATTTACTGCCTCTGCCACTTCAATTTGTGCCGGCGATTGCATCAATTTTACCGATCAATCCCAAAATTCACCCACTTCATGGCAATGGACATTCCAAGGAGGAACTCCTTCAAGTTCAAATGCGCAAAATCCCTCAAACATTTGTTTTAATAATCCCGGAACGTATACCGTAACCTTAACAGCATCAAACCAAGCCGGTTCGAGCAGTTATAGTGCTACCATCACGGTCAATTCGCCTCCTACGCCGGGTATTTCTCAAAGCGGCAATGTCTTGACTTGTACTGTGACCGCTGCAGCATACCAATGGTATCTCAATGGGTCTCCAATACCCGGAGCTACCGGCCAAACTTACATAATCAGTCAATCAGGTGCCTACATGGTTGAAATTACAGACAACAACGGCTGCAAAGCAATGTCACCGGAATTCAACGCCACATACACCGGTCTTGCCGACTTAACAGGAAATATCAATGTTGAGCTCTATCCTAATCCTAACAACGGACAATTTTTATTAAACGTTCAAAATCTCCCTCAAGGCAATTATCACATTTATATCAACGATATGGTAGGTAAAATTGTCTACAATGAGACAAGAAATTTCTCATCCGGCAATTACATGATCGAAATTGACGCAAAAAACCTTGCCAATGGAATCTATTATTTAAATATTTCAAGTGATAAATGGAGCAAAACAATGAAGTTTCTTGTGCAATAATTCTTGATAATTTTGCCAATAATAAAAAACCCCGCTATTTGCGGGGTTTTTTATTGATGAACAAACAAACTTTACATAAGATCAAATCTGTCGGCATTCATTACTTTTACCCATGCATTGACAAAATCTATAACAAATTTTTCATGGTTGCCTGTTTCTGCATATACCTCTGCCACCGCACGTAATTCAGCATTTGATCCAAATATCAAATCCACCCTTGTAGCTGTCCATTTGGGTCTTCCGGTTATTCTGTCTCTGATTTCGAAATTCTCCTTATGATCATCTATCGGCACCCATTCATACTTCATATCCAATAGATTGATAAAGAAATCCTGCGATAAAACTCCGATATGGTCTGTGAATACTCCTTTATTGGAACCATCGTAATTTGCTCCCAAAACCCTCATGCCTCCTATCAAAACGGTCATCTCCGGAACGGACAGGTTTAGCAAATTTGCTTTATCGATGAGTAAGTGCTCAGAAGGAACTTCACACGGAGATTTAAGGTAATTTCTGAAGCCATCGGCATAGGGTTCGAGATAAGAAAAGGATTCAATATCTGTAAGTTCTTGCGTAGTGTCATTTCTGCCGGGATAAAAAGGCACCTCAACATCTATTCCTGCTTTTAAAGCTGCCTGCTCAACAGCCACACAACCACCCAAAACAATTAAATCGGCGATGGAAATCTTCTTTCCTTCATTATTAGAGCGGTCAAATTCTTTTTTTAAACTTTCATAGAATACCAATATTTGTTTAAGTTCCGAAGGATTATTCACCTCCCAGTCAATCATTGGTTTTAACCGGATTCTTGCCCCATTCGCTCCACCTCTTTTATCGGAATGACGATAAGTAGAAGCCGAAGCCCAAGCTGTTCTTACCAGTTGACTTATTGTAAATGGACCATTTAGAATCTTTTTCTTCAGAATATCAATGTCCTTTTTATCAACTAATTTGTAATCAACCGGTGGAATTGGATCTTGCCAAATCAAATCTTCTTTTGGAACTTCAGGACCTAAATATCGAATTTTTGGTCCCATGTCTCTATGTGTTAGCTTAAACCATGCTTTGGCAAAAGCATCGTGAAACTCTTGTGGATTCTCATAAAATTTACGTGAAATCTTCTCATATACAGGATCAAATCTCAAAGACAAATCGGTAGTAAGCATTGTTGGTTTATGCTTTTTAGTAGGATCATAGGGATCCGGAATTATTTCAGGAGCATCTTTTGCTACCCATTGATATGCTCCTGCCGGGCTTTTAGTCAATTCCCATTCATATTCAAATAAAAACTTAAAGAAATCGTTGTTCCATTTTGTGGGTTTACTTGTCCAAATTAATTCGGGACCACCGGTAATGGTATCCGGACCTTTTCCTGATTTAAAATTACTTTTCCAACCCAAGCCCTGTTGTTCAATTGGAGCAGCTTCAGGTTCCGGGCCAACCAAAGCAGGATCCCCTGCGCCATGTGTTTTACCAAAAGTATGTCCGCCTGCAATCAACGCTACTGTTTCTTCATCATTCATTCCCATACGGGTAAATGTCTCACGAATATCTATAGCCGCAAGTTTTGGATCGGGATTTCCTCCGGGGCCTTCCGGATTAACATAAATCAATCCCATTTGTACAGCCGCCAAGGGATTTTCAAACTTTCTTTGTTTCCAATCAATGTAACGTTCTTTGTCCGACAACCATTCTTTCTCTGCCCCCCAATAGACGCTTTGATCAGGTTCCCAGGCATCTACTCGACCACCTCCAAAACCATACGTTTTAACGCCCATCGTTTCAAGGGCAACATTCCCGGCCAGTATTAACAAATCCGCCCAAGAGATTTTGTCACCATATTTTTGCTTCACAGGCCACAACAACCTTCTTGCTTTGTCCAAATTGGCATTATCAGGCCAACTGTTCAACGGAGCAAATCTTTGATATCCACCATCTGATCCGCCTCTACCATCGGCAATCCTGTATGTTCCGGCACTATGCCAAGCCATTCGAATAAAAAATGGACCGTAATGCCCAAAATCTGCCGGCCACCACTCTTGCGATTGATTCATAAGATCGGCCAAATCTTTTTTGAGTGAAAAATAATCCAATTCCTCAAAGGCCTTTCTATAATCAAAATTCCTGCCCAATGGGTTGGATTTTTCACAATGTTGCCGAAGTATGTTTAATCTTAATCTATTGGGCCAAAAATCCTCATTGGTTACAGCCCTGTTAATTTTACCCGTTCCATGGAACGGACATTTACTTTCTTTGTTATTCATATTGTTTGATTTTTAGGTTTTGAGCAAATTAAACCAAATATTCACTTTGATATTATCAATTTTTTTTATTACTTATTAGATATTATCTATATTTTTGCTTCGATCAAAATCAAAAAAATGAATCACTATTGTCCGATAAAAATCAAAAGTAGTAATTTTATTTATCAAAAATATTGATTTTATTGAGGTTGTTTTTTTAATTTGAAATAT
>FWPU01006763.1_pt1 | contig 22312 bp, 19 predicted proteins | sample 2228361 | NCBI WGS metagenome assembly FWPU01 (sample SAMEA103939777, study PRJEB20133) | metagenome
GTCGAATGTGCGAGGGTAGATTTTTTCAAGTCTAACTCTTGAAAAATCCACAAGGTGGCGGCGTTTTTCTTTGCTTCTTTCTTTTGTCGCTATAGACAAAAGAAAGAAGATACAAGTTTTACCCACTTTTTTACAAAAAGTGAGAAATTTTGGTAAAAAGATGAGTTTTTGCCGATTCTTATAGTTGTTAGGTCAGATTTTTTTGGATTAAAATGGCCAACATTATTGGCTAAAATATGTAAGTTTTAAGTTAATTGACACAGTATCTCTATTTAATTTTTGACAAAAATAAAAGAAATGTTTATAATTGAGAGTGAAGCTATTATCTCATGCACCCCAAGTAGGTAATAAATTTTTCAGGATAGGAAAATGAATGATAACAATTTAATTATAGGCGGTAAAGAATTTAAAAATAGATTTTTTATTGGAACAGGTAAGCTTCCTTCCCCACAGATTATTGGGGATATAATAAGAGAAAGTGGTAGTGAACTTGTGACTGTAGCTTTAAGGAGAGTTGATTTTGATGCAGAGAAAAGAAATATTTTAAGTTATATACCTGATAATGTAACAGTTGCTATAAACACATCAGGGGCAAGAAATGCAGAAGAAGCAATTAGAATAGCAAGAATAGCAAAAGAAGCTGGATGCAGTAATTTTGTAAAAATAGAAGTGATTCATGAAATGAAGTACCTTATGCCAGACAATGATGAGACCGTAAAAGCCACTTATATTCTTGCGAAGGAAGGATTTGTAGTTTTGCCATATGTACTTCCAGACTTAATTATAGCAAAAAAACTTGAGGATGCAGGTGCAGCAGCAATTATGCCTCTTGGTTCACCGATTGGAAGTAATCAGGGTCTTAAAACAAAAGAGCTCATAGAAATGATAATAGAGAATACGACCCTTCCAGTTGTTGTGGATGCTGGTATTGGCAAACCATCTCATGCAGCAGAAGCAATGGAAATCGGGGCAAGTGCAGTTCTTGTTAACACTGCAATTGCGACAGCGGGTGATCCTATCCAGATAGCTAAAGCATTTTCTCTAGCAGTAGAAGCAGGAAGAATTGCTTATCTCTCAAAGCTACGAGAAGAACGAAAGTATGCTGAGGCAAGTTCGCCACTAACCGGCTTTTTGAGGTAGGTATGAGTTTTTCAAAGATACTTGATAAATTTGAAAGATTCAATTTTGAGGATTATTTCAGTCTGCTTACTGATAAAGATATATTAATAAGCCTTAGAAAAGAGAAAAGAAATGAGTTTGACTATTTGAATCTACTTTCTCCTAGAGCGCACCAATTTATTGAAGAAATGGCAAGAGAATCCCATGCATTGACAATTCAATATTTCGGAAAGACAATTCAACTTTATATCCCGCTTTATGTTTCTGATTATTGTACAAATTATTGCATTTATTGCGGTTTTAGTGCACTAAATGAAATTAAAAGGAAAAAACTTTCACTTGATGAGGTTGAAGAAAACGCGAAAGAGATAGCAAAAACAGGTATTAAACATATAATATTTCTTACTGGTGAAGCCCCTGAAGTTACTCCACTTTCTTATCTTGTTGATGTAGCAAAGATTTTAAGCAAATATTTTTCCTCAATATCTGTTGAAATATATCCACTTGAAGTGGAAGAGTACAAAAAACTAATTGAAGCTAAAGTAGATGGACTCACAGTTTATCAGGAAACCTACGACAGAGAAATCTATGATAATGTTCATTTAAGAGGTAGAAAGAAAGATTACTACTACAGACTTGAAACTCCTGAAAGAGGCTGTATTGCAGGTTTCAGGAGGGTTAGCATCGGAGCTTTGTATGGACTTGCAAACCCTGTAAAGGATGCTTTTTTTTGTGGGCTTCATGCAAAATATTTGCAGGATAAATATCTTGACACAGAAATCAGTGTTTCTTTTCCACGTTTAAATCCTGCTGAAGGACATTTTACCCCCAAATATACACTGAGTGATAAAAGTTTTGTGCAGTTTATTTTAGCCTTGAGACTTTTTCTTCCAAGGTGTGGAATTACAATCTCAACAAGAGAAAGAAAAGAAATGAGGGACAATCTAATTGGCCTTGGAATTACAAGAATGTCTGCTGGTTCAAAAACCAATGTTGGCGGATATTTAAAAGAAAGCAGATTAAAGCAATTTGAAATCTGTGATGACAGAAGTGTTGATGAAATAGAAAAGGTAATTATAAGTAAAGGCTATGAGCCAATCTTTAAAGATTGGTGGCAAATATAGGAGCTGTGAATGGGAGCATTATTTGAAAAGTTCAGTGAAATTGAAAATGAATTATCTCTTGATTGGAAATATCTAAAAATTGATGAAAAACTAACAAGGATTTCAGAATTAAAAAGAGAACTTGAAAGTGAAAAGGTGTGGAATAATCACCAGCTATATGCAAAAATCTCATCTGAAATAGCCATTCTTGAAAAAGAAACCAAAAGCTGGATTGATTTTAAAAATAAGCTTTTTGATTATAAAGAACTTGTCAGATTAGCAGAGGATGATAATGATGAGGAAATGCTCTCTCATTTAACAGAAGAATATGAAAAAATTTTAGATGAGTTAAAAAAACTTGAGTTGGTTTTAATGTTTAATGGAGAATTTGATAGAAACAATGCCTTTTTAAATATACATCCCGGTGCTGGAGGAACGGAATCCATGGACTGGGCAGAAATGCTCCTAAGAATGTATCTACGATGGGTAGAAAGACATAATTTTAAAGCAGAGGTGATAGATTATCTGGCTGGTGAGGTGGCTGGATTAAAGGATGTTACTATTTATGTGAAGGGTGATTATGCCTATGGGTATCTTTCAAGTGAAAATGGTATACATCGTCTTGTAAGGCACTCACCTTTTAATGCAAATGATAAAAGACAGACCTCTTTTTGCTCGGTGACTGTTATACCAGAAATCAATGAGGAAATAAACATAGAAATAGATCCAAAAGACTTAAAAATTGATACATTTAGAGCTGGTGGAGCAGGGGGACAATATGTGAATAAAACTGAATCAGCCGTAAGGATTACTCATATTCCTACAGGTATTGTAGTAGCATGTCAATCGGAAAGGTCTCAACTTCAGAACAGAGATACCGCCATGAAAATGCTAAAAGCGAAACTCTATGAGCTTGAAAGAAGGAAGAAAGATGAAGAGAAGGAAAAACTTGTTGAAAAAAGGGCTATAAACTTTGGAAGTCAGATAAGAAGCTATGTTTTCCAACCATACACCCTTGTTAAGGACCACAGAACAGATGTTGAAAACAGAAACATTCAGGCTGTAATGGATGGTGAAATCGACGAATTTATAATTTCCTTTCTTAAAATGAAAAATTCAAAGTAAATTTGAGGCTAATTCTGCAAGCTTTGATCTTTCACCTTTTTCCAGCGTTATATGAGCATAAATGGGTTGTCCTTTCATTCTATCAATGAGGTAGGTTAAACCATTACTTCTCGAATCAAGGTAGGGTGTATCTATCTGGTATGGATCACCGGTAAAAACGATTTTTGTTCCCTCTCCTGCACGGGTTATGATTGTCTTTACTTCATGGGGGGTTAAATTTTGAGCCTCATCAACAATAAAAAAGGATTTCGAGAGACTTCTTCCTCTAATGTAAGTTAAAGCCATAATCTGAAGCTTTCCATTTTCAAGCATTTCCTGTATATTTCTTACCTCTTCTGAATCTTCATCAAATTGATGTTGAATCACAGAAAGATTATCAAAAAGTGGTTGCATATATGGATCTATTTTTTTCTCTATATCACCTGGAAGGTATCCTATATCTTTATTTGAAAGTGGAACAACTGGTCTGGCCAATAAAATTGTTCTATATTTATTTCTAATTTCCATTGCAGCGGCAAGTGCCATAAGAGTCTTTCCAGTTCCAGCCTTTCCAGAAAGTGTAACCAGCTCTACAAGTGGGTTGGTTAAAGCGTGCAGGGAAAAAATCTGCTCAGCGTTTCTGGGTTGAATACCATAAGCCTTTCTTTTCTCTACCAGCTTTAATGTCTTATCCTGAAAAGAATAGTACCCCAGTGCACTTCTTGACTGATTTTTGAGAATAAAATACTGATTGGGGTAGGGTTCTTCTGGTAGTTTTAGTTCTTCAATTCTTATAAAACTATTCTGAAAAAGTGAATCTATTATTTCTGTAGGACAATCCATTATCAAATATTTACCTGTATAAAGCTCATCAATATTTTTTACCTTTCCTGTTTCATAATCTTCTGATCGGATTCCTATGGATTTACACTTCATTCTCAGGTTTATATCTTTTGAGACAAGTATAACTCTATCTTTGCCGTACTCATCAGCGAAATTACAGGCTACAGCAAGAATTCTATGGTCTGGTTTGTCTTCACTAAAAATAGATTGTATCTTCTCATTCTTATAAATATTGGTAGTTATTAAAATTACTCCCCCTTCTTTTAAAGCCACACCATTATTAGGATCCTTGTCTCCAATTATCTCTTCCAGTTTTCTTATAAACTCCCTTGCATTGAAGTTGATTAATTCATTTCCTTTTTTAAACTTATCAATCTCTTCGAGAAGTGTGATTGGAACAACTACAACATTATCTTTAAATGAAAAAATGCAGGAGTAATCATAAAGTGGAACATTTGTATCAAGAATGAAAATCTTCTGGTTTTTCCTGATTTTTACCATTTTTTCTCCTTTTCATTTAAAATTGACAATTGTTTTACCCTGTCCACCTTCTTCTGGCCTTGCATAATCAAAATTTTTTATTTCAGACACACTTTTTAAATAATCATGGACAGCTTTTCTTAAAATTCCTTCACCTTTTCCATGAAGTATTTCAATTGTATTGACACCATTAATTATAGCTTTATCTATAGCTTTTTCAAGTATCTTTAAAGCTTCTTCTACTCTTGTGCCTCTAATATCGATTGTAAAAGGAGGATTTTCAATATAAAAACTTCCCACTGTGTTTTTTTTATTTTCATGCTGGCTGGACAGATAGATATCTTCTTTGTCTACAAAAACACTTAATAAACCCATTCTAACTTTTACTTTTTCATCCGAAATTGTTTCAATATATCCCTCTTTTTGATATTTTGCAACAAAAACTCTGTCTCCTACCACCAATTTTTCTGGTTTTTTCTTTTCTTTTCCGGTCTGTTCTCTCTCATTTTTCTCTATTATTTCTCTTATTTCCTCAAGTTTTTCCTGAAATTTCTTTCTGTTTTCTATTTTTCTGGATTTAAGTTCATTTTTAAGATGGGAAATCTCTTTTAGTAGATTATCATATTCTAATCTAATTTCTTCAAACTTATTTTTCTTGAAATTTTCTTTCTCATTTTCTAACTCTCTTTTTAAACTTTCATAATAACTTTTAATTTCTTTTGCCTTTCTTAGATTCTCATCAACTATTTTTTTCCTTTTCATTATTTCATCTGTCAATCTTTCAAAATCCGAAATTTTTTTATCCAGTTCATCGCTAATTGAAGTTAAATAATCTTTTGCAAAATCAAGAATATTCTGGCTTAATCCATATCTCTGTGCAATCTGGAGTGCATAGCTTTTTCCGTATTTTCCAATCTGCAATTTATAAAGCGGAAGAAAATTTGCTTCATCAAATTCCATCGCTCCATTTTGAATTTCCCTCGTAAATAATGCCATTTTTTTTAACCCCTGATAATGTGTGGTAATTATGAATTTTACCTTTTTCTTGATTAGCTCTTTTATTATCCCATAGGCTATTGCTTCTCCTTCTTTTGGCTCGGTTGAGGATGCTATTTCATCAATCAATACAAGAGATTTTTCATCTGCCTCTTTCAAAATATTTGAAAGTGAAAGAATATGGGCTGAAAAACTCGATAGATTATTTGAAATACTCTGTTCATCTCCAATCTCAGCCATTATTTTTTTAAATATTCCTACTTCCGAACCTTCTTTAACAGGTATGGGAATTGCATGTAATGTCATCTGTATCAGTAAGCCTACTGTTTTAATAAGAACTGTTTTACCACCTGCATTGGGTCCGGACACAATAAGCCCATTAAAATTCTTCCCAACTTCTACACTTACAGGAACAGCATTCTCAAATAAAAGGGGGTGTCTTGCTTCAATCAGTCTAACATAGCAATTTTCAGTAAGAGAAGGAAATTGGCAGTTATTCTTTATACAAAATTTTGCACGAGCTACCAACCATTCGATATTACCGACAATTTCATAAATCTTTTTTAGTTCAAGCTGCCTTTCTCTTATCCAGATTGTAACCTCTTTAAGAATAGATTCAATTTCTATAGCCTCCTTTTCATCAAGTTCTACCACCTCCTCATTTAAGTAGAAAAGGTCTTCTGGTTCAACATAAACTGTTTCCCTTGTTTTTGAAAAAGAATGTATAATCGAATTTGTGGCAAATTTTATTTTGCCTTTATAAGAGGTTTTTACTGGAATTACAAATCTTCCGTCTTTAAAGGCGACAATCTTTTCCTGAAAACAATCCTGAAGTTCTGGTATTTGAAAAATTGTATTACACTTTTTTTGTACCTCTTCTCTTATTGAAGACTTTCTTTTTCTTATCCTGTAGAGTTCCTGGGAGGCAGTGTCTCTTACTGTTCCATCATTTTCGAAAGTATCAGATAGCTTTTTTAACAGATCAGCTGGCAATGTTGCCCTGCTAAGAAAATCAAAGAGTAGGGGATATTTATCTTTATAAGGAAAGATAGCCTCACAGAGATTTTTAAAAATTATAAGGTATTTCTGAATCTGTAAAATTTCCTCGATTGAAAGAAAGTATCCCTCTATATTACTTGTTTCTATAGATCTTTCAATAGAATCAGCTTCCTCAAAATAAAGCTGACCATCATATTTAAGATATTCAACCACCTCCTTTAGAATGGCAAATTCATCTAAAATTGCCTGCTTATCATTAAGGGGCTTTAAATTATCAAAAACCTTTTTGCCAGCCTCTGTTTTGATGAAATTTCTTAGTAGCAAAAGTATTTTATCAAACTCTAAGATTTCATTGTATGTTTTCAAAGTGCTTTAACCCATTAAAATTCTTTTCTGTATAATTCCAGATAAAAAAAGCCATTATTTTTCTCAAAAGGAATAAGAGGTTGTTCATATTTCTGCACGGGGGAATTTTTTTTATTATAATCCTTAACATAAACATAGTCAAAATAAGCTACAATAAGTGGTAAAAAAAAAGTATTAAAATACAAAAATAATTCATCTCCCCGATCAAGATTATAAGTCTGCCTCAAATACCAGTTTTTCTGCTGAATCAGATTGTAAGTAAGATAGTAAGTAACCGGTACTGCTATAAAATATACTGCATCATACCTTCTGGTAAAAGATATAACTTGCTGGTTTGTTGTTTGATCCTTTAGATAAATATTTGGGAGCCTTTTTTTAGTTGATATTTCTCCTGAAATATTTGTTATAGAAGAATTATTTTCTTCCAGATCAATTTCAAGCCCAGAAGATACATTTTTAAGAACGATAAAAAAAAATAAAAATTTAAGTAAATACCTCATACAAATATTATAAAAAATAAAATTGAGTTTGTCTATTAAACTGAATGATTTTAGCAGTTTTTTTGATTTTAAACTAAGTCTGTATTATAATTTATACCTCTTGGCTAATTTACTCTGGATAAGAAAGTTATGAAAAAAGTCTTAATTTCTCCGATGTACGGTATGGGGGACAACCTTTTGATTACCCCTGCACTCAAAGTTTTAAAGGAGGCTAAACCTGATTTTTATATAACCTGTATTACATTTCAGAAAGTCAATTATGAATTATTTCAGAATAACCCTTATATTGATGAACTTATTTTCTATCCCTTTCTTTCAGAAAGCAAGATTAAAGGATTGGCGTACATTTTCAAAAACATTTCTTTTAAATATGATGTTTGTATTAATTTTTACCCAAGCAATAGACTCGATTACAATGTATTTTCTTTTCTTACATTTGCAAAGGAGAGAGTAGGGCATAGATATATAAAAGCCGATTTTTCCCAGTTTAATTGGCTTAAAAATAAAACGATAAAAGAAAATTCGGGTCTGCATTGTGTTGAAGAAAACATAAAGCTTCTTAATTTTTTTGGAATACAATGTAAAGAAATGCCGCCAATGCAGGTTTATTTAACGAATCAGGAAGAAAATGAATCACAAAGCTTCATAAATTATAATTCCAGAAAAAAGGTTAGAATTGGGATACATACAGGTACAAGTAGCTTTAAAAATCACAAAAATAGGAGATGGGACAAAGAGAATTTTTTAAAGATTGTGGATATTTTTTCTAAAGTAGATTTTTTTCTTTTTGGAACGAAGGAAGAAGATGAAGAAAATAGTTTCATTTTTAACAATGCAAAAAATAAAAATGTAATCCCTGTCAGAAATAAAAAAATAAGAGAGGTTGCCGCCATTATAAAAAATCTCAATTTATTTATTTCAAACGATTCAGGACTTATGCATCTTGCTGCAGCAGTAAACACACCGGTAATAGCGATTTTTGGTCCAACAAATCCCAGGTGGGTTTCTCCCTGGAAAGTTAAACACAGAATAATAAAACTGAATTTAAAATGTTCCCCCTGTTTTTATTACTCCCCTAAACCTCTTAAATGTTTTATAAAAGAGAAGTTCAAGTGTATAAAAGATATAACCCCAGAATTAGTAATAGAATCAATTAAGGAACTCCTATAAAAACGAGCGTTTTTAACTTCCGATAAGAAATATTATGTTAAGTTGAGTTAACATCACTTTACCTCAAGGAATCAATTTTCAATTGAACTTTTCTCCAATAAAGTTTTTTCACTCAAGGTTCTCTTCAAATTTATTAAGAATCTCAAGTATTTCTTTTTTAACATCTTCTGGGTTTCTATTAAGCGATAAAGAAATCTCGCTTGTAATAAGATTCAGCGTTTGATTGTAAAGTCTTTTTTCGCTGATAGAAATCTCTTTCTTTTTGTTCTGAAAATAAAGGCTTTTTAAAACTTCGAGCATTTCTATTAATTGTCCTGATTTCAATAGGGTTTGGTACCTTGTATATCTATTTTTCCAGTTGTTTTCTATATATATTTCTTTAGAAGTTAGATATTTTAAGCCTTCTTTTATTTTTTCCTCAGCAGAAATTGTCCTTAAAAATATTTTCTCTGCATTATTTGCAGGAACTGAGATTTTTGTGCCTGTTAGGGGAAAGAATATTTCGTAGTAAACATTTTTACTTCCAAGAACTTCCTTCTCTTTAATTTCTGAAATTTCCCCCGCTCCGTGAAATGGATAAAACACTTTTTCCCCTACTCTAAACATTCTATTTTACCTCTTCTCTTCCTTTAAATGCCTCAAGCAAGCTTCTTGTTCCAGCATATTGTAAACCAGTGCCAACTGGAATGCCCCTTGCCAGTGTTGTAATCTTTATATTTTTATTTTTCAATAAATCCTTAATGTATAAAACAGTAGTATCTCCTTCTGGAGTAGCACTTAAAGCACAGATAATCTCCTTTATTTCTCTATCTTTTATTCTAGTTAATAGTGAATTTATAGTCAACTTATCGGGTGTTACGCCATTCAAAGGAGAAATTAAGCCTTCAAGACAATGATAAAGCCCCTTGTAAAGTTTTGTTTCTTCTATAATGTAAATATCAACCGGGCTTTCCACCACACATAATCTTGTCTGATCCCTCGAGTTATCACTACATATACTGCATGGGTCTTTAATATCTACGTTACCACAGATAGAACATTTTTTTGTTTCACCTTTTATATTCTTTATAATTTCAGACAATCTTACTGCAAAATCGTCGGGCTGAGAAAGTATGAAAAATGCAATTCTTTCGGAACTTTTAGGTCCAATGCCGGGTAATTTTGAAAATATTTTAATAAAATTGTGAATATGAGGTGGATACATTTTTATTTACCCAATAAAAAATTGCCTATATCCGAACTTTTTACATGTTTTTTTACAATTTTGTCGACTTCTTTTGCTGCGGCTTTATAAGCCTCTTTTACACATTTTGAAAGCTCTTCTTTTCCAATTTTCAATGCCTCATCTGAAAACTCGATATTTCTTAAATCCTTTTCTCCATCAAGGGTAATCTTTACATATCCTTTTTTTGAAATACCAGTAGCTCTAACTTCTTCCATTGTTTTTTTTGTTTCTTCCGCAATTTTTCTTAATCTGCTTAAATCTTTAAAATCCTGTATGGGCATAAAACTCCTCCAATCTTATTCTATTTTGCCATTAAATAAATCCTTTATTGTTTCAACAACTGAACTCTGGATTTTTTCTTCTTTTTTTTTAGTTGTAGCTTTTTCTCTTACTTCTTCAGAAAAATTGACTCTTTCATTTTCATTCTTGCTTAAAAGTGAAAAATTAAAAGTAATTTCAGTGCCAATAAAATCTGAAAATTTTTTCTCAAGTATTGCCTTATAATTTGTAAAATATTCAAGAGGATGCGGCTTACTGAACTCTATGCAAATATTGTTATCCTTAAATTTGACTGATGTTATATATTGAAGCATTGGTTTTACAAGCACATTTTTTGATAGATAATTAATTAATGCATTTTTTATATTACCTTCGTTCATTTGTAATAGTTTTAAAGGCTCATTCATAACTTCAATAGGCTGATTTAATGTTTCCTTCTTTCTCTGTGGAAAGGATTGTTTAAAAGTCTGTTTTTCGAGAAATGAAAAAATTTCATCTTTTATATCTGAAATTTTAACTAAGTTTTTATAATCTATAAACTTAAATAAAGCAATCTCAAAAAGAAAAATCTCCCCTACTTCACTTTTCATTTCTTTAAATAACTCTGTAAACAGGTCAATCAATTTTATTATCTCATCTTCACTAAATGGTTTAAAAATTTCCTTAAGTCTGTTATATTTATTCTCTGAAAAATTCATAAATGAAAAATTAAATTCAATCTTTTTAACTATTAATCCATTCTTTAAATATTCAATAAAATTTTTGAGGAAGGGTTTTAATTCACCATAATTTTCATAATAATCCCTTATAGTTTTTAAAGCAGATATATAATCTTTTTTCAAAGCTGAATTTATCAGCTTTTCAAAATAGGAATCATCCGGAAGTCCAAGAATTTCTTTTACACTTTTTTCAGTAATACTTCCATCAGTATAAAGTAGAATCTGGTCAAAAATGCTTTCTGCATCGCGTATCGAACCTTCTGATGCTTCAGCAATAAGATACAAAGCCTCCTCATTATAGTTAATATTTTCAAATGAGGCGATTTTTTTCAACTGTTCTACAATGGTAATGTTTTGCAATTTCTTAAATACATAATGTTGACATCGAGACTTTATAGTTGGTATAACCTTCTGTGGCTCAGTTGTGGCAAGAATAAATATTACATGTGGTGGGGGTTCTTCAAGAGTTTTTAAAAGCGCATTTGATGCTTCATTGGTTAACATATGAACTTCATCAATAATATAAACCTTAAATTTCCCACCAAGAGGTGAGTAGATTGTATTTTCTCTTAACTCTCTAATATCATCTATTCCTCTATTGGATGCCCCATCAATTTCAATAACATTCATAGAATAGCCATTTGTTATTTCTTTACACTGGGAGCAGATGTTACATGGTTCTCCATCATTTTCAGGATTTTCGCAGTTCAGGGCTTTAGCAAGAATTCTTGCGGTAGTAGTTTTCCCTACTCCTCTAACACCAGAAAATAATAAAGCATGAGGTATTTTGCCTTTAAGTAAAGCATTTTTCAGTGCAGTTACAATAGCTTCCTGTCCCACTACATCAGAAAATTTCTGAGGTCTGTATTTTCTTGCTGTAACCTGATAAGCCATATTAACCCCATTAATGGTAACTATAATTTTAATCAAAGCTTATTAATGACGGATCATAATCTTTTGGTTTTTCATAACCCAGCAGGTTGCAAATTGTTGCTGCAACATTTGTTAAACCCATTTTACTTAAATTTGCCATTTTGTATTCGCCTTTGTATCCGGAATCAACTATTACAAAAGGAACTGGATTTAAAGTATGAGCTGTCTTTACTTCTTTCTCTCCCTTTTTATTAATATTAAACATTTCATCTGCATTACCATGATCAGCAGTAACAATAGTTATCCCGCCAAGTTCATTTACTACTTCTATAAGTTTTCCGACACATTCATCCACTGTTTCAACAGCTTTGATTGCAGCTTCAATAACGCCCGTGTGTCCAACCATGTCTCCATTTGCAAAATTCAACCTGCCAAATTTATAATTACCTGATTTCAATAACTCTATGGTTTTTTCTGTTATTTCTCTTGCTTTCATTGCCGGAGCCTTGTCGAATTGTATTCTATCAGATGGAATTTCAATATAAGTTTCAAGACTTTCATCAACATACCCTGATTTGTTCCCATTCCAGAAGTACGTAACATGTCCGAACTTCTGGGTTTCAGAAATAGCAAATGAAGTTATTCTTTCTCCACAAAGGTATTCACTTACTGTTCTATCTATGAAAGGTGGGCTTACAAGGTAATTTTTTGGTAAATGTAAGTCACCATCATATTCCATCATCCCAGCATATAATACCGCCGGTCTTTTACCCCTATCGAAACCTGTAAATTCATCATACTCAAAGGCCATACTTATTTCGATAGCTCTATCCCCACGAAAGTTATAGAATATAACACTATCATTATCTTCAATTTTTCCTACAGGTTTTCCATTTTCTACAATAACAAAAGATGGCAAATACTGGTCAGTAATTTTTAAATCCTCATTATAATATGTCTCTATAGCTTCTCTTGCATTTTTAAATTGTCTGCCTACTCCATGGACGTGTGCATCCCAACCTCTTTTTACAACATTCCAGTCGGCAAAATACCTGTCCATTGTGGTTACCATTCTTCCACCACCAGAAGCAATTCTATAATCAAAACCATTTTTTCTAAATCCATCAAGAAAAGCCTCGAGTCTGTCTATGTAAATAAGTGCTGATTTTTCAGGAACATCTCTCCCATCAAGCAGGGTATGAACCCTTACTTTATTTATACCTATTTCAGAGGCTTTTTTTATCATGGCAAAAAGATGGTCTATATGAGAATGAACATTTCCATCTGAGAGTAAACCTATAAAGTGAAGTTTTGATTTATTATCAAGGCAATTCTTTGTAAGTTTTTTCCATGTTTCTCCCTCAAAAATACTTCCATCTTCTATGGCAAGGTTAACCCTTTTTGCCCCCTGTGCAAAAATTCTTCCCGCACCAAGTGCATTGTGTCCTACTTCGCTATTGCCCATATCATCGTCGGTTGGTAAACCAACAGCTGTGCCATGTGCCTGAAGGGTTGTAAATAGCTCTGTTTTAAATAGCTTGTCAAGTGTGGGTGTTTTTGCAAGATAGACAGCATTGCCTTCATATTCTTTACCCATTCCTATACCATCCATTATGATGAGTAAGAGAGGTCCTTTTCTACCATTAAATTTATCAAGCTTTTTGAGTGACAAACATTGTTTCATTTTTCCCCCAAATAAATTTATACTTATTTATTATAAATTGATTTAGGTAAAAAAGCAAAATAAAGTCTATGATGGGAAACTTGATATTCTTTCTAAAATTAGACTTTCTTTTCATTTTTTATTATACTTTTTTCATGAGAAATTTAGAATTCATAATTGTTATTACTACTACTGATAAAAAAGAGGAAGCTGAAAGGCTTACAACAGAAGTTTTAAGAGAAAGGCTTGCTGCATGTGCCCACATAATTGAAATCGAAAGTTTTTATTGGTGGAAGGGACAGCTTGAAAGAAGCAAAGAATACAGGGTAGAGTTTAAAACAAAACTTACATTATTAGAGGTTTTAAAGAATAAGCTGAAATCCATTCATTCCTATGAGGTTCCAGAAATAGTTGCTTTGCCATTAATTGATGGCGGAGAAGAATATTTTAAGTGGCTTGAAAATGAAACTTTAAAAAATTAGGAAAATATGGTTTTAATCACAATAATCTTAATTTTACTTTTTGATTCTCTTTTTGGCGAAATTCAGATTAATGAAGTTGATTTTCTGGATAATATCAGCGAATACAACAATAAATATGTGATGGCAACTGCCTTTATCATTTCAAACAATTTAGAAAGTATTTCAGGGGAAATTAAACTATCACCCTTTATTTATTCAATTGAAGAAAAAATATATATAAAACTAAAAATTTACACAAATACAGTTTTTTTTGCAGAAGATGAGGTTTATGTTAAAATCCCTTTCACTGAAAAAAGCTGGAATAATGCACTTTCGAACCTCACAGAAAGGACAAAAATACTGCTAAAAGGAGAAAGTATAGAACCATATATTTCTCAAGAAGATAAAGAATTAAGAGAAAAAATTAATAATTTAAGCTATGATGAACTACTTTCTTTACTTGAAAAAGATATTGGTAGGGTGAACTCCATTCAGATGATTTCTCTTATGCACCTGGGATATACTTATCCATTAAATCTTGAGGTAGGTTTTCTGGATTTATTTAAAACCTGGGGTATAAAGGATATTTTTCACCTTGGGATTGGAACCTCGCTTATAAAAATATATCCACAGCTTTCTTACGAAACAAACACTGCCATCGCAATTTTACCAATAGACCTTTTTTTACCCATTCTAATAAATAAAAAATCAAATTATTTTGACCTTATTATTAATTTTGAATGGGCATGGTACAAAGATTTTTCTACCACAACAAATACTAATCAAAATACCTTGGTGACTAAACCCACACTGTATGCAAATTATATAGATTTAAACATCAGGTTTTTTTTACCCTATTCTATAATTAAAGCAGGGATACATTATAATTACTTCAAGGATAAGTTAATTTTTTACGCTGGAATAGATATATTTGTGGGAAAATATTCAAAGCAATAAGCTTATTTTTTTACATAAAGCTTTCTTATTTTTGCATACTCTTCTTTCTTTGAAGGGTCGTAAACTGAAAATCTGTCTTTTCCCAGATACTTTGCCTCATAAAGTGCATTATCAGCTTCATATTGTAGTTTTTGATAATCCTCTTCAAGTTTTTTGTTATCAAGAATTTTCTGCTCTACAAACCTGAAAGCAATGGATGAAATGCCGGCACTTACAGTAACCTTCAAATTTTCACCCTTGTGTTCAACGCTTGTCCTGCGTATTTTATCAATAATCTTTCCCACGTACATTTTTGCCCCTTCAATATCTGTAGCTGGCAAAATAACATCAAACTCCTCACCGCCAAACCTTATTACATAATCAGTTGGTCTTGAGTTAGTTTTTAAGATGTTGGCAATCTCGATAAGAACCTTATCTCCTACATCATGTCCGTAACGATTGTTAAAAACAGAAAAGTCGTCAATATCAAATCTTACAAAAGAAACATGATAATACATCTGCCTGAAACCATCATAAAAAATTCTTGAGGCTGTCTTCACTATGTTGCAGAGATAATCTTTTTTAAATTTCAGCAGATTGGTTTTTTCATCAATATTTACCTTTTCTTCCAGAAGCTGGTATTTATCAAGCAAGGAAAAGTATTCAAGTTCTCCGAGTCTTATAGTTTCTACAATATCGTCATCAATTACTCCAGCCCTGTAAAGCTGTGCAATAAGCTGAATATTCCTCAATTGGAAATCTTTTAATTCAATACTTTTTTCTTTTTCCATAAATTACTCCTCTGTAGGTTATCTTACCATCGAGGTAAGAACCCTCTTAATAATACCTTCCACATCCATATCCTTCAATACTTCTTTATCTGCAAATACTCCCTCTATTGCTTTTTTTGCCTCAAAATCAGAGTAACCTAAAACTCTCAAAGCCATTAAAACTTCCAGTTTTTTCTTATCAAGACTTTCAATAACACCAGTAGCTCCTTCGACTTCTATTTTCTTTATTTTATCTCCAAGTTCAAGTACAATCCTTGAAGCAAGTTTACTACCAATGCCTTTCACACTGGCAAAAGCCTTTTCGTTTTGTAGTACGATTGCCTGTCTTATATCATTTACAGAAAGCTCTGACAAAATTCTCAATGATTGTTTAACACCTACTCCACTTACGGAAGTCAATAAATCAAAAACTCTTCTTTCATCCTCTTTTAGGAATCCCACAAGGATTGCCTCACTTTCCTTAAGAATAAATTTCACAAAAAGTTTGACTTCCTTTCCAATATCAGGTAAATCGCTAAAAAGCCTTGTGGGGACTAAAATTTCATAACCTATACCATTGCATTCAACAACCAGAACACCTTCATCTTTTCCAACGATGTAACCCTTTATAAAATTTAACATATATAATTATTCTAATGTAGAAAAGTAGTATTGTCAATCAACTATTAGTTCTTTTAAAATTGTATTATTTATTATCTCAATTTGTTTTTATATGTGTTTTAACAAAAATTCGCTCAATTTGAACCTCAATCAAAAGCACGAGTATAACAAAAAGACCAATTATTCCAATCACATTGGCAACCTGAAAGAGATTTTTACAGAAAAATATTATTAAGATAATCTCCAGAAGTATAGCAACAAAGACAGATACCTCATATATTTTCTTTTTTGAAATCACATAATAATTTACGAAATAAGTAATATATGCATATGGAATAAAAACAATGGAATAGTAAGGTAATAGGCTTTCAAAACCGGGATACTGATTTTTCAAAACATAACTTGAAATAAAAGGGGAAAATACGAAAACAAGTCCTAAAAAACCAGCAAGAAAAATTGTGAGAAATAAAATGGCAAGTCTGTTTGCATTTTTTATGTCTTTTGACTTTGAAAGAATTGGTAAAAATACCGTTGATACAGATAAAGCTACATAAAAAGAGGCTTTCCCTATTACACTTACAGAAGAGTAAGTTCCAGAAAGTTCTGGTAAAGCAAACCTTACAATGAGGGAATCTACATTTGAAATTATAATAAATCCACTTATTGCAGGAAGAGCTTTTAAAAATGAGATAAAGAGAGGCAAAAAATGAAATTTAGAGTTTTGTCCTGAATTTATGGTTTTATTCAACCTTTTTGATTTATTAAATTCAAGAATTAAAAGTAGCAAAGTAAAAATACCACCAATTATAAAGCTTGCTATAACACCGAGATAATTACTGGTAAAATAAACAATCATTATCCCCGAGATTAGTTTTATAAGAGTTGGAATAATCTGAACAACAGTATAAAAAAAGAATTTTTCTCGTGCCTGAACAAATGAAATAAAAGGATTAATAAAAAATGGAAAGACTGTCATAACTATAAGATAATAAAAATCTATACTTTCTTTAATATGAAAAAAAATTTTCATTAAAGGTAGAAACAAGAAATAAATAAAAACTAGAAGAATTGCAGATATACTTAGATAAAAAAAGCAGTTTTTAATGTAGTCATAAGCTTCAGTTATACTTCTATTGTGTAAAATTACAGAAACCTCTCTTGTAATTACAAATTGAAATGTGCTTGGAATTAAGCTGATGAAAAGGGATAAAATTATCAATGGATAAATAACGCCATATTTTTCAGGTCCGAGCATCCTTTGCATGGCAATATGAAATAAAAAATTAATCCCTCCTACAAAAAAATTTGAAAACGAGACTAACGAAGAATTAAAAAATTCTTTTCTAAAAAAAGCCTTTTTTATTTTCTCTTTAATCAACTTAAAATCCTTATACCTGAAAAATTATTTTTTGAGATTATTTGAACACCATAATTTTCAAAATTTACTTTGTAAAAATTTTTAGAAACGAATGTTACAGTACCAACTCCAAAAGCATTGTGAGATATCTTCATTCCTACCAGAATTTCATCAAAGTTTTCCACCTTTTTACCTTCAAGATAATTATTATCTTTGGTGGGAAATTCAGTGCTAAGTTTTCTCATTGAAAAAGCCTTTTTCTCCCACTCCATGCAGCTTTCAGGAATATCTCTGATAAAACTTGATGGAAAACATTCTATAACCTCGCCATAGTTCATTCTGTTTTTGGAATATGAAATGAATAACTCTTCTTTAGCCCTTGTTATAGCTACGTAAAAAAGCCGCCTTTCTTCGTTTATCTCACCCTCCGACATTCGGGAAGAACTATGTGGTAATAGACCCTCTACCACTCCAACCACAAAAACCACTGGAAATTCAAGTCCCTTTGCATTATGGATTGTCATTAGAGAAACATAATTTCTTTCAGATTCATCACCTATCTCATCAGCACTTGTTTGAAGTGTTATATCGTTTATGTACTCAACAATTGTAGGATTTTTCTTTCCACTTTCATAGATTTTTATTGAGTTTATCAATTCTTCTACGTTTTCCCATCTTTCCTTGCCATTTTCTTCATTGTTTAAAAGATAATTTTCGTAATCAATTGCCTCTATTAATATTTTAACAAAGTTAGCTGGAGATAGACTTTCTTTGTTTTTATTTAAATCCTTAATGATTTCGCTGAGTTCAAAAAGAGATTTAACAGCGTTTCTGTTTATTCTTTCAAGGTTTTCGGCACTTGAAATTATATCTAAAAGTGAAAATCCATCATCATAAAGTGCTCTAATTTTAGTGAGAGTAGCTTCACCTACTCCTCTTTTGGGAATATCAATAATTCTTTCGAATGAAGCCCAGTCATCTGGATTAACTACAAATTTTATATATGCAAGAACATCCTTTATTTCCTTTCTTGCATAAAATTTCTGCCCACCAAAGACTTTATATTTTATATTTCTAAAAAGTAATTCTTCTTCAAATATTCTTGACTGTGCATTTGTTCTGTAAAAAATTGCTATATCTTTATAATCATATTCTCCAAGCAGATTATCTATTTTTTCCACAACCCATCTGGCTTCATCTTTTTCTGTAGAAGCCTCATAAATTTTTATTTTTTTACCATATTTATTTTCTGTCCATAATTTTTTTGGCATTCTTCCAAAAATATTTACTACAACACTATTGGCAGCTTCAAGAATTACTGGTGTGGATCTGTAATTTTGTTCAAGGGCTATTATTTTTGCATCATATCTGTCTTTAAAATCGTAAATATTATTTATATTTGCTCCCCTCCAGCCATAGATTGATTGATCATCGTCACCTACAACACAAATGTTTCTATTTTCATTCACAAGCAATTTTATAAGTTCATATTGAGATGTATTGGTATCCTGAAACTCATCAATCATTATATATTGCCAAAGATTCTGATATCTTTCAAGGACTCTCAAATTTTCATTTAGAAGTTTTGCTGGCAAAATTATCAAATCTGAAAAATCAACAGCCTTGCTTTTTATTAATCTTTTTTCATATTCATCATATACTTTATAGACAACTTCCTCAAAATTACTTGAAATCATGGACTGAAATCTTTCTGGACTTATATTTTCGTCCTTTAGAGAAGATATTTTTTCTAAAAGAAGCTGAGGCGAAAATTTTTCCTTGCTATAATTTAAATCTTTCAAAATGCTACTCAAAAGTGCTTTTGAATCAAGCTCATCGTAAACTATAAAATCTCTTGGATATGATATGAGTTCTGCATTTTGCCTTAATATCATCAATCCTGTGGAATGAAATGTTCTGATCCATGCATTTGACAGATCATATCCTACAAGATTAGAAATGCGGGTTTTCATTTCGAGAGCGGCTTTATTTGTAAAAGTAACAGAAAGAATATTAAAGGGTTTTACATCTTTTTCTCTTAAAAGATATGCAAATCTGTAAGTTATGACTCTTGTTTTCCCCGAACCTGCCCCAGCCAGTACAAGCAAAGCACCTTCTGTATGTAAAACAGCTTCTCTCTGTTTATTATTAAGTGGGTCTAAAATAGGGTCCTGCATAAATTACCTTAAGTATTTTCTTAAGTGCAGGGTACTAAAATACTTTCTTGAAAGTTTATACCCTGCACTCCACACTTTCTATTTTTCTCTATTTATAAATGTTGTAAAAAGCAGCTTTTCCGGGAAATTTTGCCATATCTCCAAGCTCTTCCTCTATTCTGAGAAGCTGATTGTACTTTGCAATTCTATCTGTTCTTGACATGGAACCAGTCTTAATCTGTCCAGTATTCAATGCAACAACAAAGTCAGCTATTGTAGTATCCTCTGTTTCACCACTTCTATGAGAAACCACTGCAGTATAACCAGCCTGTTTTGCCATCTCGACAGCATCGATAGTCTCTGTTAGAGTACCGATCTGGTTCAATTTTATTAGAATTGAATTTGCAATACCTTTCTGGATACCTTCTTTCAGAATTTTAGGATTGGTTACGAAGATATCATCTCCTACCAATTGAATTTTCTTGCCAAGTCTTTCTGTGAGTAACTTCCACCCTTCCCAATCGTTTTCTCCAAGACCATCTTCAAGCGAAATAATGGGATAGCTGCTAACCAATTTCTCATAAAATTCTACCATTTTTTCAGACGAAACTATTTCTTTTGTTGATTTCCAGAACTTATAGCCTTTCTTTCCATCATTTTCAGCTTCACTCCACAACTCACTTGCTGCAGGATCCAGTGCAATATAAATATCCTCCCCTGGTTTATATCCAGCTTTTTGAATAGCTTCAACAAGAAGCTCGAGGGGTTCTTCATTGCTCTTTAAATCTGGTGCAAACCCACCTTCATCACCAACGGCTGTACTATAACCTTTCGATTTTAAAATAGACTTCAAAGAATGAAATGTTTCAGCAAGATAAACAATTGCATCCTTGAATGAAGGTGCACCCACCGGCATTATCATAAATTCCTGCAGGTCTACAGTATTATCAGCATGTTTTCCTCCATTTAAAACGTTTGCCATTGGAATTGGCATTATCTTGGCGTTTGTACCCCCAATATATCTATAAAGTGGTAAACCAAGATAATTTGCAGCAGCTTTTGCTACAGCCAGTGAAACACCCAGAATAGCATTTGCACCAAGCTTTTCTTTATTTGGCGTCCCATCAAGTTCAATCAAAGTTGTATCAACTTCAACTTGATTCAGCGAATCCATTCCAACTATTTCTTCTGCAATAGTTTCATTTACATTCTCAACAGCCTTTAAAACCCCCTTCCCAGAAAGCCTTTTTTTATCACCATCTCTTAGTTCAACAGCTTCTTTTTCGCCTGTAGAAGCACCACTTGGTACGGCTGCTTTGCCAACAGTTCCATCTTCAAGGACAATATCTACTTCAACGGTGGGATTTCCCCTTGAATCAAATATTTCTCTTGCCTGAACATCAATTATTGTGGACATTTTACCCTCCAAAAAATTTTTACTCGTTTTATTTTAGAGTTTTACCCCAAAAAAGTCAATTTATTTATTTTTACATCCTTGAATTGGTTATTATCTAAATTGGATAGTTATTCAAAGGAGTAAATAAAATAACTATTGGATAATTTGCTAAATAAAAAAATTGATATAAATACTTTAAAAATGTTTGAATAAATGTTATAATATTTTAAAACTTTTTTGGAGAAAGTTATTGTGCTCTCTATATCTGTATGCATTCCAATATTTAATCCAAATGAAAAGTTTAATATTTTGTTAGAACAGCTGTTTTTTCAGAAAGCTGATATAAGGGAAATACTAATAGCTGACAGTTCTGAAGACAATAAAATCGAACTTGCTGAGGATCACAAAATTAAAATTTTCAAGATAAACAAGAAAGATTTTGATCATGGTGGTACAAGAACATTTCTTGCTAAAAATTCTGTGGGGGATATAATTGTTTTCTTAACTCAGGATGTTCTTATGGAAAGCGATGATTCAATTTTTAATTTAATAGAGTACTTTGAATCAATGGAAGATCTGGCAGCAACATATGGTAGACAGCTTCCTCATAGAGATGCAAATATTTATGCCCGACATTCAAGACATTTTATTTATCCTGATAAAACCTGCTTTTACTCAAGAAATGACTTAAAAACTTATGGTTTTAAAGCTGGATTCACTTCCAATGCTTTTAGTGCTTATAGAAAGACTTGTCTTGAGAAGGTAAATTATTTTAAGGAAAAAATTATATGTTCAGAGGATAACTATGCGGGAATTAATTTACTCCTTTCTGGTTATAAAATAGGTTATATTTCTTCTGCAAAAGTATTTCATTCCCATAATTATAATATTATTGAAGAATTTAAAAGATATTTTGATATTGGCGTTTTTTATTCGCTTGAATCTCAATTGATAGGTAATTTTAAAAGTCCAGCTTTTGAAGGAATCAAGTATCTCTTTTCTGAAATTTTTTTTCTAATTAAAGAAGGAAAATGGTACCTAACTTTTAATTCGATAATCAGATGTTTTTTTAAATTTCTTGCCTTTTATGCCGGGAAACTGCAAAGATTTATTCCGCTAAAACTTAAAAAAGCGATTTCTAAGAATAAAACTTTTTGGAAAATTTTATATAATATT
>FWPU01006764.1_pt1 | contig 22311 bp, 17 predicted proteins | sample 2228361 | NCBI WGS metagenome assembly FWPU01 (sample SAMEA103939777, study PRJEB20133) | metagenome
GACATCGGGCGTCTCGAAGAGGCGGTGGGTGACCTTGTCCACGTAGGGGAGCTGATTGCCGTCCGCATCCACCGCGAAGAAGTACGGGTTGCGCTCCATGATGAAGAGTTCGGTGGAGAGCTGGTTCTTGGCCAGCCACGGGCCGACGCTGGGCTTGTCCGGGTTGAGGTACCACCAGTTGCGGTCCTGGTAGTACTGGACCCAGGTCTCGAAGCCGGCGTTGGTGGCCGCGGCGGCCAGGGCATCCGGATCGTCGGTCAGCTCCATGTGGAACTGCTTCATGTAGTGGCCGGGGGCGTAGAGTGCGTTGGTCAGGCGGCCCAGGCTGTAGATGAAGAGGGGCTTGGGATGGGCGAACTTACACTTGAAGGTGTAGTCGTCGATGACCTCCAGCTCCATCAGGGTGCGTTCGGAGCCGGTGACCCAGGCGTCGCCGGGTGCCGGGGTGATCTCGGTGTTGGTCAGCTCATAGTCATACCACCACTGGATATCGGCGGTGGTGAAGGGCTGGCCGTCGGACCACTTCATCCCTTCCCGCAGGTGGAAGGTCCACTCGCTGGCGTCCTCGTTGATCTCCCACGACTCGGCGATGCGGGGGCGCATGTTCAGTTCCTGGTCATACCAGGCCAGGCCCCGGTCCTGGAGCTTGGTGGGGCCCCAGCGGTCGGAGACGCCCCGGAAGCCGCGGCGGAAGGTGCCGCCGTAGTTGCCGGTCTGTTCGGCCACGGGCATGACCATGGGGTTGGTGGGAAGCCGTTCGTCCACGGGCGGCAACTGCCCCTGGGCCACCAGGTCGGCCAGCATGGGTGCCTCGTTGAACCTGGTGGGTGGCGCTGCTGGGGCTGCCGGCGCGGCCTGCTCGGCCGGCGCGGCTGTGGCTGCCGGCGCGGCCGGTTCAGCCGGGGCCGGCGCTGCGCCACCGCCGCCACAGGCCGCCAGGGCGACACCGGCCGTGGCAAAGGCCGAAAGGCGCATAAACTCGCGACGAGAAACGCGCTTTGACGGAGATCGCTTCATGAATTGCCTCCTTTAATGTGTAGGAAATCAGAGACTACATTGGGTATTATCGATGGTTCAGCGGCGGGCAGAACCGCTGGGGGCGCCGAACCATGGATCACAAACCAACCATCTTGGGTCAGCTGCATCAGGTGTGCCGCTCCGGATTCTCCCAGAAATAGGATTCCGGGTTGAGCAGATGCTCGTCCCCGGTCTCGTTATCCAGGGGATAGCCTTCCACGTAGTTGCGGAACCCGTTCTTGACAATCACCAGCCCCGGCATGTCCCCCAGGTAGCCGATCATGGGCAATTCCTCGGCCCAGATGTCCAGGATCTGGTTGAACAGCTCGTTGCGCTTCTCTTCGTCCACTTCCGCCGCAATCTGGTCCCAGAGGGCCCAGATATCCCGGATCCAGTGATTCGCCGGCGGCTCTTCCGCGTTGGGGTCGGTGGGGTCGTTGCGCCACTTGCCCCAGGCCACAGCCCAGGGCCGGTCCAGGGTGGTGCCCAGGAAGATGCCGGGGTCCGCCAGGGGCAGGACCGTGCGGTCGCCGCCCCACCAGGCGGCCTCAATCTCGTTGGCGCCCCAGTGTTCTTCGTAGAGGGAGCGCTCCACCGGCTTGTAGGTGGCCTTGACGCCCACGTCCGCGTAGTACTTGATGACCTGCTGCACCGCGTCCTCGTCGGGGGAACCGGGTTCGGCCGTGCCCTCCACGATGAAGCTGATGGCCTCATCGGTGCCGGGCCAGACCCGGAAGCCGTCGCTGCCCCGTTCCCCGTAGCCGGCCTCGTCCAACAGCTGGTTGGCCCGCTCGGGATCGTATTCGATGTGGGCGTTGGAGAGCTTGGGATAGAAGTTGGGCGACGCGCTGATGGGACTGTACTGGCGGGGCGTAAGCAGGCCGTCGTAGACCAACTCATTGATGGCCTCCCGGTCCACGGCCAGGGAAAGGGCGATGCGTACATCCCGCTTGTTGAAGAACTCCCGCAGGCGCTCGTTCTTGGTGGTGAGGTTCAGCTGGATGGCCACGTGGCTGGACTTCGGCCCGATGAACACCCGGTAATCGCCGTTCTCTTCGTTTTCCTTGAAGAGGGTGAAGTTGCCGATGTTCACATGCCGGCCCTGGAAGTCGATCTCGCCGTTGATAATCCAGAGGTTGAAGACATCGGGCGTCTCGAAGAGGCGGTGGGTGACCTTGTCCACGTAGGGGAGCTGGTTGCCTTCCGGATCTACCCCAAAGTAGTACGGGTTCCGTTCCATGATGAACAGCTCGCTGGAAAGGGGATTCTTGGAGACCCAGGGGCCGACGCTGGGCCGGTCGGGGTTCATGTACCACCAGTTGCGGTCGATGTAGTACTGGCTCCAACTGTCGAAGCCCGCCCTCTGGACCTCGGCTTCCAGGGCTGCCTTGTCCTCGGCCAGCTCCATGTGGAATTGCTTCAGATAGTGGCCGGGCAAATAGGGCGGGTAGGACCCGCGCAACACCTTGTAGAGGAAGAGTGGGTTGGGGTGGGCAAACTTCAACTTGACTGTATACTTGTTCGGCGCTTCCATCTCCATGGGCACCTTGTCGGGGCCCGTGGTGTAGTCCGTGGGCACCGCAGGGCGGATTTCCCGGTTCAGGAAGTCATACTGATACCACCAGGTAAAGCTGTCGCTGTCAAAGGGGTGGCCATCGGACCACTTCATGCCTTCCCGCAGGTGGAAGGTCCACTCCCGACCGTCTTCGCTGATCTCCCAAGATTCCACCACGTTGGGCACCAGGTTCAGATCCTTGTCAAACCAGGCCAGCAGGTGATCCCGCATCTTGCTGGGGCCCCACCGGTCGGAGACGCCCCGAAATCCCCGACGAATGGTCCCGCCATAGTTGCCGATGGACTCCATGACCGGCACGATCCGTGGGTTGGTGGGGAGCCGTTCGTCCACGGGCGGCAACTGGCCCTGGGCCACCAGGTCGGCCAGCATGGGCGCCTCGTTGAACTTGGACGGAGGTGTCGCTGGCGCGGCGGCCGGTTCTGCTGGCGCGGCTGGGGCCGCGGGGACAGCCGGTTCTGCTGGCGCGGGAGCCGGAGCCGGGCTTCCACAGGCGGCCAAGACGGCACCGGCCGTGGCAAAGGCCGACAGGCGCATGAACTCCCGGCGTGTCACGTGTCGCCTCTCCTTCCCCTTCATCTGTTGTGCACCTCCTTTCTCAGTACGCACACTGGGTTCCCATGGTTGTTGACTTACGACGCCACTGGCACCTCCGTGGCCAGCCAGGGGGGCAGGGGCACCCCCTGGTCGCTCAGGTGGCTGGCGTAGAGGAACCGGTAGACGTCGCTGACGTAAAACTGGGGGTAGGGCTTGACCGGCAGGCTGTTCAGGAAGTGGGCTTCCACCCGTTCTGCCATCTTGTCATCCATCCCCCGTTCCACCTCGTAGTCAAAGTAGATGGCCAGGTCCCTGTCCGGATCTTCGATGATGCGCCTGACGCCGTACAGCTCTGGAAAGCGATGGGCCGGGGAGTAACGCTCCATCAGAAACGTTCCCAAGGCGGCCGAATGGATGTGCTCCTTGTGCGCGTAGATGAAGTTGACCGTCTCCTGGGCATCCTCCAGGGTCTCGCCGGGAAAGCCGAAGAAGAAAAAGGTGTGATTCCAGATGCCGGCCGCACTGCTCTCCCGCAGGATGCGGCTCATGTGTTCCAGCTCGGTTCCCTTGACCATGGCCTGGATGATGGGTTCCGACGCGCTCTCCAGGCCGAAGAGGATCATGCGACAGCCGCCGGCGTACATGTTCTGCAGGAGTTCGGCGTCGATGACCTTTTCGAAGCGGGCACAGCCACCCCAGTGGATGGGCGCCCCCAGCTCCCGCAAGAGGGCCGACAGGTGTCTGAGGTTGCGGGGGGTGATGGCTTCGTCTGAGAAGAAGATGTGGCGAATGCCATATTTCCGCTGCAGGTTGAGCATCTGGGCCACCAGTTGCTCGGCCCGCAACTGGCTGAAGTTTTCCGGCTCGCCATAGCCCACGTTACAGAAGGCACATTTGCCGAAATAGCAGCCCCGGGCGGTGAGGAGGGGGAGCGCCAGCCGGGGAGCCAGGTACCGATCCAGGGGCAGGCCGTCAAAATCCGGCGGCGGCAGGTCGGTGATCTTCTCCGGCTTCTTGCGGGGGGTCACCCGGATCTGGTTGCCGTCCCGGTAGATGAGGTTGGGCACGGCTGCGAGATCCCCGTCGCCGTCCAGCGCCTCGGCCAGCCGTAGCAAGGGGACTTCGCCGTCGAAGACCACGGCGCTGTCGATCCACTCGAAGACGGCCGGCACCTTGGGCAGCTCGTCCCGCAACATGCTGATGTGGGGCCCACCTACGGTGACGTGGCAGGGAAGGCCCGTCGCCTTGATCAGGTAGGCCAGGGTCATGCCGGCCAGCATCTGGGGCATGGAGGGGATGGAGATCCCCACAATGTCGGGTTCTTCCCGCATGATGTCGGCCAGGATCCCCCGGCGAAAGATGTCGATGAAGATATTGTGCTGGGAATCCCGGACACTGCGCCGCAGGGCCCGACTGCTGTCCACCGGAAAGGCTGCCTCGTAGCTTTGCAGGTGGAGGGAGGCCGGGTAGAAGGGCAGGGAGGCGATGGTCAGGCAGTTGACAATGATCTGGAAGGCCCGCAACCCTACCGGCCCGTCGAAAAAGGCGTCGCTGCGCAGGAGTCGCTTGGCCTGTTCCACCTGGGCCGCCAGTTGGAGCCCCGAATGGAGGGCCCACTGAACCAGCTCCGGCGGGGCAGGGACCGGCCGCCGGGGCCGCCGGTTGCCGGCCGGGCCGTACTCTTCCCGCAGCCGCTCCAGGGCCTGGCGTTGGTAGTTCCGGGTGAGGATCTCGTCGAAGACTTCCAGGTTCAGATCCCGCTGGATCACCTCCACCCCCTGGTTGCGCAGATAGCCCGTCAGGGTGGGCAGCGCCAGATGGGGCATGGTGGGTGTCCAGTTGGGCGGGATCGCCAGCATGACCTTCATGATACCTCCTCACCACCTGCCGTCATCGGCAGGTCCATTCCTGGGACAACCTGGCCGTCAGGGCCTCCTCAGCCATGGGAGCCGTCCACGCCCACCAGGTTCAGCTCGCCGGCATAGTGGCAGCGCACGAAGTGGCCGGGCCGGACCTCCCGCAGGGCAGGCGTCTCGGCGACACAGCGCTTGCCGTCGTTGTAGCGGCAGCGGGGGTGGAAGTAGCAGCCGCTGGGTGGGTTGGCCGGGTCGGCCACATCGCCGGGCAGGACGATGGGCTCCGTGCGGTCCTTGGGATCGGGCTTGGGCACGGCGGAGAGCAGCGCCTCGGTGTAGGGATGGAGGGGCCGGAGGTAGAGCTCCTCGGTGGTGGCGCTCTCCACCAGCTGGCCCACGTACATCACCGCGACCCGGTCGCTGATATGTTCCACCACGCTGAGGTCATGGGCGATGAAGAGGTAGGTCAGGCCGAATTCCTTCTGGAGGTCCTGGAGCAGGTTCAGGATCTGGGCCTGGACCGACACATCCAGCGCGGAGACCGGCTCATCCAGCACGATGAGCTGGGGGTTGAGGGCCAGGGCTCGGGCGATGCCGATGCGCTGGCGCTGGCCGCCGCTGAAGGCGTGGGGGTAGCGGTTCATGTACTCGGGCCGCAGCCCCACCACTTTGAGCAGGTAGGCCACCCGGTCCTCCAGCTCCTTGCCGCTGGCCACCTTGTTCACCAGCAGGGGCTCGCCCACATTCTGGAGCAGGGTCATGCGGGGGTTGAGGGACGAGTACGGGTCCTGGAAGACCATCTGCATGTTGCGGCGCAGCCGTTTGAGCTGCTGGGGTTCCAGGGTGGCGACGTTGACCCGGCCCATGTCCTGGTCCTCGAACCAGATTTCTCCGGCCGTGGGGTCGATGGCTCGCAAGATCACCCGCCCGGTGGTGGTCTTGCCACAGCCGCTCTCACCCACCAGGCCCAACGTCTCGCCGGAACGGACGTAGAAGCTCACATCGTCCACGGCCTTGACGTGGCCCACGGTCTTGGAGAAGAAGCCGCGCTTGATGGGGAAATATTTCTTCAGGTTTTTGACCTCCAGCAAGACCTTGGTCCGGTCCGGGGCGCTGGCCGCGGCGGCCCGGGCACCCCCTGGGGTTTTCGTCTCAACGGAAGACAAAGTATCTACCTCCTCTTACCATGGTCGCTCTGACCGTCGTCGCTCTTCTGCTATCTACTAAACTGCCTTACTCACAACCACTGGAGCAACTGCTGGATACCGTAGGAAACGCCGCCGATGGCGATCAGGGCGGCGGCCAGGCGGCCGGCCAGTTGCCAAAGGGTCTTTCGTTCCACACTCTGACGCAGGGCACTTTCCATCCAGATCACAGCCGCCAGCCAGGCCGCACCTAGCACGTAGACCGTCCATTTGTCGACTGCCCGCACGGCCCACGGGTTCAGGTGGGCGACCATGGAGAGGGTCACGAACAGATCGCGCACCAGAAAGATCAGCCAGAAGGCAAGCCCAGCGTAGATGATCCAAAGGCCGTAACAGGCTACATATAGGAACACCGTATGCCAGGGGCTACCATGATCTGGGGCATCAGAGTGCGTGACGCCATTGTCCATGGGCAGGTGCACTCTCCTTTTACCCATATGCTTTTATCCACACGAGGTCGATATCGTGAACCCAATACCGATCCTGCTTTAGCCGTCGCTTAAACGGAGGTGAGGGTTCAATAAAACCGTCAATACACCAAATTCTCTCCAGGCGTTGGGGGCACCATGTACGTGTATTCACCGGGCTATTGGGTATGGACAGCGGTTGGGCAACAGGGGCATCGACGGCTGAGCACAGTTTACAATGTTTTCTTCACCTCCGCCAATCGTTGAAATTCCGGCCGGGACTTATAGAACGGATCCAGCGGGTAGCAGCCCGAGACCATGCCGTTGCGGGGGGCTGTGGTGCAGTCGCTGAAGGTGCGGCAGATACGCTTGCGCTGCAACGGCCGGCCGACCAGCACATCCTGGGCCATCTCCGGATAGGTCAGCACCATGCGCCCCAACCCCACGAAATCGGCCATGCCGGTGCGCACCACGTGCTGGGCCACCTTGGGCAGCCATTCCTGCAGGTAGGAGTAGCCGCTGCCCACGAAGGTCAGGTTCGGCCGCAGCTGCTTCAGCTGGGCCACCACGTTGATCTGCCGGGCCACCCCTACCAGGGGATCTTCAGGCGGCTGGTAGCCATCTGAAGGCGGGAAGAGGGCCGGCCGCTGGATGTGGGGGTTGTAGTACGGGCTGCCCGCAGTGATGCAGACCAGCTGGATCTCCAGCTCCTGCAGCAGGTCCAGGAACTGGATCGGTTCGCTCAGGTCGATCTGCAGCCCCGTGTCGTCGCTGCCGAAGCCGTAGGGGTAGTGGCCATTGGGCGGCGTCATGGGCACGCCGTGGCGGTCCTCGTCTTCGCTGGGCTGGAAGGGCAGGAAGTCGAAGGCGCTGAGGCGTACGCCGATGCCCAGGCCCGGCGCCTTGGCCCGAATCCCGGCCACCACCTCCCGTAGGAAGCGGGTGCGATTTTCAAAGCTGCCCCCGTACTTGCCGTTGCGGTCGATGGCGCTGAGGAACTCGTGGCCCAGGTAGCCGTGGCAGTGCTTGATGTCCACGAAGGCAAAGCCGGCCTGTTGGGCCAACGCCGCGGCGTGGATGAAATCTTCCACCAGTCGCTCAATCTCCTCATCGGTCAGCAACGGCGTCTCTGGCGCCAGGTTGAACTTGGGATCCAGCAGGGGATGGTGGTAGAGGATCTTGGGCTCCAGCCGGGTCTTCTCATTGGGCCGGGCAAAGCGGCCGGAGTGGGTCAACTGCAGCCCTACCAGCAGATCGTCGCTGCGGCCGTGGTGCTCCTGGTGGGTCTGCACCAGCAGGGCCCGCAGGGCGGCCAGATCTTCCACCGTATCGTCGGTGATCATGAGCTGGTTGGGGTTGGCCCGGCCATCGTGGCGGACAGCCACCGCCTCGCCGCCCCAGATTAACTTGGCGCCGCTCAGGCCGAAGCGCTGCCAGCGTCGCCGCACCAGGTCGGTGGGCCGGCCATCGGTGGTGCCGTCCCACCCCTCCATGGGCAGGATGGCGAAGCGATTGCCGATGGTCACCTGGCCCAGGGAATAGGGCTGGGCCAGGGGGGCATCCGGGCCGTGGCAAAGCTCTTCGTCGAAGGGAAGGTGGATGCCGAGGGATTCGGTGTGGGCCCGGAACTCCTCGGCCGTCCGCAACATGGCAACTCGTCGAATCTGCATGAAAGAACCTCACGGTTCGTTGAAATTACAGCCTGCGGAGATGAAATCCGCCGTCTACGTTGATCACCTCGCCGGTGGAATAGGGGAAGTACCCTTCGGCGATGGCCGCCACCGCCCGGCCCACATCTTCGGGTTCCCCCCAGCGACGGATGGGCGTCAGGCCGCCCTCGAAGAGCCGATCGTATTTGGCCTTGACCACGCTGGTCATATCGGTCTCGATGATGCCAGGTCGCACCTCATAGACGTTGATGCCGTACTCTGCCAGCCGGTCGGCAAAAAGGGCGGTCACCATGGCCAGGCCGGCCTTGGAGATGCAATATTCGCCCCGGTTGGTGCTGGCCGCATAGGCGCTGAGGGAGCCGATGTTAACGATGAGCGGTTGTCGGATGACTCCTTCCTGGATCAGGCGGATCATGGTGTTGGCCACCTGCTGGGTGAGGAAGTAGGGGCCCTTGAGGTTGACGGCCATCACCTCGTCGTAGCTCTCTTCGGTGGCCTCCAGGATGTCCGTGCGTTGTCGGGGAGCCATGCCGGCGTTATTCACCAGCAGGTCGATCCGCCCGAAGCGCTCCATCGTCTCGGCCACCAGGCGCTGCCGGTCCGCAGCCTGGGCGATGTCCGCCTGGGCCAGCAGGGCTTCGCTGCCGGCTGCCTCTACCCTGGCGGCGGTCTCCTGGGCGGCCGCCGCGTTGCCCCGGTAGTTCACCACCACGGCCCAGCCCCGTTCCGCCAGGGCCAGGGCGATGCCCCGGCCAATGCCCCGACCGGCGCCGGTGACCAGCGCTACCCGGCGTCGGCTCACGCCGTTTCCCGGCCCCCCGTTACTCATAGCCCAGCACCTTGCAGATGGCTTCCAGGTAGAAGTAGTCGCCCCACATGACGCTTTCGTCCACGCCCAGCCCCTTGCGCTGGTGGTACATGCCGTGCTTGAGGATGCCCTCCCAGCCCGGCGTCTCGTAGGCGGTGAACTTGGGCCCGGTCAGGGTATCCAGGATCTGGAGCGCGTAGTCCCGGTAGAGGCGGGACCGGGCTGCGTCGCCGGTGAGGCGGGCCAGGTTCTGGAGGCCGCTGGCGGCCACGGCCGCGGCCGAACTCTCGTAGGGATATTGGGGGTTGGGCTCCTCCCAGTCGTTGGGCGGCACGCCGTGGTCGGGCGTCCGCTCGATGTAGAAATTGGCGCAGGCCTCGGCCGTCTGCAGGAAGCGCACATCCTGGGTGAAGGAGTAGGCCGTGCCGAAGCCGTAGAGGGCCCAGGTGAGCCCCCGGGCCCAGGATGAATCGTCCCGCCAGCCCTGGTGGGTGCTCTGGCGCAGGAATTCGCCCGTCTCCAGGTCGAAGATCCCCTCGTGGGCGGTGCTGCCGTCCCCCCGGACCAGATAACGGCGGGTGGTCAGGCAGTGCTGGTTGGCGATGCGCCACAGGTTTTCGTCGCCGGTTTGCTGGGCGGCGTAGAAGACGATGCCCACGTTCATCATGATGTCGATGAAGAGGCTATCCTCGGCCACGAAGGAGCGCAGGTATTGCCCCTTTTCCTTGAAACGCAGGCCCATGGTGCGCCCTGCCTCGATCACCACGTCGTTGAGGGCGCCATCGCCGGTCAGGTCGTACCACCGCTTCCAGGTGGACCAGAAGACGAAGCCCAGGTCGTGGACGGTGCGGTCGGTCTTGCGGTGCTCCACCAGCCGGGAGTAGTGTTCGGCCTTTTCCCGCCAGTAGGCGTCACCCGTATGTTTGTAGAGTAGCCAAAGCTGTCCGCCCAGGAATCCCTCGCACCAGTTGGTCCAGGCCTCACCGCTGTGCTTCCACTTGCCGTTGACCGTGTACATGGGGAAGTAGTCGGGATAGGTTTCGATGAGGTGGCGTAGCTGTCGGCCGGCAAAGTCCAGGGTGCGGTGGCATTTTTGAATCAGTTCAGATTTGTCAATCATGTAAATTGCCTCCGGGCATATGGATGATTTCTTCGGGTTCCAGCTTGCCACTGCTGGCCAGGTATTGGAGGTAGGAGGAGAGGGCCTCCTGGTTGTGGGTGCGGATTACCTGGGCCACCACTTTGGGATCCCGGGTGCGCAGGGCCTCCAGCAGGCGCCAGTGGTCCCGCTGGGCCGCCTCTACCCGCTTGCCGATCACATCCTGGAGGTAGTACCGGCGCAGGCGGTTCCAGTGATCCAGCACCTGGTGCATCACGTTGGCCACCAGGGACATGGAGGCCTTCTCGCAGAGAAACTGGTGGAGCTGTACGTTGTCTTCGGCCCACTGCTCCAGGTCGCTGATGTCCCTATCCATACGCTGCAGCAGGGCTTCCATCTCGGCGAAATCGGCGTCGCTCATCTTCTGGCAGGCCACGGTGCTGCTGATGGTCTCCAACGCCTCCAGCAGGGCGAAGATTTCCTTGATGAGGCTGGCGTGGATTTCGCTCACCCGGGCACCGACATAGGGCTCGATGGTGACGAAACCGTCGTACTGGAGCTGCTGCAGGGCTTCCCGCACCGGAATGGGGCTGACCCCCAGCTCGGCGGAGAGCTCGTCGATGATCAGCCGCGTGCCGGGTTTCAGCGCGCCGCTCATGATGTGCTCCCGCAGCGTCTCGTAGGCAAATTCCTTTTTGCTGTGATACCCTCTTGCCTTCGGCATCTTCGGGCTCCAGAGTGTTCCGGCACGCCGTGGCCCTCATTCACCCCAGGCCGATCGAGGCGGACGAACCTGTCTCAGGCAGACCTGGGGAACGCCCCGACCTGCGCCGGGTAAAGCCGGGTAAAAAGGGGACCAGGGAGCCAGGTCGAGGGCAGGGCCAACGCTGCTTCCGGGACCATCTCCACCGTGGCTGTCACCATGGTGGCGGTGAATTTCAAAAATGGCCAGGATGATGGACGATGAATGCTGGGTATGGTTTCAGGTGATTGATCACGGGGAGCACGGTAGATTGCGCGCCCGTCATCATATATGATATATATTGCCGCCGGATTATACTGGACTCCCGGCCATGTTGTCAAACTCGACATGCCGTTGATAATATTGAGGCTCATCTCCCAAACGTGTGCGAACAAATGTGTGCGAACCTGTTCGGTTCCCTGCGAAACCGGGGTGGATAGCGCACATTTGTGGTAGATGAGCCAATATTGATAATCACGATAACAAAGCTTTCGCTACAGATCCGGAATTTGCCATGAAAATTGTCCATATTTCCGACCTGCACCTGCGCCACCACCTCCCCGGCACGGCCGACATCCCCGAACGCCGCAGCCGCCTCATGGCCGATTACCTGCAACGGGCCATGGAGCACCTCCGCGCCCGCAGCCCAGACCTGCTGGTGCTCAGCGGCGACCTGGTGGATTACCCCACCGATCGGCTGGACGATCCCGCCACCCAGGCCCAGGGCGAGGCGGATCTGCGGCTCATCGCCGAAATTCTGGCTCCCCTTGCCTGCCCCCTGGTGGTGGTGGACGGCAACCACGATCATCCCGGGCTGACCCGCAAGGTCTTCGGCCATCTCCCGCAGGACCAGATCTGCCGTGACTATCGGGTCCTGGCCTTCTGGGATGCGGAGGGCGAGGGCCATGTGCCCCACCGCACCGGGGCAGAATGGCAACGCTTCCAGGATGCCCTGGAAGATCCCGACTCGCCGCCCCAAATCCACGTCCAGCATTACGTGATCTGGCCCCACCTCAACGGCGAATACCCCTACACCTACGGCGAAGGGGACGCCATGCAGGCCACCATCGTGGCCAGCGGCCGGGTGCGGCTGGTCCTGAGTGGACACTACCATCGGGGCGCGCCCCCCCAGGCGGTTGGCAACACCCTCTTCGCCACCGTTCCTGCCTTTTCCGAATTCCCCCATCCTTTCTGGATCTACGAACTCGACGGCGAACACTTCCAGCACCAAACTGTGCAGCTGGGCACCCGGTAACCCTCACCGTCCTTGCACTTGAACTTGGTACTGGTGTGCCTTGGCGTGGTAGCTCTGCATGAGAGCGTGGCCGGCCTTGGGCCGATGATTGAAACAACAATCGTAACCCGTAAAAAACAATCGTTAAGGAGACGGCTATGTCTGCCCTCACCCTGGCCAATGTGTTGCCCCATCTGGCCCGCTATGTGGAACAGTTGGGGCTGACCCAGATCACCGATCCGGCCCACCCGGACCGCGGCGCCCTGATCAACCCGGCCTATGACCTTCCCGATGCCCGCTACACCACCGATTTCGTGGTGGCCAGCGCCTACCTGGCCCTGGCGGACCCGTCCTGGCAGGACCATCTTCCCCGGGCCACGGCGGCAGCTGCCTTCATGACCCGGGCCCAGCGGGAGAGCGGCCTCATCGACCTCCTCTCGGTCAACTACGACTCCAGCCCGGATACCGGCTTCACCGTCCAGGAGCTGTGCACGGTGGTGGAGCTGGTCCGGCACCGTGGGGCCACGGGGCCGGCCTGGGCCGAACTGCTCCAGACGCTGGAAGCCTTCATCCGCCGGGCCGTGGCCGGCATCGCCAGCGGCGGTTTCCACACCCCCAACCATCGCTGGGTGATGGTTTCGGCCCTGGTCCAGGCCAAAGCCCTCTACCCGGACCTGAATGTGGACGCCGTCGTCAGGGCCTACCTGGCCGAGGGCTTTGACATCGACCCGGAGGGCGCCTTCATCGAGCGCAGTGTGGGCGTCTACGACGCGGTCAACGACCGTTCCATCCTCTTCATCGCCGAGCACTGGGACGCGCCCACGGCCCTGGAGGCGGTGACCCGCAACCTTACCTTCGACCTTCACCTGCTCCACGCGGACGGCACCGCGGAGACCGGCCTCTCCCGCCGCCAGGACTACGGCACCCGGGAAGTGCCCCTGGGGCTGGCGCCCTGCTACCTCCTGGCCCACCGGATGCAGCCCCACCCCGAATTCGTGGAGGCCGCCCAGTTCCTCTGGACCCAGGCCGAGGTTCGAGGGGATCGCTATGCCATCCACCTGCCTTGGCTGACCTACGCCCTGCTCAAAGCCGGCGATCCGCCTGCCACCCCCGGGCAAATTCCCCAGGATTACACCCGGCACTACCCAGTCAACGGCCTCTGGCGGGTGCGTCGGGGATTGCTCAGCGCCACCCTCTTTCGGGACACCACCCAGCTGTTGACCTTCACCTATGGCGCTGCCGAACTGAGCAGCGTCAAGATCAGCTTCACCTACTTTGGCGGCCCCACCGGTCGCTTCATCGGCGACCGCCTGGCGGTGGACCAGGAGGGCGTCACCCTCCGCTCGGAGGGTCTCCACAACCCTCGCCGCCCCGGCTACGAGTTGCCCCTGGGCCGCCCGGTGCCGCCAGCGCGCTGGGTGGAGACCATGGGCGAGCGCTCCCTGCGTCGCCTGCTCCCCATGACCAGCACCCTGCGGGTCACGGAAGTCCACGATACCCACGGCCACGGCTTCGATCTGCGTTTCACCACCCTGGACGGGCTGGATCGGGTCGCGGCGCAGATCGCCTTTGATTTCGCCCCTGGTGGCATTTGGGAGACGGATGAAACCCGCTTCCAACCCGTGGCCGGCCAGGTCATTTTCCTGAAACAAAAGGGCGTCACCATGCGTTATGGCCACGATGTGATTCGCCTCACGCCGGGCGCGTATGCCCACGGCATGTGGCAGATGCGGGAGGCCGAGCCGGCACCGGACCACGTGCGGGTGCTGTTCACCTTCCTCACGCCGGTGGACCATCGGATCCAACTGCGGGCCTACCGCGGGCTGCGGCCGTAACGGCCGGCGTAGCTCCGTTTCCGTTAGGGTACGCCTGGGGTAGAGTACGCCTGGGGAATGGGCCGTTCATTGTCCGGGCGCAACGGCTCAGCCGGCTCAGTGGATGAATTGGGGCCTGCAGGGAGACCGCCTGCGGGCCCCTGTGCTTTGTCCCGCCTGCCTCCTCTTCTCCGGGACAGATGTCCCTGGGGTGGATCTGTCCGGCGTGGTACAATGGGGCCATGCATGAGCTGGCAATTACCCAACATCTGCTGGATCTGACCCTGGAGCACGCCAGGGCCGCCCGGGCCAGGAAGGTCACCCACCTCTACCTGGTGATCGGCCAACTTTCCAGCATCGTGGACGACTCGGTGCAATTCTACTGGGAGCAGATTGCCCGGGGGACCCTCGCCGCCGACGCGCAATTGCACTTTCGGCGGGTGCCGGCCTGGCTCCGATGTCAGGGCTGTGGCGCCAAGACGCCCCTGGACACCCAGGCGGGCTTTCGCTGCCCCCTATGCCAGAGCCCGGCGGTGCGGGTAGTGGGGGGTGACGAGTTTCGCCTGGAAAGCATCGAAGTGGAGTGAAGGATGGCACGCATTCCCGTGATCCAAAACATCCTGCATGCCAACGAAGTCCTGGCTGCCGATGTGCGACGTCGATTGGACGCCCACGGCATCTTGGGTCTCAACGTGATGGCTTCCCCCGGCGCGGGCAAGACCACCCTCATCACCGCCACCGTGGCCCGGCTGCGGGACCGTGTGCGGATGGGCTACGTGGACGGCGACATCGCCACCAGCCTGGACGCGGAGCGCATTGCCAGCCTGGGTGTCCCCGTGGTACAGATCAACACGGGCGGCAACTGCCATCTGGATGCCAACATGCTTAGCCCGGCGCTGGATCAACTGCCCCTGGACGCCCTGGACCTGCTGGTGGTGGAAAACGTGGGGAACCTGGTCTGTCCGGCCCATTTTCAACTGGGTACCCACGTAAACGCCCTGGTGGCCAGCGTGCCCGAAGGGGACGATAAACCCTACAAATATCCGCCCATGTTCCGGGGGGTGGATGTGCTCCTCCTCAACAAAGTGGACCTGCTGCCCTACATCCCTTTTGACATGGACCATTTCCTCCATGGGGTGAAGGTCCTGAATCCCCAGGTGAAGATCTTTCAACTCTCCGCCTTGCACGGCACCGGCATGGAAGCGTGGATCGAATGGCTGGTGCAGCAGGTGGCCCAAAGGCGCCCGTCGGGTTAAAGGGGCCGGCCTAGGGCGAGGGATAGTGGAAGCGTTCCCCGGCCCGCAAGACCTGGAAAGGCTGTCCCAGCTCCTGGCAGGCTGTAATGAACTCGTCGGGCGAAGCTGTGTTGAAGGTAAACATCTCGTAGTGGCAGGGAATGGCCAGCCGCGCGCCGATGTCGTGGGCCAGCTGGGCCGCCTGGCGCCCGTCCAGGTTGCCGGCCACCCTGCGCTCCGGCCTGCTGCCGTTGATGGGCAGGATGGCCACGTCGATGGGCCAGCGGCGCAGCTTCTCGGCCATACCGGGGTAACGCACTGTGTCGCCGCTGTGGTAGACAGTCCACGGGCCGAACTGGATCACGTAGCCCAGGAACCGGTGGCGGCCCTGGTCGTCGGTCTCCAGGGTTTCGTGGGCCGCGGGCACGCCATGGAAGGTGAAACCCGCCACGGTGACCGCGGCGCCGGCGTCCACGCCCAGGGGCCAGGCAGGGTCGCAGCCCAGCCGCTGGGCCACGAAGTGTCGGTTGGCTTCAGGGATGACCAGCGTCAGCCCGGGGTTGGCCTGCATCAGCGGGAGCAGCGTCTCGGCATCCAGATGGTCGGTGTGGTTGTGGCTGGAGGTGACCACGTCGATGAAGTCGAGTCGTTCGGGCGCCACCACCCGTTCCGTCATGCGGATGTGGGGTTTATCGGTATGGGCGTACTTCTGGGTCAGGGAGTCCGACAGGTAGGGGTCCAGGAGCAGGTGGCGTCCCTGCCACTGGAGCAAAAAGCTGCTCTGGCCCAGCCACCAGAGGCAGAAACCGTCGGCCTGCTGGCGGGCCTGGGCCACGTCGGCCAGGAAGGCGTCGTCTTGTAGAACGGGCCGGATCATGGGGTTGCGCTCCTCTCCGTGTTAAGGCGCCCCGTTCCAGCGTTGGGGGTAGGGGCGCGTCCAGGATTCCCGGCCGAAGCTGGGGTCGCCGGAAAGGGAGTTGTGGTAGACCCGCTTGTCGGCGTGGGATGCGGTGATGGCCTCCATGATGGCCTGGGTCAGGCGCTCGTCCATGGCCAGGTAGCGCTCCCGATGGGCCGGCTCCCAGAGCAGGTTGTGCTGTTCGTGGGGGTCGTTTTCCAGATCGAAGAAGAGAATTTCGCCGGTTTTGTATTTGGCCAGTTTCCAGCGCCCGTCGAAGATCATCCAGCCGTCGCTCACCATGCCGATGCTGTAGTCTCGACCCTCTTCCACGCCCAGGCCCAGGCCGGGCAGGGGGCGGGAATCCATGTAATGCGGCACAGGGCAGCCGGCCAGCGCCAGCAGGGTGGCGGTCACATCGCCCAGCTCCACCAGGGCATCCACCACGGTCGCTTCTGTCCCCTCTGGCAGCCGGACGATGAGGGGGATGTGGATGCTGGCCTCGAAGAAGGTCCCTTTGCCGATGAGGTTGTGGTCGCCCAGGTAGTCGCCGTGGTCGCTGGCAAAGAGGATGACGGTGTTCTCCAGCAGCCCCTCTTCCTCCAGGGCCTGAAGGATCTGGCCCACTTCCTCATCGATCTGTTTGACCAGGGCCGCGTAGTGGTGACGGATCTTCCGTTTGTGGGCATCGGTGAATTCGCTGTAGTCCACGCTGTTCCATGGCTTGCGGTTGCCCTCGATGTTGCTGGAGCGCAGGCCGGGCGCGGCGCCTGGAACTTCTGGCACCGCCGGGGGCAGGCGCTCTGGATCCACCGCGTCCAGGAACTCCGGGTTGGGATCGTAGGGGCAGTGGGGACCGGGAAAGCCTACCATCAGCGCGAAGGGGCCGTCGCTGCCGTACAGGCGGATGAAGCGCACCGCCTCCTGGCCTACGAAGTGGTCCACCGAGTACTCCCAGGGCAGCTTGTTGAGGATGGCGCCCTTGTTCTCATGGTAGCCTTCATGCTCGTTGCCGTGATACTTCCGGTGGCCCCGTTCCCGCAGGAAGTGATAGTAGTCATCCCGCACATGGATCCAGCGCTTATCCTCGGCCGCTACCCGATATTGAAAGCCGTGCTTGATGTCCCAGGGATAGAAGTGCATTTTGCCGATGGCCGCGGTATAGTAGCCGTGGCGAGCCAGGATTTCCGGCCAGGTGTGGATGCCCATGGCGGCCAGGTCTGGGCGCAGCCACTGGCCGTTGTCGGTGACGCCGTTCTTGATGGCGTTCATGCCGGTCAACAGGGAGGCCCGGGCCGGCACGCAGATGGGCGAGGGGGAATAGGCCCGGGTGTAGCGGACGCCGTGGGCAGCCAGGCTGTCGATGTGGGGTGTCTCCACAAAGGTAGCGCCGTAGCAGCTCAGAAAGTCGTGGCGCAACTGGTCGGGCATCAGGAAGATCAGGTTCGGCTGTCGATCCATGGTGGCAAACCCTTTCCTGGTTGAGGTTGGGTATCGGGGCGCCCAGGCCGGCCCCAGGCCGCCGGAGACGCGTCCCTGGATGGAATCTGGGGAAGGGAAATCTTTCAGCGGGTATTGTATAAAGAAAACCAGGGAAATGGAAACGGGAGGAATGTCATGGCAACCAGCGCCATCGTTCGGGAACAGCCGCCCTTCGTTGCCGGTCTGCGCTGCCTGCGCTGCGGTACCATCTACCGGGTCGGGGAGCTGGACTACGTCTGCCCCTGCCGGCCCAACATAGGCAGCGACCTGGGCACCCTGGACGTGATCTACGACTACCAGACCCTGGCCCAGGCCATCCCGGCGGATCGGCTGGTGGCGGACCCGGACCGGGGCATCGGCCGCTTCTGGCCGCTGTTGCCCCTGGCCCATCGGGAAAGCCTGCCGCCCCTGCCCGTGGGGGACACGCCCCTGCTGGCCGCCCCGCGGCTGGCGGCTTCCTTGGGTCTACGCCACCTCTTCATCAAGGACGACGGCCGCAATCCCAGCGCCTCCCTCAAGGATCGGGCCTCGGCCATCGCGGTGGCCCGGGCCCGGGAGCAGGGCGTGGGGGTGGCAGCCACGGCCAGTACGGGCAACGCGGCGGCCGCGCTGGCCGTGTTGGGCGCCGCGGCCGGCCAACCCAACGTCATCTTCGTGCCCAAGGCCGCGCCCCCGGCCAAAATTGCCCAGCTCCTGGTCCACGGCAGCCTGGTCCTGGCCGTGGATGGCTCCTACGACCAGGCCTACGACCTCTGTCTGGCCGCCTGCCGGGAGTTCGGCTGGTACAACCGCAGCACCGGCTACAACCCCTACATGACCGAGGGCAAGAAGACGGTCTCCCTGGAGATTGGGGCCCAGCTGGCCCAGGTCCGGCCCGACTTGGCCGGCCCGGCGCCCTTCCTGGCCCCCGATGCCGTCTTCGTTTCTGTGGGGGATGGCTGCATCCTGGGCGGTGTGCACAAGGGCTTCCGGGACCTGCTGGCCCTGGGCTGGATCGACCACATGCCCCGCCTCTACGGCGTCCAATCCACCCGTAGCGCTGCCCTGTACAACGCCTGGCGCGCCAGCATGACCGAAGTGCCGGCGCCGGTGCAGGCCACCACCCGGGCCGACAGCATCCGCGTGGATGCGCCCCGGGACGCGGTTAAGGCCCTTCGCGCGGTGCAGGAGAGTGGTGGTGCGTTCCTGGCCGTGCCGGACGAAGCCATCCTGGCGGCCATCCTGCCCCTGGCCCGCCTGGCCGGAGTTTTCGCCGAACCGGCTGGCGCGGCGGCCCTGGCCGGCCTGGCCCAGGCGGTGGAGATGGGACTGGTCCGGCCGGACGAGATGGTGGTGGTCATCAACACCGGCAGCGGCCTGAAGGACGTGGGCGCGGCCATGGAGACGGGCGGAGCGCCCGTGGTGATCCCGCCGACCCTGGAGGCGGTGGGCAAGGCCCTGGACGATTCATCGGCGAGACTGGGCCAGGAGCTCGCCGGGGAAACCGGCTGAGTTGTCCTTTGTCCCAGGCCGGGCACTTTCTTCAGGTAGATGGCGGGCTTGCCTCCCGGGGCTTCTGCCGTGGCGTTACGGCTGGGCCCGCGAGGCGGGTGCTTCTGCACCGGGCTCCAGCACCAGCAGCTCCTCGCTGTCGTCGTAGGCCAGCACTTCGGCGTAGCGCCCCCAGTCCACCACAGTGTCCAGCTGACGTTCCGCCTCTTCCCGGGGGAAGTCCAGCTCCAGGGCAGTACGGACCACGTCCCATTCCAGTTGATGTTGATCGGCTGCCCGCAGCAGGGCAAAGAGCCACTTGAAGATGGGGAGGCGACGGATGCGGGCGGCGAAGATCTCCTTACGCCCCAGGATGCCGGCTTCCACGAAGGTTTCCCCCAAGGGGGTGAGGGAAATGTCCCCCTGGACAATGGTGGCGAACCCCAGCAGTTCGGCCGCTTCGATCAGGCGCAGCAGGTGGTCCGAGTCGATGTGGAGCTCGCCGGCCAGCCGGTAGATGTCGGCCCGGTTGCCGGGGATGTCGGCCAGGTGCTCTAGCAGGCCCGTGAGATCCTGGATGGCGATGTGGGGCAGGCTGCGGGTCAGACCCGGTTCACCTGGCGCGGTGCCCAGTTCCATATGCTCGGGCTGGGTTTGGCCAGCAAGTAGGCCATAGACCCGGTCCACGATGCCGGTGAAGCCCGGGCTCTTGCGCTGGCGCGGGTAGGGAAGATCTACCGGGAAGTCGGCTACCACCCGGCCTGGGTTCTTGTCCATGACCACGATGCGGCCCGCCATGAGCACCGCTTCCTCGATATTATGGGTCACCATGAGCACCGCTTTGGTGGGGATACGGCCGCTAGTCCACAGCTCCATCAGATCGCTGCGCAGGGATTCGGCGCTCAGCACATCCAGGGCCGAGAAGGGTTCATCCAGGCAGAGAAGCTCCGGCTCCACGGCCATGGCCCGGGCGAAGCCCACCTTCTGGCGCATGCCGCCCGAAAGTTCCCTGGGGTAGGCGCTCTCAAAGCCATCCAGCCCCACCCGATCCAGTAAGTCCAGGGCCCGAGAGGTGCGCAGGCTGGCCGGGACGCCCCGGGCCTTCAGGGCAATTTCCACATTGCCCAACACCGAGAGCCATGGGAAGAGGGCGAAGGTCTGGAAGACAATGGTGGCATGGGGATTGACCCCGCGTAGGGGCTCGCCCCGGTAGAGCACTTCGCCTTCGCTGGGGCGTTGCAGTCCGGTGATGATGCGCAGCAGGGTGCTTTTACCGCAGCCGGATGGGCCCAGCAGGCAGACGAATTCACCGGCGGCAATGGAGAGGTTGACCTGCTCCACGGCGGTGAAGGTGCGCTGGCCACTCCGATAGCGCTGGCTGACTTGATTGAGCTGTAACAGGGTTTCTTGGGCCATGGTCGGATTCCTCCCCGTTTATTCCATGCGAAAACGTTCTTCGGTCAATCGGTAGAGGCGCCGCCAGAGCAGGCGATTGAGGGCCACCACTGCCAGGATCATGGCCATGGTCCCAGCCAGCAGGAGGGGGTAGTCCCCCCGCGCGGTGGCACCGGCGATTACCGAGCCGATGCCGATGACGGACAGGGTCTGCCCGCCGAACTCCACATACTCGGCCACGATGCTGGCGTTCCAGGCACCGCCGCCGGCGGTGATGGCGCCGGTGACGATGTAGGGGAAGAGGGCGGGTAGGATCAGGGTGCGCCAGCGAGTAAAACGGTCCAGATGCAGGAGGTCAGCGGTGTACTTGAGGTCCTGGGGGATGGCACTGGCGCCGGCAATGACGTTGAAGAGCAGGTACCATTGGGTGCCGGCCAACATCAAGACCACCGAGGCCAGATTCAGGCCGCCGGGTAGATGCAGAAAAATCAGCAGAAAGGCCGGGAAGAGGGCCGTGGCCGGCACCGAGGCCGCGATCTGGACCAGGGGCTGGAGCCAGCGAGCCAGCCGGGCGTTGGTCCCAATGGCCACGCCCAGGGGGATGGTCCACAGCAAGGCAATGGCCAGGGCCACACTGACCCGCAGCAACGTGGCCAGCAAGGCCACGCCCATCAGCCGCCACTGCCCGGGCGACAGCGCGGCTAACAACAGGATGGCCTCATAGGCCAGGTAGAGCAGGGCTGCACCCACCAGTCCCCCAGCCCCATAGAGCAGCCAGGGATGGCCATTGGCGGGCGGTCCCATTTCCACCGGCCGCAGCCGGCCCATGAGCCAGAGGTCCAGCCTCTCATGCCATTGATGCCAGAGCGAGAGCCATCTTGCCGCCAGGCGCGAACCGGCTAGCAGATCGTAAAACCAGGAGGTCACCGGTTCTTCGTCTTCGGTCATTTCCAGCTTGAATCGCTCTCCCCAGGCCAGCAGGGGTCGCCAGAGCAGCTGATCCATGAGCACGATCACGGCCACCAGGGCCAGGATGCCCCAGAGCAGTGCCCGGGTATCGCCCTGATTGGCCGCTTCCTGCAGGTAGGCCCCCAAGCCAGGCAGGCGAAAATCCCGTTCACCCACCGTGAAAATCTCGGCGGCCATCAGAAAGAACCAACCGCCCGCCCAGCTCATCATGCTGTTCCAAATTAAACTACCGGCGGCAAAGGGCAGTTCCAGCCACTTGATGCGCTGCCAGCGGTTGAAGCGAAAGATGGCGCTGGCCTCCCGCAGGTCGCGGCTGATGGTGGTCAGGGATTGGTACCAGGCAAAGGTCAGGTTCCAGACCTGGCTGGTGAAAATCAGAACGATGGCCGCCAGCTCCGCCGCCATCTTTTCGGGTAGCACGGCGCTCAAACTGAGCAGGACCACCGGCAGGAAGGAAAGGATGGGCACACTCTGCAGGACATCCAGCAAGGGCATCATCACCTGCTCGGCCCGGCGGTTGTAGGCGGCTATGTAGCCGTACACCAAAGTGAAGAGCAGGGACAGCAGGTAGGCCGCCGCCATGCGGCTGACCGAGAGAATGGCGTACCAGGGAAGCACAGCCGGGTGGAGGACGATGGTAGGGCCGGTGATCTCAGCCGGCGCTCGAAAGGCCAGCCGGATGCCGACGTAGAAGAAGGCGACCAGCCCCAGCAGAATGAAGAGATCCCCCCAGGACAATGAATAGGGCGTTGGCCGCCCGGATTGAAAGATCTTGGGCTCGCGCATAGCTGATATTTGTCCACGATGTTTAATTTGGACTTTTGACAAAGCAGTTGCGAGCAGAGGTGTAAAGATTTGCAAAAAAGGAGGAACTGCGCCAGAAGTAGTGTATGGACATGA
>FWPU01006765.1_pt1 | contig 22311 bp, 20 predicted proteins | sample 2228361 | NCBI WGS metagenome assembly FWPU01 (sample SAMEA103939777, study PRJEB20133) | metagenome
TCGCTTGTGCAGAATTGCCGGGTGTGTTTGGCCTGGCAGAGCAAGCGGGGACGCTTGCTCTACGTAGCACAAGCGTCCTCGCTTGTGCAGAATTGCCGGGTGTGTTTGGCCTGGCTGAGCAAGCGGGGACGCTTGCTCTACGTAGCACAAGCGTCCTCGCTTGTGCAGAATTGCCGGGTGTGTTTGGCCTGGCTGAGCAAGCGAGGACGCTTGCTCTACGTAGCATGAGCGTCCTCGCTTGTGCAGACGTGCCGGAAACGTTCGCCCTGCCTGAGCAAGCGGAGACGCTTGCTCTACGTGTACTGCGAGGTGTGCTGCAAGTCTTATGGCTCCAGCCGCTACTGGCCGGTAATGCAGTAGAGGTGCCCAGCGGCGCGGATAAGTAATCTCCCTTGCGAGATGGCCGGTGAGGCGAAGACAGGCTCATCGAGCCTGTTGCGGGCCAGCTCGCGGTAGGCAGTTTCTCCGCAGGCGACGACGACGGTGGTGCCCTCTTCGTCTGTTATGTACAGTTTGCCGTCTCCCGCCACGGGCGAGGCGGTTACCGGCCCTAGCAGCCGCCGCCGCCAGAGCTGCTCGCCGGTGTGGGCATCGAGGCAGGTGCCGATGCCCTTGTCATCGATCATGTAGTACTGCTCGCCTACCAGAATGGCCGAGGGTACGAAGGGTGTGCCGCGATCGCTCGACCATGCCAGGTGCGTAGCCGTTACGTCGCCGCGGCCGCCGGGGCGAATGGCGAAGGTATCTCCGCGCGGCCCGCTGACAACGTAGACGAGGCCATGGCCGAAAACGGGCGTGGGCACGCACTCGCGTGCCAGGCCGGTGAAGGTCCAGCGCTTCTCCCCGTTGGCGGGGTCATAGCCTTCAACCTTCTCAGAGCCGCACACCAGGAGTTCCCAGCGGCCTGCGCCGGGCAGGGGAACGAGCGTGGGAGACGACCAGGAGAGCCAACAGTCGGGGCGGTCTGCCTTCCAGCGGTTGGCACCTGTTGCCTTCTGCACCGCGAGAAGGTACGAGTGGCCGTAGTGGTCGCATTGGACGATGAGCAGATCTTCAAACAGCAGCGGCGAGCTGGAGGCGGCAAAGCGGTTCTCGAAAGGGCCGTACTCGTCTGCCAGCGCACGGTGCCAGAGCAGGCGGCCATGCAGGTCGATAGCGGCCAGGTCGCCGCTGCCGAAGAACGCGTACACCGCCTCGCCGTCTGTCACGGGCGACGGACTGGCCATGCTGCTCTTGTAGGCATGGTGCAGCGTGGGGGCCGTGCCCCAAAGGCGGACGTGCCAACGTTCGCGGCCGTCGTGCAGATCGAGGGCGATTACGTGCAGTTCTTGCTGCCGGTACCCGTCTGAGGCGGTAACCAGGACGAGATCATCCCACACGATGGGGTTGGAGATGCCGGCACCGGGCAGGGCCGTCTTCCACGCGATTCCCAGGCTGGGACTCCAGTGCAGCGGTAGGTGCTGTTCGCTGCTAAGGCCATTGCGGTGCGGTCCGCGCCAACCTGGCCAGTTTTCGGCAGCGGCGCTGCATGCGAGCATGCTCCAAAGAGTGCAAACCCAAAGCCAATTGGCCAGCGCGGCTGCTACACGCGGCCGTGGGGCGGCAAGCATGGGCGGGCAAGCGCTGGCGCAAGGGTGTTTGCTGCTCATGGCACAAGGGTTTTGAGGTGCAGTCCCTTGCCGTCGGGCGTGCAAAGACGCAACTGCAAGCTCCAGTTGTTGGGCACTTCCGGGTCTCGATGTTGCGGCCCCTGGCAGACCTTCACCAACAGCCGATTCGTGCCCTGGACGAGTTGCACGGGCACGATAAACCGGTCGAGGCGGATGCCATTGAGCCATTGCCGGCGGGCGAGCACCTTTTCTCCGTTGAGCCAAACGGTGAGGTTGTCGTCGGCGCCGCAACGCAGTTCGACCTGTTGTTGCTGAGCGCTTTCAAGTTCGGCATAGGCGTAGGCGACCTGTTCCCTGAGAGGGCCAAAGACTTCGACCAGGTTGACGAGCCCCAACGGGTCCGTGGTGTGATGGCGTTGCCAGCGGCGGGGGCTGCCGTCGGCGTCGGCAAACGAAGCATCGGCCGCAAACGGCTGATCTTGGGGGGGGAGGCTGGCGTCGAAGCCCGAATAGCCCGCCGCGGCGAAGGGGCCGACCAGGTACCAATCGACCACAAAGCCCAGGTGGGAGACGGGGTCCGCCTCGATGCCCAATTCGGCCAATTCGCGGCTGGCCTGAAGCACCTGGTCGGCATCGCGGGCATGCTCGAAGGCAGCCAGCAGCTCACGACGCGCATGGTCTTGATCGCCCGCCTCGCGTGCTGCCCTTGCGCGGCGCAGCGCCAGTTCGACGGCCTGGTCGCGGAACACAGGATCGTCCAGTGCCTCGGCCAAGAAACGTGGTGTAAACTCCGGATCGAGCCGGTCGATGAGATCGAGCACCAGCCGGCGTGCCTTGCCGTGGTGGCCCCGGTGTGCGGCAAATGCTCGCAGTGCGTCCAGGTCGAGACGCGGCTGGGGGCGGGCCAACTCTCGGGCCACGATGCGCTCATATGCCTGGCGCAAAAAGTTGGTTGCCACGGGATTGGCGTCGTCTATCGCTTCAAGCAGCCGGGGCAGAACGGCTCCGTCGCACGTGGCGAGTTCGTCAACCGCGCGGCTGGCTGCAAGGCAGCCCTCGCCGTTCGGCCCGGCTTTAGCGATGACCGCAAGCTGGTCATCGACACCCGCGGCGCGGCTCGAGAGGCCGCAGGCAACGACAACCAGCACGGAGCACGTCGCGGCCAAAGGCAACAGCGTTGGCCGTAGAGGCGCAGGCAGGCTCATGGGAGGCAATGCAAGGGGGGCAAACGTAGCGGAAGGTAGGTGCGATGGTAATCGGCTTCAGCCGCCGCCGCAACCGGCCCTTTGGCCGGGATCGCCGGCGCGGGTATGATTAAACGTGCAGAGTGAGGCAAGTCAGCGAATGGGTCATGCAGATCCGCCCCGTTCGGGCGATGTGAATACACCTGATCGTTCGACCAGCTCGCGGCGGCAGTCCCTGGCAGGGCGGCTGGCGTATGCAGCCTGGCTCAACCTCCAGGTATGGATACCGCAGCTACTCCCCGCGCATCTCAGGGAGCGGCTGGTGACATACTGGGGGCGAGAATCCCGCGACGGCACAACCTGGATGATCGCCCTGCCGGCCGCATGTTATCGTTGCGGCAGCCACCACGGTCTTACCACTATTCGCTTGGAGCGGCGCGTGCGCGGGTTCGATGGCCCGCTGGGCGTTCTCTATACCTCCGGCATGGCCGCCGCCGCCACGCTTGCCATCGGCATGTTCTTCGGCTGGTACGGCTGGTACCTGGCGACCGCCTTCATCCTCTTTTTGGGACCAGCCCTGGTCTGGAGCCGAAGTTGGGTCGATGACGTCAAACTCTCGATCTCAACGTGCAGCGAACATGCGGCTGACCTGGAATTCCCAGACCTCGTGCTCTACGAACGGGACCTGTACCTCTTCGCCCCCACCCGGCAATTGGCCGAGGCCGCCCGCAGCGAGCTGGATGCCGAACGCCGTCGAGACAAGCTCCGGCTCCACGAGGAGGCGCCGCAACCAGCACCGACGGTACGCGAGCGAGACACACGCCGCCCTGAGGGTTTTGTACCTCCGCGGCGCGAGCCTGCTTCTCGCGAACCGCTGCCTCCCATTCCGCTCGACGATCCCCAGGCTGGCGAGCCGGGCCACTGAAAGTTCAGCGTCTACGCTGGAGCGCATCTCGCCAGTGCGGTCGAGGCACGGCGTGCCGGCGAAGGTCACTGAAAGTTCAGCGTGAACGTGCCCAGCTCGCCGCCGACGGCGCGGTAGCCATCGCCCGGCACCAGAGGGTAGTCTGCATTGCTGTAACTCCAACGCCTCGTAGCCGTCCAGGCGCGAAAGCGAATGCGGTTCGCATGCACTGGCTCGCCGTTGCGCAGGTAGCCGTCTTGACCAGGCCCGATTTCATAGACGAGGCTCTCGCCCCCGAACCACTGCCAGCCCATATCTGACGTATGAGTGAGGTAGGCCAGCACGATGCACAGCCGTTCTCCCGTGTTGTTCGTGACGCGCACATACCGCTCATAGCTGGGCCACTCGGCGAGGTAGAACGCCTCTGGCGTCTGCGGCTCGTAGTCGAGTATGTCTGGCATGCCGTCCGTGCGCCGCGTGGCGCGAGCCTGTGTTTGCTCGAACAGGGCCACAGTCTGGCTCCGAAGTTGCGAGAAAAAGTCGGACCACGACAGGAAGTCGTCGGCACCATCCGAGCGGAGTTCGGCACGCGGCTCGCAAAGCAGCTTCACCAACATGCATGTGAACAAGCCCCCTTCGCTGTTCGACCAGCCAAAGTGGCCGCGCGTGGTCGCCTGGATGTCCACCAGTCCGCGCTGCCGGAGGAACAGATCCCGAAACCCCTCCCACTCGGCCGGAATCCGTCGGTGCGGCGGCTCGATGCCCGCAATGTTGCTGCAACAATCGGTGATCAGCACCACCGAGTACGGTTCCTTGGCGAGCAGAGCCTCGCGCAGCGTCGAACGGTACAAGCTGCCCCCGCTGGTCGCCAGATAGTGGCCAAGTTCGCTCCCATCCACCCCGTTGGACCGATCGTCCCAGCCCCCGTGCCCGCAATAGTAAAACAGAATGGCATCGCGGCCCGGAACCACGTGAAGCGAACGGATATAACTGATGATGAACTGCGGGTTCACCTGTTCCGGAGCGAATGCTACGAACTCGCCTAGCTTTTCACGCCGGTCTGCGAACACCTCGCCAATCACCTCGGCCACCTTCTGCTGGTTGACCACCATGTTGTGGCCGATGTTCTCCGCCCACGCATCGCATACCAGGATCACGTGCAATCGATCGGCTGTATCCTGGGCGGCAGCCGCCGGCAGCGGGAGCTGCCGGACCAGAAGCACGCCAGCCATTGCCAATACATATCTTAAGGGATGGGGCCGCGTCAGGGGGTTCATGGGCTATCTATCCTCTGAACAGATGCGTGGGTTTACGTTATGTCGCGATTGCCTGCCCGGCTTGCTATGGGCGGCTCCGCAGCTTGTGCACTAACAGGTAAAACGACATCACGGCCCGGAAGCAGACACGCCGGGCGGAGGAAAAACGAATCGCACGCCGGTGTTTCTCGCGCGACTGGTAAATCGCGCAGGTTGGGGGGTTGCCGGTCTGGTAGGATGCAGTGGCAGGCCGGGTACGCCAGGACTTGCCAGGAGGATGCCGTGAGCAGCACAACGCCAGAAGATCAGCTTGCCAGGATCCAGGCAGCTTTGTTTGCCGGTCGAAAGATCGAGGCGATCAAGCTGTACCGCGAAGCCACGGGCACAGACTTGGCAGAGGCCAAAGAGCGCGTTGAAGCCATGGAGGCCGAGCTGAGGCAGGGCCAGCCCGACCGCTTCGCTGCACGCCCGTCCGGTCAGGGTTGCATGGCCGTGGCTCTGGTAGCGCTTACGATGGCTGCCGTACTAGCAGCACTCATCTGGCTGTTCGGGAGGATGCTAGGCTGGTAACAAGCCTCTGCCGGCGGGGCCATCGGCCCTGCCGAACCCCCGCCACAGGCGGGCGCTGCCTCAGCCGCTGGTGCCCCCACCGGCGATCGCAGCGGCCGTGCCGAAGTACCCGCCCGCACACGGGCTACCCGAAGGGGTTGCCCTCGTACTCCATGAGTTCGATCACTGCACCGTCGGTGCTTTCGAAGAAAGCCACGCGTACGCCCGGCAGCGGCTCGAACACGTCGATCAAGCATCGCAGGCCGCGGCTCGCCTCGGCGATAGAATGAACCCGCCAGGCGACGTGCGGCTGCGTGCGCACCGGCCCGGTCACCGGACTGTCTGGCTCAAACCGCAGCCACTCGATGCGATAGGGATGGGTCACAAAGTTGGTGATCCACACACGCGTGGCCGGGACAAACACCTCCCCCGGCTGAGGGCGGTTTGTAATCAAACCTACGTGAGAGAACTCCATACGGCACGCTCCATTGCCTTCTGTCTACCGCACAGCGGCTGGCAGCAACAAGGAGATGCAGATAGGGCACCAGGACGATACTGCTGCCGTTCGCCATTCACGGTCTGCCATCCGCCGAGTACGGTCGGACGTGCAAGGTTCGTTGCGTAGATGTACCGTCTGCCATTCACGGTGTATGCTTTTCAGCAGGTTTCAAGCTCTCCAGTGCACTTTGGGCCGCTGCGAGGGTCGGGTCGAGCGCCAGGGCCTGTGAGAAGTCTGCACGTGCGGCGTGCAGTTCGCCGGCATCGCGCCAGGCAAACCCACGGTGCAGGTAAGCAGCGGCCACGCCCGGCCGCAGGGCCAGAGACGCGGTCCAGGCCAGGACTGCCTCGTGGGGCTGCTGCGCTTGCGCGAGGCACATGCCCAGCACACGGTAGGCGTCGGAATGGCGCGGGTGGGCTTGCAGATGGCGGCGTAACAGTCTGGCGGCCTGAGCAAAGTCTCCGCGTCCCAGGAGCTGTAGGGCGAGGGTGTAATCGGCAACCCCGTCGGGGAGCAAGGCAACGGCCTCGCGGATGAGGTCGCGGGGCCAGAGAAACTCTTCTGCATAGTAATTTTCGATTAGCACTTGGAGGGGAAGCGACGGATCGTGTATGCGCAGTTTGCCACGCAGTTCGTCGTCACCGCCATGCTTGGCCGTTTCGAATGCGCCCTGGATCAACTGCATGTTTTTCGCGAGCCAGAGGAGATTCGCCCGGCGGCAACGGCGACGCTCGCGCTCTGCAAAGTTGAATACAGAGACCTTGAGCGGCCCCCCGCCGCGGTCGACGGCCACCAATGTGACGGTCGTGCCGGGAGCCTCGAGCAACGCTCGCACCCAACTTGCAAAAGGGCTGGTTTCCGTGGCGTTGTGCGTGGGCACAATGGGGCCTTCCGGCGCTTGCCCGGCAAGCGATAGCACTAGGTCGCCGGGAGCCGGGGGAGTGCCGCCAGGTACTTGCTTTGGGTAGGAGGCCAGGCTGAGCTGGCCAATGGCCGCCACTGCCAACCCCAAACGTCCTTCCGCCGAACGAACGGTGCGGTGCGTTACAGCCTGCTGATCCCCTGGATGAAGCACGAGCAGTTCAATGCGCTCGTTCGGCTCGCCCACCAGTCGTGCGACGACCTCGTCGGTACTCAGCCCGATTACCGACTGGCCGTCGACGGCGAGGATCTTATCTCCCACCCGGATTCCGGCCAGGGCCGCCGGGCCCTGGGCTATGGCTTCTCCAACCACAGGTACACGTGCACTGGTGCGATTGTCGCGCCTAATCTGAAACCCCAGGCCGCATTGGGCACGGCCGCGCACCCGGGCCGCGTGCTGCAATTCGTAGTGCAGAATCAGGAGCGCATCAACGTCCTCGATGAGAGAGGTACGCTCCTCGGGGCCGAGTGCTTGAACGTGGCGGCCCTCGATCCAATCTCGCCGAGACAAGACGCCAAACAGTTCCAGGGCCTGCTCGCATTCGTCGAGCGCCGCCAATACAGGTTGTATGTCTTCGTCGGCCCGCGGTGCGGCACGCACAGCCAGCACCCGCGAGGCCAGCAGGCGAAAGCGCGCGTGCCGCCTCTGTGCCTCTCCAGGCAGCCGGGTGCGCTCCCTCTGCCGCACCACTTCTTCCCGCAGCGCTGCCAGGGCCGGCGTTGTCTCGACCAGGGCCTCGGCTTGCCCCAGACGGTCGAGCGCCTCAGCCGGCTTTCCTGAAGACAGCAGTTCTGCGGCTTCCGCCTGCAAGCGTGTCACCCGCCGCTTGAGTTGGTCAAGTTGACGCTCGCGGTTCGCCACCACGCCCCACACACTGGCCGCCAGCACCGCCAATACCACCGAGCCAGCCCACAGGGCCCGGCGGTGCCGCGCCGCCCAGCGCCCAGCGCGCTCGTACCACGGCGCGCGGTACGCCCGTGGCAGCTCGCCCGCCAGCCAACGTTCCACATCCTCGGCCAATTCTGCCGCCGATGGGTACCGCTCCGCACTCCGCTCTGCCAGGGCCTTCAGAGCCACGGCCTCCAAGGCAGTGCTCACGCCGCGCGCGACATCGCTCGGCCGGCGCAAGGGCGAGCGCTGCGCGCCGGTGGCTCCTGGCTGCCTCTCATGCGGAGGGCGGCCTGTGAGCATCTCGTACAAGATACCACCCAGGCCGTACACGTCGGTACGAGCGTCCAGATCGTCGCGCCCCGCAAGCTGCTCCGGAGCGGCATAGGCCAGCGTTCCCAACACGTCGCCGGGGCGCGTGAGTAAGGGTGTCCCGCCTGCGCCGACAACTTCCGAGAAGAACGGCGCGGCCGGGCGGGCTGTGGCATCCTCGGCTCGCGGTTCTAGCTCGTCGCCCGCCGCTGGCATGCTGCGGAAGCGGGCCAACCCCCAATCGAGCACCTGGGCCTTGCCTTGGGTATCCCACACCACGTTGCTCGGCTTGAGGTCGCGGTGAATCACGCCGGCTCGGTGTGCAAAGTCGACCGCACGGCAGACATCGACAAATGCCTGCAACAACCGGCGCCAGGCGAGCGGACCATCCGGCGTGGCCCGCACGTGCCCGTGATAGTGCGCAATGGCGTGGGCCAGGGTCTGACCAGGAACAAGTGGCATGATGTAGAACAGGTGCCCCTTTGGCGTATAGTTGAGTTCGTGTACGGGCACCACGCCGGGATGTTGCAGCCGGGCAGTAAGTTGCGCTTCGGCGATGAACCGCTGTTGCACATGCCGCTGCCGGGCGCGCTCGGGACGAATGGTTTTCAGTGCGACCTCTCGTCCCAGGTGCTGATCTCTGGCGACCCAGACCTGCCCTAGGCCTCCAGCTCCGTGCAATCTCAAGAGTTCAAAGTGTCCCCAGACCTGGCCCGGTGTGGGATCGGGCGCGGGCGCCCCTGTCGATTCGTCGGTGGCCAAGCGCGACGGGCCCTGCGTGCTCGCCAACAGAGCCGGCAGGGCTCGGAGGCGCAGGCGAAGTGTGGAGGGGAGCGGGTCGGCATCTGGCTGAACGTGGAAGGCGTGCAGCGGCCGAACAATACCGTGGGCTGCGAGGGCGAGCATTTCCAAAGCTTTGAGGCACGCCGGGCACAGGGCCAGGTGCTGGGCGAGATGGGCGCTCTCGGCTGGGGGCAGGCGGTCGAGAAGGTAGGCGCGCAGCGTTTCGTTTGACGGGCAGTCGAGCGTCATGTTGAAGGGTGGTACCGGGCTGCTGCCGTCGCGATCAGCCGAGGTGGGGGATGTCTTCGGCTAGGAATTCCAGTTCGGCTTCTAATCGCGTGCGGATTTTGAAGTTGGCCTTGTAAACCCGTTGTCGGATAGCCGCGCGTTTTTCGGGAGCTGCCTGCCACTCATCGGGCCAGAGTTCTGCTGCGATTTGGTCGGCGGGCTGGCCTTCATCGAAGCAGCGCACGAAGGCCTGCCACTCACGGTCGTCGAACTCGTGGCGGACGCGGTTGCGGGCGGTTGTTGCCAGGTGGGCGTAGAATTCCTCGTCCCACGAGGCGTCACTGGGTGCAGCCGGCTGGCCGGCTAGGGCGGCCGCTTCGGGAGAAAGGCTCTCCGGTCGGTGTGCCTGGGACCGCCATAGCCTCGCCAGTTCGTTGGTCAGGGCCGTCTTCAGGTAGCTGCGAAAGCGGCCCCGTTGCGGATCATACTCGAACTTGCCTGCAACTTGCACGAATCCCGTCAGCACGATCTGTGTGACATCCTGCGCATCGGCATCCGAGACGCCCCGGCGCCGGCACCAGCGGTACAGCAGCGGCGCATACACGTCGACGAACTCTGGCCACGCCTGTTGGTCGTTGGGATCTCTCAGCCGGACCAGCAGGCTGTGCCTCGTGGTGGACGACGTTGGGTCTTCGCCATTCATATAGTGGCCCGGCGTTACGATCTTCTGCATATTGTCGAGAGCCCGTCTGCGGGCTGCAAGCGCCGTTGGCCACAACTGGCCCAGGCCACAACTGCCCCAGGCCGGGAGTGCCGCAGCCCAGGAGTGCGACAGTCGAGGAGTGCCGCAGCCAACCGCAGGGGCATTCCATCGCGGGCGCAGCGAAGTGCCGGGCATCGAAGTATGGGCGTCTGCGGGCCCAGCCGGGTACTGGCCCTGCCCGCCCGCTGGACCCGCCAAGAGCACAGCTCTGCCGCTCGCCAGGGCACGACCGGTATTTGGCCCGGCCCCCGCCGCCTGAGCTTGCCTGGCTCGCGCGGCCGGGAGAAGGCCGCGGCTCTCCCAAATGCTGTTGACGTTGGCAACAATGCTGGCCGATACTTCTAGTTCGCAGGGGGTGGAGAAGGCGCGTGCCGCACGTGACCACGCGCATCCTGCCTGCAACCCATTCCAGAGGAGGACCAGAACGATCGAACGGTCACAACGCGTCAACGAGCAGATTCGCATTTCGCCAGTGCGCGTCATCTCCGCCACCGGAGAACAACTGGGGATCATGACCACCGATGAGGCGCTGCGAATCGCGCGCGAAGCGGAGCTGGATCTGGTCGAGGTCGCTCCCAACGAGCGTCCGCCCGTCTGCCGCATCATGGATTACGGCAAGTTCAAATACCAGCAGAAGAAACGGCAGCACAAGGGCCACGCACACCAGATCCGGGTGAAAGAGATCCGCGTGCGGCCCAAGACAGACGAGCACGACATCGAGGTCAAGGTCCGGCAGGCACGAGATTTCTTGATCCACAAGGACAAGGTGGTCGTTTCGGTGGTCTTTCGTGGCCGCGAGTTGGCACACGTCGAAGAAGGGCATCGCGTCGTGAACCAGATTCTCAAGAGCCTGGAGGACGTGGGCCGCGTCGAGTCTCCACCCAGCCAACAGGGCAAACGCATCATTTGCACCCTGGCGCCCAAGTAGGGCCGCGAGCTGGCGAGGCGGTGCCCATGGGTCGCGGTCTGGTGACATTGCTGACAGACTTCGGTACGGGCAGCCACTACGTGGCAGTGATGAAGGGGGTGATCTTGGGCATGAACCCCGCTGCGCAGATCATCGACCTTACTCATGCGGTGCCGCCGCAGAATGTGCGGCAAGGGGCGTGGTTATTGGCGGAAGCGGTGCGCTGGTTTCCCGCAGAGACGGTGCATGCCGCCGTGGTGGACCCGGGCGTAGGGACGCAGCGGCGGCTGGTATACGCGCGGATGGGCGGGCAGCATTTCGTGGCGCCGGACAATGGCCTGTTGAGCTTGTTGGCGCGGCGCACTCCGCCGGAGCAGTTGGTAACCTTGGCCGAGCCGCGCTACTGGCTTTCGGAGGTGTCGGCCACGTTCCACGGGCGCGATATCATAGCCCCGGTGGCGGCGTGGCTGAGCCGCGGGCTGGACCCGGCCCTGCTAGGTCCGCCCCAAGATCGTCTGTCGCCGTACGAGTGGCCGGAGGTCGTGCAAGTGCCAGGAAAGATCGAGGGTAGCGTGCAGGGCATCGATTCGTTTGGCAATCTGATCACCAACATTACGGCTGAGATGCTCAAAGATGCCCCGCGAGACGAGCGCGTGCGGATCGTCTGCGAGGAGCACGAGACGCTGGGCATCTATCGCACGTATGCCGATCAGCCCGCGCAGACCTTCATCGCGCTGGTCGGCTCCAGCGGCTGCCTCGAATTAGCCGTGGTCAACGACAACGCCGCCGCTTTGTTGGGCATCGGCGTGGGCGCACCGGTGCGCGTCTGCTGGTAGGCGTATGGCACAACCCTCCCGGCAGGAACTCGAGCGCTGGGACCGCGAGCACGTTTGGCACGCGTTCACGCAGATGGCGGAGTATCAGCCCCTGCTCATCGAGCGCGGCTGCGGCTGCACGCTCATCGACATCGACGGCCGCGAATACCTCGATGCCACGAGCAGCGTTTGGTGCAACGTGCACGGCCACCGCCATCCGCACATCGACGCCGCCATCGTAGCCCAGCTTGAGCGGGTTGCGCACACCACGTCGCTGGGCGCCTCCAACTCGACCACCGTGCGGCTGGCGCGCCGCTTGGTCGAACTTGCCCCGGCCGGGCTCAACCATGTTTTCTTCTCCGACGATGGGGCCACGGCCGTCGAGGCGGCACTCAAGATGGCCTTCCAGTTCTGGCGGCAAACAAGCCCGGCTCGGCCCGAGAAAACCCTGTACGTTGCCTTCGAAGACGCCTACCACGGCGACACCCTCGGCAGCGTAAGCGTTGGAGGCGTGCAACGCTTTCATGCCTTGTTCGAGCCATTGCTTTTCGACGTGCTGCGCCTGCCCGCCCCGCAACTCTACCGGCTCCCGCACGGGGTGACACAAGACACGGCCTGCGCCTATTACCTCGGCCGGCTTGAGCATGTGCTGCGCGAACACCACGCCCAGATCGCGGCCGTGGTGATTGAGCCGCTGGTGCAGGCCGCCGCAGGCATGCTCGTGCATCCTCCCGGCTTCTTGCAGGGTGCCGCCGCGCTGGCCCGCGAGTACGACGTGCTGTTGATCGCCGATGAGGTCGCCGTCGGCTTCGGCCGCACGGGAACCATGTTCGCCTGCCAGCAAGAGGGTGTCACGCCCGATTTTCTCTGCCTCGCCAAGGGGCTTTCCGCAGGCTACCTTCCCATGGGAGCGACGCTCACCACCGACCGCGTCTGGCAGGCCTTCCTGGGCCGCTATGCCGAGGCTCGCCAGTTCTTTCACGGCCATACCTATGGTGGCAATCCCCTGGCTGCGGCGGCGGCGCTCGCCTCGCTCGAGGTGTTCGAAACGGAGCAAACGCTAGCCCACCTGCCAACCAAAATCGAACGCCTGGCAGAGCACCTGAAAAGGGCCGCCGCGCTCCCGCATGTGGGAGATGCGCGGCAGCGGGGGCTGCTCGCCGGTATCGAATTGGTACGCGACCGGGCTACCCGGGAGCCTTTCTCCTGGGAAGAACGCGCCGGCTGGCGCGTGGCCGACTACGCACGCAGCCGAGGGGTGCTGCTGCGCCCCCTGGGAAACGTGGTCGTCGTCATGCCCCCATTATCCATCTCGCTGCCAGAGCTGGACCGGCTGATGGACGTTGTGATCGATGCGATCAGGGCACTAGCCGCAGAATGCGGAGCTTAACTCCGCAAGCGGCAGGCCCCGGCCATGCGCATCTCGCTGGTTCAGGGGGCGGCGTGCACAGCAGCGGCTGCCAGTAGCTATGCCCGAATCGCCGCCGTTCCTCGGGGTAGGCAATGGCAAATGTGCAGCTCGTCTAGCAAGATTCTTCTGGCAGCCCGTGGCGATCCACCCTAAAAGGCCGGCGTTCGCATCTCGCATGTTGACGATGCGCCGCCGCGCTCCCAGCCTTCTGAAGTGGGGCGCCAGCGCTTCGTGGACGGCTCCTAGGGCGCTGGGTGACATCGGAGCGACAAAACCCTGTGCCAGGAGGGTCATGGGATGGCTCCCGCTCGCATCGTGCGTGCATGCAGGGCACTCGATGCACCAGACACAAGTCTGCAGAAATGACCCGTGTTGAAGGTCGACCGCTAAGACCCGATCGCTCACATCAAAACCACAGACCTCGGATCCCCCCTGAGCGGCTGGCAAACGGTATCACTCCGCCTTATCCCCCCGTTACGCCTCCCCGCTTCCCTACGTCCGTTTCCCCCGTTCCCAAGTATTCGTACGCACGCAAGTGCACCGCGCCCCAGATTGCCGAGTTTGTCTGCCCCACGTGGTCCAAGCGTCGCCGCTTCTTCGGGTCCGGGGGGCAAACACCAGCCGGCTGAATGCACAGCGGCGTCGCCGCTTCTTCAGGTCCGAGCCGCAAACGTCTCGCCCGACCGGCACTGCTTGAATATCGCCGATGTACGCTAGCTCAGTCTCATGAAACGCTTGCCAGGCCGCATCTAAACAGCGGCACGCGTGGCCGAGCAATCGGCCCTCTCTGCCCCGATCGACGAGTGCGGCTGCGGGCACTACGGGCACGTACCCCCGTCCACCGTTGGGCGCGCACGCCTACATTGGCTGCGCGCTCGCCGGCTGCAACCTATGATTCTCCAGGTTGTGTGCCCGAGCCGCTCACCGGGCAGCGCAGCCGCCGGCCCGACCGCTGCGGCAAAACCGGCACGATCGGTACGCCCGGACCGTGCACAACGCGCCGTTGTCTTGGCCGGCCACGTGTCAACCGGCACCGGCACCTTGCAATCCCAAAGCAACCATGGACTTAGCCAGCCTGTTGGGGTTCTTGCTAGCGATCGTATTCATGGCCTTGGCCGTGATCATGGGCGGGGGCGGGGTGGGTGCGTTCATCGACATCCCCTCGATCATTGTCACCGTGGGCGGTTCTCTGGCCACGGTCCTTTGCTCGCTGCCATTGCGGTCGACCTTGCAAGGCCTGAAAGCGGCCAAGGTGGTGTTCCTCAATAAGACCGCTTCCATACCCGACCTGGTCGAGGAGATCGTATCGCTGGCAGAAACAAGCCGCCACGACGGACTGCTTGCGCTCGAATCTCGTGCGGCGGACATCCGCCACCCTTTCTTGGCCCTGGGCATTCAACTGACGGTCGATGGCACCAACCCTGAGGTGTTGGAGAACGTGCTCCGCACCGAGATGGAAGCACTGAACGAACGGCACAAGGAGGGCAAGCTGTTCTTTGACCAATGGGGCAAGACCGGCCCCTCATTCGGCATGATCGGCACGCTGTTAGGACTGATCATCATGCTGGGCAATCTCAGCGACCCAGAGAAGCTCGGTCCGGGCATGGCCGTGGCCTTGATCACAACGCTGTACGGCGCCTTGCTGGCCAACGTGGTGTGCATCCCCTTTGCAGAGAAGCTGAACCAGGTGAACCGGCAGGAACTTGCCGCCATGGAAGTGATCATCCGCGGTGTGCTGGCCATCCAGGCGGGCGACAGCCCGCGCGTGGTGCATCAGAAACTCAGCGTGTTCATCCCGCCCAAGGCGCGTACCCAACCTAACAAGAGCAAGGCAGCATAAACCGCCATGGCCATTCAAGAAGACCCGCCGGCGGGCGTCCCAGAGTGGGTGGTCACGTTCGGCGACATGATGTCCCTGTTGCTGACCTTCTTCATCTTGCTCTTCTCGATGAGCGAGATCAAATCGGAGCAGAAGTACCGCGCTCTGGTCGACTCGCTGCGCAAAGTGTTCGGCAAGCACTACGCGGCCATGACGGTGCAGCGTACCAAGACGCATCCCCGTGCAAGGTATCGGCCGCACACGGATCGTGAGAAGAAAAAGCTGCGAACCCAGGTGACCGATGGCAAAGACAAGGTGAAGGGCCCGGATGGCCAGCACGAAACGGTGAATACCATCCGGCCTGGCCAGCTCTCGGTGGGCGACCTGGTACCCTTTGCCGAGCATAGCGCCGAACTGGGAGTCGAGGCTCGCCGCCGCCTGCGGCTGATCGCGCGCGAACTCGCCGGCAAACCGCAGAAAATCGCCGTGCGCGGCCACACGTCGCGGCGCCCGTTGCCCGAAGGCTCGCCCTACGCCGACGATTGGGATCTGGCCTACGCGCGCTGCCGCGCCGTGGCAGAATACCTGATCGCCGCAGGCGTCGAACGAGAACGCATCGAACTTGACGTGGTGGGGGCCGCCGAACCGCTCAGCCGCCAGGCCGATGCGGAGGCCTTGCAACGCAACGGGCGGGTCGAGGTGTTCATGCTAGACCGCCTAAGCGGTGAGACTGCCCCGGCCGGCGAGCGCGTGCGTGCAGGCGAGCGGTAAACGCAACCAAACACGCCACGGTTCGCACAAGAGCGGGTGGAGCGGCGTGGAAGTTGCGCATGCGGTGTGGTAGCCTGATCGATGGCCGCATGCCGTGCCCCGGGAGCGCTGCGCGGCACGATACGACTGCAGTTTGTGGCCAGAATCATGAGCCTACTCCCAAGCGGTACGTTGCCCAAACCGCCATCACCGAGTCCAGAGGTGCTGTGTTCGGCAGCCTGGCTGCACACAGCACCCGTGGCTTGCGGTGTACGGGATGGTACGGGGAATTACCTATACCGCAACGCCGTGCACCTGGCCGCCTTTGGCCGCCAGGGCCCCGCGGGGTGGACTCTGCTGGGCGAGAATCCCGTGGCCTCCTCTTCCGAGCAAGGCAATCTACCGGCCGGTTGCCCTGGCTGCGCGAGAATCGGCCTTCTGGCAGGGGCGGACCAGGCCGGCTGGCTCGCGGCGCGGTTTGCCTTGACGGGCCAGGATCCGCCTCTTGTAGCCGAGGTGGCCATCGACGCCACTCCTCTCTCGAACGCCCTGGAAGAGCTGCGGCAGTCTGAGGCCCGCTGGCGGTCCCTAGTCGAGCACGTGCCCGACTTTGTAATGACGCTGCAACACGACGGCCGGATTCTGTTCATCAACCGCACGCTGCCGCCGAGGACGCCCGCCCAAGTCGTCGGCATGACCGTGTACGACTTCGCCGCCCCCGAATACCACCACATGATCCGCGAGTGCCTCGAGTGGGTCTTCCGCACGCAGCAGGCGGAGGGATTCGAGGTCGTGGGCCCGGGCGTTGGGGAACCAGCCTGCTATCGAGCGAAGTTAGCCCCTATCCTGGCCGACGGCAAAGTGATTGCGGCCATCATGGTGGCCACCGATATTACGCGAGAGAAACGCGTCGAGGAGCTGTTGCGGCGCACGCATCACGAGCTGGAGGTGCGCGTCCGCGATCGCACGGCCAGCCTCCAACAGACCAATGAGCGCCTGCAAGAAGAGGTGCATCATCGGCAGCAGGTCGAAGAGGCCCTGCGTACCAAGCAGCGGCTACTAAATCATCTGCTGGAGGCGGCCGAGCGCGAGCGCAAGCTCGTGGCCTACGAGGTGCACGACGGCATCGTGCAGTACGTGGCCGCGGCGCTGATGCACCTGGAAGTGTTCGCCGACGGGAACACGCAGCTCGCGCGTGCCGAGGAATTCCATCTCGCCATGAACCTGCTGCGAACGACGTTGGAGGAGTCCCGCCGATTGATCAGCGGGCTGCGGCCGATGATCCTCGACGAGTTGGGCATCGTGGCGGCCATCGAATATCTGGCGGCCGAGGCGGAGACGCCGCCGGTGCGGTTCGAACATCGCCTGACTACTGCCCGCTTCGCTTCGCTTGTCGAAGGGGCCATCTTTCGCATCTGCCAGGAGGCGGTCACCAATGCCCGCCGTCACAGCAGGGCCAGCGAAATCTGCATCACGCTCGAAGAACGAGACGGCTTTGTGCGCCTGCATGTAGAAGACAACGGCTGTGGCTTCGACCCTGTCGCCGTCCGGCAGCGTACCTTTGGGTTGGATGGTGTCGTGCAGCGCGCTCGCCTGCTTGGAGGCCGCGCCACCATCGATAGCGCCCCCGGCTGCGGCACGCGGATTCACGTGGAACTGCCCTGCGAAGGTGCGCCGTAGCGCTGACCTCATGGCAAGCATGCACTGGCCCTCTGCAACGCCAAGCGACAGACAGAAGCCGCCAGCGGGCCGCATCGCCCCCGTGTCCTCGGTACCGCCCGCTGCAACCGCCGCCGGTCTCCACGCCGCCCGCCGCGGCCACGATGATGCCAAGAGCGAGTGCAGGCGTGGCAGCACAACTTTCCCCAGCCCAACTGCTTCCTGCGGCGGCCTAGCGGCTGGCAAATCGAACGGCCGTCGCTAAACCGCACGTGCTATAGCTCACTGGCCCTGGCTTCTGACTTGTCTTGAGCGGCTAGCACCGGTACGGTAGTACGCGGCAGACGCCGGTGGGTCACAGGTGCCGAATATAGCCCACCGGGTTACATGGCGGTTTTGGCCCGTATCCCGATCTGGCTCGGGCGCAAGATGTTCCGAATAGTACTCCAAACCGGTGCACACAGCCCAAGTAGCGGCGGAGGGACTCGAACCCCCGACACATGGATTATGATTCCACTGCTCTAACCAACTGAGCTACGCCGCCGGTCGTTGCCGAGCTGCCGTGCCGCCCGACCTAACCGCCGAAGCAAGGCCCGCATGGCACAAACAACCCATAAGGCACTTTACCCGAATCTGCTGGCCTGGCAAGTCCGCAAGAATGCCGTCGCTTGCGGCAATGCCGGCCGCAACGGGCAAGGGCACCGTCCGTGCAGGGGGCGATGGCGCTGTAGGGCCTCCAACGATCCAGCCAGAGCGCCTGTTGTTCAGACGGTCTCCAGGCATTGGTGGTTCGCACACGCGGGGGGGTGATGCAAGCTGCGATCGTCTTGAACCTTCGTGCAGCGCAGTTCTTGCGCCTTTGCGGCAAAAACGGCCGACATCACCCTTCCTAAGGGCAAGCCGCGGTTTGTGAGCGTGCGGGCACAATGGCTGTAAACCGCTGGCAATTAAGGCTTTACGTCATTAGCAACCGGCCAAACCACCACATGAAAAAAACGGCACCACCTTTGCTGGCTGTGGCATATGTTCTAGGAGCGACGTGCAGCTCCGAGCATTAGTGTCCCGACCCACCGCCCAGCTTGCGCTGGAGCTTGGGGGCGGGCGGCATGCAGGCACGGGTCAAACACCGTTCGAGACTTGCGAACCATCGCCATGGTTGGGGAAGAACGATGCAGGTACAAGGCCTGGCAAACTCGTTTCTGAGCCTGTTCGGTTTGGGTGCAGCCACCCCCGCGGCCGAGGCTGGTCGGGGGACGGCCCCGGCGCAGCCCGCCGCGCCGACGGCGAATGTTCTGCCGGCTGAGGGCGCCATGCTGCGTGCGCTCGCCGCACAATTCGATGTACACGAGATCACACCCCGGCAATTCGCAGCGCTGGTGCATGAGTTGCAAGCGGCAGGCACGGTACCTGCTGAAGAGCTGGCCGATCTGGCCCAGTTGCGGCTGGCGCTGGACCAGGCGGGCTTCGATCCGGACGAGCCCCTCGACCTGGTTGCATTCGTCGAGTCGCGATTGCGAGACGCAGACGTGGGCCTGCTCGATATGGCCCAGAACGCAGAAAACTCTCCGTTCCGCCGCCTACTGGCGTGGTTGGCCAAGTTTGACATGCTTAGGTACAGCGAGCCGCTGCAAGCGGCTGCCTGAGACACGCTCAACAGCCAGACGGGGCAAAGTGCGGCGGACTTCCGGCTACGTTTGATCCCCGGCCCATAGTGAGCAGAACCTACGTTATGTTCCCAGGCCGGAGACTCAAGGACGCATCAGGCCTAACATGCCGGAACAGAAAATCTCCCAAGCACTTAGGCCATCGCTGTACCCTGCGAGATGACGTTGGCCGCCCCCTGCACTCGCCGTCTGGTATCCCTGTAACCAACACGCTTGTTCGACCGGCGCCGGTGCTTTACAATCTTGTTGAGACTTTGTTTCAACCACTTTGGGCCGAGCGCCGTGAGAGCACCAACCAGTCCCCTCATACCCCTTGGGCAGCTTGCGGCGGGACAGAACGCTGTGGTGGCAGAACTGCTCGGGGCGCCAGAACAAGTGCATCGGCTGCAAGAGATGGGGCTGCGCCTGGGGACGCAGGTGCATATGGTCAAGCCCGGCAGTCCATGCATTGTGCGGCTGCTGGGACATAAGCTGTGCTTTCGTGCGGACGAGATGTTGCACGTGCTCGTACTGCCGGAGCGCAGCTCATGAAGCTCGATGGCCTTGCCTTCGGCAGCACAGCGCGGGTGCGCCAGGTGTTGGGCGAAGACGAAATCAGCCTGCGGCTGCTAGAGATGGGGCTGACGCCTGGGGTCGAAGTGCATCTGGTGGGTGCCGCCCCGCTGGGGGATCCGCTAGAACTGATCGTGCGAGGTTATCGGCTGAGTGTGCGGCGCACTGAGGCCGCCCGTGTTGAAGTTGATCCCCTCTAGTCGAAGACTGCTGCTCCGGCATGCCGTCCGGGCCCCGTGATGGCCATCACCACTCGCCAGCTTACTGTTGCGCTCATCGGCAACCCCAATACGGGGAAGAGCACGCTGTTCACGGCGCTAGCGGGCGTCCGGCAGCGGGTGGGCAACTATCCCGGCGTTACGGTGGAAAAGAAACTCGGCCGCATGGAGTGCGCCGGGCAGCAGTTTCAGCTTGTCGACCTGCCCGGAACATACAGCCTCGCACCACGGTCGCTGGACGAAATGGTGGCGGTCGACGTGCTGCTGGGACGCGTACCCGAACTTTCTGCCCCCGATGCGGTGCTGTGCATCGTCGATGCGAGCAACCTCGAACGCAATCTCTACCTGGTAAGCCAGGTGCTGGAACTGGGCCTGCCCACCGTGGTCGTGCTGAACATGATCGACCTGGCCCGCAAACGCGGGCTGACCATCGACACGGCTCGCCTCAGCGCCCAGCTTGGCGTGCCCGTGATCGAAGCGCAGGCCAACCGCCGCCTGGGCATCGACCGGGTGCGCGAGACGCTCTTAGAAGTCGTCAACCGACCTGCCGATCCGCCTGCCAGCCCGTTTCCCCAGCCATTTGTGCGCGAGGTAGCTCGGCTCGAAAGTCAGCTTGCCGCCGCCAACGGCCAGACGGCCTGGCCGCGCTATCTCATCGAGCGGCTGCTGCTCGATACCAGCGGCTATCTACAGACTCACTTCCGGTCTGCATTGCCGGCCGAGGCCCAAAGTTGGCTGGCGGAGGCACGCGAACGCCTGCGCCAGGAGGGCTGTGCCGTCCCCGCCGTCGAGGCAGTGGCCCGGTACGCCTGGGTGGGCAAGGTGCTCGACGGTGCCGTCGCCCGCGCGGCCAAGACCGGCACGCCGCTCACCGATTACATCGACCACTGGCTCACGCACCGCGTTTTCGGCACGTTGTTCCTGTTTGTCGTGATGCTGCTCGTCTTTCAGGCTGTCTTCACGGTCGCCGACGTGCCCATGCAATGGGTAGACGGCGGCGTGGCCTGGGTGGGCAGCCTGGTCGAAGAGGCCATGCCTGAGGGGGCGCTCCGCAGCCTGCTCGTGCAGGGTGTGATCGGCGGTGTGGGGGCCGTGGTCGTATTCGTGCCCCAAATCATGATGTTGTTCTTCTTCCTGGCCATCCTGGAGGATTGCGGCTATCTGGCGCGTGCGGCCTACCTGATGGACAAGCTGATGGTCCGCGTTGGCCTGAGCGGCAAGTCGTTCATTCCGCTCTTATCTTCGTTTGCATGCGCGATTCCTGGAATCATGGCCACGCGGGTGATCGAGAATCGCCGCGACCGGCTGACGACGATCCTGGTGGCGCCCTTGATGAGCTGTAGTGCGCGGCTGCCCCTGTACGTGGTGCTGATCGAGGCGTTTGTGCCGAAGCGTGCGTGGCTGGGGAACATCGTTCAGTTGCAGACGCTGGTGTTTGTGGGCCTTTATCTGCTGGGAATCGGGGTGGCGGCGGGAGTGGCGCTGGTATTGAAGCGCACGCTGCTGCGGGGACCGACGCCGCCGTTTGTGATGGAGCTGCCAAGCTACAAGTGGCCTTCCGCGGCGATCGTTGTGCAGCGGATGGTCGAACGGGCCTGGGCATTCGTGCGTCGTGCCGGCACGTTGATCCTGGCGGTTTCGATCGTCGTCTGGGCGGCACTCTATTACCCGCGAGACGAGGCGGCGGTACGCGCGGCGCTCGAGGCGGAGCGGCAGCAGGTGCAGGCTCGCCTGGCGGCTGCGGGACAAGGCAGCCCCGAGGCCGAGGACCTGCAAGCGCAGCTTGCAGGGCTAGATTCTCCCGAGGCCATCGAGGGGGAGTTCCGGCGGCAAAGCTGGCTGGGGCGAGTTGGGAGGTGGCTGGAGCCGGCGGTCCGCCCGCTCGGCTGGGACTGGCGGGTCGGCTGCGCGGTGATTGCCTCGTTTCCGGCTCGCGAGGTGGTCGTGGCTACGCTGGGCGTACTGTACAACGCTGGCGAGAGCCTGGACGTAGACGAGGGCAGCGACCGGCTCCGCCTCCAACGAGCGCTGCGCGTGGCACGCTGGAAGCAGGACGAGAGCCCTGTGTTTACGCTGCCAATGTCGCTGGGCTTGCTGGTGTTCTTTGCGTTGTGTGCCCAATGTGCCTCGACGCTGATCGTCATCCGGCGCGAGACGCAGAGCTGGGGTTGGCCGCTGTTCACGTTCGGATACATGACCGTGCTGGCCTATGTGGGCGCACTGGTCACATATCGCGCGGCATTATGGTGCGGACTATGATGTGGCCTTGGCAAGATGTGGCGGCAGCGGCACTGGCTTTGCTAGCGGCCGGTTACATCGTATGGCGAGCGTGGCACGCATCGCGTGCCGAGAACGGCTGCGGCAGATGTGCCTGCCCCGCAGACAAGCGCGCTAGCACGCCGGAGGTGGTCGAGCTGCAACTCGGCCAAAAGGGGGGGGCTTAGTCCTACGCCGCGATGTTGTAGGTTGACACTAGCTTGGTGGGGGAGCCGCGTTCGCCAGAACGCGGGTGGTAGGGAGCCGCGTTGGCCAGAACGCGGGTGGTGGGGGAGCCGCGTTGGCCAGAACACGGGTGGTGGGGAGCCGCGTTGGCCAGAACGCGGGTGGTGGGGGAGCCG
>FWPU01006766.1_pt1 | contig 22305 bp, 17 predicted proteins | sample 2228361 | NCBI WGS metagenome assembly FWPU01 (sample SAMEA103939777, study PRJEB20133) | metagenome
CTCGGCGGCCGGCTGCGCGAGCAAGGCGCCGAGGGCTGGCGCGAGGGCGGCGACGGCGCGGCCGGCGGCCGCTTCGGCAGGCGCGAGGGCGAGCTCGGCGCGACCCAGGAGACGGGCGACGGCGCGAGCCGGGAGACGCGCAACGGCGGCACGGTCGAGGCCAACAAGACGACCTCGGGCGACACCACGACCCGCGAGGCCACCTACACCGGCCAGGACGGCCAGAGCGCGTCGCACACGGGCTCGGTCACCAAGGACGACGGCAGCTTCAGCTACTCGGGCTCGGGCAGCACGAGCGCGGGCGGATCGTCGAGCTCGAGCGCGAGCGGCACGTACGGCGACGGGCGCGTCCAGTCGACGGACACGTCGATCAGCGGCACGAACGCGAGCGGTGAGAGCGCGTCGCACGACGGCCACTGGAACCGCGACGGCGACAGCGTGTCGTACAGCGGCTCGAGCTCGACCAGCACGGGGAAGTGGTCGGACTCCGCGGGTCAGGTGACGAAGACCGACGACGGCTTCGCCGCGCACGGCGCGACCGTCAACAGCCAGGGCGCCGCGAGCGGCACGGTGGTCAAGGACGGCGACCAGGTGTACGGGCGCAGCGTCACGACCGACGGCGACACGGTGACGCGCAACCGCACGACCTGCACGGGCGGCGACTGCACGAGGACCAGCGCCACGACGAGCGTTCCGACCGTGCAGCAGTACTACGCGGCGCCGTACTACTACTATTACCCGCAGTACTACGCGTACTACGCCTGCCCGCCGGGCTCGATGACCGTCTTCACGGGCGCCGGCGGCGCCGTCTACTCGTGCGGCGTGACGCCGGTGATCTCGACGACGATCCCGCTCACCGCCGCGATGCTCGCGGCGAGCAAGGCCACGAAGGGCCGGGGCGAGCAGCCGAGCACCGCGCAGGTCACCTCGTCGCCGGTGCTCATGTACCGCGTCGCCTCCGACACCGTGGTCTACGCGACGTCGTACAAGCCGCACGGCCTCTACTGGGAGGACGTCAAGGACCGGTACTTCTGGGTGCCTGGTGCGGCGACCGCGTCGCCGGAGGTCACGACGGCGATCGCGCACGCGAGGTCGATGACGACGCCGACCGCGAACGCGACGGTGATCACCTACACGATCGGCGACCAGCGCGTATACTTGACGAACGAGGCGCCGCTCGCCGGCACCTACACCGAGCGCGCGGACGTGCTCTACGCCTGGATCCCGGGCGTGACCAAGCCGAGCGAGGCGCAGCGCGACGCGATCGCGACCGCCGTCACGGCGCACGAGCAGGCGGGCGCGAAGGCGCTCGCCGGCGAGGTGCGGAAGCTCGAGCAGGGCAAGCCCGCGCCGTCCTGAGCAGACGATCTCGGACGAGGAGGAGACGATGGGACGAAGGGAGAGCCTTCTCCGGCTCGCGAGCCTGGCGCTCGGCTGCGCGACGATCGCCGGGGGCTGCGGCCGCGCCGCGATCCGCCCCGAGCAGACGACCAGCGCCGGCCGCCTGCCGCGGCCCGAGCGCGTCGTGGTCCTCGACTTCAGGGTCGACCCCGACGCGGTCAGCCCGGATGCCGCGCTGGGCAAGCGGATCGAGAGCGAGCTCGAGGGAACGAGCTCGGCCGAGCGCCGCGAGGAGATCGCCGAGCAGGTGGCCGACGCGCTCGCCGAGGACCTGGTGAAGGGCATCCGCGGCCTCGGGCTCGAGGCGGAGCGCGGCGAGCGCTCGGCCGCCTACCCGCCCGGGACGCTGGTGATCGACGGCTGCTTCCTTTCGATCGACGAGGGGAACCGCCTCAAGCGGCTGGTGATCGGCTTCGGCGCCGGGCGGTCGTCGGTCGACACGCAGGTCGCGGTCGACATGCTGACCCGGCGTGGCCGCAAGCGCCTGCTCACCTTCGAGGCCGAGGCGCGGAGCATGCCGATGCCCGGCGCGGCCGTGACCATGGGCGCGGGCGCCGCCGCGCAGGGGGCGACCGCCGTCGCGGTCTCCGGCGGGGTCGGGGTGCTGAAGGAGACCCGCTCCACCGCCGAGGCCGACGCCGGCGCCGGCGCGAGCCAGATCGTCGACTACCTGTCCGAGTTCTTCGCGCGCGAGGGCTGGATCGCGCCCGAGCTGGCGAAGTCGGCGCGGCTCACGGAGTCGTAAGCGGCGCACGCCTTGCGGACCGCACGGGCGGTCGCCAGGCGGTCCTCGAGGAAGGCGGGCCACGCTCCCTGGGAGCGCGAGCGGCCCGACCGCGGGCTCACGCGGCCGTTCAAGAGCGCGGGAGCGGGCGAGAAAACTTCTTTGCCGCAATCCCGGCACCGTGTTACCCGTGGTCGAAAAGTATGAATCCGCTCGTGCTGCTGTTCCTCGCCTCGGCGGTTTCGCTCACGGCCTGCAGCCCGCTGCACATCGGCCTTCGCGGCGCGAGCTCCTCCGACCCGGAAATCCGGCGAGCCTACCGGGAGAACCTCGGGCTCACCGACGACGACCGCGCGCTCGCGCACTTCCTGAAGGGCGAGGTCGCGATGCGCAACGCCGACTACGACGTCGCGCTGCGCGAGTTCGAGGCGGCGGCGAAACTCGATCCCACCGAGCCTCGTCTGCACACGCGGCTTGCGAACCTGTACGTCCGGCGCGGCGAGCTGTCACGCGCCTACGAGGAGGCGCGCATCGCCGTCGAGGCGGATCCCGACAACGTGCAGGCTCGGCTCCTCTACGCCGGCACGCTCGCGGGCCTCGGCCGTGAGAGCGAGGCCGCGCAGGCGTACCGCGAGATCATCGAGCTCGAGCCGGACACGCCCGAGGCCTACCTCTTCCTCGCGGCGCTCAGCAGCAAGGCCGGCGACGACGCCGTGGCGATCGACACGCTCGAGCGCCTCATCGAGTCCAACCCGACCTCGGTGATGGGCTACTACTACCTCGGCCGGCTGCACGCCGGCGCGGGACGCCTCGATCAGGCGGAGCAGATGTTCCTCGAGGCGCTCAAGCGCAACCCGCGCTCCGCGCTCGTCATGACGGACCTCGCGCTCGTCGAGGAGATGCAGAAGGAGCCCGAGCGCGCGACCGCCCTCTACCGCAAGGCGCTCACCATCGACCCGGACAACGTCGTCGCGCGCAACCGGCTCGCCTCGCTGCTCGTCGGACAGAAGCGGCTCGACGAGGCGATCGCCGAGTTCCGTGAGCTCGAGCGCATCGAGGCCGACCCGACGGAGACGCGCGTCAAGATCGGCCTCATCTACCTCGAGAAGGGCGACCTCGAGCGCGCGGCGACCGAGCTCAACCTGGTGCTCAGCACCGACCCCGACAACTCGCGCGTCCGCTACTACCTCGGGATCGTCTACAGCGAGAACGGCGAGGTCGAGCGGGCGCGGGAGAACCTGCTCGCGGTGGGGCCCGACTCGAGCTTCTACGCCGACGCGCAGCTCCAGCTCGCCTACCTCGCGCAGACCGAGGGCAACCTGGGGGCCGCCGCGGAGCACGCGAGCGCGGCGCTCGCGGCGCGCCCGGGCTCGACGAGCATCGTCGAGTTCCTCGTGTCGCTCGAGCGCGAGCGCAAGCAGCTCCCGGCGGCGATCGCGCTCGCGCAGCGGCTCGTCGAGATGGACCCGAACAACGACCGCTACCACTTCACGCTCGGCGCGCTGTACAACGAGGCGAACGACCGCGAGGCGTCGCTCGACGAGATGCGCAAGGCGATCGAGCTCAACCCGCAGAACGCGGCGGCGCTCAACTACCTGGGCTACTCCCTCGCCGAGGAGGGGCGCGACCTCGATGAGGCGGAGCGCCTGATCCGCCGTGCGCTCGAGATCGACCCGACGGACGGCTTCTACGTCGACAGTCTGGGCTGGGTGTACTACCAGCGCGGCGAGTACGACCGCGCCGTCGAGGAGCTCGAGCGCGCGCTCGAGCTCGCGGGCGACGACCCGACGATCACCGAGCACCTGGCGGACGCCTACATCCGGGTCGGGCGCGAGCTCGAAGCCCTGCGCCTCTACCGCGAGGCGCTGAAGCGCACCGAGGACTCGACGCAGCGCTCCAGGATCGAAAGCAAGGTCCGAGCGATGGAGCGCGCCGACAAGTCGGGCGCGTCGCGCCTGTGAGGCGCGGCTTCGGCGGCGCGCCGCGCCTCGCGCTCGCCGCTCTGCTCACCGTCGCCTCGGGCTGCGCGGGCGTCGTCGCGCGCGACGCGAAGAGCCTCGCCGGCAGCCCCACCGCGCTCGACAAGGCGACGCCGCAGCTCCTCGGCCAGGTGATCGAGGCGCGGCGCGCCGAGCTCCGCGGGCTCAGCGGAACGGCGAAGCTCCAGGTGTCGGTCGACGAGCAGCGCGGCGGCGAGACGGTGCGCGAGCGCCTGCGCGCCTCGCAGGCGGTGCTCGTCGAGACCCCGTCGTCGTTCCGCCTCGAGGCGCTGTCGCCCTTCGGCGTCACCTACGCGGTCGCGAGCGACGGCAGCGAGCTCGCGATCCTGGTGCCCGGCGAGCGCACGGTCTACCGCGGTCCGGCGACCGCGCCGGCGATCGGGCTTGCGACCGGGGTTGCGGCGAACGCGTCGGAAGCAGCCGAGGTGCTGCTCGGGCTGCCGCCCGTACCGCGGCTGTCGCTCGGCGGCGCCTGGGTGTCGAGCGGCCGGGAGGCCGGGCTCGCGACCGGCACCGTGCCGGGGGAGATCGAGCCGACGGTCCTGCTGCACGCCTACAGCCCCGACGCGCCGGGCGACACCTTCGTGGTCGGCTTCGCCCGGCTCCCGGGCGAGGAGCCGGCGGTCGTCGCGGTCCTCTTCGAGCGGATCTCGGCGAGCGGCGAGAAGGTCCTCGAGGCGCGCTTTGCGAACTTCCGCTGGGTCGGCGACGTGCCGGTCGCGACCTCGATCACGGTGCGGACGCCGCACGCGGAGGCGATCCTCCAGTACGCCGACGTGACGCTGAACCCGCCCGTCGAGCGCGCGAGCTTCTCGCTCGCGACGCCGGCCGGCATGCGCGAGGCGCCGCTCCTGCCGCCCGACGAGCGCGGCTGACGCTGCCGGCGCGCGTCCGACCGGTGGCCGCAGCGTGATGCCGACCCGCCCCTGCCGTCTCGTGCTCCTCGTCCTGCTCGTCGCGGCGTCGGCCTGCGAGCGCGGTGAGGCGCGCCTCTCGCGGACGCGAACCGATTCGAGCCGGCTCGTGAACGCGAGCCTCAGCGACCCGAAGACCTTCAACCCGATCCTGGTCACCGACGCGACGTCGGCCGACGTGCTGCGGCCGATCTTCCAGGGGCTCGTCGAGACCGACTTCGTGACCCTGCTGCCGAAGCCGGTGCTCGCCGAGCGCTGGGAGTGGAGCGACGACGGCCGGGCGTGCACGTTCCACCTGCGCCGCGACGTGCGCTGGCACGACGGCAAGCCGTTCACCGCGGCCGACGTCGCGTTCACCTTCGCCGCGATCTTCGACCCGAAGGTGCCGAACAGCGCGCGCTTCACGCTCACGGTGAAGGGCGAGCCGATCCGCGTCGAGGCGCTCGACGAGCACACCGTCCGCTTCCATTTGCCCGAGCCGTTCGCGCCCTTCCTCTCGGCGGTCAGCGTCGAGATCCTGCCCGAGCACATCCTCGGCAAGGCGCTCGCCGAGGGCCGCTTCGCCGAGACCTGGGGCATCGACACGCCGCCCGAGCAGCTCGTCGGAACGGGGCCGTATCGGCTGCGCCGCTACGAGGCGGCGCAGTACCTCGAGTACGTGCGCAACGAGGACTACTGGGAGCGCGACGCGGAGGGACGCAAGCTGCCGTACCTCGACCAGCGCGTGACCCTCATCGTGCCCGAGCAGAACGCGCTCGCGCTGCGCTTCCTCGCGGGCCAGACGCACTACAACCAGCCGCGCCCGGAGGAGATCGCCGACCTCCAGGACCGCGCCGCGGAGCTCGGCATCCGCGTCGACGAGGTCGGGGTCGACTCGGGGACGCTGTTCGTGAGCTTCAACCGCAACCCGCGCCACTACGGGCCGGACGACCCGCGGCTCACCTGGTTCACCGACCGGCGCTTCCTCCTCGCGCTCGCGCACGCGATCGACAAGCAGGGGATGATCGACACGATCTTCTACGGCTTCGGCGAGCCGGCGGTCGCGTACATCTCGCCCGCGAACCGCGTGTTCCACAACCCGAACCTCGTCGACTACCCGTACGACCTCGAGCGCGCGGCGCAGATCCTCGAGGAGGCGGGCTACCGCGACCGCGACGGCGACGGCATCCGCGAGGACGAGCGGGGCAACCCCGTCGAGTTCGGCCTGGTGACCAACGCCGGCAACCTGCTCCGCGAGCGCATGTGCTCGATCCTGCAGGACGACTGGACGCGGCTCGGGCTCAAGGTCAACTACCGGCCGCAGTCCTTCCCGTCGCTGGTCGAGCGGCTCAGCACGACCTTCGACTGGGACGCGGTGCTGATGGGCTTCACCGGCAGCATCGATCCTAACAACGGCGCGAACCTGCTCCGCTCGAGCGGCAACCTGCACCTGTGGAACCCCGGGCAGAAGACCCCGGCGACGCCCTGGGAGGCGGAGATCGACCGGCTGCTCGACGTCGGCGCCTCCGAGCTCGACCTCGAGCGGCGCCGCCAGGCCTACTTCCGCATCCAGGCGATCCTGCACGAGGAGCTGCCAATGCTGCAGACGGTGCGGCAGAAGGTCGCGGCCGCCTACAGCGACACGCTGCGCAACTTCCGCCCGACGGTGTGGGGTCTCTACGAGCCCGAGAAGATCTTCATCGCCTCCTCGCCGGCCGTCCTGCCGACCGCGCAGGCCACCGCCCCGAGCTTCTGAGGGCTCCCGGCGGGGCACTTCGCACGCGAAGTGCCGGCAGCGAACCCGGCGCTTGGCATGCCGCGCATTCGCTTCGTGCAGACCTCCGACGTGCACCTGCGCTCGGATCGCCCCGAGCGCCGGCGGGCGCTCGAGATGGTCTTCCAGCAGGCGGTCGCACGCTCGGCCGACGCGCTGCTGATCGTCGGCGACCTGTTCGATCGCGGCGCCGACCTCGCGACCGAGCGCACCGCCGTGCGCAAGATGGTCGAGGGGTTCGCGCCCCGGCCGGTGGTCTTCGTTCCGGGCAACCAGGACGCCGAGGCCTACGCGTTCAACGCCGACTACGGCAGCAACGCCGTCGTCCTCGCGCGGACGCCGTACGCGCGCGCCCGGGTCTGCGGGGTCGAGCTGGTCGGGCTCCCCTACCAGCACGGACGGACCGCCGCCGAGTGCTTGACGGGCCTCGCGACGGACCCGCGGCACACCGTGCTCCTTGCCCACGGAACCCTCGTCGAGGGCGTGGCGGGCGGCTTCGCCGGCGACGGCGAGGAAGGCGCGTACATGCCGATCGCGCTCGCCGACCTGAGCCGGCGCTCGTGCTACGCGGCGCTCGGCCACCTGCACGCGGGGCGGAGCCTCGTGCTGCGCGAGGCGGAGCGGCTGGTCGCGTACGCGGGCTCGCCGGTGACGACGAGCCGGCGCGAGCTCGGCCGGCGTGCACTGCTGGTCGTCGACTTCGAGCCCGGCGTGGGCGTGCAGAAGCACGAGGTCGTGCCGCTCGCGACGCCGTACCACGAGCTCGCCGAGGTCCACTGCATCCCCGGGAGGGAGCGCGACGCCGTCGAGCAGCTCGCGAAGGAGGCGGCCGCGCTGAAGGGTCCGGGCGTGCGCGTGCTCGCGCGCCTCGCGGGCGTCTCGATCGAGCCGGAGAGCGCGCTCCGCGAGGCGGCGACCCGGGCGCTCGCACGCGCCTGGGGCGGTCCGCTCGCGCCGGCCGGGCGCGGCACGGCCGAGGACGACGCCGCCTCCTTCCCCGCGCTCGAGATGGCGGTCGCCGCCTTCCCGCAGCTCGCGCAGATCGCGGTCGTGCAGGAGTTCGTCACCCGGCTCGTCGCGACGGCGCGTGACGCGGGCGAGAGCGATCCCGCGACCATCGACACCGCGCTCCGGATGGGGCTCACCGCCTTCCAGGAGTCGCTGCCGTGAGCGTCCGCATCGAGCGCCTCGCGATCCGCGACTACGGCCCGCTGCGCGACCTGCTCCTCGAGCCGGACGACGTCACGGTCGTCTACGGCCCGAACGAGGCGGGCAAGACCTCGTGCATCGACGCGCTCGTGCGCGCGCTCCGCGAGCGCGTGCGCTCGGGCAACCAGAAGCTCGTCGAGGGCTTCCGCGAGGGGCCGGGCTTCGTCGGCCAGATCGAGCTCAAGCTCTCGCCCGAGCAGGGCGGCCCGCTGATCGACCTGCTGCGCGAGCACCCCTCGCTCGCGCGCCTGTTCATCGTGCGCGACGGGGACGCGTCGCTCGAGACCGGGCGAAGCTGGCTCGACGCGATCCGCGGCCGCCTGATCGGCATCGACCTCGCGACGGTCGCCGAGCGCGTGCGCATCGCGGCGTCGCTCACGCCGGCCGGCGAGCTGCGCGAGGCGCGGCAGGACGAGCGCCAGCGCCTCGCCGAGCGGCTCGCGCGCATCGACGCCTTCCTCGCCGACCTGCCGTCGATCGCGCTGCTCGTCGAGGACATCGAGCGCACCGAGCGTCAGCGCCGCGAGGCGCGCGAGCTCTGCGACCGGCTGCGCCTCGCCGAGCGGTACGAGCGCTACCGGATCGCGCGCGAGACCGCGCGCTCGTGGCGCGCCGCGAGCGAGGAGCTGGCGGCGCTCGAGCGCTACGGCGACGAGGACCTGAACCAGTGGCGCGAGGCGGTGTCGGCCGTCCGCACGGCGGCGGCGGTCGCGAAGAGCGCCGAGCACGACGTGCAGCGCCTGCGCGATGAGCTCACCCTCGCCTCCGAGGAGGTGCGCAAGCGCGAGCTCGCCGCCGAGCACGCGATCTCGCTCTCCACCGAGACCACGCGGCGCGACCTCGAGGCGTCGGTGAACGCGGCGCGCATGCTGCGCTCGGCCGCGCAGCTCTGGGCGCTGTGGCGCACGCCGCTCGCGATCATGGGCACGATCCTCCTGGTGCTCGCGGTGGGCATCGGCATCGAGGCACTCGCCCGGCCGGAGGACGCGGCGCGCAGCGCCTCGCTCGGCCTCGCGGCAGGGGCCGCGGCGGTCGGCGGGCTCCTCGCGGGCGCCCTCGCGATCGTCGCGACGAGCCGCATGCGGCGTGCGGCGCAGGCCGAGGAGCGCGCGATCGCGAGCTGCGGCGCCCTCCTCCGCCGTGCCAACACGCTCGAGGACTGCGCCGCGCAGCTCGCGGAGATCGCCTCGGGCGCAGAGCGGGCTCAGATGGAGCGCGCCGCGGCCGCCGAGCGCAAGCGGCAGGTCGAATCGGCGCTCGCCGCCGCGCAGCGCATCGAGGCCGAGCGGCTCGCACGGCTCGACGAGGCGCAGCGGCAGATCGCCGACGTGCGTGCCCGCGTGCGGCTCGCCAGCATCGACCAGCTCGAGGACAAGCTGCGCCAGCGGACGCGCGCCGCCTCCGCGCGCGAGCAGGCGCGGCGGACGCTCGCGTCGCTGCTCGGCGACGTGCCGGACAGCGACATCGACCGGCGGATCGAGCTGCTCGCCGTGCCCGACGCCGGGATCCCCGCCGACCCGACCGAGCTGATGGCCGCCGAGCAGCGCATCGAGCAGCTCGACGCGCGTCTCATGCGCCTGCGCACCGAGCTCGGCGACCGGCGCGAGCGCACGCTCGCCGCCATCGGGCTGCCCGACCTGAGCGCTTCGGAGGCCGAGCGGAACCGCCTCGCCGCGTCGATCGCCGAGATCGACCGCGAGGCCGCTGCCGCGAAGCTCTGCCTCGCGGCGCTGCGCGAGCTCGCGCGGGACATCGACCGGCCGCTGCGCGAGGCGCTCGGCCCGGAGGCGGGCGGCGCGGGCGCCTACCTCTCGCGGCTCACCTCCGGGCGCTATCGCTCGGTCGTGCTCGACGGCGACGGCCGCCTCGCGGTCGAGCGCAAGGACGGCTCGCGCTTCGGCAGCGAGGCGTTGAGCCGCGGGGCGCGCGACCAGCTCGCGCTCGCGGTCCGCCTGGCGCTCGTCCGGCGGCTCCTCGGCGAGCCGGGCTTCCTCGTCCTCGACGACGCCTTCCTCTCCTCCGACGAGACGCGGCGCGAGGCGCTCGCGACGGCGATCGGCGAGCTCGCTCAGGAAGGCTGGCAGATCCTCTACTTCACGTTCGACCCGCTGCTGCGCGACCGGCTCGCGCGGCTCCACGCGAAGCTCGTCGACCTCTCGGCCCCGACGAGGATCCGCGAGACGGCGTGAGCCGGGCCGCGCCGGCGACTGCTGCCGGGCGGCTCGCACCGCTCGCTTGCTGGCTGCTCGGCGTCGTCGCCGCGTTCCACCCGACGTTCGCAAGCGGCTTCGCGATGGTGCAGGGCTACCCGGGCACCGATCCGCGGCTCGTCAACTTCATCCTCGAGCACTCGTGGCGCTGGCTCACAGGCGACCCGGCGCACGCCGGCTTCTTCTCGCCGCCGATCTTCTTCCCCGAGCCGGGCGTCGGCGCCTACACCGAGCTGCTCGTCGGCGTGGCGCCGCCCTACTGGCTCGCGCGCGCGCTCGGCGCCGCACCGACGACCGCCTACCAGCTCTGGATGATCACCTGCTGGAGCCTCAACTACCTCGCCGCCTACGCGATGCTGCGCCGGACCTTCGCCGCCGGCCGCGCGCCCGCCGCCGCGGGCTCGTTCCTCTTCGCCTTCGGCAGCGCGCGGATGGCCGCGATGATGCACCAGCAGCTCGTACCCTACTTCTTGCTGGTGCTCGCGGTGATCGCGCTCGGCGAGCTCTTCCGGCAACCCGACACGCCGCGCGGCAAGACGGCTGCGTGGCTCGTGGTCTTCGCGCTCGCCTGCGTCGCACAGTTCGCGACCGCGTTCTACCCGTTCTACTTCTTCGGCCTCGCACTCCTCGGGGCGCTCATCTGGACGCTCGCCTCGCGCTCGCTGCGCGAGCCGTTCCTGCGCACGGTGCGGCGGAACGCGCTGGCGCTCGCGGGCGCCGGGCTGCTCGCGGCGGCGCTGCTCGCGCCGCTCGCCGCGCGCTACCTCGCGGCGGCGCAGGACGTCGGCTGGCGGGCCTACGATCCGGAGCGCCTGCCGCGGCTCGCGAGCTTCTTCCTCATGGGCCCGGGCAACCTGCTCTACGGGTTCGTCGACCACCTGCCGCGCTTCGCGCCGTGGTCGCGCTCGCTGCACCACAACGGGCTCGGGCTCGTCACCCTGCTGGTCGCGGCGGTCGGGCTGTTCCGGGCACGGCGCGACCCGGGAGTGCGGCTCGTCGTCCTGGGCGTGCTCACCGCCTTCGCGCTCACGCTGCGCCTGCCGGGCGACGTGAGCCTCTGGGGCGTGACCCGCGTCGTCGTGCCGGGCGGTGGTGCGATCCGCGCCGTGGCGCGCATCGGCGCGCTCCTCCTCTTCCCGGGCGCGATCGGGCTCGCCGCGTTCTTCGAGCAGGAGCGGGCGCGCCGGCCGGCCTGGCTGCTTGTCACGCTGGCGCTCGTCTGCTTCGTCGAGCAGCTCAACGTCTCGCACGGCTACGACAAGCGCTTCGTCGAGTGGAAGGTTGCGCGCGTCGCGCGCAAGGTCGACCCGCGCTGCCGCGCCTTCTTCCTCTCGTCGAGCGGCGGGACCGCGGACCACGAGCTGCACGACGACGCGATGTGGGTCGCGCTCGCGACCGGCGTGCCGACCGTCAACGGCCGCTCGGGCGCGTTCCCGCCCGGCTGGCGGCTCTACGACGCGCACGCCGCGGACCATGCGGAGCGCGCGCGGATCGCGGCCGAGCTTGAGAGCTGGCTCGAGCGCTCCGGCGTGCCGCCCGGGGAGGTCTGCACGATCGAGGTCGACCGCGGGCGCGAGGCGGCCGAGTGGGCGTCACTCGAGCGGCGCGACGACGAACAGCGGTGAGCCGTACTCGACGGGCGCGCCGTTCTCCGCCTCGACGCGCACGATCCGTCCCTCGAGCTCGGACTGGATCTCGTTCATCATCTTCATCGCCTCGATGATGCACAGCACCTGTCCCGGGTGCACCACGTCGCCCTCGCGGACGAAGGGCTCCGCGTCGGGCGCCGGCGCGCGGTAGAAGGTGCCGACCATCGGCGCTGTGATGACCGTGGTGCCGGCCGGGGGCGCGTCCGAGGCGCGCGGCTCGGGCCGCGTGCCGTCGTACGAGGGCGCGGCCGGGCTCGCCTCGACGACCTCGCCGGCCGCCACGGGGTCGGGGTCGCCGCCGCCCTCTGCGCTCGCGGCCGGGCGGCTCCGCGGCGTGCGGGGCGGTGCGCCGCGCACGAGCCGGATCTTGCCCGAGCGGCTCTCGACCTCGAGCTCGGTCAAGCCGGCCTCCTCCATCAAGTGGACCAGCTTGCGGATCTCCTCGACGTCCATGTCGGGTCGTGGACGGGGCGGCGTCAGTGCTTCGCCGGGCCGCCCGCCGCGAGCGACGCGGCGGCGCGCAGGCCGAGCAGGTAGCTCTCGACGCCGAAGCCCAGGATCTGTCCGGTCGCGACGCCGGCGATCAGCGAGCGGTGCCGGAAGCGCTCGCGCCGGTGCACGTTGCTCAGGTGCACCTCGACGACCGGGACGCCGGACGCGGCGAGCGCGTCGCGCAGCGCGACGCTCGTGTGCGTGTAGCCGGCCGGGTTGATCACGATCGCGCTGATCCGGTTGCGCGCCGCCTGGATGCGGTCGATCAGCTCGCCCTCGTGGTTCGACTGGAAGGTCTCGACGTGCACGCCGAGCTCGGTCGCAAGGGCTGCGAGGCGCCGATCGATCTCGGCGAGCGTCGTCCGTCCATAGACCTCCGGCTCGCGCTCGCCGAGGAGGTTTAGGTTCGGACCGTGCAGGACGAGGATGCTCGACACGGGGCCGCAATGTAGCACGCGGGCCGCGGTTTGCCTCGCGCCCCGGGCTGCCCTAGCTTCCCGGCATGTCGTTGCTGCGGAAGGTCCTGGGCGCGAAGATCGTCCTCTCGTTCCTCCTGTGGGTGCTGCCGTTGCTCTTCCTTCCGGCAGGCCTGTTTCCCGAGCTGGGGATTCCCACCTGGACGCCCGCGGCGACGATCTTCGTCCGGCTGCTCGGCACCGCGTACCTGGCGATCGTGGTCGTCGAGGCCTGGAGCTGGCTCGCGCCGCACCGCCACCCGACGGGGATCGTCGCCGGGCTGGTGTCGAGCGCGGGCGCGAGCCTCGTGCTCTGGCATTACGTGTTCTACGGGGAGCTCTACAACTGGGAGGTGCTGGGCAAGCTGCTGATCACGAGCTGGCTCGTGCTGCACCTGATCTTCACGCTCGCGATCGGCGTGCTCGCCTTCCCGCTGCTGCGGACGGTTTCGCCGACCGGCGAGGCGACCCCGGCCCCCTGACGCGCGGGCCGCGCACGCGCGGCTAGATGCCCTCGCCCTGGACGGCGGCGCGGGCGCGGAGCTGCTCCTCGGCCTCGCGCTCCGCCTCCGCCTCGGCGGCGCGGCGCGCCGCGACGCGGTTCGCCTCGATCTCCTGCCGGGCGATGCTCGCGGCAAGCGTCACCAGCACGCCGGCGCCGAGCACCGGGGCGAAGGAGAGGAGCCGGCGGCTCCGCACGAGCCGCCCCACCAAGGGCAGCACGGCCACTGCGGCGCCGGCGACCACCAGCGCCCGCTCGGCAGGCGTGCGGCGCCGGCTCGGGCGACGCCCCTCGCCCTGCAGGGACGGGACGCCGTCGGGCGTCTCGTGCACCTCGAGCTCGTCGTGCACGACGCGCACGCCGCGCGTCTCACGCGCCGCGGCGCGCACCGCGTCGGCCTCGCTCGCGAGCACGAGACCGCGCAGCGTGAGGGTACCGTCGCGCACCTCGACTTCGATCGCCCGCGGGTGGCTGCAGACCCGGCCGATCTCCGCCCTGGCGCGCGCCGCGACCGCCGCGTCCGAGCCGTCCCGCGAGCCGTCGCCCGAGAGCTGCCTGCGCGCCTCGGCGGCGAGGCCCAGCGCCCGGTTCCGGGCGTCGCGGTAGGCGACGTCCGCCGCGTCGGCCGCCTCCCGGCCGAGCCGGGTGAGCTGGTCGCGCAGCAGCGCGCGGCGCGCCCGGCCGCGGATCGGGTCGAAGAGGTAGACGAGCCCGCCCGCCGTGCCAGCGCCGACGACGAACGGCAGGACGCGCTCACGCGTGGTCACGCAGGCCCTCCTCGCCGCTCATGCGCGCGCAGCTCGCGCAGCAGAAGATCCGGCCGTGCGCCTCGACGCCGTGGCCGAGAACCCTGCAGCCGCAGTGCTCGCAGCGCGGCGCGAGCGCGTGCGCCGCGCACTCGAAGCTGTCGAAAACGTGCCTCTCCCCGTCGCGGACGACCTCGAAGGTGCGATCGTACTCGTTCTGACAAACCTCGCAGCGCGCCACCGGAGACCTCCTCGTGCGTTCGGGGTGCGCCCGCGGGGTGCGCGCGCACCCGGTCCAAGGCTGATCTCCGAGCGTGAGCAATTTCCTCGCCCGCCTCGAGGGGAGCGAAAATGCGTGCTCGCGAGAGGGCTGCTCGCGAGAAAGCGACACCGCGCGGCTTGCACGATTTCCAGGGGCGAGAACGCACGCGGGGGGCGAGCCCGTGGCCCGCGCCCCCGCGCGTCCCCCAAGTCGATCCGGACGCCCCGATCAGGGCGTCGGCGTCGGCACCGGCGTCGGGAGGTCCATCACGGTCGCCGTCCCGACCCGGCCCGCCGAGTCGACGACGACGATGGTGAACGTGCCCGGCGCCGTCTTGGTGTAGGTGAACGTGCCGCCCGTCGTCGGCACGGTGGTGGGCATCGCCGCGCCGCCGCTCGCGTTCACGGTGTACGGCGGGATGCCGCCCGTGATCGCGAACGTCTGCATCTGGCCCACCGCCAGCATCGCGTTCGACGGCACCACCACCGGCGGCGCCGGCGTGGGCGTCGGCGCCGGGGTCGGCGTCGGCGGCTGCGGCGTCGGCGGCGGAGGCGTCGGGTCGGGCTCCTTGCCGGGGAAGGTGATCAACGCGTTCGTCATGATCGACGTGCCGTTGACGGTCACCCTCACCGTGCCCGAGAGGAACGAGAGGCTCGCCGGGAAGATCAAACAGGTGATCGCCGTGCCGGGCTGCGGCGAGATCACGATGCCCGTGTCGCGCTCGTACGGCGCGATGTTGCACGGCGGCAGACCGTTGGTGAAGCTCGGGCTCACGATTGTCGCGGTGTTCGGCGACACGGGACCCCAGTCGACCTGGACGCCGTCCGCGACCGGGTTGCCGTTCACGTCGGTGACCAGCGCGGCCATCATCGTGACGAACGTGCCGTCGTTGTTGTCGCCGAAGGCGCCGGCCTTGATCAGCGCCGCGGTGACCCGCGCCGGCGGCCCGGGCTGCTCGGTGCGCTGCGAGGTGATCGGCACCACGCCCGAGCCGGACGCGCCGACCGTCTGCGCGTTGATCGTCAGGAACTGCGGCGGCGTGCCGCCCGGCACCGTGAGGATCGTCGCGGCCTGTCCGTTCGCGTCGGTGACGGCGGTCAGGTTCGAGAGCGTCGGCAGCGTCGCCGGCGGCTCGTCCGGCTGCCCCTCGATCGTGAACAGCACGTTGAGCCCGGCGATCGGGTTCAGGTTCTGGTCGAGCACGGTCGCGGTGATGTTCGCCGTGCCGCCGTCGATGCCGTTCACCGTCGGCGGAACGGCCTGCACGACCACGGTGCTCGGGGTCTGCGGCGTCGCGGTCGGCACCGGGGTCCCGCCGCCTCCGCTCGGCGACGGCTGCGGCCCGACGGTCACCTCTGCGGTCGCGATCTGACCCGACTGGTCGGTGCAGAGGATCGTGAAGGTGGTTTCGGTCAGGACCTCTCCCGCGGTGAACGTGGTCGTCCCGCCCGACGTCTCGATGAGCGTCGGGTTCAGCGTCCCGCCGCTCGGCGTGCACGAGTAGGGCGGCACGCCGCCGGTGATCGCGAACACCTGGCTCTGCCCGGTGACCAGCGAGACGGATTCAGGGACGATCGTCAGCTCCGTGAACTCGACGTTCACCGTCGCGGTGACCGAGCTCCCCGCCGCGTCCACGATGGTGAAGGCGTGCGTGCCCATCAGGGCGCCGCCGCCGCGTCCCGAGAGCGTGTAGCGGACGACGACCGGGAACAGGCCGTCGTCGAGCAGCTCCGCGACGCCGAGGCTGCTCGACTCGTTCTGCAGCCGGTAGGGCGGGTTCGGATCGAGGAACGGCTGGCCGCCGGTGATCAGGAACTCGATCACCGCGCCCGCCGGCGGGTCGATGACGCTGATCTCCTGCGGCAGGACCTGCAGCTCGCCGGAGATGAAGCCGACGTCGGTCAGGTTCAAGAAGATGATGCCGCCCAGGTTGAAGTTCCGCGGCGCGGTCGCCTGGACGATCAGGCGGCCCGGCGTCCCGCCGGCCCGGAGCGTCGCGCTCGCGATGCCGCGCCCGTCGGTCGCCGTGACGATCGACGGGAAATCGGTGCCGTCCGACGGCGTCCCGCCGATGAAGCTCACGTCGAGGAACGACGCGGAGAACTCGATCGGCAGCCCGGCGATCGGCTCGCCGATGGGATCGAGCACCTGGGCGACGACGGTCACGCGGTCCGCGTTGTTCGCGTCGATGCTCGAGCGCTCGAGCCCCATGATCAGCGAGCCCGCGTTGCTCGAGGTACCCGCCCTGTTCAGCACGAACTGCGGGTTCCGCGGAAGCTGGCCGCCTCCGGTCCCGCCACCACCACAATTCGTCAAGCCCGCCGCCAGGGCGACGACCACGACGACGCCGAGCCAGCCGAGTAGCTTCCTCATGACTTCCTCCCCACCTCAACCAAGCACGTGGACGACGAGCCGAGCTCCGACGCCCGTCACGGGACGATCGTCAGCGTGTAGCCGATCTCGTTCGTCTCGTAGTTCGTCCCCTGGTCCGACTGGCCGCGCGCCTTGATGAAGACGTTCATCACGTAGGGCGTCTCGGGAAGACGGTTCACGTTCTGGTTCAGGAAGACCAGGATCGGCAGCGGGACGATCTGCCCCACCAGCTCCGCAAAGATCAGGTTCGGCTGGCCCGAGGGCGTGTCACCTTCGAAGGTGGCGGGCGGAATCGACTGGCCGAAGCTCACCGACCAGTCGGGAATCTGCACCGCCGCGCCCGGCACCTCGTAGCGGATCGCGATCTCGTAGACGTTGATCGACTGGTTGGTCAGGTTGTTCTGCAGCCCGATGTAGCCGCCGCACGGGTCCGCGTCCGGGTTGAAGCGATCGGGGAAGCCGCCGATCGGCAGGCTCAGCGACAGCGTGAACGAGGCATCGATGATCGCGTTGCTCGTCGTCGGCTCCGTGCAGGTGATGCGGTCCGGCTGGATCGACTCGAGACCGCGGAAGATTCCCGTCGCACGGAAGACGATCCCCTGGTCGTTGTTGCCCCCGCTTCCGCCACACCCCGCGACCAGCGCGAGCGCGCACAGCAGTCCACCCCACGACGTCTTCTTCACCATCTCCAACCCCCAGCCCCACCCGCGCCCCCGCGCGGGCGTATTCCTTCAGAGGCGCTCGAGCGCCTCCTGCAATTCCTCCGTCGAGAGCCTCTCGAACTGCGTCCTGCCGAGCTCCTTGAGACACACGAACTTGACCCGCCCTTCCCTGCGCTTCTTGTCCGCCTCCACGGCGAGCGCCAGTGCAGAGCGGCTCAGGTCGGTAGGTATCTCGGTCGGCAGGCCATAAAGCGTAAGTAAGGCGATCACCCGCTCGGCGACGGCCGGGTCGAGCAGGCGCCGCTGCACGGACAGCCGGAGCGCAAACGCCATCCCGATCGCGATCGCCTCGCCGTGCAGAAACGTCCGGTACTCGGTGAGCGTCTCGATCGCGTGCCCGATCGTGTGGCCGAAGTTCAGGATCGCCCGGTAGTCGCTCTCGGTCTCGTCCTCCGCGACGACCAGCGCCTTGAGCTGCGCGCACGAGTGGACGATGAAGAGCATCGCCTCGCGGTCGAGCTCGGTCACCGCCCGATGGTTCTCCTCGAGGAAGCGCACCAGGTCGGGCGAGAGGATCGTCGCCGTCTTGATCACCTCGGCGAGCCCCGCATTGAGCTCACGCGCGGGCAGCGTCCCGAGCGTCGCGGTGTCGGCGAGGACCAGCCGCGGGTGGTGGAAGGCGCCGATCAGGTTCTTCCCCGCCGCCAGGTCGACGCCGGTCTTGCCGCCGATCGAGGAGTCGATCTGCGCGACCAGGGTGGTCGGCACCTGGACGAAGTTGATGCCGCGCAGGAAGGTCGCCGCCGCGAAGCCCGCGAGGTCGCCGACCACGCCGCCGCCGAGCGCGATCGCCGTCGAGCCGCGGTCGAGCTGCGCCTCGATCAGCTTCTCGTAGACGAACGCGAGCCAGGCGAGGTTCTTGTGCTCCTCGCCGTCGGGAATCTGGATCGTCGCCGGGCGGAAGCCCGCGGACGACAGCGAGGCGCGCACGCGCTCGCCGTAGAGCGCGTCGACGGTCGGGTTGGTGATCAGCGCGACGCGCGAGCCGAGGTTCAGCGGACGGAGCTTCTCACCGAGCGACTCGAGCGTGCCGTGCCCGACGTACACCGAGTAGGAGCGCTTGCCGAGCTGCACGATGACCTCGCGTTCGGCCGCCATCGCTCACGAGCCTCCACCGGCCGGGGCGCACCGCGCGGCGGGCGCCGGGCTCGCTTCCGCCTCCGCCTCGGCGAGCTTCGCGACGATCGCGTCCACGACCTCGTCGACCGTGAGCTCCGAGGTGTCGAGCTGGAAGGGGATCTGCTCGTAGACCGGGGCGCGCGCCGCGAGCAGCTCGCGGATCCGCGCCGTGAGGCTCGGATGGCCCGCGAGCAGCGGCCGCTCGGCGACCGTCGCGCGGACGCGCCGGGCGATCGCGCGCGGCGACGCGGTGAGGCAGACCAGCAGCCCGCCCTCGGAGAGCGCGTGGAAGTTGCGCTCGTCGAGCAGCGTCCCGCCGCCGGTCGAGATCACGACGTCGCCCGCGGCGCACGCCCGCTCGACGGCCGCGCGCTCGAGCTCGCGGAAGCGCGCCTCGCCCTCCTCCGCGAAGATCTCGCGCACCGTGCGCCCGCTCTCGGCCTCGATCAGCGCGTCCGTGTCGACGAGCGGGCGCCCGAGACGTGCCGCGAGCCGGCGTCCGACCGCGGTCTTCCCGGTGCCCATGAATCCCGCCAACGTCACGCGCATCGCGGCATCAGGCGCTCCGCACCTGCTCCAGGTAGCCCGCGTGGTTGCGCTGGATCTCGCGCAGCGAGTCGCCGCCGAACTTCTCGAGCACCGCACGCGCGAGCTCGAAGGCGACCACCGCCTCCGCGATCACCGCGGCCGCCGGGATCGCCATCACGTCGGACCGCTCGATCGTGCCCTTGGTCTCCTCCTTGGTGACGAGGTCCACCGAGGCGAGCGGCTTCATGAGGGTCGAGAGCGGCTTGAACGCGACCCGAACGACGAGCGGGGCGCCGTTCGACATCCCGCCCTCGGTCCCGCCGGCGTAGTTGGTCACCCGGCGGAAGGTGCCCTCCTTCTCGTCGTAGGTGATCTCGTCCTGCGCCTGCGAGCCGCGCCGGCGCGCCGCCTCGAAGCCGAGCCCGATCTCGACGCCCTTCGCCGCCTGCAGCGAGAGCAGCGCCCCCGCGAGCCGGCCATCGAGCTTGCGGTCCCAGTGCACGTGGCTGCCGAGCCCCGGCGGCAGGCCGGTCGCGACCACCTCGACGACGCCGCCCAGGGTGTCGCCCGCCCGCTTGCACTCGTCGACGAGCGCGATAATCTCGCGCTCCGCCTGCGGGTCGGCGACCCGCACCTCGCTCTTCTCGGCGGCGGCGAAGATCTCGTCCGCCGTCAGGCCCTCGTGCCGGGCCCGGATGCCGCCGACCTCGCTCACCCAGCCGCGGACCTCGATGCCGAGCGGGCGCAGGAGGCACTTCGCGAGCGAGCCGACCGCGACGCGCATCGTCGTCTCACGCGCGCTCGCGCGCTCGAGGATGTCGCGCACGTCGCGCCGGTCGTACTTGAGCGCGCCCGTCAGGTCGGCGTGCCCCGGCCGCGGCCGCGTGACCGCGTACTTCGGATCCCGGTCCTCGGCGCGGGGCGACATCTTGGTCGTCCAGTTCGCCCAGTCCCGGTTCTCGACGACGAGCGTGATCGGCGAGCCGAGGGACTCGCCGAAGCGGATCCCGGAGCGGAACTGCACCTCGTCACGCTCGATCTTCATCCGTCCGCCGCGTCCGTAGCCCTGCTGACGCCGCGCCAGGTCGTGGTTGATCGTCTCGGCCGTGACGGGGACGCCGGCCGGAAACCCCTCGACGATCGCCGTCAGGGCGGGCCCGTGCGACTCCCCCGCCGTGAAGAATCTCAGCATGGCGAAACACTAGCTGACCCGCCTATCTGGCTGCCACCGGAGGGAACGCGACGTTGTCCACCGGCTCGAGCTGGTAGGCCGTGCGGTCGCGGTTCTCCCAGAGCTGCCGGGCCGTCGGCAGCGGGCCGACGTCCTTCTGCCGCCAGATGACCCGCGGCGTGATGAAGACCAGCAGCTCCTGGCGGTTGTCGCGCAGCAGGTTGTTCTTGAACAGCCAGCCGAGGACCGGCACCGAGCGCAGGTACGGGACGCCCGACTCCGCCGTGTTGGCGCGCTGCCGGTAGACGCCACCGATCACGACCGTCTCACCCTCGCGGACCAGCACCTGCGACGTCGCCTGGCGGCTGATCTCGTTCGGGATGTCGTCGGTCGTCACGTTGCTCGGCACGCTCGACTTGACGAAGATCTGCATCAGGACGTAGCCGTCCGACGAGACCTGCGGCGTGACGCGCAGGATGATGCCGGTGTCGATCGCCTGGGTGGCGGTCGTCTGGCCCCCGGCGACACCGCCCGGGCCGGTGTTGATCACCGTGCCGGTCGACGGCAGGCGGACGCGCAGGATCTCGAGGCTCTGGATCACCGCCTCCGCGTTGTTCAGCGTGATTACCTTGGGTCGCGAGATCACCTTGCCCTTGCCCGCCTGCTCGAGCGCCGTGATCTCGGCGTCAATCGTCGTGCTGCCCGAGAGCGAGCCGAGGAACAGGCCGAGCGTGCTGCCCGCGCCCGGCACGACCTGCGACGCCGGGAAGTCGAACATCACCGGCACCGGGTTGTCCGGGTTCTGGTTCGGGCCCGAGCCGCCCGCGACGATGCGGCCCGGGAAGTTACGCCCGGTCGGGTTGCCGGTCTCCGGGCTCGCGATGTAGTTCGCGCCCCAGCGGATGCCGAGGTCGCGGTCGATGTTGGTGTCGGCCTCGAAGATCAGGCCCTGGATCGCCACCTGCGGCGTCTGGACGTCGAGCCGGCGCACCAGTTCCCTCGCGTTCGCGATGCCGTCCGCGACGTCACGCACGATGAGCGTGTTCGTCGCCTCGTTGACCTGCACGAGCCCGCGGCTCGAGAGCAGGCTGCGGCGCGTCGCCGCCGAGTCGCCCCCCGGAGGCGCCAAGCCGTCGATCGCCGCGGCCGCGGCGGCCGACTGCGTCGCCCCGCCGCTCAGCAGCCGCGCGAGCTCCGACGCCTTCACGTAGTTGACGCGGATGTACTCGGTCTGCAGCGGCTCGAGCTCCTGGCCCGCCTGCCGCGCCGCGAGGCGTGCCTTTCGCTCCTCCTCGAGGCGCTTCGACGTCGAGACCGTGATCACGTCGTCGTACTCGACCATCTCGAGGCCGGTCGACTTGAGCAGGATGTCGAGCGCCTGGTCCCAGGGGACGTCGTAGAGCACGATCGTCACCTGGCCCTTCACGTCGTCGGTCGCGACGATGTTGCGGTGCGCGACGTCGGCGATGATCCGCAGCACGTTCAGGATGTCCGCATCCTTGAACTCGAGCGAGATCCGCCGGCCGGTGTACCTCTTCTTCTTCGGCCGCGGCTCGTGGAAGGCCGGGTCGTCGGACAGCACCGCACCTTCGGCGCGCATCGCCGGGTCGTCGTCCGCCGGGGCGGGCGGCGCGGCGAGCGTCGTGCGGATCGCCTCGTCGGCGGCACGACGCGCCACCTGGCTCGCGCCGTCGGCGTCGTTCGCCACCGGGATCGAGGCGACCGCCGGCGCGGGAGGCGGCGGCTCGACCGGCTCGGCGATGGCGGCGACCTCGGTCGGAACGGCCGGCGAAGCCCCGGTCGCCCCGGCGAGGACCCAGGCCGCGTGCTGCGCGGCTCCGTCCGGCGCCGCCGGCGCGCTCCACAGCTCGACCGGCGGCGCGCCCTGCGGCGTCGCGCCGAGCTCGACGAGGACCGCGCTGCCCTCGGTGCGCGCGGTGCACGGATCGAGCACGCCCGGCGCGACGTCGAGCACCAGGCGGAGGCGGTTCTCGTGGTTGCCGATGCGCAGCTTCGGCGCGCGCGGGTCGCCGGTGAAGATCGTCTTCTGAGCGCCGGTCGCCGCGCGCGGCCCG